>Ga0164243_10004635_pt1 | contig 21437 bp, 9 predicted proteins | sample OricompcompostOP_FD_108781 | JGI IMG/M metagenome (GOLD analysis project Ga0164243, IMG submission 108781) | Organic Plus compost microbial communities from Emeryville, California, USA - Original compost - Organic plus compost (OP) | ecosystem: Engineered > Solid waste > Mixed feedstock >...
CGAGAACGGGTTGCTGCTCGAGGATGTCGCGGTGGCCACCGGCGTGCCATTCTGGCTGGCGGTGAAGGGCACACCCGGCATCGCGTTCGTGCAGAGCGTCGTGAACTTCTGATAGTCCGGGACGCCGTTCGTCATGTAGTAGCTGGGGTCGTCTCCGCAGGTGTACTTGTAGATCGTGATGCTGTAGGTCGGCTGCTGGTGGATGTTCCACCAGTCGCAGTAGAGCATCTGGTCGGGCAGCAAATGCCAGGAGGCCGTGCCATTGCTTACCTGCTGCAGCGAGAAGGGCACCTCCAGGTTCGGGTCCTGCGTGAGCGATGTGCCCTTGCAATAGACGATCGGCGCTGCATAGCCCGACGGGATCGTCTCAGTGAGCGAAACCATGCCAGACGGCACGTTCGAAACGCTGAGGAGATCCGGGGCGCCGCTGGTAGTGCCGGTCGTGGAATAGGCGCCGTTGGTGATGGTGAAGTTCACCGGACCGGGATCGGTCTGGCACTTCAGGGCGAGATCGTAGGGATCAACCGGGTTCGGCACGACGTAGTCGGTCGGGCAGGAGTGCTTGTTGATCGTGATCGAGCCATAGCCGGACGGGATGTTGAACCAGTCGCAGAACATCGTCTGGGTATCGAGCAGGTTCCAGGAGATCGTGTTCGCCGTTACCGTGAGCAAGGTCGATGGCACCTCGACCGTGGGATCGTTGGTCACCGAATCGCCCTTGCAGGTCACGATCGGGGCGCCGTAGCCCTGCACCGTGTTCTCGGTGACGATGACGAGCCCGGCAGGCACGTTCTGCATCTCCAGGAGGTTCGGGCTGCCGCTGGTCGTGCCGGGCACGGATGTCTGGCCCCACGTCACGACGAACGAGGTCGGACCAGCATCATCATTGCAGTTGGCAGCGAGGTCGTAGATGTCCGGCGGATTCGAGGGAATGTAGCTCGCCGGACAAGCGTGCTTGTTGATGATGACTGTTCCGGACCCCGCGTTCGCGACCGGCTCGTACCAGGTGCAGGTCACCGCCTGGTCCGTTGCGATGGTGAGCGCGAATGCGCCGTTGGTCGCGGTGCCGCTGGCGTCGGGGCCAGCGCCCTGGGCCGTGGTGGAATGGCAGAAGACAGCGGCCGAGGTCGGGAATGGATAGCGCTGGAGCGTGTAGCTCCCGGGCGCCACGGCGCCGAAGTCCACCGCGCCGCCAAGGCCGGTGACCATCGTCTTCGCGGGGCCGTTGGTGGGGGACAGGTCGAACCGGTTGCCGAAGCCCGGCGTCAGGCAGGTCGCCTGCGCTGTCTGCTCGGTGGCGGTCGAGAGGTCGAAGTTCAGTGGACAGGTGTAGAGGGTCACGGCCAGGGACGCGGACTCGGTCCCGGCGCCGCCGACGCCATTCGTGTACCAGTCGCAGCCGACGATCTCGTCGTCCTTCAGGTCCCAGGTGATGCTGCCGTTGGTGACCGGCATCGTCATGTCGCCCGTTTCCGGGCCGCCGTGCTGCACGATGCCATCACAGATCACCAGGGTCTGCTGCGCGGCGGGATTCTGGGTCACCGTCGTGCTGCCAGTCGGAATCTCGGTGAAGCTCACCACGCTGTCGTCGTAGTAGCCGGTGAGCTGGGAGAACGTCTGGCTCGTGCTGGCAACGAGGTCGAACTGCACGCCATTGCGCTGCGTCGTGCAGGCAAGCGCCGGATCACTCGGTGGGTTCGTGAGATCAAATGCTGCCGGGCACTCGTGGTAGGTGATGTTGATGCTGCCGACGAGCTGGTTCACCGGCGTGCCGGAGGCCATCGCACTGGCAGTCGGGCTCGCCGGCATCGCCGGGGACGCGCCCGCGTACCAGTTGCAGAAGACGATTTCGTCGTCCTTCAGGTCCCACGAGACCATGCCATTCGACACCGTGAGCTGCATGGTACCCGTCTCGGGGCCGCCATGCTGCACGATGCCATCGCAGAGGACGATCGCGCTCGTTGAGACGGGGGAAGGCCCGAAGGTGATGTTCCCGATCGCCAGGCCAGAGAACCCGATCTGGCTGTCGTCGTAGTAGCCGGTCTGCTGGCTCTGGGTCGCACCATTCCCGTCTGTGACGTTGAACGTCAGGCCGTTTCGCTGGTCAGTGCATGTGGTCTCCAGGTCTGTCATCGGCACGGTAGCGGGATCAGTCCCGGATGGGCACTCCCAATACGCGATGTTCACCGCACCGATCAGCTCGTTCTCCGGTGTGCCGGATGCCATTCCAGTCGGCATCTCGGTTGCCCCGGCCGATGCGCTCGGGGAGACAGTGGCCGTGGTCGAAGCGGCCGTGCCAACGTACCAGTTGCAGAAGACGATCTCATCGTCCTTCAGATTCCACGCCACCATCCCGCTGGACACGGGAAGCTGCATGGTGCCGGTCTCGGGGCCGCCATGCTGCACGATGCCATCGCAGAGCACAACGGCGCTCATCGGCGCCGGGTTCTGCCCGAAGGTGATGTTGCCAATCGGGATCTCGGTGAAGCCGATCTGGCTGGTATCGTAATAGCCCGTCTGCTGGGTCTGGGTACCGCCATTCCCGTCCGTGATCGAGAAATTCACCCCGTCACGCTGGTCGGTACAGGTACTCTCCAGGTCTGTCATCGGCACGCTGGCGGGGTCGGTCCCGGACGGACACTCCCAATACGCGATGTTCACCGCGCCGAGCAACTCGTTCATCACGGTCGGCGTGGGGGTTTCGGTCGGCGTCTGCATGGACGTGTCGGCGGTCGGCGGCGCCTGCTGTTGGTCCTGAGGTGTCTCGGTCGCCTGCATCTCCCCGTTGCCGGCGTCGGGCGGCGTCACGGTCTGGGCCAGCGCCGTCCCGTCGAGGACGGGAGCCAGCGCGCCGAGCAGCATGGTAAGCACGGCGAATGCCGTAAGGATGGGCGACCCGCGGCGAGCATGGGGACCGCCTCGCGATTGCGGGGAACGATGCCGAAGACGATGGGGAACGGACACGAACATGGCGCGTGCTCCTCTCCTGCACAACCGAGGGGACCGAACGGGATGGAACGCCGGCATCGCCGACAAGGCACGAACAGGCATCCCGCTGGAGTGATGATGCGCGCCGGGCGGGACCGTGGGATCGGTAAGTTCTGCGCGTTTGCAGGGGCGGGAGCACTACGCAATCGCGGAGTGCATGATTACGTAGTGGGCGGCTGAGAGACGTAGCCGTGCTGCTGGGCGATCGCGGCCGCCTCGCGCCGGGAATGCACGCCGAGCTTCCCGAGGATGCTCGCCACATGCCGGGAGACGGTGCGCGGACTGATGAACAGCGCCTCACCGATCTCGCGGTCCGACATCCGGCTGGCGACCAGGCGCAGGATCTCGCCCTCGCGCGGGGTCAGCCCATGTTCCAGGATCCCGACCGGCGCGGAATCCCGCCGCAGGTTGCTCGCCATTGCCTCGCCGTGGCGCATGGCAGCATCGAGCGTGGCCTGGAGGGCCAGCCCCTGGCCGGAACGGTATGCGGCATCGATCTCGGCGGCGGAAAGCTGTGCCCGAATCCGCGTCTCGCACAGGGCTCGGTCATGCCGCTCGGTTTCAGCCAGGGGCGTCTCCGCCCGCGCGCGCATGGCGTCCGACGCGGCCAGCAGCATCGCCGCGCCCGGCGCATCGCCGCCGAATGCCAGGAGCAGGGCGACCCCTTCCGTCCAGACGGCGAACCCGCGCGCATCCCCGACCTCGCGCCGGTAGACCAAGCTCTCGCGGAACAGGCTCCAGGCGTTCTCCAGATCGCCCAGATGACTTGCACAGAGGCCAAGGTGCGTCAGCGCAACCCCGATCGCCCGGCGATCGTCGAACCGGCGCAGCACGGCAACCGCATCGAGGTCCCAGGCCTGGGCCTGGGCGTAGTCGCCTTGCAGATACGGCACCAGGCTCATCGTCGACCGGGCGAGCGCCGCCCCCTGGGCATCACCGAGCTCGTCGTACACGGAAATCGCATCCTGATACCGGGCAAGCGCCTCGTCCATCCGGCCAAGGTTCAGCAAGGCGTATCCCGAGCCGCGCATCGCCGTGGCCGCTCCCGCGCGATCGCCTATCGCCCGGCAAAGCGCGAGCGACTCCTCGAGCAGCGCCAATGCCCGCGTGTGGTCGTTCCAGCGCCGGGCCACCGTCGATTCGAGGTCGAGCGACCGCACGATCCGGGCGCGATCGCAAAGCGCCCTTGCCCGATCCAGGGCCATCGAGGAATAGCGCGTCATGCGTGCTCCGTCCCCCTGCCGCAGTGACATCCACCCGGCCCCGAGCAGGCATTCGAAGGCGATCGTCGGATCGGATGCCGGATCGCGGTCGATCCACGCCAGCGCACGCTCCATCCAGTACAGCCCTTCGGCATAGCGGGCACGCAGGATCCACGCCTGCCGCAATGCCGCTGCCAGCCGCACCAGCCCGCCACCATCGCCCACTTCCTCGAACCAGGCGAAGGCGAGCAGCATGTTCGCGCGCTCGGCGTCGAGCAGATCGAGCCAGCGGTCGGCCTCCGGTCCGGTGAGCTGGGTCGCGGTATGCTCCGCGAAGTCCAGGCACCAGCGGGCGTGCGCTGCCCGGGCGATCTGGTGTTCACCCCGCGCCTGGAGCTGCTCGACACCGTATTCGCGGATGGTCACCAGCATGGAGAGCCGGGCGTCCCGCTCGCCCTCCGCCACCTTGCGTAACAGGCTCTTGTCGACCAGCGAGGCCAGCACGTCGAGGGCCGCTCCCCCATCGCCGGGCGGAAGAACATCAGCCAGAACCGCCTCGGCCGCCTCGACCAGGAATCCTCCGGCAAAGACCGAGAGGCGGCGCAACGCCTCCTGCTCGCCGGGGCTCAGCAGCGCGTAGCTCCAGGCAATGGTGTCGCGCATGGCGCGCTGATGCGGAGCACGGTCGAGAGCGCCCCGGGTGAGAAGATCGAGCTGATGCTCCAGCCGCTCGCGCACGAGATCGGGCGAGAACATACGAAGCCGGGCGGCCGCCAGCTCGATTCCGAGGGGCACCCCTTCGAGCATCCGGCAGATGTCGGTCACCGTCTCGGCGGTCGTCTCGGTGAGGACGAAGGCGGGGTCCGCCGCCTGGGCGCATGCCAGGAAGAACGTGATCGCATCGCCCTGCTCCCCCGCCGTCGCGCCATGCGCTGGCAGGGACATCGGCGGTACGACGACCTCGTATTCACCGGTCAGATGCAGGCGGGAGCGACTGGTCGCGAGGATGACGAGATACGGGCACATATCGAGCAGCCGGGCCAGGAACGCCCCGCAGCCGAGGACATGCTCGAGGTTATCCAGCACGAGCAACATCCGCTGCCGCCCGATGCGATCCATGACATCCTGGTCGGCAGAACGGCCGGATTCGCGGGCATCCAGCGCACGGAGGATGGCCAGCGGAACGCCCCCGGGATCGGGGATGGCGACGAGGGGGACGAAGACGATGCCGTGGGGAAAGCGGTCGCGCAGGTCCGGCCGGTTCGCCGCCTCGACGGCAAGGCGGGTCTTGCCAATCCCGCCCGGCCCGGTGAGGGTGAGCAGGCGGACCGACGGCTGCATCAGGCGGGCGAGGACGGTCGCAACCTCCGCCTCGCGCCCGACAAAGGGAGACAGCGGGCGGGGCACATGGATCGGCGGGACCCGTTCCGCCGCAGGCAGCACGCTCACCTTGCTGACGACTGGCCCGTTGCCCTGCTGAGGGGACGAACGGGCGGCGCCGGACGATGGAGCGTGGTCGCGCGACATAGCTGGCTCCTCCCACGCAACGCAACGGGCGCCGAGGATGGCCGGCATCCCGCCTGTCCTCGTTCCTGCTCGCCAGGATGCCTCCATTATAGGAGGATGCAGCCTCCGCATCGTCAGCGCCGATTCGACCGTCGGGGAGGCGGCGCGTGGTGTCCATAGCGGGCGCGGAACTGCCGAGCTCGGCCAGAGAGTGCCGCGAGGCACCCCGACGGGTCATTCGCGCGCCATATGGCATAGTTCCTTGGTATCATGTCGAGGGACACGCACTCGACAGCCGCTGACGCCGACCAGACCCTGTGCGTGCCTGCCCAAAGGCGCTACGCTGATGCCAAACCCACCGTGCGCATCGTGCCGCTTCGACCCTGGGCCGTCTGGCCCGGAGCACCGCATGAAGATCCTTCAGACGCTCTATTTCTACACACCCTACACCAGCGGGCTCACGATCTACTGTGAGCGACTCTCCCGCGAGCTCGTCCGGCGCGGCCATGAGGTGACCGTGCTCACGTCGTGGCACGATCGCTCGTTGCCCCGCGAGAACGTCACGGCCGACGGCGTGCGGGTCGTCCGCGTTCCCATCGCTGCCAACCTCAGCCGCGCGGTGATCATGCCGAAGCTCCTGCCGACCGCCGCGAAGCTGATCCGGGAACACGACGTCGTGCATATGCATCTGCCCATGGCGGAGGCGGGCGGCATCGCGGCAATCGGGCGCGCCATGCGCAAGCGGGTGGTGGTGACCCACCATTCCGACCTGGTGCTGGACGGCACCCGCCTGGAGCAGGTCGCGGCTGGCGTGGGGATGTGGAGCGGGATTGCTGCGGGCCGGATGGCCACCCAGTTCGTGACCTACACGCACGATCGCGCGTCGGTCTCGCCAACGGTCACCCGGGTCGGCAACGATGTCGCGGTCATCCCGCCGCCGATCGAGATCGCGCCCCCAAGCCTGAATGCGCGCGAGACATTCCGCGCGCGGCATCAGCTCGGTCCCGGCCCTGTCGTTGGCTACGCTGGCCGGTTTGCGGTGGAAAAAGGACTTGACGTCCTGATGGAGACCATCCCCACCGTGCAGGCGGCCTTTCCCACCGCCCACTATGCCCTGGCCGGCCCCTATCTCGATGGCAGGGACAACTCCCCCCTACGCGGCCCTTGGGACCCCTATCTCGAGCGTTTCTCGACATCAGTCCACAAACTGGGCGTGCTCCGGGGCCAGGAGCTGGCCGATTTCTACGCCGCATGCGATGTGCTCGTGCTGCCAAGCATCAACTGGACCGAAACCTTCGGGCTGGTCCAGGTCGAGGCCATGCTCTGCGGCACACCGTCCATCTGCAGCGATCTCCCGGGCGTACGCGAACCGGTGAAGATCACCGGTATGGGCCGCACGGCGGTCCCCGGCGACCCCCAGGACCTTGCAGCCGCCATCATCGACGTGCTGCAGCACCCCGAGACCTTCCATCGATCCGCCGAGGAGATCGCCGAACTCTTCAGCCTGCCCGTCACCATCGATGCCTACGAGCGCGTCTATCGGGGCGAAAAAGTCGACCTGCATCGGCCTGGGCCATGGAGCCCAGCCCAGCCTGGAGCATAGCCCGTGGCGACCGAGTATCCCCCGGAATCAGCGGCCGATCGCCAGGCGCGGATCGACTCGGCGCGCGCGCGCGTCCGGGCCCTCCAGCCGGTGGAAGGCGACCTCGCGTTCCGCCGGCGCACCGAAACCATCATCGAATGGACAGCGGATGCCGGCCGGAACGATACGATCCTCGACTGCGGCAGCGGCTATGGTTTCACCTTGCGGATGCTGCTCGACCTGACCGACGCGAAAGTCGTGGGTCTGGAATATCAGGCCGAACGCATCGCGGAATCGCAGCAGATGCTGGGGACGTCACCGCGCCTGACGCTTGTCCAGGGCGACGCGATGGCCCTGCCGTTCGCGGACAACGCTTTCAGCCATGTCGTTTGCAGCGAAGTCCTTGAACACCTGCCGGACGATGGGGCGGCGATGCGCGAGATGTTCCGCGTCCTGAAACCCGGCGGGCTATTGGTCGTCACCGTTCCCTGCGAATCGTTCCCGTTTGGCTGGGATCCGCCAAACTGGATTCTGGGCAAGATCAGCTCGCGCCAGCTCAAAGGCGAGCGTCCTTGGTCAGGAATCTGGTATGGCCACCAACGGCTCTACTCAAAGCCGGGGTTGGCCGATCTGGCCAAGGCCAGTGGATTCACCGTCGAGGAGGTTCGCGGGCTCAGCCACTACTCGCCGCCGTTCGCCCATCTCGTCTTCTATGGGATCGGCAAGCCGTTGATACAACGCGGCTGGGTCCCGGCGACGCTCCGCAAGCAGGCCGATCGCCGGGTCGAGGCCGCCCCCCCGCCAAGCGGGGTCACGGCGCTCGCCATGCGCGTGCTCGAATCCATCGACGCGCCAAACGACGCGCCCGACATCGACAACCGCAAGGATTCGTTCGTCTCGATCGCCATCCGTGCGCGAAAACCGGACGGCGACGCCCATGCCTAAGCAGCAGCCCACCGTCAATACGCGGCGCCTGGAGCGTTCATCCACCAGCCGGGCGCAGGCGGTTGCCGATGTGCGGCAGGAGCGCCGGGAGGCCGAGAGCTCGGTCGTCTTCCATATCGGCCGCTTTCCCGTCCACTACGCACCGCTTCTGACCCTGATTCTCCTGGCCGCCGCCGCCCTGCGGATTGCCGGGCTCGACTGGGGGGAGGCGTATTACCTCCATCCCGATGAGCGCTACATGGTGATGGTGACCACCGGTATCCAGTGGCCCACCGATCCCATGACGTTCTTCAACAGCGCGGTTTCCACGCTGAACCCCTACAACAACGAGTTCGGCGGTTTCCTGTACGGGACCTTCCCCGTGTTCGCCGCCAAGCTGGTTGGAACGTTCCTCGGCGACACCGTCTACGGGAATGCGCACATCCCGGGGCGGTGGCTCTCGGCGCTGTACGACGTCGGGACCGTCACCGTGGCGGCCTGGGCAGCGCGAATGCTCTATGGCCGGCTGGCGTCCATCTTCGCGGCCACCCTGCTGGCCTTCACCGCGCTGATGATCCAGACAGCGCACTACTTCACCACGGATTCCGCCGTCGTCTTCTTCTCCGCCTGTGTCATCGCCTTCTCCATCAAATCGGGAAAGACGCCATCACTGGTCTGGTACGCCCTGGCGGGTCTCTCGCTCGGGCTGGCCACAGCAAGCAAACCCACCGCCCTCGCCGCGGCGGCGTTCGTCGCCATTCCCTTGCTGGAGCACATCCGAAGGCATGGCTGGCTCTCGGTCGCCCCGCGCGTACGGTGGCGCGAACGCCACCACGCTCCGTCGAGCGACCAAAAGGCGGATCTGGGGTTCCTCATGCTGGCGGGCTCCGTCCTGGCAGCGATCATCGCCTTCCTGACGTTCCGCGTGTTCCAGCCCTATGCGTTCACCGGGCCGCATTTCTGGAACGTGTCGCTGAACCCGGACTGGACCAGCGCGTTGAAATACTGGTCCCAGGTGCAATCGGGCGAGCTGGACTACCCGCCCGGCATCCAATGGGCGAACCGCACCCCGGTCGTCTTCATGGTCAAGAACATGGTGTTCTGGGGCATGGCGCCAGGATTCGGCATCATCGCCCTGCTCGCCATCAGCTACGCCGCCGTGCGCTGCCTGCTGAGCTGGCGGTGGCCGTCGTGGTGGACACTGGGCCTCGCCGGGTGGAGCTGGTTTCATATCCTCTACTACGGGGCCAATCACGTCCCCTCGCAGCGGTACATCCTGCCGGCCTACCCCGCCATGGCGATCCTCTCGGGAGCGTTCCTGGCCTCGCTCATCGCCTGGGCGCGGAGCGGACGCTCGCTGCGGCTGGGATCGAAGCTCTCGATCAGCATGCCGAAACGCTGGCCAAAGGCGATCCACCCTGGCTATCTGATCCCGCTGCTCTCCATTGGCATCACCATCTTCTATGGCGTGGCCTTCACCAATATCTTCCTGAAACCCCTCACCCGGGTCGAAGCATCGGAGTGGATCTACGCCAATGTCCCGGCCGGCAGCACGATCACCGGCGAATACTGGGACGATAGCCTGCCGCTCTGCATGCCGGATCATGATTGCCAGCAGTACACCGGGGTTCAGCTCTACCCGTATGCCGAAGATGATGTCGACAAGCTCACCACGCTCGTCGGGAACCTCGACCGTGCGGATTATGTTCTCCTCACCAGTCGCCGCCTGATCGACTCCATCGCCCAGATGCCCTATCGCTGGCCGATGACCACGGCGTACTATCAATACCTGTTCGATGGCTCACTCGGCTTCGAGCTGGTCGCCACCTTCTCGTCGCCGCCAAGCATCGGCCCCATCTCCATCGACGACAGCTCGGCGGAGGAGAGCCTCACCGTCTACGAGCATCCGCAGGTCTACATCTTCAAGAAGACCGATGCATGGAACGCCCACACGGCCTACGACCGGCTCTACGCTCGCCTTCAGACGGGCCTCGGCGACGATGCCGGCCTCGTGATCCCCGCGCGGGCGGACTCGCCAGACCTTCAGCTCATGGATCGCACCGACCAGCGCGCCTACTACGCCGAAGGTACCTGGCGGACGATGTTCAATCCTTCGTCGTGGGCGAACCATTTCCCCGCCTTCTGGTGGTATCTCGCCATCCAGCTGCTTACCCTGCCGATGATCCCCATCCTCTGGCGGATCTTCCCTGGATTGCCGGATCGCGGCTATGCGCTGGCAAAGACCGGCGGCCTGATCGGGGCAGGCTATCTTGCCTGGCTCATCGCCAGCGTGCGGCTGGTGCAATGGGGCCCAATCCCGATCCTCATCGCCTGGTTCGCGCTCTGGATCGTCGCTGCCTTATGTCTACGCCACCACGGACCGGCCTTCTCACAATCGCTGCGGGAGCGGCGGGCATGGTTCATCGCTGCTGAGCTCATCTTCCTCGCCGCATTCGCCATCGCCGTGTGGATCCGGATGCAGAATCCGAATCTCTGGAATCCCTGGACCGGCGGCGAGAAGCCAATGGACCTCGCCTACTTCAACGCCACCATTCGCACGCCCTTCTTCCCACCCTACGATCCCTGGTTCCGCAACGGCACGATCCACTACTACTACTGGGGTCTGGTGCCCTGGGCGATGCTGACCCGCCTGACCGGGATCATCCCCACCACGGCCTACAACCTCGCGGTACCTGGCGTCTTCGCGCTCTTCCTGCTGAACACCTGGAGCGTGGCGGCGAGCTTCCTCGCCCACCTCGTCCCGGCGCGGCCGGGTTTCGCCCACACGCGCCGCTTCTCCGGGCGCATCCGCATCATGCTGCTGGCCCTGATCGCCCCCATCGTCACCGGCATCCTTGGCAACCTGCAGCTGATCCGCCTCATTGGCGAAGGTATCTGGGAGGGCACGAAACCGGTACCCGCCAGTTGGCCGCAGTGGGGCGCGCTCACCGACATGATCTGGGGCGCCTGGCAGATCATCAGCCGCACGGCCACGCTGCCGGTCACCTCGTCCTACTGGGACCCGACGCGGGTGATCCCCGGCACCGTCAACGAGTTCCCCTACTTCAGCTTCCTGTTCGGCGATCTCCATCCGCACTACACGACGCTGCCCCTGTTGACGGCAACAATCGGCGCGGTCGCCGCATTCGTCTTCAGCATGCCGACACCGGGCGCCCCAGGCCGCTGGAAGCCCGCGTCGATCTTCAGCACATTCGGCGGCTGGCGCCCCGCCCTGACGATGACGCTGGTCGGCGGCCTGCTCGGCGGGATGCTGATGGCCTCGAACTCCTGGGACTATCCGCCCGCGATGGCACTGCTCTGCGCCGCCGGGTTCATCCTGATCGGCACGGCCAGCGGCTGGACCTCGGGCTGGACCCTCCTGCGCGACATGGTCGCCTTTGTCGGCATCGCCGCCGTCTCGTCACAGATCCTCTGGCTGCCCTACGTCCGCCACTACGGCTCGCTGCCCTCCAGCTTCGAAGCAGCGACCGAGACGACGACCATGCCGGACTTCCTGTCGGTCAACGGCGTCCTGCTCTTCGCGGTCGGCGCCTATCTGGCGCTGGAGGTGGTGCGCATCGTCCGGCCACAGCTGGATCGGGGCGGGGCTGCAGCGGCCGGGGCGATCTTCGGCATCGGTGTCGGGGCGGTCTGCTTCCTGCTCGCCTTCCTCTCCGGCCAGATCGTCCTGTTGCTCGCCCTCATGCTGGCCGTGGTGATCCTGATCGCCTGGGCACGGCAGTTCGATCGCACACATCTCCTGCTCCTGGCGATGACCGGGCTGGGGCTATGCCTGTTGCTGTTGCCGGACGTGCTGCGCCTGCAGAACGACATCGGCCGTATGAACACGGTCTTCAAGTTCTATTTCCACGCCTGGGTAGTGCTGGGGATCGCCGGATCGGTGGGAATCGGCCTCGTGTTCGACGCGTTCCAGCGCCGCTCGCTGGCCGATGCACCGGCGCCGTTGCCGGTCATCCCCGCGCTGGATGACACAACCCCGGCGAAGACGCGGGTGATCGTCGTGGCGCAATCTTCCGCCGAGCGCGGCTGGCGCCTCTCCGGGCGCGTCGCGCAGGGAGCCTGGACGATCCTGCTGGCGCTGCTCGTCGCGGGGGCGGCGGCCTATCCCGCGCTGGCCACGGTCGGGCGCTCGCGGGACGTGGTCAATCCCATCCCGCCGACGCTTGACGGCATAGCCTACATGGACACGCTCGAAGTCACCTACGGCCCCGCTGGCGAACAACCGGCCACCTTCCTTCTGGCCGGGGACCGGGAGGCGATCGACTGGTTGAACGCCCACACGAACGGCCTCCCGACGGTTCTGGAGGCGTATGACGGCGAGTACCACTATGGCAACCGGGTGAGTGCGATGACCGGCCTGCCAACCATCATCGGCTGGAGCGCCCAGGAGCGTGTGCAGCGCCCGGGACTGGAGCAACTCGTTCAGGACCGGATCGATACGGTGAACCAGATCTATGGCAGCTACGGCGATTTCGCCAGCGTCCGTCCGCTGCTCGATCGCTACGGGGTCCAGATCATCTATGTCGGCGGTCTGGAACGCGCACTCTATCCGGAGGCAGCGCTGGCGAAGTTCGATGAAGGCGTGGCGGACGGCGCCTTGAAGACGGTCTACAACCGGGATGGCGTGGCCATCTACGTCTACGATCGGGCTGTCCCGGTGCCCGCGGATGACGACGCGATCCCGCCAGGAACACCCGAGGCAAGCCCCGTGGCGTCGCCGGAAGCCAGCCCAGAAGTGTCATCCAGCGCTTCGCCTGTCGCCTCACCGGCAGCGTCGCCCGCAGCGGGGAGTGGTTCGACACCGGTCGTCACTGCGACCCCAGAACCCTCCCCAACCGGACCTTCCAATGGGACCACACCGACGCCAACCTTCACACCGGTTGGATGATTGCCCGGCACGTCGATCCAGAACCGCAGCAGCGACGCGGCAAGATGCCGATCGCACGCAAAGAGCTGACGTGCAATGCCAGGAAAGAGAGAGAGCGTGAGCGATCGTATTCTCGTTGCAGGAGGAGCCGGGTTCATCGGGAGGCACCTGTGCCGCGCACTCGTCGCGCAGGGACATCGGGTCTATTGCCTCGACAACTTCTCGACCTCCAGCCTCGACGCACGCCAGGAGCTGGAGTCGATCGGCGTGTTCGTCGACGAAGCGGATGTTACCCTCGCAACCGACCGGCCCTACGATGCGATCTATCACCTGGCCTCGCCAGCGAGCCCGGTCCACTACCGAAAAATGTCCCTTTCGACGATGTGGGCCAACGCGCTCGGCACCCGCCGGCTTCTGGAGGCGGCCAACGCGAGCGGCGCCCGATTCCTGCTTGCATCCACGTCCGAGGTCTATGGCGATCCATTGGTCCATCCGCAGACCGAGGATTACTGGGGTAACGTCAACCCTATCGGCGAGCGCGCCTGCTACGACGAATCGAAGCGATTTGCGGAGACGCTGACCTGGGAGTATCGCCGGATCTACGGCGTCAACGCCCGCATCATCCGGATCTTCAACACCTACGGCCCGGGCATGATGCTCGACGACGGGCGGGCGATCCCGGAGTTCACGGTCAATGCGCTCCGCGGCACGCCGCTCTACGTCCAGGGATCGGGCGATCAGACCCGTTCCTTCTGCTACGTCGACGATCTGGTCCGGGGAATCATCATGCTCGGGCAGGACCCGGAGGCCGACGGCCAGGTATACAACCTCGGAAATCCGGGCGAGTTTACCATCAAGGAGCTTGCGGAGATCATCATCGAGCTCACGGGGAGCCAGAGTGCAATCGTCTTCGGCGATCCCGTTCCCGACGATCCCCAGCGGCGAAAACCGAACATCGACCGCATCACGGCGGCCTATGGCTGGGAGCCAACGACGGCGCTGCGCGAGGGCCTGAAGGCCACAATCGTCGATATCGCCAGCCGGCTCGACCGGAGCCTGTGAGCCTCCTAAGGCCATTGCAGGCGGCGCGGCCTCGCATGATGAGGACCGGGTTTCAGGGAGTCAGGATCGGAGCGCACAGGAGACCATCGTGGAGTCCAGGACAGCGAACGACCCGCCAAGCCCTCGCGTCCCGGCTTCCATGCCTGCCGGACGGCGCATCCGCTACCGGCCCGCTTCCCAGCCGTGGGATGTGTATGGGCGAGCGGACGACGATCTGCCACGCGATCACCTCCTCTCCTGGCCGGGGTTCCTGCTGATAGGTGCCAGTGGCGGGGTTGTGTTCTGGACTGTGTGGCGCATCGTTCGGGACAAGACCCCAACCTGGCACAACACCGGTATCCTGGCGGGAGCGCTTCTGGTGCTCCTGCTGATCCTGCTCGCCTCACGCCTCGATCTGACCGGATTGCTGGTTCGGGAAGATCGGCTGAGGCACCGGACTCCACGCATTGAGGTATCCCCTGGCCGACTCACCTTGGTGGCAGTCAGCCTGGCCGGCGTCGGGCTCGCGATGTACGAGCAATATGCGGCCAACCTGGGGCGCGTGGGCTGGAACGTCGCCCTGCCGTGGCTGGTCGGCATGCTGGCGGCCGGATTCGCTGCCTGGCTGCCCGATCTGCAGCGCCCTGGCTGGTGTACCTGGCCAATCCGATGGCACGCTGGCCTTCTGCGTGGCGCCATCCTGGTGCTGTTGGCCTTCGGGACGCGGTTCATCTGGCCGGGGAACTATCCCGCCGTCATCGATGGTGACGAGGCGGTCTTCCTGCAGATGGCCCGTGATGCCCGGAATGGGGTCATGTCCAATCCGTTTGGAACGGGCTGGCTGGAGGTGCCAACGCTCTATCCAGCGGTGATGGGATGGATCTCGCACCTTACCAGTGATACCGTTGCCGGCTATCGGGTGCTGACCCCACTCCTGGGCGCGATCACGGTGATCGCAACCTGGCGGTTCGGCGTGCGAGTAGTGGGTGCCCAGGCGGCGTTCTACGGGGCGATGATCCTGGCGGTCATGCCCATCCATCTGATGTTCAGCCGGACGGCATTGTTCCATATCTCCGACCCGGCGTTTCTCGTACTGACGGTCCTCTTCCTCCACCGGGCGGTACAGTCGAACCGGGCTGGGGATGCCTGGATTGCGGGGACCATGGTCGGGCTCGGCTGGTACGGCTACTGGGGCGCCCGAACCTTTCCTGTCATCGTCATGCTCATCCTCCTGCTGGTCGCCAGACCGCTCGGGCGCATCATCACGCTGGGATTCTGGGCAGCGGCGGGCTTCCTTTGTACAACAGCTCCGTTGCTGGCGTGGTTCCTCCGGTCTCCGGACGGTTTCGGCAACCGCTTCTCCACAACGTCGATCCGATCTACTGCGGAGTGGGCCGAGAATCCACGCATGGCCGTCTTCATGCACCTCCGGCTCGCGATCGTTCAGCCGCTCGTGGAGAGTTGGGACATCTTCTACAAGCACCAGGCGCCCTTTGTCGGATGGCCAGAGGCAATGCTCTTCGCGCTCGGCATCGCCGCCGTAGCGGCCACCCTGATCCGGACCGCCGCGTGGCGATCGTTCATCTGGCTTGCCCTTCCGCCCTTCTTCCTGATTGCCGGGCTCGGTACGATCGATATCGTCCAGCCACACCGGCTGCTCATCATCACTCCTTTCTGGGCGCTGATCATGGGCGCTGGCGGAGCGTTGACGATCCGATGGCTGGCCAGCATTCCCCTCCGCGTTCCCCACCTCAATCAGACACTGACTGGCCTCGCCATGGTTGGTCTGGTCGCGCTTGCCACGATGAACCTCAGCTGGTTCTACAAGAGCGACCGCATCATTCTGAACTGGAGCAGCGAGGGGACTGTCGGCGCATGGGATCTGGGGTGGCGGCTCGACGAGGACCACGGCGCGACCGTGCTGCTCGCGGGGCCACCGTACACCTTTGCGGGATCGTTCCCGGGCCTGCAATTCGAACGGCCCAATGCAACGATCGATGAGGTCGTCGATCCCATCACCACCGCGGCAGACGTACCGACGCTCGATCACGACTCCGTGCTCGTGCTGGTTCCCGCCCGGCAGAACGAGCGCTGCGTCATCGAGGAGTCGCGCCCGGACTATACCGTGTACGAGGTGCGGCACAACGATACGCTGCTGTACATCGCCTATGCGCTCGATCCGGTCGCGGGCTGGGCGACTGGGACGACGCCCGCAGGAACCACGACAATCCGCGTCGACCCGCAGCCTTGTTCGTCATCCGCCGAGACCCCGCCAGCATGAGGCTCCAGGTCTGTGCCACCTGTGATGACAGGACGCCTTCGGAGGCCCGCAGCCTGTGACCGACACCGTCGACCACAACCGTCGCTTCTGGACCCACGCGGACCGGCTGGTGGCGGAACATCCGATCGTGATCGATCGCCCGGGCGGGAGTGCGCATCCCCGTTTCCCAGAGCTGATCTACCCCTTCGACTATGGCTATCTCGACGGGACGGGCGCTATCGATGGCGACGGCGTCGACTGCTGGCGGGGCAGCCTCGCTGAGCCCCGGGTGACTGGGGCGATTGTCACCGTCGACACGCATAAGGCGGATTCCGAGGTGAAATGGCTTGTCGGCTGCACACCGGAGGAGATGCAGCGGGCACTGGACACGCATCGCACCGAGTGGCAGGCCGCAATCCTCATCATGCGGCCGTAGCACGCCGCCGCCAAGACGCCGGTATCTACCCAGGGCAAGCTCCTGGCCACATCTCCGGCGCCCACCGTTCGTTGCGAGGCGGATATACCCGGGCTTCACCGGATGAACCCGATCGACCCGGACGGCACGCCGTCCGGGTCGATGTCATTCCGATGCAGTGTGCGTTTCGGCTACGGATGAACCTGCGCGGTGAGGGTGAGGGCGCTCGACCATTCACCCGCCAGGTTGATGATCGGTCCGGAGAAGAGGCCGAGCACGATCACGCCGACCACCATCGCCAGGATGCCGACATCCAGCAGCCGCGTCCGCGATTCGGATGTCTCCGTTTCGCTCGACTCACTGAAGTACATCGAGGCCACCACCCGCAGGTAGAAGAATGCGCTGATCGCCGACATCACGACGATCGCGATCGCCAACCAGAGCAGGTCGCTGTTCAACAGCGCGACGATCACGTAGTACTTCGCGTAGAAGCCGATCGTTGGCGGGATGCCCATCAGGGAGACGAGGAACACGGCCATCGCCGCCGCCGGCAGCGGATGACGCGCAGCCAGCCCGTTGAAGTCCTCCAGCATCATGCCCCGGCCGCGATGCTGGATCCAGGCCACGACCGCGAAGGCGCCGATGTTCATGAAGGTGTAGGCCAGCAGGTAGTAGAGAACGCTGGAGACCGCCTGATTGTCCGCCGCGCTCCCCGTGAAGGTATCGCTCACCCGGTAGGCAGCGAGCCCGGCGAGGATATAGCCGGTATGGGCGATCGATGAGTACGCAAGCATGCGCTTGACGTTGCGCTGCGAGATCGCCACGATGTTCCCGAACACCATCGTGATGACCGCGAGGATGGCGAGCAGCGTCACCCAGTCGTCGCGCAACGGGGCCATGCCCTGAACGAGCAGGCGGATGGCCGCCGCGAACGCCGCCGCCTTCGGCACCACGGACATGAAGGCCGTGACCGGGGTCGGTGCGCCGTCGTAGGCGTCTGGCGTCCAGAAGTGGAAGGGAACGGCCGCCATCTTGAACCCGAGGCCGACGACGATCAGCATGAGGCCGAGCGCCAGCGACGCATCGATGCGGTCCTGGCCCGAGATGAACCCCTGGAGGTTCCGCGCGATCTCGTCGAGACCGGTGGAGCCGGTGCTGCCATAGATCCAGGCCATGCCGTAGAGGAAGATGGCACTGGCGAAGATCCCGAGCAGGAAGTACTTCAGCGCGCCCTCCAGCGAGGTCTCGCGCCGCCGGGCGAAGGCCGTCAGGATGTACACCGCCAGCGACGACAGCTCGATGCCGACGAAGATCATCATCAGATCGCCCGCCGAGGCGGTGAGCAGCGCGCCGAGTGTGGAGAAGGCGAGCAGCGTGTAGTACTCCCCGAGGGGCATCTTGCCTTCCAGGTCCTCGATGTAGTTGGCCGAGACCAGCACCGTGAGGATGGCGGAGACAAGGATGACCAGCGACAGGAAGACGGTGAGGCCGTCGGCGCGGAAGAGGCCATTGAACGTGCTCTCGTCCTTGCCGCGCTGGTCGATCAGCAGCACGACGCCCAGGCCGTAGCCGATCAGCGAGATCGCCGTCAGCCAGGAGAACTGCATCCGCTTTGGCAGGAACGCATCGCCCAGCGCGAGCACGATCGCCGTGACGAAGACGACGAACTGGGGCCACATCAGCCCATAATCCGGTTTGATCAGCTCATACGACATCGTGTCGGCTCCGCACTCCCTGGATGGCAGGACACCGCCCGCCCGTTCGAATCACACATCCCGGTTCGCGGACCGGCCGCAGCCCCATGGTCACTCGCCGGTCGGTTGCGACCAACGTCATCCTAATTCCCCACCACCCGCATGGCATGGTCGAGGATCGCCTGGAAACTCGGCTCCGCGATCGCCAGCAGCGGCTTCGGGTAGATTCCGAAGACGATCGTCAGCACGGCCAGCGGGAGCAGCGTCAGGGTCTCCTTGCGGGTGAGATCCGGCCACCGCGAGCTGTCGAGCTGGCCCGGGTGAGTCGGGTACGACCCGGAGTCTGCATCGCCATGATCGTGCTCGTCGTGCCCGTGGGCGCCGCCGCTCACCGGCGCGAGCCCGCCATGCGCCGATCCGTGCGCATCATGACCATGCCCACCGCCCATCGCGGCCAGCTCCGCCCGCTCGTACGGCAGCAGCGCATTGTCGGCGGGGTCCGGCTCCTGGCCGGATGCCCGCCCGAAGACCACTCGCTGGAACAGCCACAGCATGTACCACGCCGCAAAGATGACGACGCTGAAGGTGATGACCGCCGCCCACTTGTTGTACTGCCAGGTGCCCAGGGTGACCAGGAACTCGCCGATGAATCCCGACATGCCCGGCAGGCCGATGCTGGCGAAGGTGAAGATGCAGAAGTAGACCGCCCAGCGGGGCATGCGCGACGCCAGCCCGCCGAAGGCCGCGATATCCCGGGTGTGGGCCCGCTCGTAGATCACGCCGACGATGAGGAAGAGGCCGCCGGTATTGAAGCCGTGCGCCAGCATCACCATCATCGCGCCGTCCATGCCCTGCATGTTGGCGACGAAGATGCCCAACGTCACGAAGCCCATGTGGCTGACGGAGGAATAGGCGATCAGCTTCTTGAAGTCCGGCTGCACCAGGGCCACCAGCGCGCCGTAGATGATCGCCACCACCGAGATGCCCACGATGAACGGCGTCCACGTCTTCGTGGCGTCCGGGAAGAGCGGCAGGTTGAAGCGCAGGAGGCCATACCCGCCCATCTTCAGCATCACGGCCGCCAGGATGACGGAGGCCGCCGTCGGCGCCTGCACGTGGGCGTCCGGGAGCCAAGTGTGGACCGGGAACATCGGGACCTTCACCGCGAAGGCGAGCAGGAAGGCCGCGAAGACCCAGAACTGGAAGGTCGTGCTGTACTGGCCGCCCTGCAGGTCGAGGATATTCAGCGTGCGGACACCGGTCTGCTGGAAGTAGTTCTGGTAGGTCGCGACGATAGCGACCAGCATCAGAAGCGAGCCGAACAGCGTATAGACGAAGAACTTGATCGCGGCATAGACGCGATTGTTCGAGCCCCAGATCCCGATCAGCAGCGCCATCGGGATGAGCATCAGCTCCCAGAAGATGTAGAAGATGAAGAGATCCAGCGCCATGAAGACGCCGAGCATCCCGGTTTCGAGAAGGAGAATCGCAATGTAATACTCGCGGCGGCGCACATTGATCGTGTCGTACGACCAGATGATCGAGATCAGCGAGAGCAGTGTCGTCAGCACGATGAGGAGGGTCGAGATGCCGTCCACGCCCATGAAGTAGCTGACGCCAAGGTCTTTCAGCCACACCTTGTGCTCGGTGAACTGGAACTCGGCGTTGTGCTTGATCTTGAAGAGGATCACCAGCGACAGCAGGAAGCTGACGACCGAGGCGACCACGGCGATCTTGCGGGGGGAATCCTGCGATGCCTTCGGCGCCAGCAGGATGGCGAGCGCGCCAATCGCCGGGGCGTAGGCAATCAGGCTGAGAATCGGAATGCTGTCCACGAGCTCCTCCGGAGCGGTTCCACGGGATTGGGCGATCCCGGTCCAACAGTGGCGGCGCCGGCCCTGGTGCGGCGCCGCGGCGATGCGCGCGTCGTGACCTGCCTCACCGGAACAGGTTCGAGAACCCCGCGAGATAGATGCCGATCAGCACCACCATACCCAGGGCGATCCCGAAGGCGTAATTCGTCAACAGACCGGTCTGGACATGCCGCAGGCGCTGGCTGATCGCGCCAATGCCCCAGGCGACGCCGTTGACCGTCCCGTCGATGATCTTGACGTCCACGACCTTCCACAGGAACTGCGAGAAGCTGTACAGCGGCTGCACGACGCACATCTGGTAGATCTCATCGAAGTACCACTTGTTGAGCAGGAAGTCGTAAAGCCACGGGAACCGCCGGGCCAGCGCATCGGCGCTGATGGTGCCCCTCACGTAGGCCAGCCACGCCGCCACGATTCCTGCCGCGGCAACGATCGTCGAGATGATCCCGAAGGTCCAGGTCTGGTTCTTGGTCACGTGATGCGGCGCGGTCGGGTAGCCGAGCGCGTCGACGGCGTGCCCCTCGCCATGCTCTTCCGTTGCCGTTTCGGCGATCGTATAGAGCTGGGGCTCCGTCGAAGCGAGCTGCTGGGCGGCGTGCTCCTCGGTGTTGCCATAGAAGACCGGCTCCAGGAACTTCTGGATCGGCCCCTTCTCCGGCGGGAATCCCACGAATCCGACCACGACCGACGCGATGCCCAGCACCACCAGCGGGATCGCCATCCAGCTTCCCGACTCGTGCGGGTGCGTATGCGCCGGATCGAAGCGCTCCTTGCCGGTGAAGACGACAAAGACCAGCCGGAACATGTAGAGCGCCGTCATGAATGCGGCGGCGAGGGCGACGATGGCGAGCACCTTGCCCGTCATGGTCCCGCTCACCCAGGAGCCGACGATGATCTCGTCCTTCGACCAGAAGCCGGCGAAGGGAATCAATCCGGCGTTCGCCAGCGAACCGGCGACGAAGGTCCAGAAGGTCAGCGGCATGTACTTGCGCAGGCCGCCCATGTTGCGCATGTCCTGCTCGCCGTGCAGGCCGTGAATGACCGAGCCGCACCCGAGGAAGAG
>Ga0164243_10004636_pt1 | contig 21436 bp, 26 predicted proteins | sample OricompcompostOP_FD_108781 | JGI IMG/M metagenome (GOLD analysis project Ga0164243, IMG submission 108781) | Organic Plus compost microbial communities from Emeryville, California, USA - Original compost - Organic plus compost (OP) | ecosystem: Engineered > Solid waste > Mixed feedstock >...
GGCATTAGCGTGAGCCATCGAGGACCTCCTGCGGGTGAATGCCAGACACATCCACTCCGCCAGGAGGTCCTCCCACGTTCAAGCAGGCGCGCCGTCAACAACCTCCCGGGTCACGACAGCTAGTCGCCTAGATCGCGGGCCCATTCGCGCAGCAGGAACTTCTGGATCTTGCCCGTCGACGTCTTGGGCAGCGGGCCGAACACCACCGACTTCGGCGCCTTGAAATGCGCGATCCGCTCACGCACGAACCCGATCAGCTCCGCCTCGGTCGCCGTCGCGTCGTCGTGCAGTGTCACGTACGCGGCGGGGACCTCGCCCCACCGGCCGTCCGGCACCGCGACCACCGCCGCCTCCAGCACCGCCGGATGCTCGGCCAGCACCTGCTCGACCTCGACCGACGCGATGTTCTCCCCACCGGAGATGATCACGTCCTTGCTGCGGTCGCGCAGTTCGACGTATCCGTCGGGATGCACGACCCCGAGATCGCCGGTGCGGAACCAGCCGTCCGGCGCGGCCTGCCTCGTGGCTTCGGGGTCCTTGAAGTAGCCGAGCATGACATTGTTGCCCCGCAAGGAAATCTCGCCCACCGACTGACCGTCCGCCGGCACGTCCTTGCCGTCGTCACCGATCACGCGCGCCTGGCAGGAGATCATGTTCCCGACGCCCTGCCGCGCCTTGAGCCTGGCCTGTGCGGCGGGGTCGAGTTCGTTCCACTCCGGACGCCAGTCGCAGATCATCGCCGGGCCGAACGTCTCGGTCAGCCCGTACAGGTGCGTCACCTGGAACCCCAGCTCCCCCATCCGCCGCAGGATCGCCGGGGACGGCGGGGCACCGCCGGTCGCGACCCGGACGGTCGACACCGGCGCCGCCTCGGGCGCGTACGCCAGCATCGACAACACCGTCGGCGCGCCGTTGAGATGCGTGACGCCCTCGTCGCGGATCAGCCGCCACACCTCGGCGGCGTCGACCTTCGGCAGGCACACGTGCGTCGCCGCGGCGGCCGTGACCGCCCACGGAAAACACCAGCCGTTGCAGTGGAACATCGGCAGTGTCCACAAATGCACGGCGGACGGCGACAGCCCGGTGTGCCCCACCATCGCCAGTGCCTGCAGGTAGGCGCCGCGATGGTGGTACATCACGCCCTTCGGCTTGCCGGTGGTGCCCGAGGTGTAGTTGATCGACAGCAGCGACCGCTCGTCGGTCACCGCCTCCGCCCTCGGCGTGGCCGCGCGCAGCAGGTTCTCGTACTGCTCCCCCGCCCTGATCAGCACCGGGGACGCGGGCAACCGCGGCAGCACGTCGGTAACCACCTTGTCGAACGCCGCGTCGTAGATCAGCACCGACGCCTCGCTGTGCCGCAGGATGTGCGCCACCTCCGCCGAGGAGAGCCGGGTGTTGATCGCGACCAGCGGGACACCCGCCCACGGCACGCCGAAGTGTGCCTCCAGCAGCACGTGCGAGTTCGGGGCGAGTACCGCCACCGGCCGCCCGTGCGCGAGCGGCGCCAGCACACCCGCCAGGCGGCGGCAGCGATCGCGCAGCTCGGTGTAGGTCCAGCGCCGGTCGCCGTCGATCACGGCCGTGCGGTCGCCGTGCGCGCTCGCGGCCCGGTCGAGATAGGACACCGGGGTCAGCGGCTCGAACGACAGCTCCTGCATACCCGGCCTCCCTCGACGGTGCGCTGGCCAACGAGTGCGGATCGTAACCACAATGCGGGCGCGAAAGCCACGCGCACGCCCGGGTAGGTCCCGCGGTTTCGGGTACCCGTGGGCGAAATGCGCTAATCGAAGGAGGGCGCGCTCGTCGTGTGCGAGGCGAGCCGTGACGTGCACAGCGGACGAGAACACGAGAGGCGGCTGCGGCTGGCGCCGACGACCCACGCCGCGGCGAAGGCGAGGTCCTTCGTCCGGCACACGCTGGGCTCCTGGACGCTGCCGGACAACCTCGTCGCGGACGTGGTGCTCGCGGCATCGGAGCTGGTCACGAACGCCGTGGAACACGGCAACGGCGCCATCGTCGTCGAACTGCGGCTCGACGGCGACCGGATGCGGCTGCGTGTCGCCGACGAGGACGCCAGTCCCCCGGTGCTGCGCCCGATGGACGCGCGTTCGGCCCGGGGCCGGGGACTCGCGCTCGTCCACGCGACGGCGAGCGCGTGGGGGCACGACCTGACGGCGGCGGGCAAGTGGGTGTGGGCCGAGTTCGAGCTGTCCCGGTGACTCAGGGCCTGCCCCATTTGCACAGCAGCAGGCACACGTCGTCGTCGTGGTCGTCCTCGCCGAGCAACTCGGCCAGGATGTGGTCGCCCGCCGCGTCGATGTCCATCTCCGTGGTGCCGGCGAAGACCTCGGCGAGCCGGTCCATCCCGTCGTCGATGGACTGGGACCGCCGCTCGATGAGCCCGTCGGTGTAGAGCAGCACCGTCTCGCCGGGGTCGATCTTGGTCTCGTACTCGGTGATCCGGAACGGGAACGGCACGCCCATCAACGGTGCGTTGGGCCGGTCGAGCGCCCGCACCTCACCGTCCTGACCGGCCACGAACACCGGGAGATGCCCGGCGTTGGCCCAGCGGATCCGGCCGGTGGGCAACTGCACGTCCATCACCACGGCGGTCGCCAGCAGCGGACTTCCCCAGCCGCGCAGCAGGTTGTGCGTCAACTGCAGGGTGCCGGCCGGACCGTGCCCCTCGGTCGCGTAGGCCCGTAACGCGTTCTGCAGTTTGCCCATGATCACCGCGGCCTCGAGACCGTGACCGGTGACGTCGCCGACGGTCAGCACCACCGTGCCGTCGGGCCGGGTGAACGCGTCGAACCAGTCGCCGCCGACGTTGACGCCGCGGGCGGCGGGCAGGTAGCGCGCGCACATCCGCAGCTCGGGCGGCGCCTCCAGGATCGGCAGCATCGTGTGCTGCAGCCGCTCGGCGAGGTCGCGTTCCCGCTCGTACTCGTTGGCGTTGCGCAGTCCCACAGCCGACCGGGCCGCCACCGCGGTGACGAACGTGAGATCGTCCTCGCCGAATGCGGGCTCCTCACGCCGAAGATCCAGCACGCCCATCAGGTTCGGGCCGACCGTCAGCGGGGCCAGCACCCGGCCCGGCTCCGCGATCGGCTGCCGCGTGGCCAGCACGCGGTTGACCCCGGCGTCCGGTGCCCTGCCGTCGCGGGGTTCGCAGCGCACCTGGCCGTGGTCGTTGAGCATCCACACACAGGCCGAGGAGGCGACGCCTTCGCGCTCCACCAGATGGACGAGCGCGTCCGCGACCTCCTGCCCGCGCAGCGACGCCGACACCGTGCGGCTGACCTCGTCGAGGAACGCCGAGCGCTGACGCTGCCGTTCGACCTCCGCGTGCAACGCGAGCAGGCCCGCGTTGGTCTGTTCGAGCTCCTGCTGGTGCATCCGCAGCTCACGCTGCTGCTGCTCGATCGTCTCCCGCAGCTCGCGGACCAGGTCACCGTGCCGGCATTCCGTCATCAGCCACCTCCGGCGACCGCCACGACACACGCGTCATCGCGACCGCGGCCCTGTTGCCCCAGGATCCAGGCGGCCACCACCCCCGGATCGTGCCGCAGCAGCCCCGGCCAGTCTCCGGCGTTCCACCGTTCGGACACCCCGTCAGTGTGCAGCACCAGCCAGCTCGACGGCGACCACGAACCGGCCACGTCGGGCACGGCGCGTGCGGTACCGGCCCCGACTATGCCCGGTCGTGACAACAACCGTTGCGCGGGCGTGCCCGGTTCGGCATATGCGCGCGCGGCGATGTTTCCTATGCCGCAGAAGCGCATCCGGCCCTCGGACGGTGTCACCTGGGTGATCGCGACGGTCGCACCGCGGGTCCGGGCTAGTGGAGCGTGCATCGCCTCAAGGATAAGCGCAGGGCGGCGGCCCGCATGCGCCGAGATCGTGTTCACGGCGGCCTCGCTGGCGGCGGCCGCCGCCTCACCGTGGCCGAGCCCGTCGGACAGCCCGACCGTCGCGGTGCCGCCCGCGATGCCGACCGCCCACATGTCGCCGGAGGCCGTCTCGCCGGGGGCGGTCAGCCGGGCGGCGCCGATCCGCACGCCTTTCGGCCGCTCGCCCGAGGTGTGCCACCGCGCGAGCACGGCGGTGCCGCGGCCGGGCAGCGAGTACGCGTCGCAGAAGTCCGCGGCCCGCCGGATCGCGCCGAGGCCCGCGCCCATCGTGCCGGTGGTCGAGTAGCCGTCGCGCATGCTCTGGTCCAGCTGCCGGATGCCGGGGCCGCTGTCCGCCGCGAGCAGGTCGAGCTGCCCCGGCAGCAGTACGACGCTGAACAGGCCGCGGCCGGCGTGCTTGACCAGGTTGCCGGCCAGTTCGGTGGCGGCCAGCGCGACCTTGTGCACCTGGGCGATGGGCAGTTCCGCGGCCTGCGCGGCCGCCGCGGCCAGCCGCCGGGCACGACCGACGTGACTGTCCTCCGACACGACCAGGTCGGTGCGGGTCATGCGGATCTGCGCGCCGAGATGGACATCCGGATGGTGGTGCCCTTACCGGGCGCCGATTCGATCTCGAACCGGTCGGCCAGCCTTCTGGCGCCGCCGAGGCCGAGCCCGAGGCCCGACCCCGTGCTGTAACCGTCGGTCATCGCGACCTCGATGTCGGGGATGCCGGGCCCGCCGTCGGTGAAGGTGAGGTGCACGGTGCCGGTGCTCGCCGTCAGTTCGAGCGTGATCTCGGCCTGCCCGCCGCCGCCGTAGACCAGCGTGTTGCGGGCGAGCTCGCTCGCGGCCGTGACCAGTTTCGTTTGCTGGACAAGGCTGAACCCGGCCTTGATCGCGGCCTGGCGCGCGATCTGCCGCACGTGCACGATGTCGGGCTCGGTGGTGATGGCCACGGCCTCGGTCGAGGGAGTCTGGGTCACCGAGGCCCCGTCCGCACCGTGCCGTTGCCGCGGCCGAGCAGGGCGAGGCCGTCCTCGACCGACAGCGCGGTGCGCAGGCCGGGCAGGATCAGGCCCAGCTCGACGAGGGTGATGGCGACGGCGGGCCGCATGCCGACCACGACGGTCTGCGCCGCCAGCAGGCTCGTGGTCGCGGCGATGTCGTGCAGGGTGCGGGCGAGGAAGGAGTCCACGACGTCGAGCACGGAGATGTCGATCAGCACGCCGCGGGCCTGCTGTTCGATGACCTGCTCGCTGATGTGCTGCTGAAGCTCGGAGATCGAGTCGTCGAGCAGCTCGTCCTGGATGCTGATCAGCAGGACGCCGTGGATGTTGATGATCGGAACCTGGACCATCAGACGTCGCCGGTGGCCGCGGGGATGACCGAGAGGCCGAGTTTGGACAGCGCGTAGGTGAACGCGTCGGCGAGCTTGGCCCGCGTCACCACTTCCTCGAGGTCGATACCGAGCTGGACCATGGTGTGCGCGATTTGCGGGCGGATACCGCTGATCACGCATTCGGCGCCCATCAGTCGGGCGGCCTGCGCGGTTTTGAGCAGGTGCTGGGCGACCATCGTGTCGACGGTGGGCACGCCGGTGATGTCGAGGATCGCCACCTGCGCCTGCTGGTCGAGGATCGCCTGCAGGAGGCTTTCGGTGGCGACCTGGCTGCGCATGCTGTCCAGGGTGCCGATCAGCGGGATGGCCAGCACGCCGTCCCACAGCTTGATGACCGGCGTGGACAGCTCCGCGAGCTGCTCGCGCTGGCTGGCGATCGTGTCACGGCCCGCGCTGAGCGCCACGTCGAGCAGGACGAGGCCGAGTGTGTCCACGGCCGCGCCCAGCAGGACCGCGCCGGGTGCGACGGCGCCGTCGGTGAGGTCCTCCTCGTGCCACAGCCGCAGCAACGGGTCACGCAGCGAGCGGATGCTGGCGGCGGTGTCGACGACGAGGCGCGAGTCGTCGCCGCGTTGCGCCGCGAGCACTTCCAGGAGCGTGCGGATCCCGGCGAACCCGTCGGCGGCGGGATTGTCGGCCTCGCCGGCGACGACCGCGCGGCGCAGACCGGTCAGCACCTCGGCGCAGTCGACCGCGGCCTGTTCGCGATCACCGCCGCTGCCCTGGAAGAACGGCGAGCCCGACCATTCGGCGACGATCGGCTCCCGGCGCCTGTCGAGGAACTCGCTGACAATGGAACTGATCTCGTGGTTCGCCGACGCTGTCATCGCTCCCGAGCCTAGCTGGGACGGACGCGGTACCGTCCGCCGAAGGGGTTTTGCTGACCTGAGGGCAAAGCTAGGACACCCGGTGCCCGCCGACAACACGGGGGCCGAACATGATCAGGAGCAGCCGGATGAGAGAGGAAGAAACCATTCAACCCAGTGCGAACGCGGTGAAAGTGGAGGCCGGCGGCGAGACGGGGCGGATCCGGCTGCTCGGCGAGATCGATCACACGGCGGTCGAGCAGCTCGACCAGGCCGTGGCGGACCTGCTGGACCAGGGCGCGCAGCGGCTGCTCGTGGACTTCGCCGACCTGTCGTTCTTCGACTCGGCATGCATCAGCGCCCTCGTCCGCGCCCGCGCGAAGGCCGAGGAGCGCGGCGGCACCATCACCCTGACCAACGTGAACAAGTACGCGCGGCGGATCCTCGATCTGACGGGTCTGACCCCGGTGTTCGCCCTCGACGAAAGCTGAGTCGAGTACGCTCAACTTTGGGAACAAACCTCGGCTCAATTTCGTAGTACGAGGTGACGGCCCGATGGGCGGGCCGAGAATGTTTCAGGAGGTGAGCGACATGGCGCTGCCTGCCATGCGTACCGCCGGCGCCGTGCGCCGTCTGGACCCGTTCCGCGACTTCGACCGCCTTTTCGACGGCCTGGTCGCCCGCTGGGACGAGCAGCTCTTCACACCGGCCGCGGACGTGTCGGAGACGGAGCAGGAGTACGTGCTGGACATCGAACTGCCCGGCGTCCGTCGCGAGGACGTGACGGTGGAGGTCGACGGCGGTGAGGTCCGGGTGACTGGTGAGCTGAAGGAGAAGGAACGCGAGGGCCTGTTCCACCGCAAGACCCGCCGGGTGGGCAAGTTCGCGTACCGCGTGACGCTCCCCCGCGACGTCGACAGCACGAACGTCGCCGCGAGCCTGGAGGAGGGCGTGCTGACGGTACGCGTGCCCAAGTCCGAGACCGCGAAGCCGAGGCGCATCGAGATCACGAGCGGGAAGTAAGCCGGGGTTTTGGTGCGGCGCTCACTCCGGTGGGCGCCGCACCACCACGAGCGCGGCCCGAGCGCCCAGCGAAGTGAGCCGGCCAGGTGTGGTCATCCCGCAAAGGTGAGACGACAGCGGATCCTGAGACATCCCGGAGCCGGCCCGCCGGCGAGGCTCTTTGGACCGCGGCGTCCCCACCCGAGACCGGAGAATCACGAACTCACCTCGATAAACCGCTCCAATTCCGCGCGCCGCTTGCTGATCTCGATCCGCTCCTCGCCCACCATGCGCACCGCCGACCATTCGACGAACAGCGAGCGGCGGCTCAGCCAGCGGAACAACGCGGTCAGCGGCCACGGCCCGGCCATCGCGTCGCGCATGTAGCCGAGGCGGTCGCCGATCCCGGCCTTGCCGCATTCCAGTCCGATCAGCTCGAAACGCGGTGTCTCACCGGGAACGAGCCGGAACACCAGGTCATGCACGTAGCCGACATTCCGCCCGTCGCGGTCCACCACGCCGCGGCCGATGAACCGCACGCCCCTCATCGCCCGCTCCCCGGAATGCGGCTGACGATGTGCTCACGGGTCCAGTCCCGCAGCCGGTTCGTCGGCAGCTCCCGCGCGCTCGCCGACAACCGCACCTCGTGCCGGTCGAACTTGGTGATCAGCTCCGCCGGAATGCGGTTGGGGTAGGGCTCGTCGCCCGGCCGCAGGCGCCGGCCGATCGCGGTCCACCACGTGCCCAGCCTGCCGCCGAGCCGCGGGCCCAGCGCGGTCGGCCCGCACAGCAGCGCCGAGAGCACCGGCGGGCCACCGTCGTCGGGAAAGGTCACCTCGATGTCGTCGACCTTGCCGACCTCCACCCCGTCGCGGTCGAAGATCTGCCGGTCCAGCAACATGTCGTTCGCGGTCACGATGTCCTCGCGCATGACGCTCCCTACTGTCCGGCCTTCGTCGCGAACATCAGCGGCAGCGTCGCGACCGACACCACGAGCATCACCAGCAGCGCCGTCGTCGCGAGCGCGTTCTGCCAGCGCTTGTTCACGTACTTTCCCATGTACTCGCGGTCGTTGGCGACGACCAGCAACGGCAGATACGTCAGCGGGATCGCCGCCGCACCGAGCACCACGGTGACGATGGTGACCGTGATCGGGTCGACCGTGGTGAGGATGAACCCGGTCGCGGCGATCACGCTGGCAAGACACACGACGTGGAACCGTGGCGCGTCGGCCGGGCGGTGCCGTTTCCCCCACGTCCAGCCGAAGTACTGCGCCACGCTGTAGCCCACCGACAGCGCCGATTCGGTGGCGGCGGCGAACACGCAGGCGAAGAACCCGAGGAACGCGAAGATCAGCCCGGTCACCCCGAGCACCTGCGCCACGGGCAGCGCGACCTGCCCGAGGTGGCGGACGTCGACCGAATCGGGCCGCAGCATCGGCACCATCGCGGCCATGATGCTGAGGCTGAGCACCATGCCGAGCGGGAAACCGACGAGCGTGTTGATCCGCGCCTCCTTCATGTCCCTGACCGACCAGTTCTCCTCCCGCCCGCCGGAGGAGAAGAAGATCACCTGGTACGGCACGAGGCACGCACCGATCAGCGAGATCGCGTAGAACAGCCAGGTCGGCGTGGCCTCGCCGTCGGGCACCGACGGATGCGTCATGTCGTGCCACAGCGCGCCCCAGTCCGCGGGCAGCAGCACGAGCGCGACGGCGAACACCAGCAGGCACAGGCCGAGCAGCCCGAACACGGTTTCCAGTGCCTGGAACGGCAACCGCCAGATGACCAGCCACACCAGCAACCCGACGACGGGGACCCAGATCAGGTAGTGGATGCCGCTGACCAGTTGCAGCACCAGCGCGACACCACCGATTTCCGCGGCGAGTGTGAGCAGCGACAGCAACGCGTTCGAGGCGAGGTTGATCATCGCGAACCGCACGCCGAGGCGTTCCCGGACCACGTCGAACATGGCGCGTTTGGACACCGCGGTCACCCGGCCAGCCATCTCGCCGTAGAGCACCATCATCGCGGTGGCGAGCACGACGGCCCAGGCGAGCGTCATGCCGAACCGGGCGCCGGTGAGGCTGGTGGTCACGAGGTCGCCGATGTCGACGAACCCGCCGACCGCGGTCATCACCCCGAGGGTGAGCTTGAGAACGCCCTTCATCCGGCGACCCCGGACAGTTGCTCGAAGGCCGCGAGCGGTTCGGCGAGCGCGTCGGCGGTCGCGCGTTGTTTGCCGTGGTCGTTGTCGCGGACCGCGATGCGCAGGTCGGTGAGCAGTGATGCCGCCTGCTGCAGCGGCTGCTCGACCTGCTGCCGCAACTGATCGGACTCGTCGTCGGGCGGCTGCCTGCTCTCGATCGTGGTCTGCACCGAATCGGCGTCCTGCTCGGCGTCGCTGACCACGGTGTCGGTGACGGTGTGCAGCATCTTGCCGTCGAGATCGAGGCGCGCCGCGTGCTGTGCGGTGACGACGATGCTGTTCATCGCCTTGGCGGTCTGCGCGACCTTGGCCCGGTACTGGTCGGCGGTGACGGTCGGCCCCGCACAGGAGACCAGCAGCAGCGCCGCGACGGCGAGGAGGGCGACCCTCATTCGTCGTCCCGGTCGAGCGGGTCACGGCGGCCGCCGCGGAGGACGAAGAACGCGAGCAGTGCGAGCAGCGCGAAGAAGATCGTCCAGGCGATCAGGATGTCCAGTCCGGCGGTCTGCAGCATCGATGTCCTCCGGGCGGAGGACTACCCCTGCTCCCTATCCCGGAAACCCCTCACGGTCGCCGTGTGTGACCACTGCTTCGCGCGGCAGCGGGCGCGCGGTGACGGGGTAGCCGAACCGCAGGATCGCCTGCGGGTGACCGGGCAGCGCCAGCTTGTCGATCAGCCCCGCCCGCGTCTCGCGCAGGTGCAGGGGCTGGGTCAGCACGGAACCGACGAGCCCGTGGCAGATCGCGGTGAGCCAGATCCGCTGCATCGCCGCGCCGGCGAGCAGGTGGTCACGACGGGTGTCCTCCGGGGTGAGCACCACGAGCAGCCGTTCGGCCGCCAGCCGTTCGGTGAGCGTGATGACGTCGGGCAGCCGGCTGCTCTCCCGCACCGGTCCCGCCCACGGCAACGTCGACGGCTCGCGGAGCGGTCCGGGGAACTGGGCCGTCCACGCGACGAGCTCCCGCTGGTAGGCCCGGTCGTCGCGCAGCAACTCGGCCGCGCACAGCAGCAGCTCGGCCAGCGCGCGCAACTCCGCCGTCCCGTCGATCGCACGCGCCCGCGCACCGTCGCCGCCCGCCGAGTCCGCCAGTGTGCGCACGGTGTGACCGGTCAGGCGGTGCGGCCCGAACGGCGCGCGGTAGCTGCGACGCCGGAAAATGGCCGTGTACCAGTCCATTTCCGCCGCGGTGGCCTCACGTGGTTCGTCCGCGTGTAGCCGCGCGACCAGGCTGGGCCGCGCGAGCTCGGGAAACAGCATCGTCGTGGTGTCCCGGCCCAGCGCGCGCATCGCGAGGTCCAGGTTGGCCATGGCCGCGCCGCAGGAGAGGATGGGCTCCCGCCCCTCCGGATCGTGTAGCGGGAGCACGATCCCATGCCGTTCGGAGAGTTCCGCCATCCGCTCGCCGGTCTGCAGGCTCCACGGTTGCGTGTTGTGCACCGACGGGGCCCGGTTGACGGCGCCCGTCAGTACCCCGGCCTCGGTGACCGACCAGGACGTGGCCGTGTTCATGGCGCGGTGCTGCATGGCTCCCACAGTTGCCGGAGCGCCGCCCGCGTGGCAGGGGACGGTGGCCCGAACAGAGGGGCCTTTGGGCCTTCGCCGCGGATCCGGGTGCCTGGCTTTCCGCGCGGCACGATGCGAAGCTGGCTGCATGTCCGAACAAGGCAGCGGGCAGCGGTCGCTGCGCGGCACACTGTCGCAGCTCCGCTTGCGGGAGCTGCTCGGGGAGGTACAGGACCGCGTCGAGCAGCTGGTGAGTTCACGCGACCAGATGGACGGCCTGCTCGAGGCGATGCTCGCCGTGGCGGGGGGCCTTGAACTGGACGCCACCCTGCGCAGGATCGTGCACGCGGCGATCGAGCTCGTGGACTGCCGCTATGGAGCGCTCGGCGTGCTCAGGGCCGACAGGGAGGGGCTCGCGGAGTTCGTCTACGAGGGAATCGGCGAGCACTCGCGCCGCGAGATCGGCCATCTGCCGGAGGGGCACGGGCTTCTCGGGTTGCTCATCGAGCAGCCGAAACCGTTGCGGCTCGGCGATTTGTCGCAGCATCCGGCCTCCACGGGATTTCCCGAGCACCATCCGCCGATGCACACGTTCCTCGGGGTGCCGGTGCTGGTGCGCGACCGGGTGTTCGGGAACCTTTACCTCACCGAGAAGGCCGGCGGTCAGCCATTCACCGAGGACGACGAGGTGGTCGTGCAGGCCCTGGCCGCCGCGGCGGGCATCGCGGTGGAAAATGCCCGCCTGTACGAGGAAACGCGGTTGCGCCAGGCCTGGCAGGAAGCCACCAGCGAGATCCGCGCGGAACTGCTCGCCTCCGCCGACCCGGACCACGTGCTGCACCTCATCGCCGCCCGCGCGCTCGAACTGACCGGTGCGGACTACGCCTTCCTCGCCCAGCCCGCCGATCCGGAGCTGCCCGCGCAGGACGTGCGGCAGCTCGTGGTGACCGTTTGTGCCGGCAACAACGCGGAGGCGTTGCGGGGCAGGGAAATCCCGGTCGAGAGCTCGAGTTGCGGGCAGGTGTTCCGGGACGGGATGGCGCGGCAGGCGGCGAGCCTGCGCTACGACCTGACCGCGGGGCTGGACGAGCATTTCGGGCCGGTGCTGCTGATGCCGCTGCGGACGTCCGCCGATGCCGTGTCGGGCGTGCTGGTGGCGGCGCGCGCTGCGGGCCGGGAACCCTTCGACTCGTACCAGTTGCCGCTCGCCTCCGCGTTCGCCGAGCAGGCCGCGCTGGCGCTGCAACTGGCCGAGGATCAGCGCAGGCTCTACGAACTCGAGGTGCTGGCGGATCGCGACCGCATCGCGCGCGACCTGCACGACCACGTCATCCAGCGGCTGTTCGCGCACGGGCTGGCGTTGCAGAGCACCAGGTTGCGAAGCCGCTCCCCCGACATCCAGCGGCGGCTGGCCGATATGACCGACGACGTACAGAACATCATCGCCGAGATCCGGACGGCGATCTTCGATCTGCACGGCGGACTGGAGGGCACCACCCAGCTGCGCAAGCGGCTGCACGAGATCATCGCCGAACTCACCGCGGAAACGGGGCTGCAGACCACGGTCCGGGTCTCCGGTCCGGTCGGCGTCGTCTCCCCCGATCTGGCCGAGGACGCCGAAGCCGTGCTGCGTGAGGCGCTGAGCAACGCCGTCCGGCACGCGGACGCCACCAGCGTCACGGTGAGCGTCTCGGTCGGTGACGAACTGACCATCGACGTCACCGACAACGGCATCGGCCTGCCCGGCTCCGTCACGCGCAGTGGTCTGGACAATCTCGCCGAGCGCGCGCGGAGTGCCAACGGGACGTTCGCTGCCGAGCCCTCCGAAGGCGGCGGCACCCGGGTGGTCTGGTCCGCGCCGGTGTCGTGACGCCGGTCAGCCCGGTGCGCCTTGCGGGAGTGCGCCGTTCTGATCGATCAGCGTGAATCCGGTGACCAGCTCGGGATGGATGCGGATGACGTACTGCATCTCGTCCGCAGCCCACGGCCGCAGCAACCGCTCGTAGCGTTCGAGTTCGGCCGTATCCCGCAGGCGTCTGGCCACGCCGGTGACGATCACGCTCCATCCGATACGGTCGCCTTCGGACACCGCGTCCGCCTCGTATGCGACCACTGTGTCCACAGCGGACAGAAGTACGGCCCCGGGATGCGTGCGCAGCACGATGACCCCGTTGTCGAGCAGATGGTTGACCGGCCGCACGGTGGGCAGCGCCTGGTGCGTGAACACGATGCGGCCGACGCTCACGCTGCCCAGCCGTCGCAGGGACTCTTCCCGCGTCAGTTCCTCGAACCGCCGGGGGTTCATGTCCCGCTCCGGGGCGACACGCTCCTGCACACGGCGTAATCGTCGTCCTGCCCTGCCCGTACCGGAAGAGCACAAAGTCCCTGAACAAGATCACAATCGGGCCGTGCGGCATCATGGGGACCGTGTCCGGACTGCGAGCTGACTGTGCCAACTGCGCCGGACTGTGCTGTGTCGCGCTGCCTTTCGGCAGGTCCGCGGACTTCGCGGTGGACAAGGCCGCGGGCACCCCCTGCGTGAACCTGGGGGACGATTTCCGCTGCGGCATCCATTCCCGGCTGCGGGAGCGTGGCTTCGCGGGTTGCGCGGTGTTCGACTGCTTCGGCGCCGGGCAGCAGGTCTCCCAGGTCACGTTCGCCGGTACGGACTGGCGGCGCGACCCCGCCGTGGCCCAGCCGATGTTCGACGTCTTCCCGGTGATGCGCCAGTTGCACGAGCTGCTGTGGTACCTCACCGAGACACTGTCACTTGCGCAGGCGCGTCCGGTGCACGACGACGCGCGGCGCCTGCTCGACGAGACCCGCGCGCTGACGCACAGCACCGCCGGGACATTGCTGACGCTCGATGTCGCGGACCACCGCGCTCGCGTCAACACCGTGCTGCTGCGCGCCAGCGAACTCGTGCGCGCGGGCGCCGGCAAGACGAAGGACAGGCGTGGCGCCGACCTGATGGGCGCGAAGCTCAAGGGGGCCGATCTCCACAAGGCGAGCCTGCGCGGCGCCTACCTCATCGGCGCGGATCTGCGCGGTGCCGACCTCTCACTCGCCGACCTCATCGGGGCCGATCTCCGTGGCGCGAACCTCGCGGGCGCCGATCTGGGCACGAGCCTGTTCCTGACCCAGCCGCAGGTCAACGCCGCCATCGGCGATCCGGCCACCAGACTCCCCGCCGCGCTGGCCCGGCCGGACCACTGGCGCCGACCGGCTGTCCACTGAGGACGGTCACGGGGCCGGCCGGAAGTGCGGCCGTTCCCACGGCGCCGCCCGCGACGTAGCCTGAGTCCACCGGGGCATCGCGGAAGGTGCGGACAGTGATCACAGTGTTTCTCGTCGACGACCACGAGGTGGTGCGTCGCGGCGTCGCGGACCTGCTGGAGGCCGACCCGGAGCTGACCATCGTCGGCGAGGCGCCGACGGCCGCGCAGGCCATGGCCAGGATTCCCGCCCTGCGGCCCGACCTCGCCCTGCTCGACGTGCGCCTGCCGGACGGCAACGGCATCGAGCTGTGCCGCGACCTGCGCTCCCGGCTGCCCGAGCTCAACGTCCTCATGTTCACCTCCTACACCGACGAGGAGGCGATGCTCAACGCCATCCTCGCCGGGGCCGGCGGGTACGTGATCAAGGACATCCAGGGCCTGCAGCTCGTCTCGGCGGTACGCGAGGTCGGTTCGGGCAGGTCACTGCTGGACAACCGGGCGGCGGCGACGCTGATGGCGAAACTGCGTTCGGACGCCGACGAGGCGGGTCCGCTGGCCGGGCTGAGCGAGCGTGAGCGGACCCTGCTCGACCTCATCGGCGAGGGCCTGACGAACCGGCAGATCTCCGAGCGGATGTTCCTCGCGGAGAAGACGGTGAAGAACTACGTGTCCCGGCTGCTCACCAAGCTGGGCCTGGAACGCCGCACCCAGGCCGCCGTGCTCGCCACCAAGATGCGCGCCGGCCGCCAGCCCCGCAACGCCGAGCCCTAGCCATCATCCACAATGGACATAGATTCCATTGTGGACGGTCAGGAATGGTTGAGATCGCTGCCGTGCTCGGCCCATTCCCGGGTCCACGCCGCGGCGCGGGCGCGGTCCAGCGCGAGCCGCGCGAGCCAGGTCAGCAACGCCACCAGCGCCACGAAACCCACCCACGCGAACACCGCCGCGGCCATGCCGAGACCGGACGCGTTCGACGCCGTCAACGGGGCATGAACCGGATTTCCGGCCGGGTCGAGCCAGATCGTCACGCGCTCACCCGCGGGTGTGCCGGCGTCCGCGGTGACGGTGCCGGTGCGCTCGCCGCCGCCCGGCAGCTGCCAGACCGCCTCCACCGCCACCGGGGGCACGGCTTGCACCTCGCTCGGCGGGACCTCGGGTGCCGCCGCGAGCAACACGGCCGTCGTCTCCGTCCGGGTGGCGCGCTGTTCCTCGGCGACGCGCATCGCGTCGGCCCGCACCTCGCTGCCCACCGACAGCGCGACCGGCACCGCGAACAACGCGAGCACGATCGCGGACACCACCAGCATCGCCTCGACCCGGTCCGAGGTCCGGGCGAGCGGGTTACGGCCCGCGGCGAGCCAGCGCAGGTGCCTGCCCAGCCAGGTCGTGTCGGCACTCATCTGGCACCTCCTCCGCGCTGGTTACCACTCTCGTCGCACGGCGGGCTCGTCCGAAGGGCCTATAGTCCCCATTTTCGCGCGGGCGGGGATGCCGGGTTGTCGTCACCTGCTCACAACTCGACATCACCACCTAGTTGGACTCCCCCGTCCCCAGCTCCAGGCCCTACTGGGCCGTTCGCTACGGATCCGACCACAGCCACGGCCATCCGGCTTGCGTGGCACGGTCACGTGTGGCTCTGGGCCTGCCTACATTTGGTCGGATCAGTAACATGCGCGGGGTGGACGCCGAGTGGCGTCGGGGAGAGCGCAAGATGGACATCGAATGGACGGTCCAGCTCGTCGATCAACTCGACTGGCACTGGACCAACCAGCTGCGACCGCGCCTGACCGGGCTTGGCGACGACGAGTACTTCTGGGAGCCCGTACCCGGCTGCTGGAACGTGCGGCCCCGTGAGGAGAGCACCGCCCCGATGGCGGCGGGCGCGGGCGAGTTCGTCGTCGACTTCGCCTATCCCGAACCGGTTCCACCGCCGGTCACCACCATCGCGTGGCGGATCGCGCACCTCGTCGTCGGCGTGTTCGGGATGCGGGTGGCGGCCCACTTCGGCGGCCCCGCCGTCGACTACAGCAGCTTCGCCTACGCCGGCACCGCCCGCGCCGCGCTGCACCAGCTCGACACCGCCTACGCCGGCTGGCTCGAAGGTGTCCGCACCCTCGGCGAGGCGGGTCTGGCAAAACCGTGCGGCCCGGCCGAAGGCGCGTTCGGCGACGAACCGATGGCGACGCTGGTCATGCACATCAACCGTGAGGCCATCCACCACGGCGCCGAGATCGCACTACTGCGTGACCTCTACCTCCGCCGCGCGGGCTGACGACGTCCGGCGCGGCCGGCCCACCGCCCGCCGCTCGTCGCGCCGGGAGGCTTCCGCAGGACGCGCGCAACGCTGCATGCTCTGACGTATGCGCATCGCGGCGGCAGTACTCGCCACGGCGGGAGCGCTGGGCGTGCTCACCGGCTGCACGGGCGGCGAACCACCGCCGACCGCTCCCACCGGTTCCCCCGCGGCGCTGTCCCCGGCCCCGGAGGCCGCGCCGGCACCGGCCGTGTGCAGCACGGCGGGCTGGGAAGCCGGCGCGATCGAGGCGACCGGGATGAGCACCGACGTGCTCTTCGCCGTGCGCGCGGGCCGGCACGCGTGCTACGACCGGGTCGTGTTCGACATGGCGGGCCCCAGTCTGGTGGGCTTTTCCGCGCGGTACGTGCCGGAGGTCGCGGCGGACGCCTCGGGCCTGCCGGTTGCCGTGCCCGGCGGGGCGGCGCTGGAGGTCGTGGTGCGCGCACCGGCGCGGGGATCCGACGGCGGCCCGGCACTGGCCGCCGTCGGCGCCGATTTCGTGGACCCGGCGCAGGTCGCGAACTGGGGCAGCCTGCGCGGGGTGCGCTTCGCCGGTTCCTTCGAGGGGCAGAGCACGATCGCGGTCGGGGTGCGCGAACGGCTGCCGTTCCGGGTCTTCTCACTGGTCGATCCGGAACGGCAGACCCGGCGTGTCGTCGTGGACATTTCACACTAAAGGCCATTCGGCCCTACGCGCGCAGCGCCGGCGAGGGGCACGCTGGCGACACACCTTCGAGGAGTGTCACATGGGACGACGACAGCCGACCTGGACGATGAATGTCGAGCTGGATGCGGAAGACGGAACGACGCGGGCACGGTTGAGCCTCGCCTCGCCGGGCGGTACGAGTTTCGTGGGAATCGGGCTGGTTCAGGGCGGCCCGCGCGGCGTGCATCTACCGGAGGTGGCGCAGGAGCTGGCGCTGGCGAGAGCCTTCAGCGACCTCACCGAGGAACTGCTGGAGGCGGTGGCCGCCGATATCGAGTCGGCGATGCGCCACGGCCCCGGCAATGAGGACTTTGTGCCGTCGCATCCGGTGACCTCCAGTCCTGCCGTGGCGGCACAGGCGCGAGGATCGTGGTGACCAGCCCGCAATGATCCACGGTGGAAGGTAGCCATGGACTCGACGACGCGAGCGCAGCGGCGCATCGGACTGCTGCGGCAGATGATCCGCATGCGTGGCTACGAGGAGCGGAGCCCGCTTCCCGATCCCGGCGGTGAGGCCGTCCTGGCCGGCGTGCTCCAGGCCATCGGCGCCGAGGACTCGGTGTTGTCCACCTACCAGGAGTACCGGCGCGCCGCGTCGTCCCGGCGCCCGCTGTTGTCCGTGTGCCTCTACGGCGACGGCGCGATCGACAACGAGGACCTCTACGACTCGCTCGACGACGCCGTGCGGTGGTACCTGCCCGTGCTGTTCTGTTGTGAACACAACCTGTGCGGCGCGTTCCATCAGGACCTGTCGTTGCCCGCCATGTTCTTCGGCATCCCGTCGAGTCCGATCGACGGGATGGACGTGCTGGCCGTCGCCGACGCGGTGGACGAGGCCAGCGGCGCGATCCGCCACGGTGACGGGCCACGGCTGCTGGAGCTGTTCACCTACCGGTCGGCGGAGCTGTCCTTCGATCCCATCCCGGTGCTCGCCGACCGGATGGCCGACGAGGACGGTCTCACCGGCGCCGATCTCGCCGAGGTGCGCGAATCGGTGGCCGCGGAGCTGTCCGCCGGCGTCTGAGCAGCAGGCCCAGCGCCACCGTCGTGGTCAGGTTGACCACGAGCAGCAGCACCGGGGCGGTCCGCAACGCGATGCCCGTCGCGATCGCGATCATGACGAACATGGCCGCGCACAAGCAACTCGGCAGCGCCCAGGCCAGGAAGCCGCGCAACTCGCGCAGTGTCGCCCGGCTTTCGGTGACGGCGTCGGCGATCGCGGTGAAGCTGTCGTCGGCCAGCACCACGCCGGCGACGTCACGGGCCGCGTCGGTGCCGCCCTCGCCCATCGCGATCCCGACATCGGCGTGCTGAAGGGCGGGCACGTCACTGAGGCCGTCGCCGGTCATCGCGACCGTCTCACCGCGCCGTTGCAACGCCCGCACGAGCCGCAGCTTCTGCCCTGGCGCGATCCGCGCGAACACCGCGATGTCCGCGACGACGCCGTCCAGGCGGTCGTCGTCGAGCAGATCCAGTTCGGCACCGGTGAGCACGGGCGGATTCTCCCGCAGCCCCACGCTTCCGGCGATCGCGGCGGCGGTGTCGGGATGATCGCCGGTGATCATCTTGACTGCGATTCCCCCGGCCCGGCAGGCCGCGACACTCTCGATCGCCGCCGGCCGCACCGGATCCCGCATCGCCTGCAGGCCCAGAAACGTCCAGCCGCCGCGGTCGACCTCCCCGGCGAGCGAGTCCGCTCCCGGCTCGAAGCGGGCGAACGCCAGCACCCGCAGGCCGTCATCGGCGAAGGCGCGCGCCCGGCGCAGTACCGCGTCGGCGTCCACCGGGCGGATACCGCCGTCGCTGGTCAGTTCGTACTCGCACCGGGCGAGGATCTCTTCGACGGCGCCCTTCGCGTATGCCGCGCCGTGCACCGAGGCCATCAGGCGCCGCTCCGGTTCGAAGGGCACCAGCTCGGTTCTGGGGTGCCGGGCTCGTGTCGCAGGTGGATCGAGACCGGCCAGTTCGGCGACCGGGATCAGCGCGGTGTCCGTCGGATCGCCCAGTGCCTGCCAGTGTCCGTCCACAAGGGACAGTTCGCATTCGTTGCACAGCAACCCGGCCAGCGCGCATTCGCGCAGCGCCGGGTCGAGCAGATCGGGCAGGGCACGGACGTCGATGGTGCGGCCGCCCGCGGAGATCGTGGTGACCGTCATCCGGTCGCCGGTGAACGTGCCGGTCTTGTCCGCGCAGATGACCGTGGTGCCCGCGAGTCGTTCCACTGCGGACAGTCGCCGCGGAACCGCGTTTCGCCGCGACATCCGCAGCGCCGCGGCGGTGAGCGCGACGGACGCGACGGTGGGCAGCCCGGCGGGAGTCGCGCCGATGGTGAGCGCGACGGCGGCGATCACGAGATCCGCGACCGGCCCGCCGCGGGCCACCGTGATGATCAGCATGACCGCGGCCACCGCCAGCGCCCCGGTGCTGACCCGGTGGCAGAACGCGTCGAGTTTCCGTCCCAGCACGGTGTCGCGGGCGAGCGGAGCGGGCCGCCACGGCGAACCCGCCGCCGTGACCACCGCGCGGGCCGCGCCGCGGGTGACGGTCGTGCCCGCCTGGAGCCGGTCCGCGGACTCGGCCTCCTCGTCGGCTGCTTCGAGCAGATGGGCCTCGGTGATCCGCACGTCGGCGGGAACCCGGTCACCGGTCGCGAGCCGCACCACGTCACCGGGTACGAGTCGCTCGACGGGGACCCGCGTCGGCCCGCCGTCGCGGACGACGGTCGCCTCCGCGCGTGCCAGCCCGGATATCCACCGCGCGCGTACGTTCCGCTGGTGCCAGATCGCGACTGTGATCACGAAAATGCCCGCGACGAGGACAGCCTGGACGTAGCCGCCGAAACCCGCGGTCACCGCGACGGCCGCGACCAGGACGTAGAACTCGGGGCCGCGGGCCCAGTCCGGCAGCACCGGCCGGCGTACCGGCCACGTTCTTCCCGGGTTGACGGGTTCGGTGACCAGGCCCGATGTTCGCTCGCTCGGTGTGCGCACCACTCACCCTCGGTCGGCTCCCGCGGTGACTACCCGCGAAGGGCACCGATTATGCGGTATCGCCGCCGGCCCCGCGATTCGGTTACAGCACGGGGTTTTCCGTCACTTGATCCTTTGTGGACGTTGCCGGGTCACGCACGATCGCCACCGGGCACGGGGCCGCGCGTACCAGCGCCCGGCTCGTCGAACCGAGCCCGTTCCCGCGGCGCCCGATCACGATCAACTGCGCCTCGGTACCGTGCGCCATCAGGCTCGGCGCGGGATTCCCGGTCACGACGAGCGGATCCACCGGCACGCCGGGAAACCTGCGTTCCCAGGCCCGCAGCCGTTCGCCGAGCGCCAGCGCGCGGCCAGGCACGTCCTCGCGCGCGGTCTGCAGTGCCGTGACCGTGGTCGCCCGTCGATCGGCCTCGTCGAACCCGAACGACAGCGCGGCCTCCGCCGAGCCGTCCACGCCGACCAGCACCGAACCCTGCCCGCTCACCCGGCCCCGCACCACGACCAGCGGGCACCCGGCGGCGCCGGTCAGCCGTTCGGCGACCGAGCCCAGCTGCGTGTCACGACCCGAGCCGAGCCCGCGTGCCCCGACGACGAGCACCGCCGCCCGCGCCGACTCGGCCACCAGGTTCTCCAGCGGATCACCGACGCGCAGCATCGTCTCGGCGGCCGGCGCGGGCTCCGTCATCACGGCGACGCACCTCGCCTCACGCAGCCAGTCACGGCCGAGCGGCAGCGTGGCGCACGCGTACACGATCCGCAGCGGCCGTTTCCGCCGCGCCGCCGCGCCGGCGGCCCAGCGCACCGCGTCCAGCGCCTCCCCGGAGCCGTCGATGCCGACGGTCACCGGTGCCGGTTCGGCGGCGCTCGCTGGCTGCCCGGACGCGCGGTCGCTGGTCGTCATCCCCCCAGCCAAGACCGTCACGCGTGCCGGGTTAAGGGCCGTTGGTCACCGGTTCACCGGCGGAAGTAGCCCACCAGCGCGCGCGTGGATTCCGGGGTTAACGTTGGTGATGAGCTCCACCAGCAGGGCCGCGCGCCGCCTCGCCGCTCGTCTGTCCGAAGAGGACGCAGCGGAGGCGCGCGGGCTCGATCCGTTCGAGCGCGTCACGTGCGGGATCCACCGCCGGTGGCTGCACCAGTGCATCTCCTCACCACTGCATGTCGTCGCCGTGACCGGGTACCGGTGGTGCCGGGACTGCGAGTGCCCGGTCGACGTCGCCGTCGACGAGCTCACCCGCACCGTGCGGTTGCGGTGCCCGGGCTGCGGCCGCGCACCGGACTCCCCCGCGGCGCGGCAGATCCTGCGCACCTGCCGGGCCGGCCTCGCCGCGTCACGGGGTCAGCGTGAGCGCACGACCAGCACGGGACAGGACGAGTGGTGCAGCAGCGCGTAGGTGGTGGATCCGACGA
>Ga0164243_10004637_pt1 | contig 21435 bp, 23 predicted proteins | sample OricompcompostOP_FD_108781 | JGI IMG/M metagenome (GOLD analysis project Ga0164243, IMG submission 108781) | Organic Plus compost microbial communities from Emeryville, California, USA - Original compost - Organic plus compost (OP) | ecosystem: Engineered > Solid waste > Mixed feedstock >...
AACACACGCATACGCCTTGGATAATAGAATACGGCTCCGAAGAATCAGCAATTATTGATGCACGTGGGTATATTATTTGCACAAACGGAGAAGACCCATCGGTAGTCTCAGACGATGAGATGGACCACATCGTCAAGTGCGTGAACATGCATGATGAGTTGGTGGAGGTGCTATCTAAACTCATGGATTTCAAAGATAGCGATTACGTGCCTAACAATATGTTCAAACGCGCAGAAAAAACCCTCAAGAAAGCAGGTGCGCTATGAGTGAAGCGAAGTTTACGCCCGGGCCTTGGATTGCATGGCAACCCCGCGGCGATGAAAGTGTTCCGGTTAGAACGGACGGACTAGGGATAACCATAGCATACGCTCATCAGGGGGCGATAACAAACGCCCGCGCCAACGCCCACCTAATCGCCGCTGCGCCAGAGCTTTACGACTTGCTGGAATCATTCCCAGGGTTCACGAATGACTGCAAGATTGGTGATCCATGGATTGAAAAAAGAGATGAGATTCTCGCCAAAGCACGTGGAGAAGTGTGATGACTGATAATATTTGGTTTATAGCTATTGTAATTTTGGGGTTATCCTGCACCATGATAGGATACTTAGGACCTTACATTATCAAGGGGCTTATGTGATGCATCTATCTGGGATATTCAGTGAAGAATACTCTAAAAAGACCGCGGAATATATGGAAAGGCTTAGAAACATGGACAATAACAAAGAACACATCGAGCGCACAAAGCACTTGATTGAAGTGATGCAGGCTTATGTGGATGGTCATCCTGTGGAAAGTATGACCGAATACAGCGCGTGGCAGATTAATCCTAATCCTTTGTGGGATTTTAGTCTTGCAAACTACCGCATCGCCAAAACACCAGACACCATTAACTGGGATCATGTTGCGCCTGAGTTTAAGTATATGGCGAGAGATGAGGATGGCACGGTTTTCCTTTATGAAGTAAAGCCTGAACGGTTGCGTGGTTATTGGAGGAATGGTTATAAAGCTCTTGCTATTTCACACTCATCCTACCGCCGTGGCACATGCGACTGGAAAGACAGTCTTGTAATTCGACCTGGATGTGAGTAGGATAAAAGAACCAGAACGGCGGCGCTGAAAGCAGAAGCGCAAGTACGGCTCTTATGAGGCCCACTGTAAGAGGCTTAGCCTGTAAGGTCAGCCGGGGTAGCGTCCGGCCCGTTCTGAATGTAATTCGCCGAAAGGCAACGATGCGTGGGTTCCAACACGGCTCTCAGACTATTGGAACATCTGGCCTTGCACTTACGCCTGATGAAGCGAAAGCAGAAACACTGAAAAGTGTCGCGTGGAGTCTCCCCAGCAAGGGAATAACTGGAGACCTAGGAGAGCCACTAACAGGGATTAGCTTAGCCTGGTCTAAAGTGCTCGCCTTGGACGCGAGAGACGAAGGTTCAAATCCTTCATCCCTGACCATTTTCGCCCAGCCAGCGGTGGCATTGTAACACTGGCAGTGGAGGCAAGATAGTTTATCCCTTGTGACTTCATAGGCCCTCTTCGGAGGGCCTTTTCTTTTACACTCCCACATGTTACATTGCCTCAACATTTGCAAATGAGGCCGTTTAAGTGGACGAAGAAGAAATCCAGCCATCCGATACGCTTGAATTAAAGGACGAACCAAAGTCTTCAAGCGTTGTTCTGTCGGTATTGCAGAATGCTAAGGATAAGTTCCGCGAATGGCAGGATACTTGCGACCGTATTGACACGATTTACAGCAAATACAACGGTATTAATCGCCCATACGGCGAAACGTGGACAGATGGCGACCTGGATCTGTTCTGGGCTTCCTATGAAATCCTGAAGCCTGCTGTTTACGCTCATCCTCCAAAGCCTGTAGTTTCCACACAGTTTAAAGATCGAGATCCAGTCAAATCAAAGACGGCTGAACTTCTAGAGCGCGTATCTGTGTCTAACTTTGACCGCTCTAACATTGACGATGTTATGTGCGAAGTGCGCGATGACCTGATTTTCACTAATCGGGGTGTTATATGGCTCACGTATGAATCGGAAAAGGGCGAGCAGCGTGTTTGTATCGAGCACCTTGATCGCATGGATTTCCTGCATGAGCCTGCCCGTAAATGGTCAGAAGTTGGCTGGGTAGCCCGTCGCGCTTGGATGACACGCAAAGAGTTGCGCAAGCGTTTCTATAAGGCGTCAGGCGACGTTTACAAAGACGTAAAGCTTTCCAAAAAGCGTGAGGACGACGATCGCGGCAATGATGACAAGTCGTTGAAAGGTAGCGTTTGGGAAGTATGGCACCGTGCCGATAATAAGGTCTATTGGGTTTCCGAAGGCGTCGATCGCCTACTGGATGAAGGTGAGCCACACCTTAAGTTAAAAGACTTCTTTCCGTGCCCTCGTCCAGCTTATGGTACGTTGGCTCGCCGTTCGTTGATCCCTGTTCCAGACTATGAGCGTTATAGCGTTCATTTTGACAAGATTAACACTCTTACAGCCCGTATTTACCTTTTGCTGGAAAAGGTTAAGCTCAAGGGCATTGTGGCCGGTAGCGGTGATATTCGAGATGCCGTAAGCGAGCTTATCCAGAGTGAGGATGACGAGACTGTAATCTTTGTCCCATCGATCAGTAGCGATGTGACCAACATGGTTGCCTGGATGCCGCTTGCGGAAGTAGCAACGGCCATCACCGGCCTTATCGAGGCGCGTTCACGGTTGATTGATGACTTTTATCAGTTGTCTGGCATTAGCGACATTATGCGCGGGGCTACTGAAGCTAATGAGACCCTAGGAGCGCAGCAGCTAAAGGGGCAGTATGGCTCTGTCCGTGTTCGTCAGAAGATTGATGAGCTACAGCGCATTGCTGCCGACACTGTGCGTATTTCGGCTGAGATTATTGCAGAGCATTTCTCGAAGGATACTCTCCTTGAGATGTCGCAGATGAAGATTTCAACCAAGGCGCAAATCGAAAAGCAAATTAAGGGCATTGAAGACGCTGCTGAGAAGGAGCTTGAAAACCTTAAGAAGCAGACAGAGAAGTTTGTCCAGGAAAATCAGGTTCCCCCTGAATTACAGCAAGAGATCCAGACAAAGTTTAAGGAAACTCAGCAGGCCATTTTGCAGAAATATGCGCCTATGCTGCAAGAGGCTAATTCAGAAATCCCTATTGAGGATATACTTGACCTGTTGCGCAATGATAAATCGCGCGGTTTTGCCTTTGAAATTGCTTCGGACAGCACCATTCTGACTGACGAAATTCAGGAAAAAGCCAGCCGCAATGAGTTCTTGACCACATTCGCTGGAGCTTCTCAGGCCCTGCAAGGATTGGCTCAGATGGGGCCTGCCGGTTCCGCTCTTGCTGGCGGTATGCTTAACTTTGTTCTTGGGCCTTATCGTATTGGTCGTGAGCTTGATGGCCTTATCGATAATTTCATCGATGAAGCCGCCAACTACCAGCCTCCACAAGAAGGCGGCGAACAGCAAGCCCTTATTGAGGCGCAGAATAAACTGGCTGAAGCTGAAATGGCTAAGGCGCAGGCGCAGATGGCTAAGGTGCAAGCAGATGCGCAGCTTAAACAGGCTGAATTGCAGGGCAAGATGCAGGATTTGCAGCTTAAGGCCCAGAAGGATGCTGCGCAGTTCGAGATTGAGCAAGGCAAGCTACAGCTTCAGCTATCCAAGCAGGAACAAGAGTTCGCTGCAAAAATGGCTGAAATGGACGCCAAGCAAAATCTTATGCAGGCTCAGACCGCAGAGATTCTTGCCAAGATTGGTCTAGACGTTCGTAAGCAAGATCTCGAGGAGTATAAAGCCGCAAATGAGGCACAGCGCGCAGAGGTGGATACGGCGCTTAGAGTTGAATCGGAAAGCCGTGCTAATCGTTCACAGGAATTTAATGAGCAACAGGCGGTAAGACAGATAGAGAGAGAGGGATAGATGCCTGGTTTCCCGGTAGTCATCTCCACCAACGGCGCGCCGTTCACGTCAGTGGCGTCCGGTGCTCCGGTTGCTACTGTTGAAGCTAATGGCTTAGGAGTGCCGATTACGCTTGTTGCAAGCAATGCTCCGCCATTGGTCGTTGAAGGGCTTGTGCCGCCAGAAGAGCCTGTAGCATTCACTCTATGGACTGGAACCGGCAACGGTGGCGATATTGGCTATTACGCCACGATTTATGGCAGTATAGAATCCGAGCCAATGCCGGGGTATCCGTTGATTGAGATCGCCAACCGCAATTCAGGCTATTTCCAAGTAGCTTTCCGCGGTGACGTAAGTGCAGATATGGCGGGTTATAAGCCTGTTGTGGATGGCGTTACGATAGGCGATGTTATCTCTGACTGGGAATACGATCCTGTAGAACATTCAACAAGTGCAACGTGGGAGTCTACTGGAAGTATGACGGTAAATACCGAGTATAGCATTACTTGGTCAAATGATGTATGATCTAAGCGAATTTCAATTCAACCTTGAGGAATAAATAAATGGCTGATGCACGCCGAATGATTGAACTAAGCATGGTTCCAGAACTTGCCAAGGAAGTTGCAGCGCAGATCGATGATGCCGCGGGAGGTGGCACGGTAGCGTGGGCTGATGTTACTGACAAGCCTGCAACGTTTCCTCCGACTATTGGCACCACTGCTACGACTGCCAAGGCTGGTAATGCTGTTCAGACAGCAACGCAGACTCCAGCCACGGCTATCGCTCCAGGCACGGCCACCAATGTCCAGGCAATCCTTGCAGAGCTTGCAGCACGGATCACGGCGCTAGAGAACGCTTAATGAAATCAATCTCAGACATGGTTAGGGAGCATAGAGCGAGAATGGGAACTTCCAATCTCGCTTGTCCCTATTTCAAACAGGACGCAATCGCGCCTATTCGCGGCATGGATGGAAAGATGCATGATACCTTGTCAAGCTATCGCAAGACGCTTCTCCCCTCTGGAAACCCAAGGGGCGAACGTTATGTCGAGCTCGGCAATGAAAGCCTTCCTGACTTTAAGGCACCTGAATTTGACCGTAAAAAGCGCCGTGAAGATATTAAGCGCGCTATTAGTGAAATTTAACCCTATGACCTTCTCAGACGAGGTATCGAGATGACAGAATTAGCAAATACAGAAATTGCACCGCAGGAGCCGCTTTCAACCACGCTTGAATCAGATGTAACGCCTAAAACATCTGGCGGTGGTAAAATCACTCCTGCCCCTGTTGAAGAAGCCAAGCCGGAAGCCCCGGCAAAGGCTGAATCTGTACGGGATTCACTGAAGGCAGAGCTTGATAAGGCCAAAGAGCCTGAAAAGGCTGAAAAGCCTGTTAAGACTGAGAAGCCTGAAAAGCTGGAGGAAGAAACCAAGCCTGTCGAAAAGACGGATGTAAAGAGCGCCACGCCTGAAAAGGCAGATGACGCAGGCGAGCGGGTTAAGGAGCAGCAGACGGAACGGAAGTCTGAGGTCCGGGATCGTCCTGAGCCGCCCGCTCGCTTCCTTCCAAGGGCAAAAGAACTTTGGCGCAATACTCCTAATGAAGTGCAGTCGGAAGTTTCTCGCCTTGTACGTGAACATGAGGCTGAGGTGCAGCAGTACCGTGAATCTCATCAGTTCCGTGAAGAGCTTAAGGAATACGAAGAGCTTGGTAAACAGCATGGCGTTAGCGTTAAACAAGCGCTTGATAACTATGTGGGGATCGAGCGAAAGTTTGCAGCTGATCCAGCAGAAGGATTCAAGCAGCTATTCAGCAATCTACAGATGCAGCCGCAGCAAGCTATTTCTTATATTTTGCGCGCTTTTAATGTTACTCCACAGCAGCTTGCCCAGCACATTAGCGCCGACCCCAATTCTTACGTGTCGCAGGCACCACAGGTCCAGCCGCAGGTTCAACCTCAACATAACCCAGAGGTTGATACGCTTAAGCAGCAGATCACTGCCATGCAGGCGCAAATGGCTCACCAGCAGTATATTGAGCCTTTCATTAAAGACCATCCACGATACTATGAACTAGAACAGGATATTGCTTTCTTTCTACAATCTGGTAAAATCCCAGCTAATCTTAGTCCTGCTGAGAAGCTTGAAGCAGCGTATGACATGGCTGAAAGGATTAATCCTTCTTCAAATGTCTCATCCTTCTCCCCAAAGCAGACTAGTTCTGAAAGCCGTGTTGACGAAGACTTCAACGGCAGCAAATCAATCAAATCTTCTCCGGGTAATGTACTAGAGGTCAAAGAACCGGATAAGAAAATGTCAATGCGTGAACTTCTGGAAGACGAGTTGAAGCGTCTGAAGAAGGCTTAAGGAGCTAAAATGGCTATCGTTCAGGATAGAAATTATCGCCAGCTTCTCACCGCAGCCGTAGCACGGCGCTCGCGTGAGGTGCAGGACATTGTTTATAACTCAACCGCACTAACTCGCATTCTCCGTGATCAGGGCCGTATTCGCGTAAAGCGCGCTGGCGGACCAGAGCTTCGCATTCCGGTACAGTTCGATAAATTGCAGGCACAGTGGTTCACTGGCTATGACAAGATCGAAATCACCCCGAAAGAACTCCTAAACTCTGCCGTATTCAATTGGTCGCGTGTTGTCAGCATGTTCTCGCTGACTGGAACGGAACTGATGTACACTCGCGGTGAGGAAGAAGTTATCGACCTTATGGAAACCTACCTTGATGCGGCTGAAAAGTCGGTTAAGGAAGAGTTCGAAGTTGCTCTTATCGGGGACGGTACTGGTGCAGGCGGTCGTGAGCTTATTGGTCTTGGCGGCGCTATTCCAGTTATTCCAAACACTGGCGTATACGGCGGCATTGACCGTGCAACCGTTCCGAACTGGCGTACCTCGACGTTCAACATTACTAACGGTGATGTTGCAGGGTTTACGACTTGGGATAGCACGACTGCACGTCCTATTATCGAGCGCATTGCTCTTAATCGTTCGCGTAATGGCCGTTATGCTGATCTTCTCATTGCGGATTCCCTTTCGTATCAGGCTATCTCCGCGTCGTTCGTTGCTCATCAGCGCATCGTTTCGGAACGCCTTGGCCGTCTGGGCTTTTCGGGTCTCACCTACATGACGCCTGCCGGTCCTGTTGATATCGTTGCGGCTGGTGGCATTGGTACGGTTATGCCTGCTAATACCATCTTCGGCATCGACACGCAGGGCCTCTCAATCTATGAGTTCCCCGATCAGGCGTTCGTTCCGTTCCATCCGGGCGACGGTATGCGTCCTATCAACCAGGATGCGGTTGCTCAGGGCATTGTATGGTCTGGCCAGCTTGTTCTTGAGAATCCGCTGTTCTCGTACCGCATCATTACGGCATAAGGAGAAAAAGATATGGCTAACTCCGTACCTTTTCGTACTACCCCGCAGCTAGGCCCGCAGCTCGATGATGTTTTTGTTGGTCTTCCATATTGGGACTTGACTGGCATTCAGGGCGCAGGCGGCGCTACTGTTTCCGGTATTACCTCGCCTTCTTATAAGCTTGGTAATCGTGAAACTGGCGATGACGGTTACGATTACATCTGGGTCAAGAACGGCACAACTGCGCTTACCGCAAGCGCACGTGTTAATGTGGACGCAGACTTTGTGGCTACCGCCAATGCTTCTGGCGTTTTGCAGGCCCCTGCTGTAGCAGTTCCTGCCGGTGCATATTTCCACGCTCGCGTGTTTGCACTCTAATTAATACGGGGAGGCTTAACGGCCTCCCTATCTCAATAAGGCCGTTGAGGCGGTCGCATCATAGGAAGATGTAAAATGACTAAACTACATAAACTAGAATATAGAGTTAAAGAAAAAACTGTATATTACGTTACAAGGTTTTGTAGCGTTGGAGACGCATCGTGCGTAAGCGAAGAGGGACAATTCAACGACCCATTGTCGGCGCATAGAGCTGCTAAATCTTTGGCTTTGTTAGAAGCTAAATCCTGGGGCATAGAGGATGGTGATCCTTCTTTGATTTACCCAGAGATGAAATATACAGAAACAGAACCCTTCTCAGACAAGGAACGATAAATGACTAAAGTAGTTGAAATTGACATGCGAGACCTTAACGTAACACCTTTCTTTAAGGTGATTGAGGTCGAGAATATCCCCAAGTCGGAGGCGGCTGGCCACGCAGTTATGGAAATGCGTGAAGTTGTTGAGGTCCGTTTTGCAGGATCAAATAATTACGCGCCTGTTTTCCCGGCTAATCAGACATGGAAACGCGAAGGTAACAAATCTATTACCTATGCTGAACGATGGGCCGAACAGTATCGCACGTTCAAAGAAGGCAACCCGCAGCACGCAATGGGAACGCCATTGGAAATGCTGCGTCCTTATGGCGTAACTGAAGAGCAGCTTTCCATCTGCCGCGTACATCGTGTTTACAGTATTGAGGCGCTTAATACCCTTGAAGGTGACAAGCTTAAATCGCTTGGCATGATGGGTAACACGCTTAAAGAATTGGCGCGTAAATACATCTCTGACCATTCGGCGTCTGATAAGGCCCTTAATGAAATTGAGGCTCTTAAAAAGCGCATTGCAGAGCTTGAATCGGCAGGAACGGCATCAACTGTTATTCCAGAAGTTGAAGAAGATCTTTACGAAGCAATGACAGAAGCTGAATTGCGTGATATGATTGAATCAAAGACTGGAACTAAGCCTGATGGCCGACTAAGCCATGCATCACTGGTAAACCTTGCAAAAGGAATGTAAATGTCAATTCTGTCGGCGATGCAATCCGCTACAATTAGATTGGTGGGCCAAAAGCCCGCCGTCTTTTTTACTTCATCAGATCAGCTTGAGCTAGAAATTGTTGATCTGGTCAATGAAGTAGCTAGGGACATTTGCAGATATGCTGATTGGCAGGCTCTGACTAAAGTTTATAACGTACCAACTGATGGCGTTACTGAAATATTCGATCTTCCTGATGATTATGATCGTCAGCTTTTGGTGACAGATATTCAGGACTTGAATAATTGGGTTTGGGGATATGAGCACATTGAAAATCTCAATGATTTTCTATACCGACGCGCGCGTAATTTTGAACTAACTCCCGGCGCGTGGACTATTTACCAAAATCAGATTCATTTCTTCCCGCCGCCTAATGCGCAGAATAGTGCCACGTATCCTTACATTTCCAATAACTACGCTATTGATTCAAATAATGTAGGCAAACCTGAGTTCACTGCTGATACAGATGATTTCATCATCAAGGGCGGGAATGACCTTCTTACTCTTGGCCTTATCTGGCGTTGGCGAGAGAATAAAAAGCTAGACTATACAGGCGACCAAGAACAATTTACAATGGCTCTCGACCAGCTTGCGGCTAAGGATAAGGGCACAAACGTTTACCGTGCGCGTTCCAGGAGCAGGCGTCTTAATACACATTTGGCATGGCCTTTTGAATTGGGGTAATTGATGTACCAGCGCCCTATCCTCGCGCAGAAGAAACCGGCGCAACGTAAGTCAGACCTTAAAAAGTTCCCTGCACCTACGGGTGGGTGGATTAGCAACCGCAACCTGTCTACGCCTATGGAAAATGGCGGGCCGCAAGGTGCTGCTGTACTTGATAACTTTTTCCCAACATCTACCACAGCTATTCTCAGACGCGGTAAAGAGCTTTATGCCACGCTTGGAGAAGGAGATGAAAGCGTAACGTCCCTGTTTACATACGTTAACGGACTTAATCGTAAATTGTTCGCCTCTACCGCAAACACCATTTACGATATAACCAATATCCTTGTCCCTTATAATTACCGACTGGTGACAGAGAATGGCGATTATCTGGTCACTGAAAACGGTGATTACTTTGGTCAATCGTCTACCGAAGATATGGAAGCCTTTGAGGGAGCATTAGGCGGTAATTGGATTACTGTACAGTTTGCAACGACTGGGGGTGTTTATCTTGTTGGTGTAAATGGGGTATCTACAGGGTTCATTTATGATGGCAACGCATTTTATCCTTATGTACCTGACGGGGCGTGGGCTTTGTCTTACGACAACATAACGCAAGATTTTGTTGTTGGTGAAATTATAACTGGCGGCACATCCGGCGCAACTGGTACGGTTTATGAAGTTCTTCCGGGTGGCGGTCTTGTTTTGACAGGGGCTGCATCTGGGTTTGAAGATGACGAAATGCTGACGGGTAGCCTTGGAGGTTCTGCTCAGGCTTCCACAAATTCCGTTAATCTTGTCCCAGGCATCACATTCCCTGACGGTTTGACAACTGCTGACATGTCTTATGTGTGGGTATTCAAAAACCGTCTTTGGTTTGCCCAGAAAGATTCTTTAAATGTATGGTATATGGATGAGGTAGCAGCCGTAGGGGGAGATCCAGAACGTTATGAAATGGGTGGTCTTTTCACAGTTGGCGGCGCTGTACTGTGGGGGGATTCATGGTCTATGGGGACAGGTGCCGCTGGCGGACTATCCGACCAGATGGTCGTAACATCTACGGAGGGTGAAGTTGCAGTATTTCAAGGGACGTATCCTGGTGCCGGTCTTTCGGGTTGGCAGCATGTTGGCACATACAGGATTGGCAGGCCCCTTGGCAATCGCGCTCATTTCAGAGGTGGCGGTGATATTGCTGTTGCTACTAGTGTTGGCCTTATTCCTCTTTCCAAGGCTATCAGTCTTGATGTGACGGCTCTTTCTCCTGCCGCCGTTTCGTACAACATTCAAGATGCATGGCAGCAGGCTGTTGATGGTCGCGGCCTTGAGGATTGGTCTTGTATGCTTTGGCCTGAAAGAAAGATGGCAATCATATCTCCGCCTATTACAATTGGCGATTATGACCCTGTATTGTTTATTTCCAATTCTGAAACAGGTGCATGGTGCCGCTATACCAATTGGGATGCTCGCGCTATGTGCGTATTCCAAGGCGAGATGTATTTTGGTGGTCCTAACGGTGAAGTGTTCAAAGCTAATGTAACTGGCATGGACAATGGGTCTGTTTACACTGGCGTTTACATCCCACTGTTTGATGATCTTGGATCGCCAGCCAATCTAAAAGTACCCAAGATGGGCCGTGGTGTATCAAGGGCAAAGGCTAACTTGTCGTACGGTCTTCGATTCAAGGCTGATTTTGATATCGACCCCGGCCATGCTCCAACCGCATCTAGCGCTGACGGCACCAATGCGTGGGGTACAGGTGTATGGGGGCAGTCTGTATGGGGTGGAACCAATCCTAATGTTTTCAATGCACAGTGGAAATCATTAGGAGGAACGGGTTACTACGTTTCTGCCTGCTATCAGGTAACGTCAGGAAGTTCCGTTCCTCTTGACGTTGAGATTGTTCATTTAGAAATCAGCTTAACCATGGGTGAGATTGTAACTTGATTCACACCATGTACTACAGCAAGACAATGAACCCTTCGGCGAACGAAGCTGTTGGGTTTTTCGTATGCAGAGAAGCCGATATAACAATAAAAGACTTTTGCAGCATGGGTGTATTCGAGGACGGGGATTTAATCGCTGGAACTCTTTACCACAATTACCACCCTGAATATGGTGTTATTGAGCTATCATCTGCATCTGTTAGTAAAAGGTGGCTGACAAGGGCCGTGATTAATGCTATGTTCTTCCTGCCATTCACTCGTCTAGGCTGTCAATTAGTTGTATTGAGAGTTTCTGAAAGAAATAAAACGATGATTGGTATCGCCAGAAAATTCGGATTTAGTGAAACTTACATTCCTCGTCTTCGCGGCAGGGATGAAGGCGAATTTATTTTTTCTTTGACTGACGACGAGTGGAGCAAGTCGCCTTATAACAAAGGAGTTTCTGAGTAATGGGCAAGAGCGCTCCAAAAGCTCCAGATCCAGCGGAAACTGCGGCAGCGCAGGGCGCGTGGAACTCTTTCACGGCCCAGCAGCAGCAGCAAATGAACATGGTAAACCAGAATACCCCATGGGGTAGCTTGGAATATCAGCAGACTGGTACGACATGGATTACAGACCCGAACGGTAAGCGCGTTGAGGTTCCTACCTATACGGCTAACACCACGCTATCTCCTGAACAGCAGGCTATCTTTGATGCGTCTCAGGCTGCACAGGGTAATCTTGCGAATATCGCAAAAGACCAATCTGCATGGCTTGGCGATTACCTTAACTCTCCGTTTGAATTTAACAATCAATCTGCTGAGAATTGGGCTTATGATCTTGCATCCCAGCGTATCTTGCCGCAACAGGAGCAGAATCGTAAAGACCTTGAAAACAGACTGATCAATTCTGGCATTCGTCCGGGGACGGCTGCTTACAATACGGAAATGGCGCGTCTTACGAATGCCAATACCGACCAGCTTAACCAGTTGGCTCTTACTGGTCGCAGTCAGGCTTTCCAAGAGCAACTTGCGCAACGTAACCAGCCTTTGAATGAAATTATTGGTCTTATGTCTGGTACTCAGGTTCAGTCACCCAACAGCACATTCGCGCAAACGCCTCAGTCTCAGGTGGCTGGTGTTGATTATTCAGGGTTGGTTAATCAGAAATATCAGGCGGATATGAACGCATATAACAGCCAGATGGGTGCATTGGGCGGGTTGTTTGGTGCTGGCCTTAGTCTGTTCTCTGACCGACGCCTTAAAGAAAACATTGAGCGTATTGGTAAGACTGATTCAGGTGTTCCAGTTTACAAGTTCAATTACATTGGCTCGCCTGTCACGCATATTGGCTACATGGCTCAGGACTTGCTGGAATTGCAGCCTGAAGCGGTCTCTCAGGACGCAGATGGTTATTATCGCGTTGATTATAGCAAGGTGAAGTAATGGCTATTGGCAATCTACAAGAAATTATCCCTGCTATTTTCACCGGCCCAAACGGCGAGCGTCTTACTCCTGAGCAGATTGCACAGCGACAAGAGATTGCGCAGTCTTTGATTGGGCGCGCCACAGATACTCGTCCTGACGCTGGCGGGTGGGCTTCTGTCCTGACGAAGGGGCTGCTAGGCTATCAGTCTGGCCGTGATCGACGTGCCGCAGATAATGCTATTACTGCCAACGCAGCGGCGGAACAATCGCTTATCAGTGATATGCTTGGTAGCCTTGGCGGCGGCGCTGGGTTTCCTACCGCAGTAGCCGATGGCGCATCGCCTACATCCGTTGCGGCAGTTGGTGAGCCTGTTGCTATCCCTTCTGCTCCTGAAATTCGTCAGGGATTGATTGACCGTGGTCTTCAGCCGCACATTGCAGACGCTTTCATTCTTAATTTTCAGGATGAGAGCGGTCTAAATCCAGGCATCAATGAGAAAAACCCAATTGTTCCAGGGAGCCGCGGCGGTTTCGGTCTTTACCAGCTTACAGGTCCGCGCCGCCGTGAGTATGAAGCGTTCGCAGCGCAGCGTGGCGTCAACCCTGCTGATGTGAATGCGCAGCTTGATTTTCTTATGCAGGAACTTCAAGGCTCCGAGGCTGGAGCTGCAAAATCAATCTTATCTGCCCCAGATACGGCAACGGCTGCGCAGGCTATTGTTAATAACTTCCTGCGTCCTGCTCCAGAGCACCGCCAGGCTAGAGCCGCTAAATATGCACGTGTAGCCAATACTCCGCAGGAGGCTATTGAACAGATCGCGCCTACACAGCCGCTCCCACCCGCACAAGTAGCACCTTATGACTTTGCGTCTGACCCTAATCTTTCGGTTGCAAATTCTCTTGTATCTCCTCAACCCCCATCTAACTTCAACGACCGCTGGACCGCAGGCGCTGCAACGGCTCCTATTGTGCCGGAACAGGCGATTCCTGCATCTGCTAATATTGTTCCAGAAGTAACGCCTATGGCGGCAGAGACGGCCCCTGCTGCCGATCCCCGCTTACTCGCGCTGAACGATCAAATGCTCGGCGGGGCCTTGTCTCCTTCTGGTTCTTCACCAGTTGCGCAGGCTTTGTCTGGTTCATTCCCCGCTGCTCCTAGCGCAGATCGTGCACCAGTTACGTCTCAACCATTCCAGATGCCTGCACAATCACAATCTGGCGGGATTAACCCTGCTATTATTCAGGCTCTTTCCAGTCCTTATATTTCAAATCAAGGTAGGCAGATTGCCGGTATGCTTTTGGGGCAGCAGTTGCAGCAGCAGCAAGCAGCACAAGAACAACAGCGTTTGATGGCGCGGCGTCAGGCCACAGCGCAGACGTTGGGCATTAATCCTGCTCTTGCTGGCGATGCTGATGCTTGGAAGGCCGCCATTGAACAGGCTACACGCAATCGTAATACTGTTACGGTTGGCAACACTGTTTATGATGCCAATACCGGTCAGCCAATTATTCAGGGCGCGCAAGAGCGCTTCACAACTATTACAGGGCCGCAGGCACAGCAGTTGGGCCTTGATCCAAATAAGGTTTACAACGTAGCCCCAGATGGAAAGATAACTCCTATTGCTGAAAGTGGCGTTACCGTTAACGTTGGCGGCGGCGAGAAGTTTGATGAAAAACTAGCTGAACTAGATGCAAAAGCTATTGGAGATGTCGATACGGCAGGAAGGCAAGCCATACGAAATCTTGGGCGCATCAATCAGCTTGACGAATTATTGAAGGCATCTCCTAGCGGTATGGATGCTGCAATACGTCAAAGAGCAGGTGAATGGGGGATTAAGACTGAGGGTCTTGACACTTTGCAGGCTGCACAGGCGGCTATTAACTCTCTCGTACCAGAGCAGCGGCCAGCAGGCTCCGGCCCCATGTCTGATGCTGATCTTGAGTTGTTCAAGCAGTCGTTGCCTCGCACCATTAACCAGCCTGGTGGTAATGAACTTATCATTAATACTATGCGTGGGATCGCCCAATATGATGCGAAAGGGGCTGAAATTATTCAACGTCTTCGAGCAAGGCAGATCAGCCGTGAAGATGCGTTCCGTCTTCTCAATGAGCGTAAGAACCCACTAGATGAATTCAAAGCCGCGCAAGCTAGTAAAACTGGGCAAGACGGCTGGCGAGATGTGGGTAACGGAATCCGTATTCGTCCGAAAGGGTCAAACTAATGGCAATATTCGAATTACAAGGCCCAGACGGACAGATTTACGAAGTTGACGCTCCTGATGAAGCAAGCGCTTTGCAGGCTTTTCAGGAGGTGAACGGTGCTATTGACCAGCCGCAACCAGAAGGTGGTTACGGGTCACAAATATTTTCTGGTTTGCTAGAAGGAGCAACAGGAGCTTTGGGTGCCCCAGTAGATTTGGTTAACAATCTATTGGTTGCCCCCGCAACCGCTGGCATTAACTATGTATTTGGCACCGATATCCAGCCTTCACAAACGCCTTTGGGCGGAAGCGCTGGATTGCGTCAAGGATTAGCAATCGCTCCTGAGAGCCAAAATGGCGGAGAACAATTCGCAAGGCGCGTTGCTCAGTCTGTTGGTGGTGCCGCTCCATTTGCGGCAGGAGCCAATAGCGCCGGTCAGGTTGCATCTATTCTGGCAACGGGGTTAGGTGGAGGCGTTGGCGGCGCAACCGCTCAACAGATTGCTCCTGACAACGTAGGAGCTGAAATAGCAGGTGAATTGATTGGCGGGTTAGGAACCGGGGCGGCTATTTCAGGATTGGCTAACCGTTCGGCGCGTCAGGCGGCTGAAAAAGCTGTTCCATCTATCGATGACCTTAAGGCTCAAGCTTCTGACTTGTACGCACAGGCTGAAGCACGTGGCGTTGTGGCCGATCCGGCAATGACAACCAGTCTTGCTGACGATATTACCAAGATCGCACGGGATAACGAGCTTATCACTCCTACAGGGCGTATTGCAGAGGCATATCCAAAGGCAAAAGAAGCGCTCCAGCTTATGCGCGATTATGCCGGGTATGACATGAACCCAACACAAATGCAGGTTATTAGGGAAACGCTTGCAGATGCAGCCTTTAATACAGAAGGCAAAGAAGGCCGTATCGCTAAGAAGATGCTTTCTGCATTCGATGACTTTGTTTCTCCTCTTGCCCCTGAATTGGCTGAAGCACGCAAGATTTCAAGCCGTTATCTTAAAGCTGGAACATTGGAGCGCGCAAGAGAACTTGCAGGAGCGCGTGCAGGACAGTTCACGGGTTCCGGCTTTGAGAATGCATTGCGCACGGAATACCGCAATCTTGACCGGCGTATTATCAAGGGGCAAGAGCAAGGTTGGACGCCTGAGCAGATACAGGCCATACAAAACGTCAGCCGTGGCACTCCGATGCAGAATACGGCCCGTAATATCGGTAAACTTGCGCCTACTGGCGTTGTTAGTGCGGGCCTGGGTAGCGGCGTGCCATTCATGATTGGTAACGCTATTGGTGGCCCAGCGGTTGGTGCTGCAAGTGCGGCTTCTACTATGGGCGTAGGTTTTGCTGGACGAGAAATGGCAACTCGTATGGGGTTGAGAAATGCTGATGTTGCAGAACTGCTCGCACGATCAGGTGGAACTTTGCCGAACGCATCAAATCCTGCTATAAGAAATGCTGTAATTCAAGCTTTGATTGGCTCTCAATTGGCAGCGCAATCTAATATGGGTGGTAACTAACATGCCAAGAGACAGCAACGGCAACACCAATCCACTGCCAGGGACTATCGTTCAAACCGGCGATACTATTCTTCCATCTCAGCATAACCCTGCTTTGGTTGATCTTTATGCAATGATGACGCAAAGCCTTAGCCGGGATGGCCAAGGCGGTATGCGTGCAAACCTTGTAATGAATGGGTTCCAGATTACAGGATTAGGCAACGCTACCCAGCCGGGGAATGCTGTTCCTTTGTCCCAATTCCAAACCGGAATGCCTGTTGGTTCGGTGGTTGATTTTGCAGGCGTAAATCCTCCTGATACATGGCTTTTGTGCTTTGGGCAGGCCGTTGAAGTCTCCGCGTACCCTGAATTTGTTGCTGCTTGCTATGTTGGCAATGCATTGAATGCGACCGCTGGATTTGGATATCGCACCACTTCGCAGACAGACCCTAGCGCTAATCGTTCGACTTCTGGACAATTTATTGTGTTGCCTGATTTACGAGGTCGTGTAGGTGTCGGTAAAGACAATATGGGCGGTACTAACGCCAACCGTGTTGGGGCTTTCAGTGGGTTTACCCCCGGCACTCCATTGGGTGAATCAGGTGGTAATGAAATTCATGTGCTCAATATCAACGAAATTCCACCCCATAACCACACTGGTAATACGGACGGTGCTGGTGCCCACACACACGATATTTACCGAGGTGGTGGGTCAGGTAACAGCGACGGCTGGCTAGGGTCTGGTAACATTGACCAGACTAGGCAGGTTGTAGGTGTGGGGAACCACACTCATTCATTCACAACAAATAATAACGGTGGCGGCCAGATGCATAACAACATGCAGCCTAGCCTTATCTTCAATAAAATTATCAAGGTGTCTTACTAATGGTTGATATTCGCCCTAAAGACCTTCCTGCTGCAATTCTTCCATTAAGGACAGGAGATGCTGTAATAGTTGATCAAGGTGCTGACGGTGTGCGTCAGACTAACCCTATTTCTTTTACGGATTCAGTTGCGCCAGTAGCCACACAGTCCGAGGCGCAGACTGGTACTGATAACACAAAGCGTATGACGCCATTGAGGACCAAGCAATCAATTGCCTCTGAGGTTGGCGTTACTCTTGCTTCTAGTTCTCAGGGGGCAAAGGCAGACAGCGCTGTTCAGTCGGTTAACGGGAAATCTGGAAACTCGGTAACTCTCGTTAAGGGGGATGTTGGGCTTGGGAATGTAGACAATACAAGTGATGCCGATAAGCCCATATCGAACGCAACCCAAACCGCTTTGAATGCAAAGGCAAACGCATCAGTAACAATCTCAGCCGGTACAGGTCTTACAGGAGGAGGAACTCTAGCTGCAAACAGGTCGATAGCTTTAAGTTCATCGTCTATCGCATCTCTTGCAAAAGCCGACAGTGCTGTACAAACGGTTAATGGTGTTTCGCCTGTAGCCGGAAACGTGACTGTTGCGGTTGATGAGAAACGTCTACAGGACACAAGAACAACAGCAATTGCTGAATCTTTTGATAATAATGTTCAGTTTGTAGAAACGGCTGGGTATTATTCTGTAGGCGACGGCGGCGGGGCCTTATACAAACGCGTATCTTCTGAACCAGCCCACGCTGGCAAATTCCAATCGGCGGATGGTGCGTGGTGGGAGTATACAGTTAATGGGCCTATCCGAGCTGCACAGTTCGGTGTGGGCCTTGGTGCAGGGGATCATACTGCTGCTACGACAGACATGTTCAATTTCGCAGCGTCACGGGAAGTCACCTTTGGAGCTGGTACGTACAATTACCCAAGTCCTTATGCGGCCCCAAATGGGTCTAGGGTATTCTTTTCAGCTCCTCTAGGAAGTCTGGCAACTGAGATTAACTTTACTGCTAATCGACCGACTAACATACTTGCTAGATATCAGTTCAGAAGGCCAGGTACAAAAGGCACTTCATGGCAAAATTCTCTACCCCGCCTTGGGATGATCCTAGAAAAAGCCGACACATACAAGTTGGATAGCTTTCAAAAGCAGTGGTCTGTAAATCCTATCAATTGGCAGTGGTCCGATTATGAAATGGGTGTTCACAAGGAGTGGAACCAGAACTCGGACGTTGCGCCTAATGGCTGGCCTCAAGCATCTTTCGTAGGCAGCGCGGTATCAATGCCCGGGAACAAGGACTTCCCCGCAGGCATGCACATGCTTGGGTTTGCCATGGGTGACGGAGGTTCCGTTTGGGGCTGGAATAGCGTTGTGGGCAATAACGTGGATGCACAGGTAGCCGGTGGTTCACCCCGCTTCCTCTGTGGTGGTGAAATCGACATGCAACCCTCACAGGGATCTGACCTTTCCGCAACAACTGGTGCAGGACTGCTGGTCAACTCCTTCTGGACTCCTGTTCCTTTTGCGGGTGTTGCTATTGTTGGCGATGCAGGCGGGTCGTGGGGGCAAGGTCTGTATATAGGCAACATTAAGAGTGACGGGGTAGGCATCGCCTTCGCTAATGGTGCATCTATGGCCACTGGCATCGACTTGTCGTTCGCCAATTTTTCCGCAAGCGCCATAGCTTTGGCTAATGATGACGCGATCCTATTCAAAAAATCGGGTGGCGGTGTCGCTGCGGCGATAGAGAGTGATGGCGCAGGTAATCTACATGTGCGACTACTTTCAGAAGGCCAGTACCTAAAGCTCCGTCCAGTGGCTGGAAGCGGGGAGAGTGACGTATTTTCGGTCGAAGGGTCAACCGGAACACAAAGCTTTACTATCAAGCACGGAATTGGCGTCGCACCTAATTCGGCACAAGCGGTTCTGGGCCTTCGAGCCAACAATGTAACAGGCAGATCCCTTAACGCTGGCGGGACGATTAATGCCTCCGGCGCTGACTATGCGGAATACGAGTATAAGGCTGAGGGTACTGGTGTCGTGCCCAAGGGCCAGATCGTAGGCTTCGACTCGGACGGAAAGATCACCGACAAGTTTTCTGATGCAGTTTCTTTCGCAGTTAAATCAACTGACCCCAACATTGTTGGTGGTGATATTTGGCATAAGAAACTGGGTGAGCGCCCTGTCAAACCTTCGTTCAATGGGACTGTCGAGTGGTGTGGTGAGCCTGAGCCTTCGTACACTAAGGCTAGGTCACACGAGGAGACAGACGCCCTTCGTGAAGAGTGGAGGATCAAGTACGACGCATTCAAGGCTGAGGTCGAGGCCGAGTACGAGGCATTCCTGAAGGGTCCTTATGCAGAGTGGGAAGCCGCTAACGCAGAGTACGACGAAAAGCTCGAGGAAGCTCGTGCCGAGGTAGACCGTATCGCCTACTGCGGTAAGGTACCAGTCAATGTACTGGGTGCTTCAGTCGGACAACACGTGGTGCCAGTCGAGGGTGAAGACGACTCAATCACTTCGATACTCGTAGATGACGAAGACATCACGTTCGCACAATACAAGAAGAGCGTCGGACGTGTTCGGCGTATTCTGGAAGATGGCCGAGCAGAAATCGTTGTTAAATGCTCATAGGTGAAATGGCGGATAAATATTACGTCTACCGGCATTTGCTGGATATGATCGGTTACACCGAATGAACAGACGACTAAATAAATATGGTAAGGGGAATCTCTAATGGATCGTAACTTTAAAATCTCGCTAAAAGAAGTTCTCAAGCACGAGGGAGGTTGGTCAGATCATCATTCTGATCCTGGCGGCGCTACGATGAAAGGCGTCACTATTGCGACCTTCCGCGCATATGTGAATCCAAAGGGGACCAAAGAAGACCTGAAAAAGATCACTGACGCACAGTTGGAAACCGTGTATCGCCGTCAGTATTGGGACAAAGTGCATGGCGCTGAGTTGCCAGACGGTGTTGACTTCGCTGTATTTGATTATGCAGTTAACAGCGGCCCTTCACGAGCTGTAAAGGACTTGCAGAAAGTCGTTGGCGTATCCCAAGATGGTAAGGTGGGGCCAAAGACACTTGAAGCTATCAAGGCTATGGGTTCACGTAATGTCATCAACAAGCTTTGTGATACTCGGTTGGCGTTTCTTAACCGGTTGAAGACATGGCCCACATTCGGCAAAGGATGGACAAAACGAGTGGCTGGCGGTCGTGATTTTGCATTAGGTCTATCATCTAAGCCAACTCCTGAGCGTCCGGCCGTTATCACTAAGGAAGTAGAAAAGCCTGTCGTTCCTGCATCTGTAGACACTCAGGTAAAAAAGAAGTTCTCTCTAGCGGGGTGGCTTGGAACAATCTTTTCCAGTGGCGGTATTGGCGCGTTGGGACTTGCTGGTTTCGGTTGGCGCGAGCTTCTGGCCCTGAGCGTTGTTGCTGTTGTCGTTCTATTAGGCGGATTGGCTCTTAGGGGATGGATCGTCAAGGCAATCAAAGACATTCGTCAGGAGTTGAACGATGCTTAAACCGTATCTTTACGGGGCAATGGCCTTGGTGCTAGTTGGTACTCATTATTTTATGTATAACGCCGGTAAACAGTCGGTTTTGCAGCGTTTAACCAATGACAGAGTAGAGGTGATTAAAGATGGCCAAAAAGTTGACGCTGCCGTCTATGCTGCTGATGACGATGGTCTTGTTTGCTTGCTCATCGACTGCCAAGCTAACTAGCCCATGTGATGTACTTGTGTTAATGTCGCCATCGGAACAAACGGCAAGGTATATCGTTGAAAATGATAGACCCTTCGCCCAACAAGTAGCACAACATCGCGGGCGATACGGGGCTTACAAATGTCAGCGGATGAAATGAAACAGGACGCAACAGTAACCCTTAACTGGTTTAGAGTTAATCTCCCGACAATTATAACAATTGTAGGGTTTGGGTTTTATGTTGGAACCAATCTTAATGACATTCAAAAGAGCATCTCCTCCCTTTCAAAGGAGAATGCAGAGTTAAAGGCAACAACGGCAGATATAGGAAAGCTGGCTTATCGCGTTGACCAATTGGAATTTGGTCTGCAAAGAGCCAATGAACGTACTGACTCTTTGCAAAACACTCTTATTTCAAGCATGGATCTAATGAGGCGGGATATCAAC
>Ga0164243_10004639_pt1 | contig 21431 bp, 18 predicted proteins | sample OricompcompostOP_FD_108781 | JGI IMG/M metagenome (GOLD analysis project Ga0164243, IMG submission 108781) | Organic Plus compost microbial communities from Emeryville, California, USA - Original compost - Organic plus compost (OP) | ecosystem: Engineered > Solid waste > Mixed feedstock >...
CCTGCTTGGCCACGAGCAGCGGGTCGCGCATCGGCAGCACGAACACGTAGCTCATGATCCTCAGCCGCTGCGTGACCGCGGCCATCGCCGGGGCCAGCGTGAGCGGGTCGGGGAACTCGGAGCGCGGCGTGAAGGGGTTGTCGCCCGACGGGTGCACCGAGGCGAACCGCTCCGGCACGGCCACGTGGTCGGCCAGCGCCGCCCCCTCGTAGCCGAGGGCGTCCATCGTGCGGACCAGCTCCAGGTAGTGCTCGATCGGTTCGAACATCAGCGGCACCCAGCACCGCAACGGCGTACGACCGCGATCCACCTGGTCCCCCATCCGGCTCCCCCTTCGAACGTGCGCCCCCGGTCGGGCCGCAGGAACCGTAGACCGGGCGCCCTCACGCAGCGGGCGCGACGACCCCGGCCATGAACTGGGTGCGGACCAGCCGGTCGACCTGGGCCGGGTCGTCGAGGTCCCACCGACCGGGCGCGCCCAGCACCGAGAGGTAGAGGCGGCCGAGGTGGTCGGCCGCCTCGGCCACGTCGAGGTCGGCACGGACCCGGCCCGCCGCCTGCTCCGCCACGAGCTGGTCGGCCAGGTAGGCGACGATCAGCTCCAGCACCAGGTCGGTGGCCACCGACAGCTCGGTCATCACCGCCTCGGGCTCGGTGCGCAACAGGCGGTGGAGCAGGGCGTGGGCCTCGAGCGACCGGTGGCCCGACGCGAGGGCCAGGCGCAGCCTCGAGGCCAGGTCCGGCTCGGTGGCCACCGTGGCCTCCACCCGGGCGAAGAAGCGGGCGACCTCCCAGGTGACCGTCTCGGTGACGAGCTGCTCCCGCCCGCCGGGGAAGTGGCGGTAGACGGTGGCCCTCGACACCGCGGCGGCCCGGGCGACGTCCTCCACGCTGGTGGCGGCGAGGCCCTCCCGCTCGATGCAGGTGAGGGCTCCGGCGAGGATGCGCTCTCGGGTCTCGGCCGGGGTGCTCACGACCCGGTGGAGGCAGGCGGCGTCGGGGCCGACGGCGACGGCGTGGCCGGCCCGTCCGGGCCGCCGGTGACCGGACCGCCGTCGAGCTCGTCGAGGTCGACGACGGCGCCCGAGTCGTCGGGCTCGCCCTGCTGGCGGCGGCGGGCGACCCGCCGGAGGAGCAGCGGGTACACGATCACGGTCAGGAGGGCGAAGATGAACCACTGCCCGGCGTAGTTGAGGTGCGGGCCCTCGTCGAGCTCGGGCGGCGGGACCGGCTCGGGCAGTACGCCCGGCTGGGCCGGTTGCTGCTGCTGGAGGTCGACGTACGCCGGCAGCAGCGGCTCGTCGACCTGCTGCTGGATCCGCTCGACGTCGACCCGGGCCAGCGAGCGCAGCACGCCCTGGTCGGGGTCCTTCGGTCCGCCGACGAGCCCCGTGGAGCGAACCTGGGGCGCCTTGAGCATCCCCAGCACCGACACCTCGCCGGCGGGCGGGTCGAAGTCGGTCCACGGACCGTCGATGCTGTAGCTGTAGGGCACCCAGCCCCGGTTGACCACCACCGCGGTGCCGTCCGGCTGCACCAGCGGGGTGAGCACCCAGTAGCCGGGGGCCCCGCCGTTGGTGCGGTTGGTGACGAGGACCTGCTGGTCGAGGGCGTAGGTGCCGGTGACCACGACCGCCCGGTACTGGGCGGCGTCGACCTGCTCGGCGGTGCTCCGTGGACCGTCGGGCAGGAGCGTCGCCACGGGCACGGCCGGCTCCGCCTCGGCGGCGGCCACCTCGGCGTTGGTGGCCTTGCGCTCGTCGAGGCGGCGCAGCTGCCACAGCCCGAGACTCACGAAGATCACCACGCAGGCGAGCACGAAGAGGTGCGACAGGATCCAGCGGGGCTTCAGCAGGAACCGGTACACGGGGTTCAGGCTACGCAGGCGGGCCCGGCCCTCCGAATCGCCGACTCCCGCCCCCGCTCGCCACGGGCGGGCGGTGGGCGGAGGCCGTCAGGCGGTGGGCAGGGTGTGGTCGGCGAAGCGCTCCCGCAGGGTCTTCTTGGAGAACTTGCCGACGGAGGTCTTGGGCACCTCGTCGATGAACACGACGTCGTCGGGCAGCCACCACTTCGCCACCCGACCGTCGAGGAACTCCAGGACCTCCTCCCGGGTGAGCTCCTCACCGGGGCGGACCACCACGCAGGCCAGCGGCCGCTCGGACCACTTGGGGTGGCGGACACCGATCACCGCGGCCTCGGCCACCTTGGGGTGAGCCATGATCTCGTTCTCCAGCTCCACCGAGGAGATCCACTCCCCGCCGGACTTCACCACGTCCTTCGTGCGGTCGACGATGCGCATGTAGCCGTGCGAGTCCACGGTGGCCACGTCGCCGGTGCGCAGCCAGCCGTCGTCGGTGAACGACTCGGCCGAGCGGGGGTCGTTGTAGTAGCTGCTGGCGATCCACGGCCCGGCGACCTGGATCTCGCCCCGGCTCGACGCGTCCCACGCCACCGGCTCCCCCGTGACCGGGTCGGCCACCCGGAGGTCGACACCCAGGGCGGGGATGCCGATCGAGGCTCGCAGGTCGGCAAGGGCGTCGTCGTCCTGGTCCTCGAGGGTGGACTTGATGCGACCGACCGCCCCGAGCGGGCTGGTCTCGGTCATCCCCCACCCCTGGGTGATCGGCAGGCCGATCGCCTCCCGGAACCCCTCGGACAGGCTCTTCGGCACGGCCGACCCGCCACACACCACGACGCGCAGGCTGCTCAGGTCGTGACCGTCGATGGCGTCGAGCAGGCCCATCCAGATGGTGGGCACGCCGGCCGCCACGGTGGCCCGCTCCCCCTCGATCAGGCGCAGGAGGCCCGCCGGCGAGAGGTCGGGGCCGGGCATGAGCAGGTCCGCCCCGACCGCGACGCAGGCGTGGGGCAGGCCCCAGGCGTTCACGTGGAACATCGGCACCACCGGCAGGACGCGGTCGCGCTCGGAGGCCCCGAGGTTGTCCGCGCCCGTGGTGCTGAAGGCGTGGAGCCACGACGAACGGTGGCTGTACACCACGCCCTTCGGGTGCCCGGTGGTGCCGCTCGTGTAGCACATCGACGCGGCCCGGTCCTCGTCGGTGACGTGGAACTCGGCCGGCTCGGCGGCCGCCAGCAGCTCCTCGTAGTCGAGCAGCTCGAACCCGTGGGTGTCCTCCGGGAGGGCCCCCAGCCCGTCGTCCATCACCACCAGGTGCTTCACCGTGGTGAAGGTGGGCACGAGCGGCATGAGCAGGCCGAGGAGCGACTTGTCGACGAAGATCACCTCGTCCTCGGCGTGGTTCACCACGTAGGTGAGCTGCTCGGGGAAGAGGCGGATGTTCAGCGTGTGCAGCACCCGTCCGGAGCAGGGCGCGGCGAAGTACAGCTCGAGGTGGCGGGCGGTGTTCCACCCGAACGTGGCGACCCGGCCGTCGTCGCTGATGCCGAGCTGGTCGAGCACGGTGGCCAGCCGACGGGTGCGGTCGGCCCACTCCCCGTAGGAGCGCCGTTCGAGACCGGCGCCGGTGACGGTGACGATCCCCTTGTCGAAGAAGTACCGCTCGGCCCGGTCGAAGAAGTGCGTGAGCACCAACGGCCCGTGCTGCATCAGACCCTGCATCACAATCCCCCGGTTCGCAGGTGAAGGCGCACCCTAGGTCTCGCGCCTCGTGGGTGCGCAGCGTAGTGAGAGGATCTTCCCCCTGGACGGCCCGCCCCACCCTCCCGCCACGCCCGAGCGAGTGCCCCGCCGAGGGCCCCTCGCCCTGCTCATCGCGCCCATCGCCGTGATGATCGCCGCGGGCTACGTCGCCGACGCCCTGTGGCCCACCCTCGTCGAGGAGCACCCGCTCTGGTTGCTCGGCCTCTCGGCCCGCAACCGGTACGCGGTGATGGTCGTCAACCGGGTCGACCTCTGGGCCTACTACCTGTGGGGCACCCTCCGGCTGCTGCTGCCCGACCCGTTCTTCTTCGCCCTCGGTTGGCTCTACGGCCCCGCCGCCATCCGCTGGATGGAGCGGCGCACGCCCACGGTGGGCGCCACCATGCGCCGCCTGGAGGGCTGGTTCGTGCGCTGGGGCCACCCGCTGGTGGTGATCATCCCCAACAACTACGTGTGCCTCATCGCCGGCGCTTCGGGCATGTCCCCGCTGCTGTTCGCGTTCCTGAACGTCACCGGCACTGTCGGCCGCCTGCTCGTCCTCCAGATCGTGGGCGACATCTTCTCCGGCCCCATCGACTGGTTCCTCGAGCTGGTGGCCGAGTACCGCATCCCGCTCCTCGTCATCAGCATCGCCGTGGTGGCGGTGATGGCCGGCAACGAGCTGCGGAGGGGCCGCAAGGAGATCGAGGACCTCCAGGAGCTGGAGCGCTCGGCCGAGCCGGGCGCACCACCCCCACACGACCACCCCCACGACCCGAGCGACGAGGAGGACCGATGACCGCCGCTCCCCGCACCGCCGTCGTCACCGGAGCGTCCTCCGGCATCGGGGCGGCCACCGCGGTGCGCCTCGCCGCCGAAGGCTTCGCCGTGGTGCTCGGCGCCCGCCGCACCGACCGCCTGGCCGAGGTGGCGGCCGCGTGCGGACCGTCGGCCCGCGCGCTGGCCCTCGACGTCACCGACCCGGCGTCGGTCGACGCCTTCTGCCGCGAGGTCGGGCCCTGCTCGGTGCTGGTGAACAACGCCGGCGGCGCCCTCGGCCTCGACCCGATCGCCGAGGCCGACGACGACCGCTGGCAGCGGATGTACGACACCAACGTGATGGGCACCATGCGGGTCACCCGGGCGCTCCTCCCGGCCCTCGTGGACAGCGGCGACGGGCACGTGGTGGTGGTCGGCTCCATCGCCGCCCACGAGCCCTATCCGGGCGGCGCCGGGTACAACGCCGCCAAGTTCGCGGCGCGGGCCTTCACCCAGGTCCTGCGCCAGGAGCTGCTCGGCCAGCCGGTCCGGGTCACCGAGATCGACCCCGGCATGGTGGAGACCGAGTTCAGCCTGGTGCGCTTCGACGGTGACGCCGATCGGGCCGCGGCCGTCTACGAGGGGGTCACGCCCCTGACCGCCGACGACATCGCCGGCTGCATCGCCTTCGCCGTCACCCGGCCCAGCCACGTCAACATCGACCAGATGATCGTGCTGGCCCGCGACCAGGCCGGCGCCCGCCAGGTCCACCGCCGCCCCTGACCTCTCGGCCAGAGGCCCCCGCCCCGGCGTCCGGCCCGCTCCCGCTCCCCGTCGGCGTTCTGGCATGCGTTGTGCACCCCTCGGGGTGCACAACGCATGCCAGAACGAGAGAGGGTGTGAACGATTCGGCCGGGCGGACGGACGCGCCGGGCCCGGGGTCCGTCAGAGGTCGAGCAGGGCGTCGAGGCCGATCGTCACGCCGGGGCGGTCGGCCACCGCCTTGACCGCCAGGACCACTCCGGGCATGAACGACGCCCGGTCGTAGGAGTCGTGGCGGATGGAGAGGGTCTGGCCGGTGGTGCCCAGGATGACCTCCTGGTGGGCGACCATCCCCCGCAGACGCAGGGAGTGCACCCGCACGCCGGACGGGCCCTCGCCCCCCCGGGCCCCCTCCAGCACCTCGGTGCGGGTCGGGTCCGGCGCCCAGTCCCCGGAGGCGGCGGCCATCCGCTCGGCGGTGAGCATGGCCGTTCCCGACGGGGCGTCGAGCTTGTTGTCGTGGTGCAGCTCCACGATCTCGGCGGTCTCGAAGTACGGCGCCGCCAGCTCCGCGAAGCGCATCATCAGCACCGCGCCGATGGCGAAGTTGGGGGCGATGACGCAGTTCGAGCTGGAGTAGGCCCGACGGAACCGCTCGTAGTCGTCGTCGGAGAAGCCGGTGGTGCCGGTGACGGCGTGGATGCCGTGCTGGGCCAGGAACAGGAGGTTCGACCGGGCCGCGTCGACGTGGGTGAAGTCCACGACCACGTCGGCCCCGGCGTCGAGGAAGGCCTGCCCGTCGGCCGCGATGAGCAGTGGCAGGTCGAGCCCGGTGACCTGCGGCATGTCGAGGCCGGCGTGGTGGGGATCGACCGCGGCCACCAACTCGAGGTCGGGGTCGTCGTCGACCGCCCGGCAGACCGTGGAACCCATGCGCCCGCCTGCGCCGAACACACCGACCTTGAGAGCCATGTGCGGAAACCTAGCCTCGGGCGAAGGATTCGAGCGCCGGTGTGCCCGCGCCGAGGGGTCCGACGGCCGACACGGCACGGGGACCGTCGAGCACGCGGTGCAGCACCCGGGACACGTCGGCCGGGGTGACCTCACGGATCCGGCGCACGTGCTCGTCGACCGTGGTGACGTCGTCGCGGATGGTGAGCCCGGAGCCGAGGCGGGTCATCCGGGAGCCGCTGTCCTCCAGTCCGAGCAGCATCGACCCCTCGAGGTAGCCCTGGGCGACGCGGTGCTCCTCGTCGGTGATGCCGTCGGCGAGGAGGTCCTCGAGGACCCCGTCGATGACGGTGAGCAGCTCCGCCAGCCGTCCCGGGGCGGTGCCGCTGTAGATCATGAGCGAGCCCGCGTCGCTGTAGGACGAGGGCGCGGAGAACACCGTGTAGGCGAGGCCGCGCTCCTCCCGGATCTCCTGGAACAGGCGGCTCGACATGCCCCCGCCGAGGACGTGGTTGGCCACCCAGAGGGCGTAGCGGTCGTCGTCGGTGGCGGAGAGGCCCCGCCACGCCACCGCCACGTGGGACTGCTCGGTGGGCCGGTCGATCACGACCAGCGGCACCACGTCGGCCGACGGGGCGACCCGCGCCGGGGCCTCGCCCCGGGCGGCCGTGGCGAAGAGGCCGTCGACCGCGTGGAGCACCCGGTCGTGGGTGAGGTCGCCGGCGGCGGCCACGACGAGGTTGGCGGGCCGGTACCAGCGCTCGTGGAAGCCGGCCACGTCGTCGCGGTCCATGCCCTCGACCGACTCGCGGGTGCCGAGCGTCTCCCGACCGAGCGGGTGCTCGGGGTAGAGGCTCTCGTAGAGGGCGGTGAGAACGAGGTCGTCGGGGGTGTCCTCGCTCATGAGGATCTCCTCGACGATGACCTCCCGCTCGGCATCGAGCTCGTGGGGCCGGAAGGCGGGCCGGCTCACCACGTCGGCGAGCAGCCGCAGGCCCGGGTCGAGCTCGGCCACCGGGAGCCGCAGGTAGTACGCGGTGTGCTCCCGGCTGGTGTAGGCGTTCATCTCCCCGCCGACGGCGTCGACCGCCATGGCGATGGCGCGCGCGGAACGCTGCTCGGTGCCCTTGAACAGCAGGTGCTCGAGGAAGTGGGAGGCACCGGCGATGCGGTCGGGCTCGTCACGCGAGCCGACCGCGAACCACATGCCGATGCTGACCGAACGGGCCTCGGGCATGCGCTCGGTGATGACGCGCACACCCGAGGCCAGCTCGGAGCGTTCGATGCCGGGGTCGGTCACCGCCGACCCTCGGTGAGGGGGTTCCGCACCGGGCGGGGCTCAGCGGCGACGGCCGCCACCCCCGCGACCGCCACGGCCCCGGCCACCGCCGCCGCGGCTCTCGCCGCCACGGTCGTCGCCAGGCCCGAGGTCGCCCAGCTCGGCGCTGATCTCGCTGTCGAAGGCGTCCTCGAACGAGACGTACTCGCGCTCGCTGCCACCCGACGACGCCGGGGCGTCGTCGCTGTCGGAGCTGGCGCCGGCGTCGGCGGACGAGCCGCCGCCCTCGGGGACCTCGATGGCGCTGGCCAGCGACAGGGACACCTTGCCGTTGGGGTCGACGTCGTCGACGCGGACCTCGACGGTGTCGCCGAGGTCGAGGACGTCCTCGACCTTGTCGATGCGCTTGCCCCCGCCGATCTTGGAGATGTGGAGCAGGCCGTCGCGGCCGGGGAGGATGTTCACGAACGCACCGAACTTGGTGACGTTCACGACCTTGCCGGTGTAGGTCTGGCCGACCTCGGCGGTGGGCGGGTTGAGGATGAGGCGGATCTGGCGCTCGGCCTCGGCCACCGCGCCGCCGTCGGTGGAGCCGATGCTCACGCGGCCCACGGTGCCGTCGTCGTCGACCGAGATGTCGGCGCCGGTCTCCTGCTGGATGGCGTTGATGACCTTGCCCTTGGGCCCGATGACCTCGCCGATCTTGTCCATCGGGATCTCGAAGCTGATGATCTTCGGGGCCGTGGCGCCGACCTCGGGGCGGGGCTCGGCGATGGCGCCGGCCATGACCTCGAGGATCTGGAGGCGGGCCTCCTTGGCCTGCTGGAGGGCCTGGGCGAGCACGTCGGCCGGGATGCCGTCGATCTTGGTGTCGAGCTGCAGGGCGGTGACGAACTCGGAGGTGCCGGCGACCTTGAAGTCCATGTCGCCGAAGGCGTCCTCGGCCCCGAGGATGTCGGTGAGGGTGGTGTACTTGCCGTCGGCGTACACCAGGCCCATGGCGATGCCGGCCACCGGGGCCTTGAGGGGCACGCCGGCGTCCATCATCGACAGGGTGGAGCCGCACACCGAGCCCATCGAGGTGGAGCCGTTGGACGACAGCACGTCGGAGACGGTGCGGATGGTGTAGGCGAACTCCTCGGCCGAGGGCAGCACCGGCACCAGGGCCCGCTCGGCGAGCATGCCGTGGCCGATCTCGCGGCGCTTCGGGCCCCGCATGAAGCCGGTCTCACCGGTGGAGTACGGCGGGAAGTTGTAGTGGTGCATGTAGCGCTTGCGCTCGACGTTGCCGAGGGCGTCGATCATCTGCTCCATGCGCGGCATGCCCAGGGTGGTGACGTTCAGCACCTGGGTCTCGCCCCGCTGGAAGAGGCCCGAGCCGTGCACGGTGGGGAGCACGCCGACCTCGGCGGACAGCGGCCGGATGTCCTTCGGGCCGCGGCCGTCGATGCGGACGCCCTCGTTCACGATGCGGCTGCGCACGACGGCCTTGGTGACCGAGCGGAAGGCGGCCTTCAGCTGCTTCTCGGCGCCCTCGAGGTCCTCGAACTGCGGGAGCAGCTCGGCGACGAGCTCGTCGCGCAGGGCGGCCTCGGCGGCCTGGCGGTCGTGCTTGTCGGCGATGGTCTGGGTGACGGCGATCCGGTCGCGCGTGGCCTCCATCGCGGCGAGCACCTCGGGCGTGTAGTCGACCGAGACGGTGTACTCCATCGGGGGCTTGGCCCCGGCGGCCTCGACGAGGGCCTTCTGGGCATCGATCGACTGGAGGATGTAGGCCTTGGCGGCCTCGAGGCCGTCGGCGATGACGGCCTCGTCGACCTTGGGGGCGCCGTCCTCGAAGGCGGGCCAGGCGGCCTCGGTGCCACCGGCCTCGACCATGGAGATGGCGACGTCACCGTCGGGCAGCGCCCGGCCGGCCACGACCATCTCGAAGGTGGACTCCTCGCCCTCTTCGTAGGTCGGGTGTGCGAGCCAGTCACCCTCGGTGGTGTAGGCCAGGCGGACAGCACCGATGGGGCCGTCGAAGGGGATGCCCGAGAGCATCAGGGCGGCGGAGGCGCCGTTGATGGCCGGGACGTCGTGCGGGTTCACCAGGTCGGCGGCGAGCACGGTGCCCACCACGTGGACCTCGTTGCGGAACCCGTCGGGGAAGCACGGGCGCAGCGGGCGGTCGATGAGGCGACAGGTGAGGATGGCCTGGTCGGAGGCCTTGCCCTCACGGCGGAAGAACGAGCCGGGGATGCGCCCGGCGGCGTACATCCGCTCCTCGATGTCGACGGTGAGGGGGAAGAAGTCGGCACCCTCGCGGGCGGACTTGGCGGCGGTGGCGGTGACCAGGACGACGGTCTCGCCGATCTGGACCTGCACGGCGCCGTCGGCCAGGCCGGCGAGCTTGCCGGTCGAGAAGGTCAGGGTCTTGTCCGGGGCGCCCGCGACGGGGGCCTCGGTGGAGATGGCATCAGCCATGTGGTGCTCCTTCGTTGTCGGGCCACGAGGCCCGTCTCGTGACGACGGCGGCACCAGTTCCCAGTGGTGAGCGGCCCGCTCGGGTCGGGCCGCTCACCACCGGCAACTGAGGTCGCTCGGTCGCCGGTGTTCTGTGAGGTCCCGCCCCGGTCGGGGCGGAACGACGAGAGGGCGACCCCAGGGGTCGCCCTCCGTTGAGCCTCGCTAGCGGCGCAGGCCGAGCTTGGCGATGATCGCCCGATACCGCTCGACGTCGTTCTTCTTGACGTAGTCGAGCAGGCGACGGCGCCGACCGACCAGCATCAGGAGCCCTCGCCGGCTGTGATGGTCCTTCTTGTGGACCTTCAGGTGCTCGGTGAGGTGGTTGATGCGGTCGGTGAGCAGCGCGATCTGCACCTCGGGAGAACCGGTGTCGGTCTCGTGCAGCCGGTGCTCGGCGATGGTGTCGGCCTTGGGCGGCAGGTTGGCGGGATCTGAGGACATGCAGTTCCTTCTACGGTGGGTGTCGGACCCGGCTCCGTGGCCCGCTGCACGCCCCGTCGAGAGGGGGCGCCTGGCGCGGCCGGAAGCGGATGGCGGCGTACCGGGACGGCACACCGACCGGTCGAGGCTAGCAGCACCCGGCGACCGCTCCCACCCCTCCCCCGGCCGGAGCGCCATCGACGTGATGACCACGCCCCACCGGCGGGCCTCGGTCTAGCCTGCCCACGGCCCTGGGGAGGGCCGCTCACATGGGGGGATCGATGAGCGACACGACGACGCGTCCGGAACCGGTGCGCCTGGACGACCTGGCCGATCCGCAGTTCTCGCCCGAGGCGAGGGCCATCGTCGAGGGGGCCGGCGCCCTGGCCTCGGGGGTGCGCCTCGAGGCCGGCCCGCTCATGGAGCAGGCCGTCGCCGCCACCGGGCTCGACGACTTCGGGCCCGACGACTTCGTCGAGCGGCTGGAGCTGCTCCTGTGGTGCTTCGAGCACGAGGCCCCGCTCTCGCCGATGGGCCGGGTCTCCGCCGCCTCGCAGATGACCCAGCTGCTGCAGAACCGCCTGCTGCTCACCGATCTGCTGGCCCGCCACCCCGAGATCCACGACGTCGAGATCACCGCGCCGATCGTGATCGCCGGTCTGCCCCGCACCGGCACCACCCACCTGCACAACCTGATCTCTGCCGACCCCCGGCTCCGGTCGCTGCCCTACTGGGAGAGCCTGCAGCCGGTGCCGAGCCCCGGCGAGGAGGACCTGGCGGGCACCGACGCCGACCCTCGCATCGCCCGCTGCGACGGTGCGCTGTCCGTGCTCGACATCGTCATGCCGCACTTCAAGCGCATGCACGAGATGACCACCTGGCACGTGCACGAGGAGATCCAGCTCCTGGCCATCGACTTCTCGACGATGCTCTTCGACACCGTCGCCCCGATGCCGACGTGGCGCGACCACTACCTCAGCCACGACCAGACCCCGCACTACGGATACATGAAGACCGTGCTCAAGGCGATGCAGTGGCTCCGGGGCGGGGAGCGCTGGGTGCTGAAGTCGCCCCAGCACCTGGAGCAGTTCGGCCCGCTGATGGCGACCTTCCCCGACGCCACCGTGCTGGTCACCCACCGCGACCCCGTGTCGGTGATGGTGTCGATGTCGACGATGGTGAGCTACTCGGCCCGCACCTCGCTCGACCCGGTCGACCCCGTGGCCATCAGCACCTACTGGGCCGACCGGCTGGAGATCATGCTCGACGCCGCCCGGCGCGCCCGCGAGCTGCTCCCCGCCGACCAGTCGATGGACATCCGGTTCCACGAGTTCATGGCCGACGACCTCGGCACGGTGCGGCGCATCTACGAGCTCGCCGACCAACCGCTCGACGACGCGTCGCTCGGCGCCATCGAGGCCTACGCCGAGACCCATCAGCGGGAGCGCCACGGCAAGGTGATCTACGACCCGGCCCAGCTCGGACTCGACGTGGCCGCCCGACGGGAGGCAATGCGCGCCTACAGCGAGCGCTTCGCCGTCCCCGACGAACCCTGGTAGCGCCACCCCTCCCACCGGGCCCCCGGCCTACCCACCCCGCCTGCCCCCGCCCACCTGCCCCTCCCGGAAACGGTGCGCAGACGGCGCGCCAGGGCGCGCGAAAAGCGCACCGTTTGCCGATGAGGGAGAACCGGTGCGCAGAAGGCGCGCCAGAGCGCGCGAAAAGCGCACCGTTTGCCGGTGGGGGGGGAAAGGTGGGCGGGAGGTCGCTCAGGCGCGGGCGGCGAGGAGGGCGCGGGCCTGGTCGACGTCGCGGCCCATCTGGGCGACGAGGGCGTCGACCGAGTCGAACTTGAGCTCGTCGCGGAGCCGCTCGACGAACTGCACCCGGGCGGGCTGGCCGTAGAGGTCGCCGTCGAAATCGATGAGGTGGGCCTCGAGCAGTGAGGTGTCGGCCCGCTCGTAGAAGGTGGGCCGCCGTCCGAGGGAGATGGCCGTGGGGTGGCGCACACCGTCGGGGGTCAGGTACCAGCCGGCGTAGATGCCGTCGGCGGGCAGGCAGGTGGTGGGCGGCACGTCGAGGTTGGCGGTGCGGAAGTCGAGCTCGCGGGCCCGCTTGTCGCCGTGGTCGACGACGCCGCGCACCTCGTGGGGGCGGCCCAGCATCTCGTTGGCGAGGTCGAGGTCGCCGGCGGCCAGGGCCTGGCGGATGCGGGTGGACGACACCGGCTGGCCGGAGACGCCGGTGCCCTCGAGGCCCACCAGCTCGTGGCCGATCACCTCGAAGCCGAGGTCGGCACCCATCCGCCCGAGCAGCTCCACGTTGCCGCGGCGGCCGTGGCCGAAGTGGAAGTCGCGACCGACGGCCACCAGCCGGGCGTTGAGGCAGCCGACCAGCACCTGGTCCACGAAGTCCTCGGCCGGCTCGACCGCCCGCTCCTCGTCGAAGCGGACCACGAGCGTGTAGTCGACGCCGCAGTCGGCGAGCAGCTCGAGCTTCTGGTCGAGGTCGGTGAGCAGCAGCGGGGCCGACTCGGGCCGGACGACCGATGCGGGGTGGCGGTCGAACGTGACGACCGCGGTGGCGAGGCCCTCCTCGGCCGCCCGTTCCCGGAGGGCCGCGATGACGGTGCGGTGACCCCGGTGCACGCCGTCGAACGCACCGATGGTGACCGCGGTGCCCTCCTCGGGGCGGGGGCACGTGGCGGGATCGCGCAGGACGTCCATGGCGTCGGGCACGCTACCGCTCGCCGGTGTCGGCCGACGAAGGCGCGCTCGGGGCACGCTGACCGGCCGACGCCTCGCCCGCGGGGGCGACCACCACCTCCGGCTTCACGGTGGTGCCTCGGTGGGGGCCGTAGACCGCGAGCAGCCGGCCGGGGCCGTCGACCACCGCCCACGGCCCGCCGCCCGCGAAGCGCTCGTCGCGCGGCAGCACCTTGCCGTGGCCGACAGCCACGACGTCCTCGTCGCTGGCCACCACCCGGGGGTAGTCGCGCAGAGCCTCGGCGGGGGTCAGGACGACCTCGGGCGAGACCTCGGCGAGGGGGTGGGCGTCGGCCAGGGTGAACGAGCCGATGGCGGTGCGGCGCAGGTCACGCAGGTGGGCGCCGCCACCGAGGGCCGCACCCAGATCGGCGGCGAGGGTGCGCACGTAGGTGCCGGACGAGCACTCGACCTCCGCCCGCACGACCAGGGGGTCGTCGGTGGGGGTCACGGTGAAGCGGTGCACCGTCACCGGTCGGGCCTCTCGCTCGACCTCGATGCCCTCGCGGGCCAGCTGGTGCAGGCGGGTGCCGTCGACCTTCACCGCCGACACCATGGGCGGGACCTGGAGGATGTCGCCGGTGAGGGTGGCGGCGGCGGCCTCGACCTGCTCGAAGCAGGTGCCGGCCATGTCGTGGGTGGCCGTCACCTCCCCCGAGGCGTCGAGGGTGGTGGTCTCCACGCCGAGCACGATCTCGCAGGTGTAGGTCTTGGGCAGGGCGGTGAGGAAGCGCAGCAGCCGGGTGACCCGACCCACACCGAGGAGCAGCACGCCCGTGGCGTCGGGATCGAGCGTGCCGGAGTGGCCGACCTTGCGGGTACCGAGCAGCCCCCGCGACTTCGCCACCACGTCGTGGGAGGTCCAACCGGCCTCCTTGTCGACCACCACCAGGCCGTCGGGCCCGTCGGCGCCTCGGCGGCGACTCACCGGGGGTCGGCCTCCCCCGGCTCCCCCTCGGTCACGGCGGCGGCCTCACCGTCGACGGGCACGTCGACAGCGGTGGCCGTCGGCTCCGGGATCTCGGCCAGCAGCGACTCGATGCGGGCGCCGGTGCGCACCGCCGGGTCGGGCGCGAACAGCAGTTCCGGGGTGCGCTTGATGCGGGCCTGGCGCCCGATCGCCCGCTGGAGCTTCCAACGGATCTCCCCGAGGGCTTCGAGCACCTCGGCGTCGCCCTCCTCCCCGGAGAGCGAGTCGTAGAACACCTCGGCCCGGCCGAGGTCGCCCTCGATCTCGACCGACGTGATCGTGAGCATCTCGAGGCGGTCGTCGTCCATCCGCTCCAGCTCCTCGGCGAGGATCTCGCGGAGCAGCTCGTTGAGCCGTGCCGTGCGCGGGTACTGGCGGGCCGTCCCGTGGTTCCTGCGGCTCATGGCTCGACCTCCATCCAGTGGCGATCCGCCGCCACGACCTCGACCTCGGGGAAGGACCACACGAACCGCTCGACGGCGTCGACCAGCTCGGTGGCATGGCTCACGGACCCGGTGACCACGGCGAACCCCAGCTCGGAGCGCTGGTGGACGTCGAGGTGACCGGTCTCCGCGGTGCTGGCACCGAAGCGCCGGCGGGCGCCGTCGAGGATGGTGCGGACCACGGAGCGCTTCTCCTTGAGGGAGTGCGCCTCGGGGATCCGTACGTCGACGGCCAGGGCCAGCACGTACAGGGCCACGGGACCAGGCTACGGCCCCGGCCGCGCGCTGCGGGCCGGGACCGGGCCGGATCAGGTCCGGGGGATCTCCCGGTCCTCGTAGGTCTCGATGATGTCGCCGGGCTTGAGGTCCTGGAAGTCGGTGAGGCCGATGCCGCACTCGAAGCCCGCGGCGACCTCCCGCACGTCGTCCTTGAAGCGCCGCAGCGAGGCGATGGCGCCCTTCCAGATGATCGTGCCCTCCCGGAGGAAGCGGACCTTGGAGCCTCGGGTGATGACGCCGTTGGTGACGTAGCAACCGGCGATGGCGCCGACCCGGGGCACCCGGAAGATCTCGCGGACCTCGGCGTCGCCGGTGACGACCTCTTCGTACTCCGGGCGGAGAAGGCCGAGCACGGCGTTCTCGATGTCCTCGAGGATCTGGTAGATGATCTCGTAGGTGCGGATCTCGACGCCCTCGGCGTCGGCGAGGTCGCGGGCCTGGCGGTCGGGGCGCACGTTGAAGCCGATGATGGTGGCGTTCGACGTGGCGGCCAGCTGGACGTCGTTCTGGGTGATGCCACCGACGGCCCGGTGCACGAAGCCGATCTTGACCTCGTCGCGCTCCAGCTTGCGGAGGCTCTCGGTGAGCGCCTCGAGCGAGCCGGTGACGTCGGCCTTGAGGATCAGGTTCAGGGTGGCGGTCTCGCCGGCCTGGATCTGCTGGAAGATGTCCTCGAGCTTGGCGCCGCCGCTCATGGCGTGCGCCTCCCGGCCGATGGAGGCCACCCGCTGCCAGTGCTCGCGGGTGGAGGCGACCTTGGAGGCCGTCTTCTCGTCGGGGGCGACCACGAAGCGGTCGCCGGAGGTGGCCACGTCGGACAGGCCGAGCACCTGCACCGGCGACGAGGGACCGGCCTCCTTGACCTGGTTGCCCTTGTCGTCGATGAGGGCGCGGACGCGGCCCCAGGCGGCACCGGCGACGAGCGGGTCGCCGACCTTGAGGGTGCCGTGCTGGACGAGCACGGTGGCGACCGGGCCGCGACCGATGTCGAGGTTGGACTCGAGCACGACGCCGCGGGCGCGGCCCTCGGGGGTGGCCCGGAGGTCCTCGAGCTCGGCGAGCACGAGGACGTTCTCGAGCAGGTCGTCGATGCCCAGGTTCTGGAGGGCGGAGACCTCGACCATCACCGTGTCGCCGCCCCAGGCCTCGGGCACGAGGTCGTGCTCGGAGAGCTGCTGCATGACGCGGTTCGGGTCGGCGTTCTCGCGGTCGATCTTGTTGATGGCGACCACGATCGGGACCTCGGCCGCCTTGGCGTGGTTGAGCGCCTCGATGGTCTGGGGCATCACGCCGTCGTCGGCCGCCACCACGAGGATGACGATGTCGGTGGCCTCGGCGCCGCGGGCCCGCATGGCGGTGAACGCCTCGTGGCCCGGGGTGTCGAGGAAGGTGAGCTTCCGACCGTCCTTCTCGACCTGGTAGGCGCCGATGTGCTGGGTGATGCCACCCGCCTCACCGGCGACCACGTTGGCGTTGCGGATCTGGTCGAGGAGCTTGGTCTTGCCGTGGTCGACGTGGCCCATGACGGTGATGACCGGCGGGCGGACGGGCCACGACTCGTAGGTGGCGTCGTCGACCTCTTCGTCGATGTCGAGCAGCTTCTGGAGCTCGACCTCCTGCTCCTCGCCGGGATCGACGAGGCGGATCTCCGCGCCGATCTCCGCGGCGAAGAGCTCGATCATGTCGTCGCTGAGCGACTGCGTGGCCGTGACCATCTCGCCCTGCTGCATGAGGAAGCGGACGACGTCGGCGGCGGTGCGGTTCAGCTTGGGGCCGAGCTCCTGCGGCGTCGAGGCGCGCTCGACGACGATGGTGCCCTCGGGGACCGGCGCTTCACGCGGCGTGTAGCTCGCGGCCTCCATCGGCTGCAGCTCGTCGCGGTTGCGACGGCGACGACCCTTGCGGCGCTGGGGCCGGCGCGGGCCACCGGGACCGCCGGGACGACCACCGGGACCGCCGGGACGACCACCCGGGCCGCCTCCGGGGCCACCACCGGGTCGCATGCCCATGCCACCGCCGGGGCCACCACCGGGGCGCGGACCACCGCCGCCGCCCATGGGACGGCCGCCACCACCGGGACCACCGGGACGGCCGCCCGGGCCGCCGGGACGGCCTGCGCCACCGGGACCCCCGGCGGGCGCGCGGCGCATGCCGGGCGGAGGCGGGATGGGCTTGCCCGAGGCCGACATGGGACGGCCGGGCGGGGGCGGGATCGGCTTGCCGGACGGCGACACCGGAGGGGTCGCCGGCCGGGGCGGCTGCGGGCCGCGAGCGGCGGGATCGGCCGGACGGGGCGCGGGGCGCGGCGCGGCCGGCGCGTCGGACCCGGCAGAGGCCGCCGGGGCCTGCGGCGCGGGTGCCGGGCGGGGGGCGGCGGGAGGCGCCGGCGGAGCGGGCGGCCGGGGCGGGCCCTGGCTGCCGGAGGAGGAGATGACCCGACGGGGGGCGGCGGGCGCGGGCGCAGGCGCCTCGGCGGCCGGAGCCGGCGCGTCGGACGCCGGCGCGGGGGCCTCGGCAGCGGGAGCGGGGGCCGGGGCCTCGGGCGCCGGTGCAGGAGCGGGGGCCGGCGCAGGCGCCTCGGCGGCGGGAGCCGGGGCCTCGGCTGCGGGGGCCGGCGCTTCGGCGGCGGGCTTCGGGGCCTCGGCGGGCGCCTCCTCAGCCTTCTTCTTGCCGCGGGCGGGCTTCTTGGCCTCGGGCTCCTCGGGCTGCTGGTCCCGGATGAGGCCCTCGCGCTCGGCCTTGCGGCGGACGCGGTCGGCTTGGGCCTCCACGATGCTCGACGAATGGCTCTTCACGCCGATCCCGAGCGCGTTGCACAGGTCGAGCGTCTCCTTGTTGGTGAGCCCGAGCTCTCGTGCTAGCTCGTAGACGCGGGGATTCTTCGCCAAACCGACCTCAGTCCTCAACTGCCGACGGGGCGCCGACGGGCGCTCCCTGATGTGCTCTCGAGCCCGGCCGGAGGCCGGGCAACAGCCACCCATCCTCGCGCGAGCGGGGGTCGCGCACGAACGGGGTGGGGATGCTACGCCGGGGCGTCACCGGCCGGCGAGTCGTCGGACACGCTAGCGGCCTCGGCCTCGGCTTCCTCCAGGACCTCGGCGACGGCCTCCGCCTCGATCAGGGCGGCGGCCTCCTCGACGTCCTCGGTGGCGGCCTCGCGCAGCTCGGCGGCCGCGGCCTCGAGCTCCTCGGCGGCGGCTTCGAGCTCCACCGCCTCCTCCACCAGCTCGGCGGCGGCCTCCTCGACGGCCTCGGCCCGCTCCTCGCCGGCCTCGGCGCGCTCCTCGGCGGCCTGGGCGTAGGCCTCGGCCGACATGGCCTCGCCGCCCTCGGCCGGCACCCAGACCTGCTCGCCGGTGGCCTCGTCGACCACCCACTCGCCCTCGGCCCAGTCCTGGTCGGCGTAGGCCTCCTCCTCCGCCAGCTGGGTCTCGCTCTTGATGTCGACGCGCCAGCCGGTGAGGCGGGCGGCGAGGCGGGCGTTCTGGCCCTCCTTGCCGATGGCGAGCGAGAGCTGGTAGTCGGGGACGATCACCTCGGCGGTGCCGGTGTCCTCGTGGATCCGGACCTCCTTGACCTTCGCCGGCGACAGCGCCTTCATCACGAAGTCGGCGGGCTCGTCGGAGAAGGGGACGATGTCGATCTTCTCGCCGCGGAGCTCGTTGACCACCATGCGGACGCGGGCGCCGCGGGCACCCACGCACGCGCCGACCGGGTCGACGTTGGAGTCGTTCGACCAGACGGCGATCTTGGTGCGGGCCCCGGGCTCACGGGCGCAGGCCTTGATCTCGACGACCCCGTCGGCGATCTCGGGCACCTCGAGCTCGAAGAGCCGCTTGATGAGACCGGGGTGGGTGCGGCTGACGACGATCTGCGGGCCCTTGGCGGTCTTGCGGACCTCGACGATGTAGGCCTTGACCCGGGCGCCCGGCTCGGGGCGCTCGTAGGGCACCTGCTCGGCCTGGGGCATGAGGGCCTCGACCCGGCCGAGGTCGAGCAGGGTGTAGCGGGCGTCGGTCTGCTGGATGATGCCGGTGACGATGTCGCCTTCGCGGCCGGCGTACTCCTCGTACTTCATCTCCCGCTCGGCCTCGCGGATGCGCTGGCTCATCACCTGCTTCATCGTCTGCGCGGCGACGCGGCCCCACACCTCGGGCGGCGGGGTGACGTCGAACTCCTCGCCGATCGGCACGCCGTCCTCGTCGAGCTCCTGGGCCATGACCCGGATCTCACCGCTGTCGGGGTCGATGATGACCCAGGCGTACTCCTGGGCGTCCGGCAGGCGCTTGTAGGCCGACTCGAAGGCGTCGGCCAGCGCGCCGAACAGGGTGTCGACGGAGATGCCCTTGTCGGCGGCGAGCGCCTGGAGGGCCTCGATGAGGTCGGGTGAGTTCATCACGGCTGGACCTTCTTCTTGCTGGTCGGCGTGGACGGGGACGCGGCCTTCTTCTTGGGGCCGCCCGGCTTGGGGGCGGGGCCCCACTCGAAGGTGGTGCGGGCCTTCTCGATGTCGTCGAGGCGGAGGGTGACCTGCTCCCCGGCTGGCTCGTCGAGGGCCAGGGTGACGCTCTGGTCGTCGGCGGCCGCGACGGTGCCGGCGAGGCGGCGACCGGCGGGGTGGTCGGGGACGGTCTTGACCGACACCTGGCGCCCCACCGCCCAGGCCCAGTGGGCCGGGGTGCGGAGGGGTCGCTCGAGGCCGGGGCTCGACACCTCGAGGGTGTACTGGCCGGCGATGGGATCGTGCTCGTCGAGGGCCCGCGAGAGGGCACGGGTGGCCGAGGCGATGGCCTCCATGTCGAGGCCGCCGGCGCGCTCGACGGTGACCCGCAGGACCGGACCGGCCTGCTCGAGGTCGAACAGCTCGAGACCCTGGGCGGCGACGACGGGCTCGACCACGGCACGGACTCGCTCCGACACGCTCATTGACAGGACCTCCTCTCTCGGCTGCTGCTCTCGGCACTGCTCGGCACGGTCGTGGGACCCGACGGACGACGCCCTCACGAGAAAGGCGTGGGCCGGAGCCCACGCCTTCGTCGGACTACGAACGATTGCGAACGCCGAGAAGTGTACACCGAGGGCCGTCGCGACGACCCGCGAGATCTTCGCCGGGCCCGGCCTCAGTAGGCGCGGGCGACGATGGCGATGGCGCCCTCGGCGTCATCGCTGGTGGGCAGCGAGCCGTCAGGCATCACCAGGCAGCGCACCGTGACGCTCTCCTTGGCCAGCTCGGCCTCACCCTCCGACCCGAGCGCGGACCAGGGGATGCGGGCCCAGCCGGTGGCCGCTGCCTCGGCGGCCTCGGGGATGGTGGCCACGTCGACGGTGCGGGAGTCGCGCCGGGCGGCGGCCTCGGCGAGCAGCGTCGCCTGGGCCTCTTCGAGGGCGGCCGACACAGTGGCGGCCACACCGTCGAGCGCGACCGGGGACTTCTCCCCTCCGACCCGGCGCACCAGGGTGACCACGCCCTCGGCGAGGTCGCGGGGACCGAGCTCGAGACGCACGGGCACGCCCTTGAGCTCCCAGTCGGTGGCCCGGCGGCCCATGGAGGTCTCCACCCGCACGTCGAGCTCCACCCGCAGGCCAGCGTCGGCGAGCTCGTCGGCCAGGGCCCGGCAGCGGGCGACGACGGCGTCGTCGTCGCGCACGGCCAGCACGACCACCTGCACCGGCGCCAGGGCCGGCGGGATGCGCAGGCCGTGGTCGTCGCCGTGGCACATGATCAGGCCGCCGACCATGCGGGTGGACACCCCCCAGGACGTGGTCCACGCCAGCTGCTGGGTGCCCTCGGCGTCGAGGTACTGGATGTCGAACGCCTTGGCGAAGTTCTGGCCGAGCTCGTGGCTCGTGCCCATCTGGAGGGCCTTGCCGTCACCCATCATCGCCTCGCACGTCATGGTGTTGGTGGCGCCGGCGAAGCGCTCCTTCACCGTCTTGCGCCCCACCACCACCGGGATGGCGAGCACGTCGCGCATGAACGACTCGTAGACGTCGTGGAGGATGCGCACGGCGTAGGCCCGGGCGTCGGCCTCGTCGACGTGGGCGGTGTGGCCCTCCTGCCAGAGGAACTCGCTGGTGCGCAGGAACACGCGAGGGCGTAGCTCCCACCGCACGACGTTCGCCCACTGGTTCAGGAGCAGGGGCAGGTCGCGGTAGCTCTGGGTCCACTTGGCCATGAACTCGCCGATGACCGTCTCCGAGGTGGGTCGCACCACCACCGGCTCCTCGAGGTCCTTGCCGCCGGCGACGGTGACGACCGCCAGCTCGGGGCTGAACCCCTCGACGTGCTCGGCCTCGCGGGTGAGGTACTGCTCGGGGATGAACAGCGGGAAGTAGGCGTTCTTCGCCCCCGCCGCCTTGATGCGGCGGTCGACCTCGGCCTGCATCTGCTCCCAGATGGCGTAGCCGTAGGGGCGGATGACCATGGTGCCGCGCACCGGCCCGTTGTCGGCCATCTCCGCCTTGGCGACGACGTCCTGGTACCAGCGGGGGAAGTCCTCCGCCTGCGGGGTGAGCACGGGCTGCTTGGCCATAGGGCGTCGATCGTAGGCGACCCCCCAACCCGTTCTGGCATGCGTTGTGCACCCCTAGGGGTGCACAACGCATGCCAGAACGAGAGGACCAGAACGGGACGCGCGGGGCCGATGGGGGTCGGCCGGGCCGGGCCGGCGTGAGGACGACCGCGGGGGGA
>Ga0164243_10004640_pt1 | contig 21431 bp, 18 predicted proteins | sample OricompcompostOP_FD_108781 | JGI IMG/M metagenome (GOLD analysis project Ga0164243, IMG submission 108781) | Organic Plus compost microbial communities from Emeryville, California, USA - Original compost - Organic plus compost (OP) | ecosystem: Engineered > Solid waste > Mixed feedstock >...
AAAAAAAAGCCCATTCTCATGGACGAATCGCTCATCCGATTGAGAATGCGCCTGATCTTTCAGCCTTTACTCCCGGCTTTCTGTGCTCGCAAGTAAGCAAAAAGAGACATAGAGAACAACATGAATCACGTCTAAAAGGTATGGGAGGGACCGGTAAGCCCGGAGGGAGCGATCCTGTACGGATCTCGTTAGACGACCCCTCCAGGGCTAAACGTTGTGCGATACATGAGAGTGCGTTTCAGCACATAGGGACCAACTAGACGCCCAACTGATTGAGCTTGCTCATATGTCCCTGGGTGTCGGCCAGCAGGCTGCTCAGCGCGTTATGTGCGCCACCCATCTGGTCAACAACGCTGCCCAGGGTTACGATCCAGCTATTCAGGGTATCCTGGACGCCAAGAATGTTGTTGCCGGACAGAGCATTGTTCGCAATATTGGAAAGGACCTGAATATCCTTCAAATTATTCAAAAGGTTGGCCTGGACGTTTGCGAGACTCGAAACCAGAACGGTCAAATTCTCGACGTCGATGTTATAAGCACCTGCCATTCCCACTTTCTCCTTACAAATCAAAAAATCATAAAAGTACACTCTCGCTTCTATCAACGCGATTGTGAACGGATTACGTATTTCCGTTGACCTTACTTTAACAGAGCGCTATAGTATTGTCAATACGTTTTTCGACATAATTTCTCATGCTAAATATATTTTAATGGTAATAGCGGCGTCACCTCTTTACAAGGAAATACCCTGATATATCATGAAACAAAACGCCTTTCCCTAGAATGACAGTTTATTCATTGATGAATCCGACTCCAGCGAACAGGCATTCAGAATCCGCACAGAGAAATCTATCTTTGTGCCGGCGCGAAACGAGCCGCGAGAAACCCACTTCTCAGGCTGGTGATATTGACATTTAAGACCTTAACACCACAGAATCTACCTAGTTAATAACCTCAGGAGGAAACGTGTGAATACATTCGTCGCAGTGGGTTCTACAAACCCGGTCAAAATTGCCGCAGTGCACCAGGCTTTTCAACAGGTCTGGCCTGAGAGCATATGGCAGATCGAAGGTGTTTCAGTCACATCAGATGTGTCGGCACAGCCTATGAGCAACGAGGAATGCATCACCGGCGCACGAAACCGGGCCCGTAAAGCATTACAGACCCTCAAGGCAGACTATGGAGTCGGTCTGGAAGGCGGACTCTTTCAGGTCGGAGATGCATGGTTTAATACCGGCTGGATCGTCGTTATTGACGCGGCGGGCCGTGAGGGTATCGGCGCCACGATTGCAATGGCAACCCCGGAGAGAGTGATGCGCTTTATTCAGGAAGGTATGGAACTGGGCGATATCTGTGATCGGCTCTTTCATCAGGAGAACAGCAAGCAAGGCGATGGCTATTTCGGCCTGCTGACGCAAAACGCGGTGACCCGGACCACAGGCTACACACAAGGAGTGCTTTCAGCTCTAGCCCGTTTTCTCAGCCCTGAACTGTTTTAATGGAGGCCGGAACCCCGGTTCCGGCCTCTCCTCATCAGACACTTAGCGGCAGGCACAGGCTCTTCGCCTTCGCGATCTGTGTTGCGTCATGCGTCCAATCCTCTTTCTCATGTTCGTCCTTCTTGATCGGGGTCTCCATCAACACCGCCACATGGGCCAGACGCGGATCTGTTAGCAGAGTTCGCAAACCGGCCTCACCGATAATCCCTTCGCCCAGACGAGCATGTACATCGCGATGGCTTCCCAATGCTTTGAGCGTATCATTCAAGTGGAGCACTTTCAGCCTATGCAGGCCGACAGTCTCCTGAAAATGCTGTAGCACCCGGGTGCTGCCTTCTGGGGTGCCAATATCAAAGCCTGCTCCCCAGAGATGAGCGGTATCAAGACAGACGCCCAACCGTTGCTGATACTGTGGCAACATCTCCAGAATAGCCGCCAGATTCTCAAAGCGACTCCCGACGGAGTGCCCGGCCCCGACATCATTTTCTAGCAGCAGCATCACGCTCTCCGGCGTCTGCTCCATCACCGCTGTGATACCATCCGCGATCAGACGCAGACCAGCCTCAACGCCTGCGCCCCGATGGCTACCCGTATGAAAAACCACATACTTCGCCCCCAGTAGTTCCCCACGTTGTAGCGTCCAGGACAACAGGGAGATCGATTTTTCTCGGTTTGTCGCGTCCGATGACCCCAGATTAATCAGGTATGGGGCATGCAAGACAACCGGGTCGAGATCCAGCATTCGCGTCGCAGCAGCAAACGCCTGGCTCCCCTCGGGATCAAGTGCGGGGGGCTTCCACCCGGTCGGGTTACTCGCGAAGATCTGAATGGCATTGCAACCAATCCGATGGGCTATTTCAGCCGCCTGTACCGGCTTTGAATTAGTGGGCATATGTCGCCCTATACGCATAACACCAGGCTCCTCTCGTTCTCTTCTCGCGCCACCCTATTCCGGCGGTGACACACTTGAGCGCGTTTCATCCTCTGCTGTCTGTTGCACCCTTAGCTGCACATGAGGCAGCTCTTCCAGGCTGGTCAAGCCAAATTGCTGTAAAAACTCAGCAGTGGTCGCAAACAGAGCTGGACGGCCCAGGGTTGGAGCGCGTCCCACCTCTTCTACCAGACCATGTTGTAGCAGGCTGGCCAGTGCCCGATCACTGTTCACCCCGCGAATCGCCTCAATCTGGCTCCGTGTAATGGGCTGGCGATAAGCCACCACCGCAAGCGTTTCCAGGGCAGCCGTCGTCAATTTCGCGGACAACGGCAAACCAAGCAACGCAGCTACATACTTTGAGTGTTCGGGAGCAGTAACAAGCTGCACCTGCTCGCCCATTTGCTGCAAGCGGAGTCCCCTTTTGTGCTGGAGTAGATCGGTTTCCAGAGCCTGTAAAGCAGCCTGTAAACGTGTGTCATTGATATCCAGGAGCTTGCGCAATTCCGCTCGCTGTAGTGGCCTGCCCGAGACAAAAAGCAGGCTTTCGATAATCGCGCCTAGAGTTCTCTTATCCGGCACCACAGGTTGATGTTTCTCGTTCAGCGCTCGCGTTTCCATATGTGAGCCAAGTATATCACAGCAGAGATTGCCCTGCGAAGATGTTTAGAGAAGAGTAGGAGAAGGAAGAGTAATGGTAGGGGTAGGCAACGCTACCACAACCAGCACAACAGGAACCTGTTGCTCGCCCCCTGCTCCTTGCAGCAGAAGCGTTGTAGTATAGGTACCAGGGGGCAAGGTCGCAGTGGTAAACGAGACAGTGAAAAAGGCCCCGCTCTCCGTTGCCTGAACCTGTTCAGGAGAGACGGAGAGCCAGTTCACCTCAGGAGTCACATGTGCGTTTACCGTTACCGAGTTGCAGCCACTACTCAGCGCGATTGAGAGCGTCCGCGGCTCCACATTTGAGCCTTGATTGATCAAGAACGAGAGCGAACCGGGCTGCGGTGCTTGCAGCGTGCAAAGAGCCTGCACATTCAGCGAAACAGCGACGTTGAGCGCCGTTCCGACCGGCATTTCGGTTACGCTATCAACGGCGCTGAGCAGGATATTTCCTTGATAGGTACCCGCATCTAAACCGGTCGATGAAGCCGTGACATTCAAAACAGCGGCAGCATCAGGGCTCAGTTGCCCGCTGGACGGCGTAACAGAGAGCCACTTCCCGCTTGCCTGCGCGGTCCAGCGCAATGGATTGGCACAGCTTCCGGCTTCGCTCAGCGTCAGGGTCAGCGTTGTCGAGCCATTGGCCCCCTGCTCAAAGGCAATCGTAGAAGGTGTGGCGGTGATACTGCAAGGAGCCTGAACCTCAAAGCTGACCGGCACCGTCATCGCATCCTTGATGGCCTTCCCGGCCTGATCGGTTGCGGTAATGGTGATACTGTCCTCATACGTTCCGGGCTGCTCAATGGCGCTGGTGCTGGCACTGACGCGAATGCTTATAGACTGCCCGGCCTCTAACGTGCCCGAGGTCTGAGAAAGCGTCATCCAGACACCAGAACTGGCGCTGGCGTTCCAATGCAACACCCCGCCACCGGTATTGGTAATCGTCAACGGGACCGTTTCCGTGTTTCCTGCACCCCAGATTGCGCTGACCGCGATCTGCTGAGGTGATACCTCCATTGCAGGAGTCGAGCCCAGTCTGATCGTGAGTGTGACCGGAACCGCACGCGTTCCTGCCGCGGTGTGGAACAACAGCTCACCCTCATAGGTACCGGGCTGCATTCCCTTTGTGTTCACGCCAATACCAACCGTCTTATAATCCTTTGTCGAACCGCTGGCCCGATCAAACGTCAGCCATTTCGCGCTGCTGCTGATCTTCCAGTCAAGTGGGGCAGAACAGCCAGTAGAGCCACCCAACGTAAGCATCTGCTTTGCGGGCGCATCCTCATACAGAATGCTATCAAACGAGAGCAGTGCAGGATTGATCTCAAGGTTACAGCGCGGCAGAACCGTGACCGTCACATTAAGTACCTGTGGGGAGCCGGGTGGGTCCTCCGCTGCAATAAACCGTATTGTCCCGTGATAAGTCCCCGGAAGCAGCGTCGTGGTATTGACTGCCACTTTGAGTGACGCGCTTTCGCCACTATAGAGCGTACGTGTCTGCGGTGAAACACTCAACCAGTTCGCATCCGAGTGCGCGGTCCAGGAGAACGCCGACAGGCCAGCATTGCTGAGCGTGATCTGCTGAGGAGCCGGTGAGGGTCCGCCATCGGTAGCAGAGAACGAGAGGAGAACCGGAGACAGCTCCATCTTCCCGCTATTCGTGGTCGCGACAGGAAGCACCTCCATTTTGACGGGAAGCACCACGGTTCCGGCATTTGAGGTAAAGGTCAACTCTCCCTGATACTTGCCCGCCTCCAATTCAGAACGATCGACCGCAATTGTAATGCGTGCGCTCTGGCCGCTGGCGAACATCCCGCTACTCGGCGAGACAAGCAACCACTTTTGCTTGCTCTGTCCTTTCCAGGTAATCTGGCCGCCACCAGTATTCAGCAGTGAAATGGTACGCGTCGTGTTAGTCAGGGCATCCTCGGCCCCCATATCCAGCGTATCAACTGAGAGATTCAGGTGCGCAGGACCGGCGGAGCTCCCCTTACCAGACACAATAACCGGGAACGTCGCCATCTTATGCGTTTGCGCATCCTCGGCATTGACGACATGCGTTCCCCCCTTCCAATCGGACGTAATCACCACGGTGTCCGTGAAATTCCCCTGTGCATCGGCCTGAATCGTACTTTCGCCCGAAGTATCCACAAGCGGGATGTGGGTATCACGTGACAGAGCAATGCGCCCATTTGGCGTAAAACGTGTACCACGCAGGGTAATGGTTGCTCCAACCGCCACACGCCCGGGCGTGATCTGGAGCGTCAGCCCCCCGGGATCAGACGTGTTCGCAGTTCCCTGTCCCAATGCAATAAAGATCCCGAAAGCGCCTCCAAGCACCAGCATAATCATCAACACAAAGCTGATCCACGCGAACAGACCGGGACGGAAATGCTGGTACCAGTGCGGGCGAAACGGTCCTTTTTCAAAAGGCGCAGATGTTGGCCGTGGCGGATAAGTAGCCTGAGCCCGGTTCGGAGAAGGCTTCACCTCTTTATGCCACGTCCCGCCAATCGCCGAAATATCAATATTTGTATCGGGCAAGAGCGGATCATCTGCCAGGTATGCAGTGATACGGCGCTTTCCTGCTGATGTCTCTTCAGCACCGGGACGAGCAATAATCTCGATCGGGACTTCAGCAAGATCTGCCAGAGAGGCAATATCGTCCAGATGAAGCGTCGGAGCCTCCTCCAGTACGAAAGCCTCTTTTTGCCGCTCAACCTTTTCAATCTCGCTTCCGCAAACAAGGCAACGGCCCATCACAGCGGAGATCTCATTAGCGCAATGCGGACAATACGTTCCCACCATGAAGGAGGTATCTCCCTGCTTCCATAACATTCAAGCAAATATCTATTTCAATTTTTCATTACGCGGGAAATAGGCGTTTTCAACACATTTACAGTCTCATCACCCATTGTACGTGAGCACATTGAAACCTGTCAACATACATGCTCCATCTCTCTTTCTTTGTAGCGTGCATTGGTAGGGGTGTTTAGAGGAAGGCAGAAGAAAAGGAGGAAGCGGCATGAAGTAGCTTCCTCCCGAACCGTTCGCTATACAGCGACTTGTGTTGAACGCCCATAGGGCTTCTCAGGGTCAATCAACACATTAACGCAGGCAGGACGACCGGAGGCAAAAGCCCGCTCTAGAGCCGGACGAATATCTTGCGGACGCTCTACCAGCTCTCCATAACCACCAAGCGCCTCAACAAGCTTATCATACCGAATTCCCGGAGCCAGTTCCGCAGCCGTGGTATGCCCGATCAACGCCTTTTGAGGATGCTTGATCTGGCTCCATGCACCATCATTGCCGATCACGGTGACAACTGGCAAGCGTTGCCGGACCATACTTTCAAATTCCATACCATGAAAACCGAAAGCGCCATCGCCGTGGATAATCAGTACCTTTTCAGTGGGCCGTGCCAGTTGCGCCGCCATAGCATAGCCTGTGCCGGTGCCCAGACAGCCCATTGGGCCGGCATCCAGCCAGTAACCGGGACGCGATACCTGAATCACCCGGGCAGCATAGCTGACAATATCACCACCATCGCCAATCACGGTTGTTCGATCATCGAGGAAATCGCGAATCTCGCGGCAGAAGCGCAGCGGATGAATAGGGACGGCATCGGAGTTGAGCGCGGCGCTCTCACGTTCACGTGCCTGCTGTTCCTGTTCGCGCAGAGAAGCAAGCCATGTCCTCTGCTGTAAGGGGGTGATCGCTCCTGTCAGCTCCCACAGACTGAGCCCCACATCTCCCACCAGCCCCACATCAGCGCCCCGATTGACCCCGATATCTTCGCCCGCCAGATCAAGCCAGATAAAACGAGCGTCCCGCGGAATTAATGGCGGCTGCCCATGGTTCAGACGAAAGTCCATGCGCGTGCCAATCGCCACAATCAGGTCAGCGTTTTCCAGCGCCTTCCGTCGAACAGCATTGAAAAAGAGCGGATGGTCAGGAGGGAGGCAGCCACGTCCCGCGCCGTTCAGAAATACTGGAGCCTGTGCCTTTTCGGCAAAAGCGCGTAACTGGTCGGCGGCATCGCACCACCAGACCGCAGAACCTGCCATAATCACTGGCGTTTGCGCCTTTTCCAGCAGTGCCGCTGCACGCTCGATAGCGGCTTGCTCGGGCCTTGCACGACAGGCCGGTCGATACACTGCGGGATCACCTGAATCAATATAGGGCTCATTCTCAGTGTCAAATAGTCGATTGAGAACATTCATCGGCATTTCCAGAAACACGGGACCGGGTTTCCCGTTCACCATCTGTCGAAAGGCCGTCGCCACATACTCTCCGAGACGGGTGGTTTCATGGACCGTTCGCGCCCACTTGGTCATGGGGCGCAGAAAATCAAGCTGTGGCATCTCCTGTAACGCGCCGCGATCCCACGTATCAAGAGGAGCAGCGCCACCTATCACCAGCAGGGGAGTTCCAGCAAGAGCGGCATTGGCGATTCCGGTAACACCATTGGTCACGCCCGGGCCCGCCGTCAGGAGCGCCACCCCCGGCTTGCGTGTACACTTTGCCCACCCTTCCGCGGCATGCACCGCCGCTTGTTCATGCCGGGTATCCACCACTCGGATGCCTTCGCGCACACATCCATCATAGATGGCCGCGATATGCCCGCCGCTCAGGGTGAAGACGACCTCCACCCCCTCACGCTTTAAGGCTTTCGCCACAATCCAGCCCCCGTGCATGATTGCCATAGATCAGCTCCTTTCATCATTGAAAGCGTATAGCGCGAATCTGGCGATCTTCTCTTCTCTTTGACCATGATACCGCACGAGGCGAGACTTTGCGTGTTAGCGGGCTAACAATTCACAACAAGGACACCTTATCCCTTAGAAAACCCTCTTTGTCGCAATATTGCACACAGCCTGTCGTCTCTCTGGATTGTAATAGACAGTACGTCGATATAAAATGAGTAGTATACTGTTGTGCTAGGTCGCAATTTCAAAGGAGCTTTTTACTCAATGATTCGTGTTGCGATGATCAGTTTCTGGCATGTTCACGCCCAGGACTATGCCACTCAGGCGCAGAAACATCCCGATGTCGAAATTGTTGCAGCCTGGGACGAGCAACCGGAAAGAGGAAGACAATGGGCCGAGCGGCTCGGGGTCAAATTCTATGAGGATCTCGACGAACTCCTGTCTCAGCCCGACATTGACGGCGTCATTATTGATACGCCAACTACGATGCACCGTGAAGTAATGCTGGCCGCCGCTCGGGCCGGAAAGCACATCTTCACCGAAAAAGTGGTCGCAACTACCCTGCATGAGTGCAATGAGATTATCCAGGAAGTGGCTCGTGCTGGCGTCAAGCTCACCGTCTCACTGCCCCGGCTCTATGACGGCTATACCCGGGCGATTCTGGGTCTATTAGAACGCAACCTGATCGGTGAAATTACGCTGGTGCGCACTCGCCTTTCTCATAATGGCGCGATTCCCACAGAGCAAGCACCCAATGGCTGGCTGCCCGCGCACTTCTTTAGCAAAGAGCAGTGTGGAGGCGGAGCGCTGATTGATCTGGGCTGCCATCCGATGTATCTGGCACGCCTGTTCATGGGCCGCATGCCAGAGAGTGTCAGCGCCCACTATGGCTATGTTACCGGACGCGAGGTTGAAGATAACGCGGTCGCGACGCTGCACTATCCTGATGGGGCCATCGGCGTTGTAGAGGCTGGTTTTGTCAATCGCTTCTCCCCTTTCAGCATTGAAATTCATGGCACAGAGGGAAGCATCCTCTATGGCCTGCCCGAACGCGAGTTGCATGTGCGCAGCCCGAAGATTGAAGGCGGGAAGCACTGGGAGGTGATTACCAACCTACCGGAAGATCAGCCGCGCCCGTTCGCGCAATGGATCACCCATATCCAGGAAAATACAACCGCCACAGAGAATATCCAGATGGCGCTTGACCTGACTACGCTTATGGAGGCATCTAACCTCTCGGCGCAGCAGAAACGACCGATAGTATTAGACGAGCTGGCACGTTAACGAAGGGTTTCCAGATCCGGTGAACACTGCGAGTACCATCCGAAAAGAGCAGACTATGTATCCAGCGGGACGCAGTTCACAACCGCGCTCCTTCCTCTTTGCTCAGATGCAGGAAGAACCGGACGCGCTTGATAGACTTGACCTGCGTTTCCGTTGGGGCCGTTATGGCATCCAGGTACTCCGCTGCCATCTCATATCGTTTCCTGCTGGCTATGTCATCCCATATCACAAGCACCGGGATTATGAGTTCCACTTTATCCCACGAGGAAAAGGAGTCGTCTTTTTGCAGGAAGGCTCCTTTCCGCTGCATACAGGGATGTTCTATCTGACAGGGCCGCAGGTCCTGCATCAGCAGATATCAGACCAGCAAGACCCGATGTATGAGCTCTGTTTGCATGTCAACATTGTTCCGCTTGAAGCGGAGCATGGCCCGGAAACCCCCGAGGACTGGGGTAACCGGTGGGAAATGGCGGAGGCTGATGCGTGCATGCGACAACTCCAGGCAATGCCCGCCACGCCAACCCTGGACAGCTATAACGCGATGCACTGGTTTCTTACGGCCTATCAGGCATGGCAAGAGCGTGAGTTTGGAGCGTTTACGACCATTCGCCAGGCGATTATTCAGATTTTGCTTCGAGCTGCGCGGGTTCACCAGTCCCTTCAGCCGACGCTGCCCGCCCGCAACATGAACGCCTATCGCTACCAACTGGCAACGCAGTATATCCGCGATAACTACGCCAGCCCGCTGACACTGAAAGAGGTCGCGGACGAATTGCGCATCGGAAGTCGCCAGCTACAGCGAATAATTCGCGAGTATGCGAATGAGACCTTTAGCAGCTATCTGGAACACTATCGGCTGACCCAGGTCTGTCTATCGCTCACCCATACGGATCTGACCGTTAAGGAACTGGCCGCGCTTCATGGCTTCTCAAGCGGGAGCTATCTGCACTATGTGTTTAAGAAGCACTTGGGGGTGACACCCGCCCATTATCGAGAGCAACAGCGGCAAAAATAGATGAAATCAGGACACACAAAAAGGAATGCATCAACGCTTACAGGCTTGATCTTGAGAGGAGAACAGCATGACAGTTAAAATTGGCATCATTGGTTGTGGCGGAATTGCTACCCCGCACATCAACGGGTATAACAAGCTTCCTGACGCGCAGGTTACAGCAGTCTGTGACATCGTGGAAGAGAATGCTCGACGCTGTGCGGAACTGGCAGGCGGCGCGACCGTCTTCACGGATCTCAAGGAGATGCTGGACAAGGCCGACATCACAGCAGTGGACATCTGCCTTCCTCATCACCTGCACAAAGACGCGATTGTGGCAGCCGCCAACGCGGGCAAACATATTCTCTGCGAAAAGCCGCTCTGTCTCACTCTCGATGAGGCCGAAGCAGTGAAACGAGCGGTAGACGATAACGGGGTAACGCTGATGTGCGCTCACAATCAGCTTTTCCTGCCTGCGGTGCAATATGCCCGGCGGATGGTCGCGGGTGGCACATTGGGTGACGTCTATGAGATTCGCACCACCGATTCGTTCTACCATAGCTTTGATCCGAGCACAATTGGCTGGCGTGCCAACCGCGAGTTCATTGGTGGCGGCGAACTTATCGATACAGGCTACCACCCCACATACCTGTTACTCTATCTGGCAAACAGTAAGCCAGTTGAGGTCACCGCAATGCTAAGTAACCATCGCCTGCACTTTATGGACGGCGAAGACTCCGCTCAGGTGCTGGTCCGCTTTGAAAATGGCATTGTCGGTAACATCGTGACCAGTTGGGCCTATGAGCCAAGCGACAACACCGAGAAGTTCTCTATCGTCGCACAGCGCGGCTATGTCTACAGTCAGGGGAAAGACGTCACCTACAAAATGCGCATGAGCAATCCCCCTGAAACCATTACGGTCAAGCAGCCAACGATCAGCACCTTTGACGCGGAAATTGCTGATTTCGTAGACTGCTTGAAAGAGAACCGCCGCCCGATCAACAACGAGGAAGACGGAATCAACGTCTTGAAGATTATTCTCGGAGCCTATCGCTCGGCCAAAGAGAAGCGCACCATCGAGATCTAAGCAGAACGTTCAGGAGAGAAGGCGAAAAGCTCGTTTTCTCTCCCTCTATTCCAGGGTGATCGCCTCCTTGTAGACATGGCTCCCCTCTTCCTCACGAATCGGCTGCAAGGCATTGCCGCGAAAATAGCAGGCTTCAATCGTGGCGGTGCCACCCTCCCGAATGCAGATACCATCGTTTCCGCCATCATACAGCCAGCAGTTTTTGATCTCAGCGCTGCTCTCAAAGGCCACATCAATGCCCTTGTGCTGATTGGCATAAATCCGGCAAGCGGAAAGACTGGCGCTTCCTCCAGCATGCACCCGCAAACCGCACTGTTTCCCCTCGTAGAAACGGCTTTCCCGAGCAGTCAACTTGCCGCCCCAGCACACTCGTATCTCGTCTAAGGCGTGACCATAGACCTCGCAGTTCTCAATCACGCCTTCGCCTTGATCGCGTATCACGATCCCTGAAGCGCTCGCGTGCAGGCGGCTCCCCTTGATCTCTACCTTACCATCCAGCTCAGCAATTACATCGAGCAGATCGTTTTGAAAAAACTCGCAATTCTCAATCATGCAAAAGCTCTGCTCGCTGATCTCAATTCCATTTCCAGCGCACTCATGCACACGACAGTTTTTGAGTTCAAGGCCGGCATGCATCCAGATCGAGAGCCCTGCCTGCTCGTTCTGGTAGATGTCGCAATCCTCAAGCCGACCGCGAGCATAGTTATAGAGCACCACGCCCTTCCAGCCTCCGTTATGGACTTTACAGCGTCGCAGCACAACTCTGGCATCCTGCCCCTCCACCTCCAGCGCGGTATACACTGTGGCGGAGAGATCACAATATTCCAGATGCAACACGCCCTGACCCACCTCTATAGCTGCCTCGCTGGCCTCGCCTCGAATGGTCAGGTTTTTGACCGTCGCCCGGGACGTGCGCATACGAATACAGCTTGTATATTGATTTGAGAGGATCACCTGCTCTGCTATGCCCTCGCCAACAAGCTCCACCTCCTTGTTCAATACAAGCGCTTCCTGATAGATACCGGGCCTGATACAGATCCGGGTTCCGGCGCTGACACTGGCAAGCGCCTCCTGAATACTTTGAAAGTCTCCACTCCCATCTTTTGCGACAACGACCCGAGGGCGTGCCACAGACAGCGGTGCGTATGCCGGAAGTGGTCCTGCTCTCATCCCGGCCTGCATCATCAGCCGTTCACATTCCTGCCTGACCTCCTGCATGCTGGCCGGTCGATCCTCTTGCCGAACCGAAACCATCCAGACAATGAGATATTCCAGGCCCCGCCAGCGAGATGACAAATGTAAGGGCGGGAACCGGAAAGGCTCTTCGCTTGGATCACGCCCGCTGAGCAGGTGATGTAATGTTGCGCCAAGCCCATAAATATCGGCCTGGGGGCCCGTCTGTGCTTTGCCATATTGTTCAGGAGCCGCGTAACCGGGAGAACCAAGCGCGATGGTATCCCTGGCCTGGTCGGTCTTGAAGAGACGCGCAATGCCAAAATCAATCAGATAGAGATGACCATCCGCGGTCAACATAATATTTGCTGGCTTGACATCACGAAAAATAATGGGAGGCTGCTGACTGTGCAGGTAGCCAAGAACCGTGCTGAGCTGGATCGCGAGGGGGAGAACGGTTTCCGGAGGGAGCTTTCGATCAGGCATACGACTCAAATATTTTTCAAGCGTCTCGCCCTCGATATAGTCCATCACCAGGAACCAGTGACCCTGTTCCTCAAAATGATCATAGATCCGGGGTAAGTTGGGATGCATCAGTCCAGCCAGCAACGTTGCTTCCTGTTTAAAGGCATCGGCGGCCAGACGAATTTCACGCGTGTCGGTTCCCTGTCCCTGGGAACACATTTCCTTGATCGCTCTCCATGCGTTACTGAGCACAAGATCACGCGCCTTGTAGACGGCTGCGAACCCGCCCTCTCCCAGTTTCCCCTCAAGCTGATAGCGCTGCTTCAGTACAAAGCCCTGCGGCAGAGCGCCTGCCAGAGAAAGAGTCGGGGTAACATAGAGAGATTGGTGACAGGTTTCACAAAAGCGAGCATTGACCCGTTGTACCGTGGCACCACAATGCGGGCAAAATCGTACCTGTTGCATTCCTTGCTCCATTGGGACGGTTATTCCAGTGGTGGTTTTCTCCATTGTAGCTTTACCGATCCTGTATTACAAGTGTTTCGCGCAGCGTTCTCGCCCCCAAAAAAGAAGCATTGAGCAAAGGAGACCAGAGAAGGTATAATATGAAGAACTCAGCAACGGTCACAGGGGAAACCTTCCAGACGTTCTCAGCATGAATGTGCCCGGAACATAAAAAGAGATCGATTCTGTTTTTCTCAACGAACCCTTTTCCCCACCACTATGATTCATCGAAGAGGAGAAACCCATGTCCGAAGAGAGCAACCCGGCGGAGGCATACCCCGCATGAAAAAGCTCTTTCGCTCACGGACGATGCGCCCGTGGATCAAATACGGTCTCCCACCAGCCTCGATTCTTGTCAGCGTGCTGGTGATGCAGCTCCTTTTTCGCTCATGGTTTGTGGCCCTGAGTATTATGGGTATACTCCTATTGCATGAGCTCGGTCATTTGATCGTGCTCTGGTTGAAGCGCATCCCGACACGCGGCCCCTTCTTTATCCCGCTACTTGGCGCGTTTGTGGCGATTCCCCCGATACGCAAGGCGGAGGATGTAGCACTCATCGCGCTCTCTGGTCCCTTTTTTGGTGGTCTGGGAGCCGCTTTTTGTTACGCAATGGCGATGTATGCCAGTTCACAGGATTGTCCCACGCAGTTCTTTTTCCCGTCTGATCCGCTCGATCTACACCTATGCTTTCTCTTCGGGCATGCGCGTATGTGGCTGGTGCTCTCCTATGTCGGCTTTTATCTCAATCTCTTGAATTTGCTCCCGCTTCAGCCGCTGGATGGCGGGCGTGTGGCCCCGATTCTCTGGCGCTGGTCATTCGTGCTCGGGTTACCACTGGGGCTGATCCTACTCAAGGATACCTTTAACCTCTCGTCGCCCTTGCTGATCGCGTTCAGCCTGCTGACGCTCCTGCTCCTGTTGATCAGCGTCACGATGACGATTGTCAGTTTTCGCAAGCCCCAACTTCCACTTGACCCGATTTCGGTCAAGCAACGGCTGCTGATCGCCTGTATTTATCTGCTACTCGCCGTCGCGTTAGGGTATGGATGGTGGACCACATCCTCACTGCTGAACTATATCAATCAGGTTCTCCCCTAGTCATCCGCCATAGAGCAGGGGAGAATATTCACGCTCAGGCGAATCGTTTGCGGGGTAATACAGCGCTTTCCATTCGCTCTCCAGAATGGCATATTCCAGCGTATCCCACCAGCGCCCGCGCATCCACTCGTTTTCGCGCAAATGCCCCTCCCGCTTCATGCCGATTCGTTCAAGGACATGAGCGGAAGCCAGATTTTCCGCGATACACTGCGCACAAATACGATGGAAGCGCAATTCCTCAAAGCCGAACCGCAGCAATTCACGGGCAGCCTCGGTGGCATAGCCTCTTCCCCAATAGCGGCTATCCAGCTCATAGCCAATATTCGCCTCCCAGGGCTGCTGCATATTCGTGCGAATCCCACAATTGCCGATGAGCTGTCCATCCAGTTCCATCGCGAACTGAAAGCGTAAACGAGGGCGCTCACGTTGCCAGCTCAGGAACATATTGACAAAACTGCGCACATCCGCCTCTGTCCGCTCTGTCCAGGGGGTGTAGCGCAAATATAACGGGTGGGCCTGGTAACGAAGCACGGCTCGCCAATCGGACCGCACAAATTCACGTAATACCAGGCGCTCAGTGTGTAGCAACATACCTTCCTACTCGATCCCCAGATCCCAGGCCTGTTGTAAGTCGGCTTTTGAATAGCATTGAAAGGCAGTCAGAGTGTGCGTCTTGAGAATAGCCGTTATCTGCGGCATTCGACCGGTCACTACAGTCGCCAGATCTTCATAGCGCGGCACACGAACGATCGCAACAAGATCGTACTCTCCAGTCACCGAATACACTTCAGATACCCCTTCTATCTCCAGCAACCGCTGCGCCGTCTCATTGACCTCCCCTCGCTGCACATTCATCAAAACGATTGCACTGACCATAGCAGATCCTCCGTGATAGAAACGAAAAAGAAAACACCCTTATCTGATGCCATACAAAAACACTGATACATGGATACTGCTTCTCTCCTCGGGCGTTTCTGGCATCATCTCCATGCAGTACTGTATCACGTGGATACCAATCGAGGCAAGATGAAGCACAGCAAAAGCGACCTCGAAGGAAACGAATATGTTGGCGCTCAAGCGCGATATGCAAACCAACAACTCCAATCAAACGTATTAATGATTGTACGATACAATACGCCAGTAAGGCCGCTGAATCTCACTCGGGTTATAGTGCGTATACCGTTCTAACAGGAGTTTCACATCAACCCGTTTCTTTCCAAATATACTACTCTATCTCTCTTTTTAGTTCAATCAAGGTAAAAGCCGCTCCCTCTCTTGCTACCGATGCCCAATTAGTTGTACAAATAAAGGGGGACACAAAAGGAGGCTACTTTATCATGGTTGACACATCGTTACCTCGTACAATGCAAAATGTTACAACCTTCCTACAGGAGGCGTCCTGCATGCTCTCGCCGGAACACTTCTCTTTCGGTGTCGAAGAAGAATACCAGATCATCGATCCTCTGACGCGTGACATGAGTTCACAGGCTGAACCGGTGATCCAGGAAGCTAAAAAGATCCTGGGCAATGATGTTCAGTTTGAAATTCATCTCTCGCAGATAGAGATTGCCACACCTATCTGTTCCACGCTGAATGAGGCAAAGCAACACCTCGTTCGCTTGCGTAAAGGAGTGATCGATGCAGCCTCTCGGTTTGATTGTCGTATCGCCTCATCGGGCTCACATCCCTTCTCTCACTGGTCCCGACAGATGATTACGCCACAGGAGCGTTACCTTGCGCTCGAACGCGACTTCCAGCAGATTGCCCGCGAGCAATCTATTCTCGGCTGTCATATTCATGTTGGCATCCCGAATCGACGTATTGGCATACAGGTGATGAACCATGCCCGTATCTGGCTGGCGAGCTTGCTGGCAATCAGTGCCAGTTCACCGTTTTGGTGGGGGACAGATACCGGTTATGACAGCTTTCGCTCTACCCAGTGGTCCCGCTGGCCACAATCAGGACCCCCGCAGATTTTCTCCTCGCTTGAAGAATATGAGTCCCTGCTTCAGTCCCTCGTCAAAACAAACTGCATCACCGATCCAACAAAGATTTATTGGGATATGCGCCTTTCCGAGCGCTTTCCTACAATTGAGATCCGTGTTGCCGATGTCTGCCTGACCATTAACGAGGCGATTATGCTGGCAGGGATGGCTCGTGCTCTGCTTCATACCTGCTATCAAAAAGTCCTGAACAATGAGCCATTCTTCCCGGCCCGTCAGGAACTCCTGCGTGTCGCCCACTGGCGTGCGGCTCGCTATGGGTTAGATGCCGAACTTGTTGACCTTGAAACAGAAGAAGCTGTCCCCGCCTACCAACTGGTTGAAAAACTCCTTGCCAGGATTCGTCCTTCACTTGAACTCTTTGGAGATTGGGATGCCGTCACGCGACAGGTGGAAAAGGTCCTACGAGAAGGAAATGGCGCAAAACGGCAGCGACGCGTCTATCAGCGCAATCACCACCTTGAAGCGGTTGTTGACTACATTATAGAGCAAACAGCCATCGATATCGTCTAGAGTATTTCATTGTCCCGGTAGCACCGTGGCCCTCTGTTGACCGGAGAACAGCCACGCACGAATGCAGACACAGGGAACGATGAAAGCAGCATAGAGCATGCACTACCATCCATAGTCAGTCGCTTCTTGGCGACGGCAGCGATGCTCGCCGCAGTAGCAGTAGAGAGTATTTGTAGAGAAGCACGTGCTCTGTTTGGAGTACGCTCTGAGCACTCTATCCAAGCACTCCAGCCAGGTATTCTTAACAAGATACAACTCTATGGCTGCTGCCGGGCGCAGCGCTGTGGGCCTGTCAAAGAACCGACGTCCGTAAGAATGCCAACCGGGTAAGGAGAAAAGCCAGAATCACACATGCACAAAGTCATCATCGAGCAGGAGGGAGCATCGTTCGCCAGGGGCTCACCGCCGTTCGTCTGACCGCTGGCTCCCAACCGGCCTCACCAAAAAGAACCGAGCCATCCCACTGCGGATTCTTTTGCAGGTAGCAATAGCGTACCTGCCAGTGTTGCCCGATCTGTTTCTTTTCTCTATACGCCGTCTCAACATTCAGATGAAATGAAAGCAACTGAGCATAATATGGCTGAAGCAATTCTTCCATTGGATCAGTATTGAGATCATGTTCCATAAAGGCTGCTTGCAGATCAAATGCATAGGGAAAGTCACTGACCTCCGGGTCTCGCTCCTCTTTCTCGGTTTCATGCAGCAGAATCAGCATGCCAAGCACCTCAAACTGACAATAGGGCGCGCCATCAAAGACGCTCTCAGTAAAAGGTGGCAAAGAGAGCACATCCCGTATCTCAGAGGCGAGTTGACGAAGGCTTTTTGCCGTTTTGATGCAAATTTGAAATGACATCGCGTGTGGCTCCTTAACAGAACGGAGGACTGGTTCTGATTACTTTGCCCTCATCTTACGACCGTATACATGTAGTGTCAAGAATACCTTCAGCAAAAAACGCTGATCTAAACTGACACACAACACAGCCTACACTTGCACCTCATCTTCCTGCTTGATATACTGGAAACTACTATCACTCTCGCACGTGTCTTTGCAGGGATGCAGGCGAAAACAGCGGTAACGCTCATCACGTTCTATCCTGCATGCCGTTTCGTCACCTGAATCGTAAGAAGGAGAGATATGACCACCGCCCCACGCGCTAGAAAGAAAAGCGCTCCTGCGCCGCCACCTCAACAGGATGAACCAATCATTCATGGGGATACTCAAACGCTTCTGCGCTGGCTGATCCATTACTGGGAGAAACTGGCTCTTCCCACAGCAGAACTTTCGTTTCTGGCTATGACCCAGGATCGACGGGAGTTTGCGCGGTGGACAGGGAAGCGGCTCAACCCGCTCGTGCTTGGCTGTTATTGCTATCTGAGCACCCAACGCGCCGACGCTCAGCGCCCGACCTCCGGTTCTCCCCATACGATGGCCCCCGTCCACTGGCATCTGATCTTTATTGAACCTGATATGCAGCCACAGTCAATTGAAGTCACAATTGCACATGAACTAATTCATCTGGCCGATCGCGTCAATGGCACCCCACGGCGCCACCGACATCACGGCTTCGATGCGATCGCCGTTGAGGAAGCGGCCATTACCGGTTATAGTCTGGAAGAGCTCCGCGCCCTGCTCCATGAAGAAGGTCAACGACGGGAAAAGGCCCGCAGAGCGGCACGGCCCCTGCGCTACCTGTATGAGTGCCCGCACTGTAAGAAGCAATATCCACGCGCCCGCCGCTATTCGCAACCGGTCTCCTGTAGCAGTTGCGACAAAGATTATAACCCGCGCTTCCATCTCCGGCTGGCGTCACTGCTGTAGCCGCATAGCGCGTAGCTCTCGCAACCATTCAAGGAGCGCCTGCGTTTGATAGATGCGACTGCGCAAAACAACATGATCAAAAAAGGGTTCACCCTCGTTCTGACGCGACTGTAGATAGCTCAGGAAGCGCTCGCAGGCCTGAATCTGTTCCTCTATCAGCATCTCGGCTCGTTCGGGATGCAGGCGCAAGAGAAAATAGAGTTTGATTAAAAAGAGAATCCGAATGTCCCGCGGCTTCTCCACTGGCTGCGTTAGCCAGGCTGTAAAGGTTGCTCGCCCCCGCTCGGTCAGATGGAAGATCTTGCGTGGTGGACGCGCTCCCTGCTTCTCAATGACCGCCTCAATCGCCTCAAGCCGCTCCAGCTTTTTGAGAAACGCATACATCTGGCTCATCTCCAGGTGCACGATTTCACCCAGTGTGCCATGCTCGAACCGTTGAAACATCTCATATCCATGCATTGGCTGCTCGCTCAGCAGGCCAAGGATTGCGTACTCTGCTGGCTCTCGTATCTGCATATCATCCCTCCCGTACCCGATTTTATCACACGACAGCAGCGCATCGGATAGCTATTCTCTTGACAGACAGCATTTCGATATGGCATAGTCCTATCTATGAATACCAGCCAACAAGCAGTTCTCCTCATGATAAGAAAAGCCGCATAAGCGACAGCGTCAGGCTTATGCGGCGGAAATACGACGCAAACAGAACAACAGGCTACTACTATTGGAGAGAGTAGTCATTTTTCTGCGTACGTTTTCCACTTCCTTTTCTCCCCTGGCGGTGTCGCAGGACACCGCGGTTGCTTCTTTCTTTTTGACATTCAGAACGCGGTGTCCCTCCGCACCGTCAGTTGATGTTTCCCATTTTGACCCGGAAAGAGGCAACACCTTTTATGCAAGTCACAAAAACACAGCCACTCTGGCAAAATCGCTCGTATCTGACTTTGATCAGTGGACAGGGTATCTCTGCTCTCGGTTCCTTCATGTCAGACTTCACCTTTTCCCTCCTGGTACTGGCGTTAACTGGCTCGCCACTGCAAACGGGGGTTATGCTTGTACTGAGAACTCTTCCCTATATTCTCTTCTGTCTGCCAGCGGGAGCACTTGCCGACAGAAAAGATCGCAAGCTCATCATGATTATCAGTGACGCGGGATGCGCCCTGACTCTGGGAAGTATTCCCCTGGCCTACTTCCTGGGCCATCTGACTCTTATTCACCTCTACCTGGTTGCATTCATCCAGGGCTCGCTTTTTGTCTTCTTTCAGATGGCCGAGGGAGCTGCACTGCGCAACGTCGTTGCCCGGGAACAGCTCGCCTCTGCATCAAGCTGGAATGAAGTGATCTATTCCACGTGTTTGATGCTTGGCCCCCTGCTCGGAGGTATGCTGTATAGCTTCTCGCCCATGTTCCCCTTTATCCTTGATGCGCTCTCCTTTGTGGCCTCTGTGATCTCTCTTGTCTGTATCAGAGTCCCTTTTCAGGAGCAGCAAGCCACCTCGGTGAATACTTTGTGGCAGGAGATGAAGGAAGGTCAGATATGGCTCTGGAAGCACCCTATCCTGCGCTTTTTGGCGCTGCTGACCACCGGTCTGCTTGCGCCATGTGCTGGATTTACGCTTATTATCATTATGCTTGCTCAGGGCATGCACGCGGATAGCACAACGACCGGATTTATTCTCTCATCGGGCGGTCTGGGCAGTATTATTGGAGCACTGCTGGTCACCCCATTATTGAAATGGCTTGGTTTTTCCCGGCTCATCATTCTCGGCGCGCTCTATTGGGCTGTCTCCTGGCTCTTCTACTGCATCGCACCCGATCCGCTAATTTTGAGCATTTTGAACATCTCTGGCTATGCGATCGTTCCCATAGTGACAGTGCCGCTCTACAGTTATCGTCTGACTGTCGTACCAGATAACATTCTTGGACGTGTCAACAGCGCTTATCGGTTGCTGATGAGCGGCTCCCGCCCGATTGGCATTGGAGCTACCAGCCTGCTGCTTCAATGGGTAGGGCCAATACTCACCATTGTGTTGCTGGCTATTCCTCAACTTCTCGTCGCGTTTCTGGCCATCTTCTATCAGCCTCTGCGTGAAGCACGGCTGGACAACAAACAATAGCGGTGGAGGAGGGCGGTTAAGCGCTCTCCTCCCCTGGCCCTCACGCCTGACCGCCTATTGTGACAATTCCGCGACAGCTCCGTGATAGAGCTATGACAATTCTCGCCTATCATTGATCTTGTAAGCAACGATCAAGGAGGAAGCGAGTTATGTTCTACACTCTCTCAAGCATCTTTTGCAACGTCCTCAATCTCTTTCTGGGAAACAAACTTCCCCCTTTGAGTAGCACTTCTCTTGTGGTTGAAGAACATGGCCGTTTTTTGATGCTGCGTCATTCTCGCAAGCGCGTGATCTTCCCCGGAGGACTGCTTAAATGGAATGAGGCCCCAGAAGAGACCGCCGAGCGCAAAGGGGAAGAGCAAACAGGGCTGGTCCTGCGCATTACCGGCTTCATTAACTTCTATTCCCTGCCGGGCAGCCGCTGGAACAGGCCGAGTCTCTGTCATTTTGTGTTTGCGGGCGAAGTTGTCGGCGGTTCACTGCGGCATAAAGCCTGCTGGCTCCCTGAGGCAGAGGTTCGGCGCATCTTGAAAGGGCAGGAGCTGCGCATGTTCAATGACTACCTGGACTATCGCAAC
>Ga0164243_10004641_pt1 | contig 21425 bp, 17 predicted proteins | sample OricompcompostOP_FD_108781 | JGI IMG/M metagenome (GOLD analysis project Ga0164243, IMG submission 108781) | Organic Plus compost microbial communities from Emeryville, California, USA - Original compost - Organic plus compost (OP) | ecosystem: Engineered > Solid waste > Mixed feedstock >...
GCCGTGACGGTTTGGGTGGCTTTTGCGCGGCGGTTTTTGATCCGCAGTTCCCACCGGCCATCGGTGAGTTGCTTCAGGTCTTTTACTTCATGTTCGAGATGTAATTTGACGCCGGGTTGCTTTTCGAGTTGATGGATCAGCGTACGGGTGAGGGCGCCATAGTTCACATCCGTGCCTAAGGCCATGTAGGTTGCGGCGGCTTTTTCCGACAGGCTGCGCCCTTCCATTACCAGCGGTATCCATTGTTTAATTTTTTCCGGGTCATCGGAATATTCCATGCCCTGGTACAGCTGGTATTGCTGCAGGGCTTCAAAGCGTTTGCGCAGGTAGGTCACATCTTTTTCCCCGTGTACAAAGCTCATATGCGGCACGCTGCGGATGAAGGTGGACGGATCTTTGATCTGGCCGCTATCCACGAGGGAAGCCCAGAATTGTTTGGTAACCTCAAATTGCTCGATGATATGCAGGGCTTTATGCGTATCGATGGTACCGTCTTCCCTTTCCGGGGTATAGTTCAGCTCACAGAGGGCAGAGTGGCCGGTGCCGGCGTTGTTCCAGGCGTCGGAACTTTCGGCTGCAATACGGTCCAGCCGCTCGTAGATATGGATAGACCAGTCCGGGGCGAGGTGTTTCAGCAGGGTACCGAGGGTAGCGCTCATGATACCTGCGCCAATCAATAACACATCCGTATGTAACTGTTGCTTTTGCATATTGGATCAATTTGAAAAGTACGCCTATATAAAATAAAGTTTTCTTAAAAAAGTTTATGATCTTTAAGAGATATAAACATTTTTTTATGAAAAGGTACTGGATACTGACAATTGCCGGCCTGGCAACTGCCTGTCATCAACCCACCCAACAAGCCGGCCATGAGGCCGACAGCCTCCCTCCCGCTGCTGTGGAAACCATACCCGTTCCGGATACAACTACACTGATCATGCCAGGAAAGCGCATAGGCATCACTGTTATACAGGCCAATGCGGACTCGCTGATCAGGCAAATGGGCCATCCTGATTATTCGGATGCGGCCATGGGCACTTACCTGAATACCTGGTATGCCCGCCACAGGGATGGCATTTACCAGACCAGCATATTTAGCCAGCGCAATATGGGCGGCCCGGATGAAGCGATCACGCATGTCAAATCCGTATATGTCACTTCGCCTGCATTCCGCACTACAAACGGCATTGGCCCCGGCACGCCTATGGCCGCCATTCAACATCAATATGCACTCACTAACACCGGCACTTTCGTAAATGGGAAAGACAGCCTGGATGTGTATGAAGATATAAAATCCGGCATCAGCTTCGAAGCCGGCAAGGACGGCATTTGCAAGGGAGTACTTGTGTATGCACCGGAAGATAGCGGCGCCGCGCGGCGGAGCGTGCATAACGACTGGATATTTGTAACGAGGAAGTGATGCCTGCTTCCCTGCGTTTTACACCGACGCGGCTGCCGGCCGGCAGCCTGGTTGCGCCGGCATATGCGGCGCGTAAAGTACAGCCAGCTCCGGGACTTTAAGGAGCTGGCTGCACTTATTCTCTCTCTCAAAGAAAAATTAACGGCTACACCCCAATGCCTGTAATAAGATAGGGTGGCAACAAACAATCATAAAAAATGTTTCGCGGCGAAAAGGATAAACAGGCGTGATTTACAGGTGCGCGCGGCGGGTTTTGGTTACCGGCACCCGGGTATGCACCCCGCTGACATTCACTGTGACAAATGCATCGAATGGCTGATAAGCCGCTACCGTACCGGTTTGGGAGGAGCCGTCTTCCAGCTCGAAGCGGACTTCCGTGCCTTTATAGTAATAAAAAAGCAGGTCCAGGTATTCGAGTTCCGCTTTCATTTCCGCATTTTTGTAGGTGAACAAGGGATAGGATGTTTTCTGGAAAACACGGCTGCTGATTTCTGCCTTGATGTACGGATCATTGAAAAGATTAGGGAGGTTGTTCCTCTCCGCAATTTTGAGGATCGTATTCTCCTTCCCTTCTTTCACCCGGCCCCAGTACTTCTTATCTTTTTCACTCTGGTAGATCTTCTGCCGGATGTCCGCCTGTAACCATTCTACCTGTAGCACCACAAAAAAATCATAGATAGACAACTCACGGGTCTTTTCACACTTAAGCGTTAATGTTTCCATAAATAAGGATATAGGATTTGAATGAACAATCGAAATTTTGAGGGGAAGAGTCATTTAATCCGGATTGATTAAATGACTCCTGGCGGGATGTTAGAACATTTTTTTGAAGTAATAGAGCGCATAATATGGCGGCATGTTTTCGTGCGGTTCGTTGTTACCCACTTTTGCCATTGCGTTGGAAACGCTGCCGTTTTCATCGCCATCCCAGGGCGGTGTGTTAGACTTACCATTTTGCACCATGAAACCTGTGCCACTGGTGCTTTGGCTGGGGGATGCATTCAGACCATGCCTGTGTTTAGGCATCTGGGCGATGGTCAGCGTAACAGTGGCCGCGCCACCGGTTTTGCCGGCCTGGTAGCTGTTGCCTGCGCCGAGGATAAAGCGGTCCCTTAAATCCGGCGTGCCTTCCCGGCCATCGCAGAGGTGATAACCGAAATACCCTTTTACTTTACCCCAGCCGCCGGCATCAAAGAGGTCCGTAATAACCCCGTCAGTAGCGGCAATCAGGAAGGGCTGCTGCAGTTCGTAGTTAGCGGACAGGCACCAGTTGTTCCCGGAGTAAATGCAGTTGAACACAATACCGCCGTCATGATTGAGCATATGCCAAACATCTGCCGCAGTGATCTTTTTCAGGATATCCGGGTTACCGCCGGCGTAATTGCGGACGATGTAAATATTTTTGCCGCCCAGGCCCAGCGCTTCACAGTCGAAATGAATGGTAAAGCGGTTGCCTTCCACAGCGCCGTCATCGCTCAGGCTGATATACAGGTCGTCGTTCAGGGTGATGTTGCCGGTGATATACTGGTAACTCTTCTCCTTGCCTACCTGCAACTGCATTAACTGGGTATTGGTGAATGCGCTGATGACGTTGACGCCGTTAATATCCCCCTTATCCATTTTGCCTACAAAGTGACTGTAGGAATAGGCAGCAGTCCTGACCGGGATAAAGCCGCTTGTTTCGCTGGAAGCGTAGGTCTGGAACACCCGGCTGTCCGCAGGTTTGAGAAGGCCGCCATTGGAAAAGGAAGCTTCCGTCAGGAAACCATGCACGGTATCGGAAGGCAGCACCGTGTAAGGCGTGTATCCTTTCCCGGTATGGTAACGGTAGGTGATCAGGTAGTTACATACTGGGTCCTTATAGGCATCCACTTCGCACACGCCGTAGAGCGTATTTACCGGGAAGCTGTATTCGACTTCCACGTTGCCCATGTTATCATTCGGATCCGGAGAGCATTTGATGATCACGTGTTCACAGTCGGGCACCACGAGCATATACTGCCCGGTAAAAAATGTTTCGCCGCCGTCGGCTGATACATCATTCACATCCAGCACGTCCAGCTGGAGGTTAATGGCCTGGCCCTGCTTCACGGATGAGATGACCCTGCGGTAATTGCCGTTAGGGAAATACACGCGCCAGCCGTTAAAATCGCCGTTGGTGAAGTCCTCCGTGGATTTGTAAATACCGCCTGTGGCGCCGCCGAGCAGGGTGAGCATATTAAACGACGTATCCACCGACCAGTTTTGCGTACGCATACCCCATGCAATTTGTACCTGGTTCTGGTTTGCCGGTGTGGTCGGATGCTGCCATTTGATGGACTCCACGCCTATGAGCGGGTTCTCCTGGAAGTCCATGGCAACGGCGTTATAGTCGGCCTGCGTTCTCCAATATTCCAGGCGTTTATCCTGTATGATTACGTTGCCGCCTTCCGCTTTCACGCGCGCAATGTAAAACTCGCGGCCTGCATTGTACACGCCAGGAACCTGGTTCTGTTGCAGCTCCCGTTCGAGGGAATAGGTAGCGCCATCGTATTGGAAAGGATATTTATTCGCGTTAGGAATGGCCGCTCCCGGTGTGAAGGTGCCCACTACGCGGTACTTCAGGTTTTCTTCCACTACAAACTCCGCGATGCCGGTAGTGGTGGTGGCGGGATGCGCCACTTTCGCATGCAGGTCGTCGATCACTTCCAATACATCGTATTCCTGTTTATTGTATTTGGAGCCTGGGAAAGAAATCCTGGAGGGGAAGTTGGGCAAGCCCCTGAGGGTGCTGGTAAAGCGGGTGCCCACGCCTACGAGGTCGCCATTGATGGCGAGGCTGACGGTTCCCTGCTCTTCGGCTACCGGCTGGTAACGGAGCTTTATCCAGTACCAGGCGCCATCCGCCGGAACGGGAATACCATTGGTTTCGGGCAGGTAGATGAAATTGCCATCGGCGTCGATACCTTTTGCTTCCCGGATCTTAATCGTTTTCTGACCGACGGTTGTATCGAGGTCGCGCTCCACTTTTGCATTCAGGAAATCCGGGTCCAGCCTTTGGTTCTTGATCAGACCGAAGGTCATGGAATTTTCCAGGATGTTCTTCCGGAACCCCTGCTGGTCCATGAAATCAGCAAACCGGTTCAGTTCAATGGCTTCTAAAAATAAGTCAGGGCAAAATTTAAATCTTGACATTTACAAGCTTATAATAATTTAACGATCTGTTTAACTGATTACTTTGTAACCTACGCCCGGTAAGAGTTCATAGGTGATGTTTGTGTCGCTCAGCAGTTGCTTATCAGGTTCCAGGCTCAGGTCATAAATGGCTTCGCCCATATCCCTTGTCAGCAGCAGGTTATCGGTGTTGGTTACCTGGGTATAGGTATCCAGTACGCGCGAGCCTGCGGTTACCGCTTCCGTGGTAGTGATGCGGTAGTTGAGGAGTACGTTGGCGGTTGCCGGCTGGGTGAGCGCGGCATCCTCGTAGAAACGGACGGTTACGTTTGCGGCGCGGATGATTTTTTTGCCGAAGGGGAGCAAAGCTTGTTCGGTAACGGTGCGGTTAGTGACGGCAAGGTGCGCATAGAGGAGGGTTACCGGCTCGTCGCCGCAATTGCCGCTGGATAAGGTGATGGCTACGCCATCTGCCCCTGCTCCAATAGCGACAGCGTGGAAAATGTAGAGTCCTTCGCCCTGGTATGGCTGGCATATGGATTTACCGCCATATTCTGCTTTTACTGCGCCTGCAGTTCCTGCAATGGTAACGTACATATCATACGTGCCTTTAGGCGGCGTTTTCAGCAGCGGAGCATCCGTGCTGCTTAAAGGCGCCTGCAGCAACACGATGGGGTCCCCTTCACCGTTCGGACGCAACTCAATCTGCGTAATGGATGCCTGTTGCGCCAGTGAATCCACGTAGGCCAGCAGCGTGCCATTGGCAGATGCTTCCCTTGCTGAAACAGTGATACTTACTTCATCCTGGCCAATAGCGCCATGGTTATCCGTAACCGTTAGCCTGAATTTGTACAGGCCAGCAACAAGGCCGGTGAGTATCGGCCGGGCGATATTGGGGTCGCTGAGTTTATAAGCCACGGGGCCAACGAGTTTATCCCAGTGCCATGAAACAATGTAGCCATTTCCATCCGTGCCGCTACCCTGCAGCTGCACAGCCGGTTCATCTTCTACGAATACGGCTATATCAGCGCCGGCATTGGCTACAGGCGGTGTGTTTTCCACGGAAGGGAGGGCAGTATCTGCAATAATGAATTCCAGCATATTCAGCCCGCCGGTGGTGGTGCGTGGCAACTTAATATTATCCCATACCTTCCCTGAATTCATATCGACGGTAGTGGTAAGGAGGTCCTGCACACCATCGGCCGTGGTGTACCTGATGATGAGCTGAAGGGATAACTTCTTGGAGAAGTTACTGCTTACCATCGTTATTTTCCACCATTCTGCCACCTGCAGCTGGGGTTTTGGCGCCAGCTCCAATGTTTGACCTGGCAGCACCAGGCACTTATCATCATAGATCGCCGGGTTATTGGCAGCCTTATCCCAGGGCGCAATTTCCAGGTGCTGGAAGCTCAGGAACTGGCCGCCGCTATACACGAGGCGGACGCGAAGTTTATTGTTACTCACCGGCACTGCCGGCGTTACCGGGCAGACGGCCGGGTTATAAGCAGGCGGTACGTAATCCGGATCTCCGGGGGCATTCTTTTTTTTCCTGCCCGTTGGTTGACCCGTACCTACCGTATATTCTTCCAGTTGGAGGTATTTGACCATCCCGGTATTTTCCATATCATTATTTTTTGGGGTTAATTAATCGGGCAGGTACCGGTATTGTCTACCGGCGGGAAGTAAGGGCCTGTACCTGCATCCTGTATATTGTTTTCGATAGTGCCATCCTCTACACCGCGCAGCAAACGCTTACGACGGCGATACGCCACCTTGCCGGTGTTGTGTTGTTTGACCGGATCGACCAGTATCTGCCGGCACACCGGGCTGCCATTGTTAAAGTCAAGCGCATAACCGGCCGGGCAGGAATAACCTCCATCGCCGGTATGGAAGTGCTGGCCGCGGAAGTTGGCCGTCGACCAGATGATATTTGCATTTTCCCCGGGGGAATAGTACAACTGGCTCCAGGTATTGCGATAGATCTCCGCTCCGAAGCCCAGCGGCGCGCTCATCTGCGCCAGCCCCTCCAGCTGTATCAGGTTCAGCCCTTTTCTGAGCTGCACCTGAAACATTCTCCATATTTCGTAGTTATTATAGTCCGTATAAGTGACGATGTTCCTGGCTGTACCATCCGAATTTGTCAACAGGATGCGGCCGGAGGTGGTAGAACCGATTCCGATAAAAACTTTTTCATCTGCAGGCAGATCCAGGGTAACAACAAATCCCATCCATTTGGACAATACAGGATCCGCTATACCATCGTTATTCGTATCCACCCAGAGGCCACAACGGTTAAATGCCCCGTCTGTTGTATTGGGGACGGGGTTGGACCAGAAGGTGTCGTAATACCTTAATGAAGGAGACCCTGCGCCTGTATTGGTATATTCCGAATATATGTACACATAATGCGACAAGTAGTTATTGGTGGTCGCCACTGCTTTTGCCGGCGTAGCCGGCGCCGTAGCCGCGGCGCTATTGACCTGCAGGCAACGGGTACCATCCGCACTGAGCGTAAAGCCCGGTGCGCAATAATAAGAAGCTGCCTCGCAATAAGCGTCCATCGGCTCCCAGGTATAAGGGAGCGGGCATGCGTCGTAATTTTCGGTAGGCGATATATAATCCGGATCGGCCGGATCATTTGGTTTGCGAAGGCCGGTAGGTTCGCCTGTGCGGGCATCCACCTGTATCAGCCACTGGTACGCCAGCATTCCGGTATTATCAAGCATTGTTAAACTTTTTTAAGAAATTATTACTACAATCCTTAACAGCATTGATATAGCGCGACACAGATAATTCTTGCGGCGCATGGTATTGCTGTATCACGTCAAAAGGTTCCGTGTGCTGAAACCTGGTTTTATCAAACACCCGGGCATCCAGGTGATGGTAAAGTTTTACAGGGCGTTTCCATCCTTTGCCGTATTCAAAATCCAGTTCAGCGGGCAGCTCCGTTTTAAATCCCCTGTCCCAGATATTCCATATCCAGGCCCGCATTTCGCAGATCCACCGGTCGTACCGGAGGTCGATATGCCTGCACATGTACTCATACAACCTGATGCTGTCCTCCTCTACCTTATACCAGAAGTCCGCATCCACGCCGGTACCGATGGCATGAAAACCGCCGGGCTTCCAGGGCCTGGGTTCCATGCCGATAACATGTTCGTACTTTCCTTTCTCAATGAACCTTGAGGCATCGCTCCAATACCAGGTATCCGGCTTTAACGGTACCTCCGGCAAGGCGAAAATCAACATATCCTGTTCTGCAAAGAAGAAGTACTCCTCTTTATTCTGCGGACACATTTCCCAGTAGCGGCCGTATAAATGCGGCTTGCAGGAAGGTTTATAGAAGCGCTGCCGCTTATCTTCAAAATAGTGGCAGGTGGCAAACCGCTCAAACTTTTTGAATTCGTCAGAGGGCTTACCCTTGATCTCTGTGAGCAGGATGATATTCTCTTTAGGGATTTCCAGGTGTTCAATGGATGAAAAGAAAACTTTCAGCTGCCAGTTAAACATCGTGGTGTCCGCCTGCGTCAGTAACAACTTGTATTGCATCCTTATTTTTTTACGATCCGTACAAAAAAGTCACCTCCGAAATCAGCTGAAAGATTCCTGCTGATAACCGCCCCAGCTTCAATGGTTTCAGTAGTGACGTTGGGCAGCGGCACTGAGCCGGCATCGGGGTTGTCAGGGTCCACCGGCACCCAGTCACCGTCGTAGGTGGTTATTTCCATGAGTAGCGGGAAATCATTACTGTTGGTACCGTTAAAATCCGGAGCTACCATATACGGCTGCATATCATATGCGCCGAAGGTATTGTTGCTATCCAGGGTGACCAGCTCGCCGTCGTTGCCGATGAAGGAAAAGGTTGCCGTACCGACGTCCTCTCCTAATTGTATGGCAACTACGTTTGCCTGGCCATAATACCCCCTGTCCGTAGATACCACGTTGATGAGTATATCGCCGGACAGGCCGAGGAAATTGAAATTATCCCAGGAGGCGGAGGCAGAACCGACAGCCGTCAACTTCTCATCTTTAAACAGGAAAGCGTCATAAGTAATGGTTTCACCCGTATATCTCCAGGTTTGACCGATACGCTCCCCTGAAATGGTAATGGTATGGTTCTCGCCCATCTCCTCGAAAGCGCTGCTTTCCGACGCCTGCAGCGTTGCCGTGTTGGCGCCTGTAATTACGTTATAGGTAATGGGGCCGGCCTGTTCTTTCGTCGTGTAGTTATTAATGGTAAAGCGGGTTTGCTGAATGCTTGTAAACGGGCATCCTGTAGGGTCCGGCGCCGGCGGCACATAATCCGGATCGCCGGGCACATTCGGCTTCACCACCCCTGTGGGTAGCCCTGTGGTAGCGGAATATTGTACCAGCAGGGCATATTGTTTCATTCCTGTATTTGCCATAATTATAAAGTTGGGGGGTTAGGAGATCCTGTTCCGTAATTCAGACAGTATGCGGTGGCCAGCTCGCCTATCCACGCGGTTTCCCTTTCTTCGCAGACAGGGCTTGCCGGCCTCCACGCCGTCGTTTCGCAATACGGCGCCGCCGGCTGCCAGTAAAAAGATTCCGGCTCTTCCTCCGTTTCATTATACCCGGCATCCCCTACATCCGTCAACGCCATCCAGGAGTTGTAAGGAATCAGGTAATGCCTGATGTAATGCGTCACCTGGCCGATGGCAAAAGAGTGATTCCGGTTACGCATCCAGATGCTGATAAAGTTGTTTACCTGCACCAGCCCCCTGGAATAGTTTGTTTGCATGGGCAGCATACGCATGCCCCATAACCTGCCGGTACCCGTAATTTCGATAACAGGTATAACATAAGTGGTGTCCGCATGGAAGATGAGATCATTGCCCTGCTTGATTTCTGTCGTATCTTTCGCAAAGGTCTTCCTGTTGCGGTTATAGATGAACAGCTTTACCAGCAGGTATTTATCATTCCGCACCAGCTGTACGGACTCAAAGAAATAATTCTTATCCGATCCGTCCTTGTAGGAGCGCGCGTTCAGCGGCGCGCCGGTTTTGTCAAAGGAGTTTATCCCCACTGATAACCGGCTGCCTGGTTCCAATTTTACCAGGAAGGAGAACTCGTAATCCAGCCGGGGATCCACTTTGATCCGGTATGCAGGATCGGTGCTTTTCAATCCGCCGTCGGTGATCTGCATCACTGATTTTTCCCCGTCCGTCGCAACACCCACTTGTCCGTAAACAGGGTATTTACTTACCTCTTTAATATCAAAATGGGTCTCGTAACTCTTGTTGATATTATCGTTCAGGTACAGCCCTTTATACAGCGGTGATGCATTACCGAGGTTCCAGCCGAAGTGTTCCGGCTTATAGAGGTTGAACAACAGCTCATCTTCCTGGCGGTAGTTGATCAGTCGCAGCAGCTCCCCGTCGATAGCGGCGCCCAGCTCCTTTTTATCGTAGATATGTTTGGTACCGCGGCGGGCCACCTGGTGGTAAAAATGCTCCATCAGTTCCGTCATTTCCGGCAGCGTAGCCGCGTCCGAAACCGCCAGCCCGCGCTGACTGATGAAGTCGGCCAGCAGGAAATCCGTTTCATAGAAGTGCTGGAACTTGCGGGCATAGATCACCAGGAAGGATACAAAATGCGCTACGGATTCCCAGAAATCGATAAAGTCCTGGTTGCCGTTCTCTTCATTGGTCCTGTCGATATAAGCCGGCACGATCCCTTTCTCGTACAACTTCTGCAACACGTTGAGATACCAGCTGACTACCTCCGGGTCATAAGCGCCAAAATACCTGGCGAAAATGGACTGGTCGAATGCCGGCGTCGGTTTGAGCGGGGCGGCACCGGATGGTTCCAGGCTGGCCCCGTTCAATACCAGCGTGGCCTCCGGATCCCTGAGCCTGCGGTTATACCTCAGCTCAAAAACAACCGCATCATCACCTGAAAAGGTAAGGCCGGTAAGGTTTTCCAGCTTCAGCGGCTGCCATTCCGTGTATTCGATACCGTTAGTAGTATAGCGGAAAAATTTTTCGAAATAATTGCTTTCATCTTCTCCGGCAGTTGCATCGGCAAAGGAGGAAATCCCCAATAGCCCTACTGCCGGCGGGCAGGTGAGGATGATGCTGTTGCCTTCTTCCCTTAAAATTGTTGCCTGAATAGCCATAGTTATAAATCTAAAATTGTAGACATGTAGTCGTGATCAATGACGTTTGGATAATACAGCGGCGAAAGCGTACCACTGAAGTTGCTGATGATTTTCCCTTCCAGGTCCAGCATCAGGAAGCCACGCAGCCTTGGCAGGGCAAACTGGTCTACCGAGAGGTCCGTACGCGGGTAAAAATACTGGTCCGGCACATATTTGATCCCCAGGGTGTTCTTCACAATTTCCAGGAGGTTATCCCATTCCACCTTCATAGACGACGGATCAAAATACCGGAAGTCCAGGTACTTGGAAATGGCGATCTGTATGGCCTTGCGGATGTCGTCCGGGTTTACGGACCTGTCCAGTTCCGCACGGAAACACACATCTACCGGCGCGTAGGTAACATTCCGCAGTTCAATCCCGTAATACTCCGTACCAAAGGGTCTGTATTCCGTCAGGGAAAAATAGTCGGCGCTGCCTTTCAGGAGGCTGTCCAGCTCCGTGGAAGTAAGGATAGAACCGTCCTGTGTGACGATGCCCAGCACCACTTTACCGCTGTTACTGTTGCCGTAATGGAACACCCGTAATACTTTAGGGTTAATGGCGATGAACAGTTGTTCCATCATGGCCAGCGTGCCTCTTGCCAGTATGTTGGAACCGTTTTTAATCCGGATGCGGAAAAATTCGTCCGGCTCCACGTCCCTGCCGAATTCGGCCCTGCTCTCATTCACGATATTCAGGTGGCCTGCCGGCGCGGGCGTCAGCCGGGAGATGGAGAGGGCTTCCACATTTGTGGCTGCGCCTTTTTCAATGCTTCTCACCCTGGCATAGGTAAAGCCGGCTGCCCCTACGGTGAAATCTTCCTCGAATTCAAACCGGATACCGGCCGTGGAGATAGGGTAATGCATGCTGGCGCTATAGGCGGTGCCGGGATTGGCCATTACCCTTACATAGGTAGTGGAACCGAGGCTGCCCATCCTGGGCGCCACGCCAAAGTTGGCGGCTACCTGGTCCAGCTGGGAGCCGAAAGCCGTATCCGGAAACAGCTGGCTGAGTGCGAGGATGATATCCTTTTCGCTTTTTCCCACCACCTTGGATATACCGGTAGCAATACCTGAAAGCACCGAGTTATCCGATACCTTCGTCACTTTATCCGTGGTATTGATCAGGGTTTCCAGGAAAAGTAATCTTCGTTCAACAGAAGTTGATGGTTTAATGTCCAGTGCCATGATTATAATGTAATACTAGCATCAATCGTTTCATTCAATCTTGTACTTACCTCGTAATTGATCAGGAGGTTGTCGTTCTCCACTTTCAATTCCTTGATGGTAAAGCCTGTCAGCGTATCGTCCGAGGCGAACGTCCTGGACATTTGCCGGGAGATGACCGGGAAGTTGAGGGAGGCCCTGTTGCCGCCGAGGATCACCGCGGTTTGCAGTCCGTCGTTTGGGGCATAGGGATTGTCGTTGTTTTTCAGCGCCGCCAGGATGTCCACGCTCTGCACCACCGTTTCGTCCGGACTCAGCACCGCCAGGTCGTTATCCGTAAACCGCATTGCGCGATGCAGATCTTTTCCCAGGATGTTGCGGCCTTCCATCACATCCACCACGGTGTTGACTTTCACACTGCCGCCGGCGGAAGGAAGGGACAAGCGCAGGTTTACCCCACCGTCGATGGAATAATCTTCCTCACGCAGGTTATTCCGCAGCGCGATATCCATCCATTCGTCCTCCGGAAGGCTGTCTTTCAACATATCGCCTGAAATACGCTCCAGGGTTTGGCCTGCAGGCAGCGTGTAGGAAGATTCCGTCTTATCCAGGAAGCCCGTATTGGAGCGGGTGGACCTTGACCAGCGCGCAATATTCCTGCAGGTCTTCAGCCGGTTGTCCAGCTCTTCCAGGTCCTCCAGGAGGAACCACCATCTGCTGTTGGTCAGCTGCACGCTATGGGTCTGAAAGGCGGTGAACAGGATCTGTATGTCCTGCTCCAGCGCTGTAAGCGCAGCGAAAGGATCGCTTTTGACGCTGTTGATGCTGCCGGCGTAATACGCTGCCAGCAGCGGGTAGCCGGACTGAAAAAAGTTCAGCGCATTGCGGAAGAACTGCCTGATATTTTTGCCGGTAATGCGCTCAAATTCTAAAAGCGTAGCTAAAGTCGTCATGGTCAAAAGTTAAAAGCCTTGAAAGTTTGTTGACGGTCTTATCCATGTAGTCCTGCGTCATGCTGGCCATTTGCAGGCTCCTGTAGCGGCTTGCGGGGTTTTCTATGGCCGATAGCGGCGCAATCCCTTTCATGCTGAGGTTATAACTGTGAATCATGTTATAATCCTGCGACATGGATATTTTAAAGGACGTAGGTTTCACATAGTAACTCGTGCCGAAAGCCAGGTTATAAAAGATCAGGAACCTGGGGCCATCCCTGTCTATGCGATCCGCTTCCGTAATGATCTCCTCCATCACTTTCAGGCAGCCGTAGCCTGTTTTAACGCGGTTGTCGAAGATCTGCCTGACGGCGTTTTGGGTTTTATCCACCAGGCTGCTGCCCCTGGGTGTTTTGAAAGCGCTGACAAAATCCTCGAAGTTGGAGCCGAGCAGCACTTTAAACTTCCGGCCAAAGTTGCCCGACAGCGTGATATCCACAGGGTTGAACGTGTTGCTGGACAAGGCTACCGTACCGCCCAGCGTTTTGCGGACGCTGGTACTTTTAGGCTGCACTTCCTCCAGGTTGGACGGCATCACCGGGAAGATGAAATAGCGCAGGGATTTGTTGTTGGCATTCACTAACTCCAACGCACATACGTAATATTCGAATTCATTCGGATACATTACGTTGAGCGCCGACTTCCCTATCCGTTCATAAAGTACGGCTCTGTAGCGCACTGCATTTTCTATACTCATCTATTTAACAATTGAATTTAAAACGATCGGGGTAACATTGGCAGCAGGGCCCATAGCCGTTTGGACGATGATCGCCCCCGGGGGAATGGTGATAGTGATGCTACGCAAAGCATTGTAGACTTCCGCTTCCAGGTGTTCGCAATAGGCCGTAACAGCGGCATTGGCATCTTCCTGCTTTTTGTTGTTGGCTTCCAGCATCCGCGCTTTGAGGCTATCGGACATCTTTTTGGGAATTAACGGCATAATGATTATTCATTTATAAATCCGACAATACTTACAAATTCATCTGTTCTCTTTTTGAAAGCAGCTATCTGCGCGGCGTTCAACAGGGGCTGCTGGCCAATGGCGGTGGTCACCGTGGCTTTGCTGATCTCGTCGATCAGGTCGGACAAAAAACCTTTCAGCTTCTTGCCCAGCACCATTGGCTCTTCTCCCTTGTTGATGATGAAGCGCTTATTTTTAAAATGGTGTTCTCCGGGATACTGTTCAAACCTGGCATCGTTGCTGTCATCTCCTTCCGGGGCGGACCTGTCAGTGGTGGTAGTGCGAAACGCCTGTTGCTGTTCGAACGCCGTACTTTCCGTAGCCTGGCAGCTGATACTGCCTTTGGCTGCCAGGGACAGCTGCCCGTCCTGCTCGCCGTTGACCTTCAGCATCATGGCGCCGGCTTTTTTGCCGGCATCCACACTGAGCATCATGCTGCCTGTTTTTGGGGAGCCGAAGAAGTCCATATGCGCATCATCATAGGTGCGGGATATCTTATAATCCCATTCCTGCGCATCTCCCACCTCGCTGGCCAGCGGGAAGCGGGCAATCACGATCGGGAGGCTTTGGCTCTGCTCTGTCACGTACACCACCGGCGAGCCTAATTGGGATGCCTCCGCAGGAAATTCCAGGTGGTTCATCAACTCCGGCGCAACGGGCAGCCTGTTCATAAAGCTGCCATCTTCGCCCCATACACTCACCGTAAAATTGCGGTAACAGTCCCTGATATAATCCTCCCGTTTCACATCCGTAGGCAGCGCCACGTAGGCGATACCTACCGTATATTTCAAATCGAATACCGGTGTTCTGCCGAGCGTGTAGGTCATTTCTTATTTTTTTTAGGTTTGTAAATTCCACGTATCTCCACCGTGCTCAATCCCTGTCCGCTCAGTCCTACATCCTGCTGGGTCACCATATCCCTGGCGGACCGGAGGTTGGTACTCAGCTGCCTTCTCTTCAGGAAAAAGTTAAACACGGAGATGTTGACCTTAAAGTATTTGAATACATCATCCACCAGGTTCACCTGCTTTTGCGCAGGCGCTGACTGCTGCGTATTCGTTACTTCCTTGGGCGGGTCCGGCTGTTGGGGTTTGGATTTACCCAGCGTGGCGATCTTAGCAGGCGTCATCTGAAAATGCACCCTGTCCACATAAATGGACCCGTCCTTATTGACGAACGTGCCATTGTTCCGTTTTCCACCCCATTGAAACTGCAGCCTGTTGGCCAGCTGGGGCACGCCGGTGGCGCGCCAGATATGCTCCGCGGTATTTTTACCGATTTGCGTGGCTCCCTGTATCAGCGTGAGATCGATGGCAGTGCCAAATTCATGGCGGCTGCTGCCAGCCTGTGCGTTGCTGCTGTTTTCCTTATTCAGGTCCACCTGTTGCTGAAAGGATCTGAAACCTCCCCTGGGTGTGATGGATACAAAGTATCCCAGCTTGTTGATCTCTTCAATCAATTCCCGGAATGCTTCCCATTGGGCATCCGTGTACCCGTCCAGCGGTTTGCCCTGTACTTTATTGCCGGGGGCCAGCTGCGCCGCCCTGTCCTTATTGCCGGAGGAAGCGCGCTGCTCTTTTGTTTCAGCAGCGGGCTGCGGGGCCGGAGCCGGAGCCGGCGCTTTCGATTGCTTCAGTTCATTGAACTTCTCCTCCGGGATGGCTTCGATGATATTAAAGTACGAAGCATACACGCCGGGCCTTTCCGTTTTATCTTCCGGATCTTTTTCAATGCTGAGTCCATAGATCAGTTGCTCCACCATTCCCCTGCTTACCTGTATGGTTGTACTGGCATCCACGCCGTTCTCACCAACGCTCAGGCTGTGCTGCACGCCTTCTACAAAAAATATTTCCCCCGTAGGTTTATACCGGATAAAGTTGCCGGCTTTGATCCGCCTGTCGCGGTTGATCACAATCGTCCCGCTCCTGGTGAAAGGCAGATAGGCAGTCGTTTCCATCATATGCTTGAGATCCAGGAAGGTCTGCTCTTCAATGATAGAGATAGAGCCGGAGGTTCGGGGGTTGAAGGCAGCACTTGGCAAATAGTTATGCGTAAGCTGCATTGCCCTGGAGCCAAACTGCTCTGCATACTCCGGGAAAAACACGGCAGGCAGGTAAGCGGTTGCCAGCTGGTCCTTCTGCCCGATGGGGCTGGCCTTGGGCAGTAACTGGTACCACGATATTGCCTCTGCATCTGAAAATTCCAGGGATTCGGATATACAGGCTTCCTCCTCTATTTCCACCAACCGGGGCGAGAGTTCAGGCGCCTTCCCTTTACCGTCCGGCGGCCGCTCCGCCATATCCAGCTCGGTACTAACATTGCCCCGGAGGGCGCTGAGTATGGAAGCGCGGTCAAACGGCGGTTTGCGCAGTGTGACGTAAAACATATCCCCATAGGTATCCATACTGAATTCCACAAAAGGATACTGGCATACCTTGCGGAATATATTTATCAGGCTACCGGAGGCAGAGGAAAGCGTGCTGTCTATCAGCCTTCTGTTACTTACGCTCTTGTCCACAATCAGCTTCACAATTTGCCAGATTCCCTTGGCCAGCTTTTTCTCGATCTCCGGTTTAAACACAGGCCTTGTCTCTTCCAGGTTGATATACCTGTCCATCGGAACGCTCCATTCCTTGAGCTTGTAGGTGGACATGGTAGGGTCCTCGTAATGGAAGTTGTAGACATTCGTTACGATGTAGTTCGGCAGCCTGTCTTCCGGCACTTCTTCCCTGCCGCCGGCCGGCGAAGGATAGCTCGTTTTTTTCCACCCGATGGTCAATGGCACATTTTTATCCGCCTTCCGGGTTTTTACCTTTCGGATATAGACAAAGAAGCGATGTACCTCGTTGAATATTTCCTCGAGCTTGGCATTTTCATCCTTCGCGTCGGGATACGCCTGTTGCGTGCCCTGCCTGATTTCACGGAAAATGTCAATGGCAGCCTTCTTCTCCCTGGCCAGCGCATTCCTGATTTTCTCGTTATGGGCGATATTTTCCGGAACGGGGTCGTAGCGGTAATTCAATTTGTCTTCCTGCTGGTTGTAAGCTTCAAACAGGGAGTCAGGCACGATGCTGATAGTGGACAATTGCTGTATAATGAACTTGATGAGCTTATCAATTGCCTGGTTCTTATAAAGCCCCAGGGCATAGATGCCATTTCCATTCACCACACGCTGCATCAGCGGGTTACTGTTGGATGCTGAGCCGGATATACCCAGCTTGCCCTGTGTAAATTCAAACGGGAAGAAATAGGTCCCGTCATCGTAAAACAGTTTGGATAAATCCCTGCCCGTCACTTCAATATTCACCTCGTTGCGGGCGGCGTTGAGCTGAATGCCGGCCTTGTCTACCAGGCCAATCATATCATAGATACGGCCCGGCAATGAGGTTTTGTTGATGATATCCGCATACTGATCTTTTTCCCGCTGCCCGGCTTCCAGCTGCAGGGTTTCAAAACGGATGAACACCACATCGTTCGGGCTGATGATGGAATTGAAGAGGAAACTACTTCTGACAGGATCATTTGCTTCCTCTCCCTCCCCATCGGCCTTATACCTGAACATATTCCCGCTGGAAAAAAATCCTGTACGGCCGATCACATCCGGCTCCAGGTAAGTTTTACGTTCATTCATCCGCAACACCCATTCACTGTTTTCCATCATGCAGCTCACGGGTGCGAGCGACAGCTGGAAGCTGCCCCCTCCGGTACGTGTAACCGAGGTAGTGAGGCTGGTGATATAGGGCGTTACGTCGAAGATCTTGCCGGACTTCTGCTCGTCTTTGTTATCCGTCAGGGCTTTGCACCATATCCATACCGTAGCATTCGGAAACTGCTGGATCGTATTGCCTACGCCCTGCACCGTGCCATTGCCCTGCAGCCGGCCCACGGTACGGTAGTCCTTATCCGACTCCAACCTGGCCAGTGCGGCGGCTTTGAACTGGATCGCGTCATTACTCACCACTTCTATCCCTTCCGTCATCAACGCACAGCGGTCCACCTTATCAATTTCCACCGCCAGCTTGGTACCCGGCAGCAACTCCATATCCGCCACTTTCTTTTGCTTGTACAGCTCCTGCATCTCCGGGGAATGCTGCCGGATAATGGACTCGGCATTTGTCCGCCCGGGCCAAAGCTCCACCTTCCCGAATGCTTCTATATCGCTCGCATACGCGAAAGCAATGGACCCCATTTCCATAATAAAGTCGCGCACTGTCTTTAGTTCCGGACTGGTATGTGTGATTATATAAACTTTGTCATTTTGCTCCATACACTAGTTGCTTTTTTTCACAAATGGGGTTGGCGGATTCGTATTTTTTTGCCGCTGCATGTATTCCATCGGGTCCCACGGTTTGTAGTAATTGGTGGAAGGCGCAGCCTGGCTGGCATTTACCTTAATCGAACCATTGGCCAGCTCGATAGTCGCGCCGCTGAAAGTATGGCGGATCGCATCCCCCACCTGGTTGGTGAGGCCACTCAGAATCTCCCCGAAGGATTTGAGGTACAGCTCTTTCTTTTCCGCTGTTTCCCTTTCCATTTCCGTGGTATGGCTGGCGCCGAGAGATTTAAAGAGCTCCCCGTATTGTGCGCTGCTTTGTAACGATTCCAGGTAACGCTTATCCGTGGCGCCTTCCAGGGAATTGCTGTTATTATAAATTTCGTTGACGGCGTTATAACTCAGCTGCGGGAACAGGTTCTTGAGCATAAACTTGCCCATATCGCTATTGCCGCCTAACTGGTGGGCGTATTTCAGCATGGACTGTAAGTATTCCATACCATGCTCGCCAGAGAGGCCCTGCTCCTGCATTTGCATGATTTCAAACAACCCGGCATTCGGCGCCAGCCTCCGCAGGCTCATGAAGGAAAGGGCTTTCATGGAATCCGCATCCGGGTGCGACAAACCATTCTGTACTGCCAGCAGGTTATCCATTCCTCTCGGGTCAGTGATCTGCCATTGCCCGCCGATGCCGTGGAATTTGGTCATGATATCCGCCGTCGTGCCCGTAGCCACGTAGGTCTGGTTTTTCAGGAATTCCCTTTGCAGGTCCGAAAACTTGTGCAGGAAATCCCCGAGCCCGGAGTAGTCGCCCGGCCTTACGATATCCGCTTTCTGCGCTTTGCTGATCAACCCGCCTACCAGGCCGGTGAGCGATTTATTATCCCCCTTGTTGGTGCCTTGCAGTTCGATCAGGTTGAGCAGTTCATTTTTGTCGAGGCTATAGGCCCTGGCAATCGGCACCAGTTCACTGGTATATCGCGCGGCATCCGCTGTTCCGCCTTTCAGCGCCACCTGTTCCATCAGCTTCAGCACTTCGAACCGGTCCATACCATAGCTGGTCATGTTGGGCGGCGTCACCGCTCCTTCCCCTCCCTGCAGGCCGCTGATGCGGTTGGAGAGCGCGAGGTATTCCTGCGTGGCGATCGCCTGCTTCTCCCGGATTTCGCCAACGGTACCGCCGATAGCGCTGCCGATGGCATAGCCCAGCGCAGGCCCTATAACGGGGATGAACGCACCGATTGCGCCCCCTATCAGGCCACTGGTTTCCTGCGTCGTGCTTTTGATCATATGGAAGCTGTTCTCAGCATTTGCTGCGGTGCTGACGGCTTCCTGCCCGTAGGATAATACGCTGCCGACGGCATCCCAGTTGAGCGACTTCAGCACATTCTTTATGCCACCGCGCACCGGGCTATCGCCACCGCCTCCACCGCCGCCATCGCCTCCTTCGCAGGAGCAGGTCACTTCCTCGGGAATAAGTTCACCCAGTTTGCTGACTTCTTCCTGTACCGCCTCTATTGCCGCAACGATGGAGTCCGTGCTGCCGGCCATCTGGGCCACCTGCATCTGGGCGGCGTTGAGTATGGCGCTGCCATTATCCTGCACGGCCCGGAGCAATGCCTCAAATTCATTGTTGCCGCCGGAGCCTTTCGCCTGCAAGCCTTTCAGGTTACGGGAAGCGGTATAGCTCCAGTCCACCCTGTCCACGCCGCTTAGCGTGGTATTGCCAGCCGGCATGCCGGGTACGGCGCTCAGGGCACGGATACGGCTTAGTTCCATTTCCGCCTGCCGCTGCTCCCGGTAATACGCATTACGCCGCCGTGCTACCGCCATTTCCAGGTTACTGAGCCTCGTGAGGGCGTCTACCTGGTCGTTGAGCATCTTCAGCTGATCGCTGCCAATGCGCAACAGGCTTTTCCCATCTTCCAGCATCGTCCTGTTGGTATCCGTAGCCTGTTGTTTCAACCTGGCGAGGTAGGCTGTCAGGTCTGTTCCACCATTGCTTATTGTAACCTGAATACTGTTATCTCCAGCCATAAGATTAATACTGAATAGTGTTTAAATCGATATTGGACAGATCTTCAAATAGCTTTTCCTCCTCAACGGGGTTGCTACGTTCTCTGATCCAGCTACCTTTCTGCAATTCTTTTTCTGTCTCTTTCTGGTGTAAATAGAATTCGCCGGCTTCCTTAAAGGCTTCCTCTTCCAGGAACTCGATCAGGATATTGATTTGGCACAACTCACGATGAGCGGCTGTGCCAAATCCAACCTGGTATTTCTTCCTGTACCATTTGTCCAGTGGAAACCGACTATTCCATTTTACAGCATATAACTTCAGGTTATCCAGTGCCGCATGCTTCATTATGGTTGTTTATCGCTGGGGTTGGCAAGTATCCTGTCCCACTCTTCCAGCCACGGCACTACTTTGGTGATATACTCGTTGAGTACCGTTTCCATTTTGTCGCGGTCCAGGGCGAAGAGCGACTTCACCATCAGGTCGTCCCGGAGTTGTGGCAGCAGCACATTCAGCGTGGCCACCGCATCGATGGTCACTGCGCTGCGCAGGAAACCTGCGTCATAGCTGTATTTCAGCTTTTCATAATTGCCTCCGGAGAACTGCGCCTTCAACACGTCGATGTCAATCAGTTGACCGGTGTTGGGGTAGTTGATGGAATAATCGTTATTACCAATACGGACAGATACAGATCTGAGCGGCATTTTCTTTTCGTTGGTGCCTTCGTTCATTATGAAAAAGCGTTAAATGTGAACAATCTTGTTTGGGGTTGATTCCTTTTATTGAATAAAGGTGATCGGGGTCAGGTATTTGAAGGATTGGTTGTGACCAGCAATAGCGCCTTCACTGATGTTGAAGCTGTCGGATTCTATCAGACAGTTCTTCACGCTGGCGTAGGGCTGTAATTTAGGTTTGATCACGCCCTGCGCATCGATCACGTCTGTCACCTTCTTGAAGATATCCAGCTGCACGCCTTCATTGTCCAGGATCAGCTGATCTTCGAAGGAAGTGCCGCCGCTCAGCACCTGCGAACCGATGCTTGGGAACGCTCTTCTGATGGCGTTCTTAATCCCTGTCTTATCAAAGCGTACTTCCATAAACTCACAGGTCAGCGTGCCTTCCCATTCTGTCACCGCCTGTTCGGATGCCAGGATAGTGCCTACACCTCTCACGGGTACTCTGCGGATAGTTTCTGTAGCGGTTACGTTACGCATTAAACCGATCACTTCTCCCGCGCTTTTAATTAAAGCGATAGCGCCAGTAAAAACCTTGTCTGCCATTAAAAA
>Ga0164243_10004643_pt1 | contig 21418 bp, 24 predicted proteins | sample OricompcompostOP_FD_108781 | JGI IMG/M metagenome (GOLD analysis project Ga0164243, IMG submission 108781) | Organic Plus compost microbial communities from Emeryville, California, USA - Original compost - Organic plus compost (OP) | ecosystem: Engineered > Solid waste > Mixed feedstock >...
CAAGCTTCTGAAAATGCATCGCGGCATGGCCGACATGATGAAAGCCATGGGCGGCGCCAAGCGCGGGCCGATGGCCGGCCTTGCCAATGCGCTCGGCTTCGGCGGCGGCATGCCGTCGGCGGAAGAGATGCAGAAGATGGCAGAGAAGATGCAAGGTCAGGGCGGCGGACTGCCGCCCGGCATGCCCAATCTGCCGAAGAACATCCCCGGCCTCGGCAACATGCCCGGCCTTGGCGGACCGAAATTACCCGGACTGGGCGGCTTTCCCGGTTTCGGGAAGAAGAAATAAAGCAATCCACACGACTTAAAGACGAACACTGCGAAAGGACTGAACCAATGCCCGTCGTTATCCGCATGGCCCGTGCCGGCACCAAGAAGCGCCCGGTCTATCACATCGTCGTTGCCGACTCGCGCTCGCCGCGCGATGGCCGCTTCATCGAGCGTCTTGGCTATTACAATCCGCTGATGGCCAAGGACAATCAGGATCGTCTGAAGTTCGACATCGAAAAGGCCAAGGCCTGGCTCGCCAAGGGCGCGCAGCCGTCCGACCGTATCAAGCGTTTCCTCGACGCCGCCGGCGTGATGAAGCGCGAAGCGCGCAACAATCCGGAAAAGGCTATTCCGCGCAAGGAACGCAAGGCGGCCGAAGCGGCCAAGGCCGCGGGCTAATCGCCGATGGCGCAGCGTCCGGATCGCGGGCGCGACGACAGAATCTGCGTGGCGCAGATCGGCGCCGCGCATGGTCTGAAAGGCGAGGTGCGTCTGCGGTCCTTTACCGAGGACCCGGCCGCCTTCGCGCAATATGGCCCGCTGCAAACCGAGGACGGCTCGCGCCGTCTTGAGGTTCAGGCGATGCGGCCGGCCAAGGATGCCTTCGTCATCCGTTTTCATGGCGTCGCCGATCGCAATGCCGCCGAGGCGTTGCGCGACATCAAGCTTTATGTCGATCGCGACAGCCTGCCCGCCGCGGACGATGACGAATTCTATCACGCCGATCTTGTCGGCCTCATCGCAATGACGCCAGCCGGCGAGACATTCGGCGAGGTCATCGGCATCCATAATTTCGGCGCCGGCGACATCCTCGAACTGAAGCGCAGCGGCAGCGGCGACACGGTGATGCTGCCCTTCGATCGGAAGACCTTTCCGACCATCGACATTGCCGGTGGCACAATCATCGTCGATCCGCCGGCCGAGATCATCGCCAAAGACGATGGCGATGACAGCGACGATGCCGCGTCAGCCGACACAGCATGACCTGGCGCGCGACGATCCTCACCCTGTTTCCGGATATGTTTCCGGGACCGCTGGGCATGAGCCTCGCCGGCAAGGCATTGGCCGCCAATACCTGGGCGCTTGAGACCATCGACATCCGCGATTTCGGCACCGGCGTGCATCGGTCAGTGGACGACACGCCGGCCGGCGGTGGCCCCGGCATGGTGATGAAAGCCGATGTGGTCGCCCGGGCGCTCGATTCCGTCGCCGATGACGGCCGACCCCGCCTGCTGATGAGCCCGCGCGGTCGGCCATTGACCCAGCAACGGGTCATTGATCTGGCCAAGGGGCCGGGCGCGCTCGTGCTCTGCGGCCGGTTCGAGGGCGTGGACGAGCGGGTGATTGAAGCGCGCGGCCTCGAAGAGGTGTCGATCGGCGATTATGTGCTGTCGGGCGGAGAAATCGGCGCGCTGGTGCTGCTCGACGCCTGCATCCGGCTGTTGCCGGGGGTGATGGGCAAGGCGGCCTCCGGCGAGGAGGAAAGCTTCGCCCAGGGCCTTCTCGAATATCCGCATTTCACCCGGCCGCAGATCTTCGAAGGCCGGCCGATCCCGGAGGTCCTTCTCTCCGGCGATCATGCCAAAGTCGCCGCCTGGCGGCGGGCGGAAGCCGAATTGTTAACGAAACAACGCCGTCCGGACCTGTGGGCAGCGTGGAAAGCCGAAAATCCTGTCAAGAAAGAGCCCAAGTGACGGGTGACAAACCCACAGCTTTCGACTAGAACCGCGCCGAAACCGGATCAGCAGTCCCATTGCCGCGCCGCGCATGTCGCTGATGCAGTCAAGTGCACACCGAGACCCGACGCCGCAAATACGGAGTTTTTCGCCATGAACGTCATTCAGCAGCTCGAACAGGAACAGCTTGAGAAGCTGTCCGCCAACAAGACCATTCCCGATTTCGAGCCGGGCGATACCCTGCTGGTCAACGTGAAGGTGAAGGAAGGCGAGCGCAGCCGCGTGCAGGCCTATGAAGGCGTCTGCATTGCCCGCTCCGGCGGCGGCCTGAATGAGAATTTCACCGTTCGCAAGATTTCCTACGGCGAAGGCGTCGAGCGCGTGTTCCCGCTGTATGGCCCGGTGATCGACTCGATCAAGGTCGTGCGTCGCGGCAAGGTTCGTCGCGCGAAGCTCTATTATCTGCGTGGCCTGCGCGGCAAATCCGCCCGTATCGCCGAGGCGCAGAACCGTCATGGCAGCGATGCCGCCAAACAGCCTGCCAAGCAAGCAGCCGAATAACGACGTCGCTGCGAGCAGGATCTGCGAACTGGCCGCCTCCGGGCGGCCTTTTTCGTTTTCGGCGATCCGGACAGAGGCCATCCGGACCCGCGCGCATTCATTGCGGCTTCAGTCTTGAATTGTTATATCCTGCCGATGAAACCCATCCGGCCAATCATGCACACTGCTTTCGTGCTGCGGGACCACGACCGTCTGCCGGGGCGTTTCTTTGGCCGGATGACGGCTTCGATTCAGGCCTGTCTTTGACGCGAAGACAAAACGCGCTTAGCGCGCGACCGCCTGCAAAATCCGAAGACCGTTTCTTTTCACATCGAGACCCATCATGAAGCCCCGCACCCTGTACGATAAAATCTGGGACGACCACGTCGTCGATCAACAGCCCGACGGCACCTGCCTGCTCTATATCGACCGGCATCTGGTGCATGAAGTGACGTCGCCGCAGGCTTTCGAAGGTCTGCGCACATCCGGCCGCAAGGTGCGCGCGCCGGAAAAGACGTTGACCGTTGTCGATCACAACGTGCCGACCACCGATCGTTCGTTGCCCAATCCCGATCCGGAAAGCGCCGAGCAGATCGCGGTGCTGGCCAAGAACGCCGCCGATTTCGGACTCGAATATTACAACGAGTACGACAAGCGTCAGGGCATCGTGCACATCATCGGCCCGGAACAGGGCTTCACCCTGCCCGGCACCACCATCGTTTGTGGTGACAGCCACACGGCGACGCATGGCGCGTTCGGCGCGCTGGCCTATGGCATCGGCACGTCGGAAGTCGAGCATGTGCTGGCGACGCAGACGCTGATCCAGAAGAAATCGAAAAACATGCGCGCGATCGTCGACGGCCAGCTGCCGCCCGGCGTCACCGCGAAAGACATCATTCTCGCCATCATCGGTGAAATCGGCACGGCCGGCGGCACTGGCTATGCGCTCGAATATGCCGGCGAAGCCATCCGTTCAATCTCGATGGAAGGCCGCATGACGATCTGCAACATGTCGATCGAAGGCGGTGCGCGTGCCGGCATGGTCGCGCCTGACGAGAAGACCTACGAATATCTGAAAGGCCGCCCGAAAGCGCCGTCCGGCGCGCATTGGGACGCTGCCGTGCGCTATTGGGATTCACTGCGTACGGATGACGGCGCTCATTTCGATGCCGAGATTCGTCTCGATGCCGCGAAACTGCCGCCGCTCGTCACCTGGGGCACGAGCCCGGAAGACGTGATCTCGATCACCGGCAAGGTGCCCAATCCCGATGACATCGCCGATGAAGCCAAGCGTCTCTCCAAGCGTCGGGCGCTGGAATATATCGGCCTGACGCCGGGCACCAAGATCACCGACATCAAGCTCGATCGCGTGTTCATCGGCTCCTGCACCAATGGTCGTATCGAGGATCTGCGCGAAGCCGCAAAGATCGTTGCCGGTCATACGGTCAATGGCAATGTCAACGCGATGATCGTGCCGGGCTCTGGTCTGGTGAAAGAGCAAGCCGAAGCCGAAGGCCTCGACAAGATCTTCATCAAGGCCGGCTTTGAATGGCGCGAGCCGGGCTGCTCGATGTGCCTCGCGATGAACCCTGACAAGCTGCGTCCGGAAGAGCGTTGCGCGTCGACCTCGAACCGAAACTTCGAAGGTCGTCAGGGCTTCAAGGGCCGCACCCATCTGGTCTCGCCGGCGATGGCGGCTGCGGCAGCGATTGCCGGTCATTTCGTCGACGTGCGCGACTGGAAGTAATCGTCGCGCTGCATCACTGAAAAGGAAAAGGCCCGCGCGAAGCGGGCCTTTTTTATTGCAACATCGGTTCGGCTTTTTTGTTTGTCGCGTTTTCTTCACGTGAACCGGTTCGGACGCCTTAGAAACCGAAGGCGAAACGCGGACCGCCCCAGAAGCCGATGCTCAGGCCGGGACCATAGCCGCCGTAATAGCTATAGGGCCGGTAATACGGATAATAGGACGGACGGTAATAGCCATAGCGCGGACCCCAGGCATAACGCGGACCACCCCAATAGCGGTAACGCGGACCGCCCCAATAGCCATAGCGCGGGCCGCGATAGCCGCGGTGCCAACCATGACGATGCCCGCGGTGATAACCGCGATGCGAGAAGTGGCGGTTCCCATGGATATGTCGATGGCCGCGCGAGTGATGGCGGTGCCCGTTGCGGCGCTGCGACGAGATGTCAGTGTGTTGAACGTTGCGCGCACCGTCAGCGCGCGTGCCGGCATTCGCCGTCGCAGGAAGCGACAGGACCAATGCCAGTCCACCAATGGCCATCGCTGAAATCAGTTTTTTCATTCATGCACTCCTGCTTCATGCCTCGATCGCCCACGAGGAGATAAACGCATGACGGCGAGAATGTTTCGGCTGATGCGGCGCAATCACGGATAAAAAAGGCCCACCGCAGCGAGCCTTTTCAGAACGGAATGACGCCTCTTACCAGCGGTAATAGCGGTAAGGCCTGTACACGCGATACGGCTTGTAGACGCGGTAGGGCCGATAGACCCGATACGGCCGGTATACGCGGTACGGACGATAATAGTAATAACGGCGCGCGCTGATTTCATCATGCTGCACCGCAGGAGCCGTGACTTGGACAGTCGCGGCGGCATTAGCGGCAGTGATCGGCGCCGGCGACAACACGAACAGCCCGGCCAGCAGGGCGAAGCAAGCAAGATACTTCCGCATCAAATTCTCCTTGATGAATGGCTTCTCCCAAACCAACGCGGAGAGCAGCAGGCCAAAATCTACCGCAAAAAGGGCGCAGCGACAAAACGTCTCGCCCTTGGATCGTGGCGTTGGTCGCGTGTTTCGCGCGACACGGTTTCCGCTTTGCTTAAATGCGCTGGAGGCTCGGCTTCGATGGAGCCTCTAGTTCTTTGTTTTGTCGCGCTTTCTTTACGCGAACCGGTACCCACTTCGCTTGAAAACGCTCTAGCGCTGCACCCACCAGCAGCGGCGCTGCGGCGTGATCACGGTGCCGCTCGGCCGGTATTCGGTGGCGAGCCAGCCTTCGCATTGGCGATAGCCATTGGGGCCGGGGTAGGAATAGCGGCCGGGACGCGGATAATCCCAGGCCGGCGGCTGCCGGTTCGGTTGAACGCGGATACGTGGGCGCACCCTTTCCTGCGCCGAGAATTCTTGCACCTGATCGATCGCCGCAGCGGCGGGCGTGCGGGCTCTGCCATCGGCGGCCGCGGCATGGAATGGTGCCTGGCAGACCAGCAAGGTGACGGCGGCAATGATGATCTGTTTCATGCGGTGACGCTCCCCCATCTGATGTCCAACGTCAACGCTGCGACGTCAACCGATCTTTGATAGCGCCCCCCTGCGTCCTATCTTGTGCTTATGACTTCTCATCCAGACCATCATGACGCCCGCAGGCAGGACGCGCTCCGCGACCTGAAGCGCCTGGAGCATGAGGGCGGCCTGATTTCCGGATGGCTGCGGCCGATCGCCGGCGCCCCGGACGAGGACAGCGGCGATCCGGTCGTGTTCTGGGGCCGACTGATCGGGCGCGGGCTCGCCGTGATCGCTTTTGCCGGTCTTTGCGTCTATCTCGTCCTTACCCATTTCCGCTGACTGCCCGCACCGACCTCATGGCCGACAATCCCTCATCCCCTCCATTGCTGGCCGACCCGCTGTCCTGGCGAGAGATCAAAGCGCTGTCGCTGGCGGAGATGGAGGCGATCGCCGCCGATGCCTTCCGCCGGCTGCCCGATCCCTTCCGCGCCCTGTGCAGCGATGTCGTCATCCGGGTCGATGATTTCCCGGCCGAGGACGTCGTGAAAGAGATGAAGCTGCAAAGCGAATTCGACATTCTCGGCCTGTTTCAGGGCGTGGGCCTGCCATTCCGGGAAACCGCAGCGATGGCGATGCCCAACATGATATGGCTTTATCGCCGGCCCATTCTCGATTACTGGGCCGAACACGACGAGACGCTCGGCACCATCATCACCCATGTTCTCGTTCACGAGATCGGCCACCATTTCGGCCTGTCCGACGACGACATGGAGGCGATCGAAGCCAGCGTTCAGTAACCAGGATTTGCCTTTCTAAAGGGGGGAGCTACCGATGCGCCACAAGCCGTGCCTGACCGCAGCCGACGTTAAGACCATGGCGGCGGCCTGCCGCGCCGAAGCCGAAAAGAACAAGTGGCCGGTCACCATCGCCATCACCGATGAGGCCGGGTTCCTGCATTATCTGGAGCGGATGGAAGGCGCCGGCCCAACCAGCGCCGAGGTGGCGATCGCCAAGGCGAAAACCTCGGCCATCACCCGCCGGCCGTCGAAATTCTGGGAGGACCGGATCCGGGACCGCCCGGCCTTCATCAATTTCCCCGGCGTGCTGCAGATCCAGGGCGGCCTGCCGATCATGTATGAGGGCGAATGCGTCGGCGCGATCGGCGTCTCGGGCGTGCAATCGCATGAGGACGAGCAGATCGCCGAAGCCGGCATCAAGGCGCTGGGCTGACCCTCACTTCTATGGTCTTGACCCCGCGTCTTTCGGGCTTAAACAAAGGCCTCGAAGGCGCGGGCCAGCCGTTTTTACGAGCCTTAAAGTCACGGGGTGCCCGGATCGAAGGAGCCGGATCGATGGAAAAATTTACTGTTCTGGAAGGGGTCGCAGCCCCCCTGAAAGTGGTCAATGTCGACACCGACATGATCATTCCCAAGCAATATCTGAAGACGATCAAGCGCACCGGTCTCGGCAAGGGTCTTTTCTCGGAAAAGCGCTTCAATGATGACGGCAGCGAGAATCCGGATTTCGTGCTCAACAAACCGGCCTACCGTAACGCCAAGATCCTAGTGGTCGGCGACAATTTCGGCTGCGGCTCCTCGCGCGAACACGCACCCTGGGCGCTGCTCGATTTCGGTATCCGCTGCGTGATCTCGACCTCGTTTGGCGACATTTTCTACAACAACAGCTTCAAGAACGGCATTCTGCCGATCCGCGTCACGCATGAGGAGCTGGAAAAGCTGTTCGAGGATGCCGAGCGCGGCGCCAATGCGACGCTGACGATCGATCTTGAAAATCAGGAAATCCGCGGTCCGGATGGCGGCGTGATCAAGTTCGACATCGATCCGCATCGCAAGCATTGCCTGCTGAACGGCCTCGACGATATCGGCCTGACCATGATCAAGAAGGACGAGATCACCGCCTTCGAAAGCAAGGTGCACGCCGAGCGTCCTTGGATGTAATCGGACGCGTCCGCCGCTGATCGATACGAAATGGCCGGGTTTTCACCCGGCCATTTCCTTTTGCGACGTGCTTATCGCGCGCGTGACAGTGCGAGCCATACGCCGCCGCCAACGAGGAAGACGCCGCTCAACCGCGAAATCAGCCGCACGCGCGCACGCGTCAGCCATGATCGCGCGCGGCCTGTCAGGATGGCATAGGCGCCATCGGTGATGGCCGCTGTTGCCATTGCGGTGGCGCCGAGCAGGATCACCTGCGCGACATAATTGCCGGTGGGATCGACGAATTGCGGAATGAAAGCGCCGAAGAAAATCAGCACCTTCGGATTGCTCAGCATCACCAGAAAGCCCTGCAGGAAGAATCCGCCGCGCGGCGCTTTCGTCTGGCCTGGCTCATCCAGCCGGCCAGACGTACGAAACATTTTGATGCCGATCCAGACCAGATAGGCGGCGCCGACAAAGCGGATCCAGTCGAACCACACGCCCATCGTTTCGATCACCGATGCAAGTCCAATCACCAGCACGCCGACAAACACCGCAAGACCAAGTTGTGTGCCGGCGACATTGAGAAGGCCCGCGCGCGTGCCATGCGTCAGGGAATTGGCGATGATGAGGGTGACAGTCGGGCCCGGCACCAAGGTGAACACGACACAGGCCAGCAGATAAGCGGCAAAAAGCTCAAGTGACATAATGCGGGACCTTCTTCATCGCTGTCCGGGCGCGAGCGCGTCCGCGCCGTCCCGCGCCGAGATCGCATCGGCTACCGCGACAGTGCGGCGAGCGATGTCGGCATGCATCCGCTCGACCATGCGGCCATCGAGCATGATCGCGCCCTTGTCGGCATTTTCCGGCTGAGCGAAAGCATTCATGATCTTGCGCGCCTGCGCGATCTCGGCCTCGTTCGGCGAGAAGATGGTGTTACACGACGCGATCTGGTTCGGATGAATCAGCGTCTTGCCATCCATGCCGAGATCGCGGCCCTGTTCGCATTCGGCGCTAAAGCCATCCATATCGCCGATGTCGTTATAGACGCCGTCCAGCACGACAAGGCCGAAGGCGCGCGCGGCCAGCACGCAATTGGTGATCCAGGACAGCATCGGCGCGCGGCCCGGCACAAGCCGCGCCGATGTTTCCTTGGCGAGATCGTTGGTGCCAAGCACGAATCCGGACAGTCGCGTCTCCGAATCCTTCGCCGCCGCAGCGATATCGACGATGTTGATGATGGCGATCGGCGTCTCGATCATCGCGAAGACGCGTGTTTTGTGATCGGTGCCGATGTCGAGCAGACGGCGGCCGATCATTTCCAGCTGATGCGAATTGTTGATCTTCGGCACGAGGATCGCATCGGGCGCGGCATGCGCGGCCGCCACGATATCGTCGGCATGCCAGGGCGTGTCGATGCCGTTGACGCGGATGAATACCTCGCGCGCACCAAAACCGCCGGCCTTCACCGCCTTGGCGACCTGATCGCGTGCCTCCACCTTGGCGTCGGGGGCGACAGCATCTTCCAGATCGATGATGATGCCATCAGCCGGCAAGGTCCGCGCTTTCTCGATGGCACGGGCATTCGAGCCCGGCATATAAAGAACGGAGCGGCGCGGTCGGATGGTCATGGTGTCCCCTTGCTGGCGTCTTCCCTGATGAGACTTTAGCGGCAGGCTTTGCAACACACCACAGCACAACGCGATGATCTCTGGTTGGTCGGCATCAATGGCTGCCGCACGGGCTTTGTGGCGGCCTTTATCCGCCCGTCGGGGGATGAATGCATGCTGCGTATCCTGCCACGCTTTGCCGACATCGCCGCAGCGCCGGAACAGCCGGCGGTCATCGCCATCGATATGCCGATCGGCTTGCCCGAACGCGCCGGCCCCGGCGGACGCGCCGCCGAAAATGCCATCCGTCCGCTGCTGGGCGCGCGGCAATCATCGGTTTTCTCGGTGCCGTCGCGCGCGGCGCTGGAGACGCAGGATTACAGAGAGGCTTGTGAGATCGCGCTCGTGACGTCCGATCCCCAGCGCAAAATTTCCAAACAGCTTTTCATGATCGCGCCGAAAATCCGCGAGGTCGATGCCGCCTTGCGGGCCGATCAGGCGTTGGCCGCCCGCAGCTATGAAGTGCATCCGGAAGCCGCCTTCTGGCGGATGAATGGCGAACGGGCGCTGAGCGAGCCAAAGAAAATCAAGGGTAAGCCTTATCCGCCGGGCCTCGCCTTGCGCCGCGATCTTCTGGCTGGCCTGTCGCGCGCATTGGTTGAGGCTGCGCCACCCAAGGGGGCGGCGGTGGATGACCTTCTCGATGCGCTGGCCTGCGCGGTGACGGCGCGGCGCATCCATGCCGGCCTCGCCCGCCCCTTCCCCGATCCACCGCCGCGCGACAGCCATGGCTTGCCGATGGCGATCTGGGCGTGATTTAACGCCGGCGATGTCCTCGCGAGGCCCAATGATGACCATTCATTTCCCGAGTCGCCTTGTCACCGGATACACCGCCTTTCTCGGCGGCCGGTTGCGTGAGGAACAAAGCCGCTATCAGGCGCTGGCAGAGAAAGGTCAGTCGCCGGAAATCATGGTCGTCGGCTGTTGCGATTCCCGCGTATCGCCCGAAGTCATTTTCGACGCCGGGCCCGGCGAATTATTCGTGGTGCGCAACGTCGCCAATATCATCCCGCCCTATGAACCGGACGGCCGCGCCCATGGCGTGTCGGCGGCGCTGGAATTCGCGATCGCCGCGCTGAAGATCAAGCACATCGTCGTGCTCGGTCACGCGCAATGCGGCGGCGTGCGCGCCTTTGCCGAGGATGCGGCGCCGCTATCGCCGGGCGACTTCATCGGCAGCTGGATGAAACTGATGGCGCCGGCGAAAGAGAAGGTCGGGCCGCGCGGCTCGCTGGAGCTGAATGATTATCTGCGCAAACTCGAAGAGGCCAACATCCTCAACAGCCTCGACAATCTGATGACGTTCCCGCAGCTGGCGCGGCAGATCGAACGCGGCAACGTGCTGGTGCACGGGGCTTACTTTGGTGTGGCGACGGGAACGTTGTCGGTTTGCACGCGCGAGCAGCGGGAGTTTGTTACGGTCGCGGAGTCAGAGCACGCGCAGATGCTGGCAACGCCAAGGTTTTAATCTTGCTGATACCTCCCCCTTCGGGGGAGGTCGGCCCGCATCGAACAAAGTGAGATGCGAGACGGGTGGGGGCTTTTGCGAGATAACCCCACCCGCCGACAAGAGCTACGCTCTGTCGGCACCCTCCCCTTTCAGGGGAGGGATGAAGATCAAGCCGCCTTCTGCTTGGCGGTGATCAGCTTGCGGTTGATCAGCGCTTCCGCGATCTGGATCGCATTCAGCGCCGCACCCTTGCGCAGATTGTCGGATACGCACCACAGCGCCAGACCGTGTTCGACGGTCGGATCTTCGCGCACGCGGCTGACATAAGTGGCGTCTTCGCCGGCTGCTTCATACGGCGTGACGTAGCCACCATTCTCGCGCTTGTCGACCACCAGAACACCCGGCGCGTTGCGCAGCACTTCATGCGCTTCATCGACGGTGATCTCGTTTTCAAATTCGATGTTCACCGCTTCCGAATGGCTGATGAAAACCGGCACGCGCACGCAGGTTGCAGTCAGCTTGATCTTCGGATCGAGAATCTTCTTGGTCTCGGCCACCATCTTCCACTCTTCCTTGGTGTAGCCGTCGTCCATGAAGACATCGATATGCGGAATGACATTGAAGGCAATCCGCTTGGTGAACTTCTTGGTCTCGAGTTCGCCGAGCGAATAGACCGCCTTGGTCTGACGATCGAGTTCGTCCATGCCGTCCTTGCCGGCGCCCGACACCGATTGATAGGTCGAGACGACGACGCGCTTGATCTTCGCCTTCTCATGCAGCGGCTTCAGCACCACGACGAGCTGCGCGGTCGAGCAATTCGGATTGGCGATGATGCCCTTCTTGCGGAAATCGGCGACGGCATCGCCATTCACTTCCGGCACCACCAGCGGCACGTCCGGGTCCATGCGCCATTGCGAGGAATTGTCGATCACCACCACGCCTTGCGCGGCAATCTTCGGCGACCACTCCTTCGATACGGCGCCGCCGGCCGACATCAGGCAGATGTCCACGTCGGAAAAGTCGTAATGCTCAAGCGCTTTGGCTTTCAGCGTCTTGTCGCCAAAGGACACTTCCACGCCCTGCGAGCGACGCGACGCAAGCGCCACAACCTCATCAGCCGGGAAACGGCGTTCGGAGAGAATTTCGAGCATTTCGCGGCCCACGTTACCCGTGGCGCCGACAACCGCGACCTTGTAACCCATCATGAACACTCCGGCCGAAAACGGCCTGTTTTTGCGCAATACTGGAAGAAAAAGGCTTCTAAGCGAGAATGTCCGTTCTGACAAATCCCGCCTTGAAGCCTGTGCTGGCGGCCTTAGGGCCGCCGTCCTTCCACTGGATATGGCCGCTGCCGCGCGATCCGCAACGCCGGCAAGAGGTTACGATTACAGGAACGGATTGGGCGAACCGCGTCCCGGCTTCTGCCGTGGCGGATAGTGCGCTTCCAGATAATCGAGGATCAGCTTGCGGTCGTCGCCCTCGATCGCATTCATGCCGTGCTTGGTGGTCATCCAGCTCAGCGTATCATCCCATCCTTTGCGTCCCTGACCCTGCTGCGCCACGATCTTGAAGCCGTGGCAGGCCGTGCAGGCATAGAAGGTTTCCTCGCGGCCGGGTCCGGCCGGCAGGTCTTCCGGCGTTTCATCGGTCGGCGTGAAGGCCGGTTGCTGGGCCTGCGCGAGCGGCGCGAATGCGATCAATGACATGGAGAGGAGAAGCGCAGCCAGAATTCCGCTGCGCTCCCTCCCCCTGCCCGAACTCGGATGTTTCCGAGCTCGGCAAGATTGCTTGACCGAAGTCGGGAACACCCGACTTCGGTTAGGGGGAGGGTTGGGGAAGGGGTCACGGTTCAACATCAAGTGCGCCGCCTATCCTGAGTGTTGACCCCCACCCGGCGCTGCGCGCTGACCTCCCCCTTTCCGGGGGAGGTCAGTCCTGCCGTGCGGCAGCTTTCTTTCAGACCATCACGCACAGCCATCACCCCACCAGCACGCGGATGCGGTGCATCGGATTGGCGCCATAGCCTTGCGGATTCCACAGGCCGGCGACGAAGGGCTGGGAGACGCCACGGGAATCGGTGCCGCGCGTCCAGATCTCGAAATAACCGTCCGACGGCAGCTTCACGGTCGCGGTCCAGCGCTGCCAGTCATATTTGTTTTTCGGCTTGCTGAGATTGGCCTTGTGCCAGGTCGCGCCGTAATCGGTCGAGATATCGACCTGCTTGACCTCGTAATCGCCGGCCCAGGATGCGCCGCGCAGCTTCACCTCGCGGGTGCCGGCCGGGATTTTCGTGCCGTCTGCCGGATTGGTGATGATCGAGCGGACCGGCATCGACTCAAGGTCCCGCATATTCTTTTCGTCGACCTTGCCGCCCGGCACCATCGGATTGATGGCGACGCGGTATGAGGTGCCGCCCATGCCCTGGCCGTCATGCACTTTGTCGCGGATCCAGATCCGGTTGAGCCACTTCGCTGAGACCGAGCCCGGCCAGCCGCCGATGATCAGGCGCACCGGGCCGCCGTGAATATTCGGCAGCGGCTGGCCATTCATGGCCCAGACGATCAGGTTGTTCTCGTCCATCAGCTTTTTGATCGGCACGCCGCGCGAGATCGCCACGCGGTTGGTGTCACCGGACAGATGCGGATCGGCGCCATAATGGCCGCTGAACACCGCCGATTTCTTCACCCCGGCGGTCTTCAGCACATCGGCGACGCGCACGCCGGTCCATTCGGCGCAGCCGACGCCGCCATTGGTCCACTGGTTGCCGCGCGCTTCCGGCGTGAAGAAGGAGCGGCCGTTGCCGCCGCATTCCAACACCATGCGGCGCGTCACATGCTTGTAGTTCTTCTTCAGCTCACCGAGCGTGATCTCCAGCGGCTTGTCGACCTCGCCGTCGATCTTGATCACCCATTTGTCGGCATCCTTCACCGGCTCAGGCATCTGGCCATTATTGCGGATGAAGAATTTCTCGAATGGCGTGGTGTCGTCGTCGAGCTGGCTTTCCGGCGTCTCGGCCACCAGCGGCCGTTCGCCCAGCACCACCAGCTTGTCGCTCTTGCCGGGGAAATTGAGCGGGATCGGCCCCTTGGCGGCGGCGGCAGGCGCTACGGGAGCCGCAGGCGTTGTGGGTGCTGCAGCCGGAGGGGCAGCGGGCTTGTCTCCGGTCGGCTTGTCCTGGCCAAAGGCGCCCGGCACGAAGGCGCCGACGGTCGCCACGGCCGCAAGCCCGGCGCCGCCCATGAAGCCGCGGCGGCTGACGTCGGGCTTATCACCGACCAAGCCTGAACCGCTTTTGTACAATTCCTCCATCGATCTTTCGATTTTGGACATGGTTTCCTCGCTTTCCGGCATCGCCATGCCGTTTTTCTGGTCCGCAACACCCCCGTGTTACGTATTCAATAATCTTAATGCGTTAGCCTCCGTGGTCAATCTGCAACAATGCCGATGGCGGCGCGGCATGTCGGCACGCTAGACCTTGGTGAAATGAACCAAGCCGCGTAATGTGCGTTTGAATCGAAATTCATGAGGACGGCGATGCGCCCAACCACCCTTTTGGCCCTCACGGCAGCCGCTTTAGGCGGCGTCATGCTGTTGACCGCCGCTCCGGCCGACGCCCAGACCCGGCGCTCGCAGGATGACTTTTTCTATTATACCTCCCAGCAGCGCGAGCTTCGTCACCGTCCGCGCTCGCGGATCACGGTGCAGCGCCGCTCCTATCTCGATCCGGGACCGGAAGTGCTGCCGGGCGAATACAAGTATCGCGATTATGCCGAGCCCTATGGCTACTCGGCCCTGGCCGACGCCGTGCCGAACCAGACCTGGAGCCGCAACCCGTTCAATGGCCCGTTCGACGTGCCGAACCGGCCTTGGCCCGGTCGAGTCGATTGGTGGTAAGCACAATCGGATTTCATGAAAAAAGCGCGGGCCAAACCCGCGCTTTTTTATTGTCCAAATACCGGTTCAAAGGCCGGTCACTTCTGCCTGCGATCGAACGCCGCCCAGACGCCGCCATCGCCATCCCATGAGCCGCGGCTCGCGCCCTTGGAATATTCGGTCGCCCTCTGCTCGAAGAAATTGGCATGTTCGACACCGTTGAGGATTTCGACCAGCCACGGCAGCGGATGCGGTTTGATCTGCGCATAGCCGCCCTCGGTCGCCTCGAAATATCCGAACACCGTCGGCAGCCGTAGCTGCGTCAGCCGCCAGTCGGCGACATAGCGGACATAGGACTGGATCTCTTCCGGCTTCATGCCTTCGACATCGCCGAGCGAGAAGGCGAGATCGACGAAGCTCTCCTCCAGCTTCACCATGGTCTTGGCAACATCGACAATGTCGTCGCGCACCGCAGGCGTCACCGCGCCGGTTTCTCTATTCCATTCGTGGAATAGCTTGATGATGCCCTCGCAATGCAGGCTTTCATCGCGCACCGACCAGCTGACGATCTGCCCCATGCCATTCATCTTGTTGTGGCGCGGGAAATTCAGCAGCATCGCGAAGCTGGCAAACAGCGCCATGCCTTCGGTGAAAGCGCCGAACATCGCCAGCGTACGCGCAACGTCGGCGACAGTGTCGACGCCGAATTCGTGCATGTAATCGGCCTTCGCGCGCATTTCGCCGTAATCGCGGAATGCCTCGAATTCGGTCTTCGGCATGCCGAGCGTCTTCAACAGCAACGCGTAGGCGTCGATATGCACCGTCTCCATATTGGTGAAGGCGGCCATCATCATCTGCACGGTCAGCGGCTGGAAGATCGGGATATAGCGCTTCAGGTAATTGTCGCCGACCTCGATGTCCGATTGCGTGAAGAAGCGGAAGATCTGCGTCAGCAGATCGCGCTCGTTCGGCGTGATGCGATCCGAGGCCCAATCTTTGAGATCGGAACCGAGCGGCACCTCCTCGCCCATCCAGTGCGTCTGCTGCTGACGCTTCCAGAATTCATAGGCCCAGGCATAGCGATCGACATCATAAGTGCCGGTGGATTCCAGAAGGCCGATCTTGCCTTTGCCGATCAAAGTCCGCGGATCGACACGGGTGATGTCGATCGGCACGACGGTATCGAGATCGATCACTGACATGCCAGGCACTCCTCATAATCGGTGCGCGCCGGCACCTGCAGCTGCGCCGCTGGGCTATCGGTCTTTTCCAGCTTGCCGGCAAAGCCCGCACGCGAGATCGATTTGGAGCGGCAGTAATAAAGGCTCTTGATGCCGCGCTCCCATGCCGTCCAGTGCAGCATGTGCAGATCCCATTTATCGACATCGGCTGGAATGTAGAGATTGAGCGACTGGCTCTGGCAGATGAAGGGCGTGCGATCAGCGGCCAGATCGATGATCCAGCGCTGATCGATCTCGAAGGCGGTGCGGAAGATCATCTTTTCATGCTCGCTCAGCATATCGAGATGCGCAACCGAGCCTTCATGTTCGATGATCGACTGCCAGATCTCCTGCGTATCCGCGCCCTTGGCCGCCAGCAATTTCTGCAGATAGGGATTACGGACCGAGAAGGCGCCCGACAGCGTCTTGTGCGTATAGATATTGGCCGGGATCGGCTCGACGCAGGCGCTGGTGCCGCCGCAGATGATGCTGATCGAGGCGGTCGGAGCGATCGCGATCTTGTGACTAAAACGCGCGACGATGTTGCGCTCGGCAGCATCCGGGCACGAGCCGCGTTCCTTCGCCAGCGCCACGGAAGCTGCATCCGCATCGCGGCGGATCTTCCGGAACATCTTGAAATTCCAGGATTTGGCGAGCGCGCTTTCAAACGGGATGTTCTGCGATTGCAGGAACGAGTGAAAGCCCATCACGCCAAGACCGACCGAGCGCTCGCGCAAGGCGGCATAGCGCGCGCGCTTCATGCCGTCCGGTGCCACATCGATGAAATGCGTCAGCACGTTATCGAGGAAGCGCATCACGTCCTCGATGAAGCCCGGCGCGTCGCACCATTGATGCCAGGTCTCGACATTCAGTGACGACAGGCAGCACACCGCCGTGCGCTCCTCGTCCTTGTGATCGATGCCGGTCGGCAGCGTGATCTCGCTGCAAAGATTCGAAGTCGTGACCTTGAGGCCGAGTTCGCGCTGATGCTTGGGCAAGGCGCGATTCACCGCATCGATGAACAACAGATAAGGCTCGCCGGTCTGCAGCCGCGTTTCCAGAATGCGCTGCCACAGCTGACGCGCGTTGACCTCACGCATCGTTTCGCCGGTCTTCGGGCTGCGCAGCTTGAACATCGCGCCGGCCTTCACCGCCTCCATGAACTCGTCGGTGACGTTGATGCCGTGATGCAGATTAAGGCCCTTGCGATTGAAGTCGCCCGACGCCTTGCGGATTTCCAGAAACTCTTCGATCTCGGGATGATGGATGTCGAGATAGACGGCGGCCGAGCCACGCCGCAGCGAGCCTTGCGAGATCGCAAGCGTCAGGCCATCCATGACGTGGATGAAAGGAATGATGCCGGAGGTTTCGCCGCCCTTCACCTTTTCGCCGATTGAACGCACCTGGCTCCAATAGGTGCCGATGCCGCCGCCATTTGACGCCAGCCACACATTCTCGTTCCAGGTGCCGACAATGCCGTCGAGCGAATCGGACACCGAATTGAGGAAGCAGGAGATCGGAAGGCCGCGCTTGGTGCCGCCATTGGAGAGCACCGGCGTCGCCGGCATGAACCACAGCTGCGACATCGCATCGTAAAGGCGCTGCGCATGGGCGACGTCATCAGCAAAGGCGCAGGATACCCGCGCGAACATGTCCTGATAGCTTTCGCCTTCGAGCAGATAGCGATCGCGCAATGTCGCCTTGCCGAAATTGGTGAGGAGATCGTCGCGGCTGCGATCGAGCGTCAGGTCGGATGGCTTGGGCTGCGGCGCCAGCGGGCCAAGCAGCGGCGCGCGCGTCTGCGATGGGCCATCCGCGCGCTGCGAAACAGCAAGCCCGGAATCCAGCCGAGAATCCAGCAAGGTCAGCATGTCAGTCTGGACGCCGGCCTCCGGCGCTGCCGGGAATGACGAGCTTGTCGGGCTTCCAAATTCGCGGGGGCGCCCGGCCAGCATGGCGGCGCGGTGCGAGGGCGGCACGAGGTCGCCGCGTCGGTCGAAGTCGAAAGCATTGGCAGGCATCAGCTCACCCCTGAAGTGTGAGCGTTTCGCAGGCGAAGCATCACGCGCCTGAAAACGCATCGATCGTGGAGGGACAGGGAAGAGCCGGCGGACAACTTGCAGCGTCATCCGCGCATGTGCGTGGATGTGCAAGCGTCCCTCCGGAGCACCCCGCCCGAGGACGTGTCATCGATCACGGCAGGTCTCCTGGCTCGCGGGTCGTGGTCGTCGCCTGGTCTTCCCGGCGCTGAAAAACGCCAGTGACGCGATGAAAGGCAACAACTCGCCGCTTACAGTTGCGGGGGCAGCCCCGGACTTGCCATCCTGGCGCACCGGGTTCCCTCTTAGCCTCAATCCACAACATCGTGTGTCTCGAGGACCGTGATGCCCACATAAGGTGGTGTATAGGATGAGTCGTCAAGGCCAAAATGCGTCATCAACATGACGCATCTGGAAACCGGAGACGACGGTTTAAAAAGTCTTGCGTGGTGAAAGAGGGGCAATCCTCCGGCTCTCGCCGCCATTGGAAGCCCTGACCCCATTTCTTTAGGAATTTTATCCCCCTGCTCTGCCTTGGCCGTATCCTTTGCGCGTCACGATCACAGCAAAGGAAAGAAACATGGTCACACCAACAGCATTGAATGCCGCCGACTACGGCATGGTGCCGAACACCGGCACCGACCAGACCGCCAATTTTCAAACCGCGATCAATGCGGCGCAAAGCCAGGGCTTGCCATTGTTCATTCCCGGCGGCGTTTACGATATCACCACGGTGAACATCACAAGCGATGTCGAAATCTATGGCTCGCGCCGTTCGGCGATTATTCTTGGCATCGGTCAGTCACCTCAGATCAACATCGCGCCGGTTGCGCCTTCAACCTACATCAACATCGTCAGAATCACCGATATTACGATCGATGGCCAGGGCCAGCCGTTCCCAGGTTCGCCGCCAGATGCCGGAATGATTGACGTGAATGGTGTCGGAAATTTATTTGTTGAGGGCTGCACCATTGGAAATTCAGGTTTGCACGGCGTCTATGCCGTCAATGCATCAGGGCAGATTCTCGAAAACTCGATCGGCGGATCGAGTGCATTCGGATTCTTTTCGCGAGATTCGCAGTTTTTGATTCAAGGCAACTCGATCATTTCGTCCGGAAACGGCGGCATTTATATTTTCCGGTCGACACAAGGCTCCGACAGCAGCCAGGTCATTGGCAATGTTGTCGGGCAAACCGGTGCAAATCTCGGTGGCACGGGCCAATTCGGCAATGCCATCGTCGCCTATCTCGCCGATTACGTCGTTGTCGCCAACAACATCGTGTACAGCTCCACCTTCAGCGCGATCCGGTTTAACGGTTCAAGCCATGGCCAGATCATCGGAAATACCTGCTACGGCAGCGGTGAAGTTGCGATCTGGATGGAGGCACCCGGAGGAAGCTTTGTGGGCGGCGTCATCTCGAACAACATTGTTGAATTGGCCGGCGGTGGTATCAACGTCGCAAACTTCCCTGGCCGGCGCGTGGTCGTCAGCAACAACCAGATCTCCAATATTGTGATCCAAGAGGTGCTACCAGGCTATATGAGCGTAGGACGGGCAATTGGCGTTGAAAGTGATGTGCTGGTGACTGGCAATCTGATTGAAAATGTTGCTGACTGGGCAATTGCCATGACGCCATTTGCCGATGGCGGCGTCAAATCGATTGCTCAGGCCGAAAACAACATGATCCGCAATTGCGGCGGCGGCATCGCGTTTGTTCAAGACGCGCCTGATATCGCTGTGTTGATCGGTGGAAACACTGTTTACAACTTCACCACAACAGCCAAATTCGCGGCCATTGTGCCGGCCTATTACAATGGCGCAACCGGTTCGGTGGACAAGGTGCCGGGCGCAACCGATCTTGGCAACGCCACGTCGAGCGGCTTTGCCAACGTCAAACTGTTTACGAATTACTCGTTCACGTAAGCAGCAAGTGAGTGCAGGGAGGGGCATCACCCCTCCCTGTTTTCCAGCGCGAGAGCCTATCCATTATTCTTACGCCATCGAAGAACTCTCAACCCCACCAAGACCAACATCGCCATAACCGTCGCGTAACTAACCACCGGCCATGCCGTGTCACCGTCCAGCATCGTCACAGCCATTGTACCGATGATGCTGACAATCAAACTTTGGATGCAGAAATAGAAGGCGACAGCCGTACCGGCGATATCGTCGAACTGCGCAAGAGCACCGTTGGCGGTGACGGACACCGTCAGCACAATGCCGACCGCGATCACCCACATCGGCAGGATGAAGCTGAGGAAAGACGGCGAGCCGAACACCTCACCGACAGCCAGCAGAGCAGAACCAGCGATCAGCAACATCATTCCGCGCGCGACGCAGCCCGCGATGTCCCACCGGACGATGAAGCCTTTGGCGAAGCGCGTTGTTGCGATCATGACAAGCGCCACCGTTGCGAAAGCCAGGCTGAACGCGAATGCGGAATAGCCCGCCTGCCCGATCAGTACGCGTGGCGCGGTCGAGAAGAACACAAAGAAGCTGCCCATGGCGGCACTGAAGGCGACCGTGTAAACCCAGAAGGCCGGGCTTCCAAAGATCGGCAGCACTGATGGCCTTGTCTTCGTTTGATCGACACGAAGGGTCTCGCGCCATTTGAATGCCGCGTTCAGAACGGCCGCGCATGCCAGCACGCCCAGCGTGATGAAAATCGCTCGCCATCCGAACCATGCAGCGATCAGCGCGGCAGCGACAGGACCGATGGCCGGTACGAAAGCCAGCATCCCACTGAACAGTCCGTAGATGACCGTGCCTTCTGGCCGGTTGGCATAGACATCGCGAACCGTTGCAAAGGTCGCCACCAGAGCCGCCGATGCCCCGATGGATTGCAGCAAACGACAAACGATGAAAGCCGTCGCCGTTGAGGACAGGGCCGCGCCGCTCGATGCGACGGCGAACAGCATGGCGCCCGCGAGCAGGACTGGCCGCCGGCCGATGCGATCGGAGATCGGGCCGAAGATCACCTGGCCCGCGCCGAGCATCACCATGTAGAGGCTCAGCGTCAGCTGGATCACTGACGGTGTCGTGTTCAGAAGGCCGGGCATCGCCGGCACGACGGGGAGATAAATATCCATCGCCAGCGACGCGAGGATGTCGAAAGGCGCCATCAACAGCAAAGCTGCCGGCAGCGTAATGTCCCAGACGGGACGTGGTTTGGTCATGACGAATCATCCGCTCGAATGAGAAATCCGGCGGCGATTTGCTCGTCAGCAATCGAATTGAATGGATCTCGCAGAACGCCGCAACAACAAGGTTTGTCGTTGCGGCTTAGTGGTCCGATGACTTGGCGGCTCCCATGCCGATGTCCTCACACTGGACGACGAAGCAGGTCGTCAAAGTGCGGCGTTTTCCTCGCGCAAACTCTCTGCGCTCCCTCCCCCTAAAAGGGGGAGGGTTGGGGAGGGGGTCGGGGTCCCGATGGATTGACCCCCACCCGGCGTGGTTTACGCTGGCTGCGTACACTTTCCAGCGATGCC
>Ga0164243_10004644_pt1 | contig 21416 bp, 20 predicted proteins | sample OricompcompostOP_FD_108781 | JGI IMG/M metagenome (GOLD analysis project Ga0164243, IMG submission 108781) | Organic Plus compost microbial communities from Emeryville, California, USA - Original compost - Organic plus compost (OP) | ecosystem: Engineered > Solid waste > Mixed feedstock >...
ACCGACTGACCCCGGGCCGCGCCGGGGGGCGGGTCAGCCCGCGAAGTCCGCGGGCACCCGCGCGCCCGGCAGCAGGGTGCTGCGCCCCGCGGCGCGATTGGCCTCGGTGACGGCCTCGGCCAGGGCGGCGCCGCCGGCGAGGGCGACGGCGAGGCAGCCTGCGAAGACGTCCCCGGCGCCGCTGGTGTCCACGGCGTCGACGCGCTGTCCGGGGAGGTGCCGGGCGGAGCCGTCGCGGGCGGCGACGTAGGCGCCGTGGCCGCCCATCGTGACCACCACGTCGCCGGCGAAGCCGAGCGCGGCCACGCACGCGGCGACCTCCTCGGGCGTCTGCGGCGTCGGGCGCCCGGCGAGCCGGCCCAGCTCCGCCTGGTTGGGCACGAGCACGTCGACGCGGTCCAGCAGCGCGACGACCGGACCGGGGTCGGCCGGCATCGGGGCCGGGTTGAGGATCAGCCGAGCGTCGGGCACCGCGCGGGCGGCCGCCTCGATGCAGGCGGTGGCGACCTCGAGCTGGGCGAGCACGACCGACGGCCGCAGCTCAGCGACGACCCGCTCCACCTCGTCCGCGGCGAGCGCCCCGTTGGCGCCCGGGTCGACCACGATGTGGTTCTCACCGGCCTCGTCGACCACGACGACGGCCGTCCCGGTCGGCGTACGGTCCAGGCGGCGCACGGCGACGGTGTCGACGCCGCAGTCGGCCAGGGCCGCGACGGATCGTTCGCCGGCGTCGTCGCGGCCGACGGCGCCGACCATCACCACGCGTGCGTCGCGGCCGCGCCCGAGGACGGCTGCGGCGGCGGCCTGGTTGGCGCCCTTGCCGCCCGGCGCTCGGAAGGAGTCGCTGGCGAGCACCGTCTCGCCGGGCCGGGGCAGCGCCGCCACCCGGAGGGTGGTGTCCTCGTTGAGCGAGCCCACGACGCAGACCAGCGGTCCGCTCATGGCCTGCCCCCGAGGCCGTGGAGCGCGTCGATCACCAGGTCCCAGTAGCGGGCGGCGTCGAGGTCGACGGCGACGCGGGCGTTGAGGGGCCGGTCGGGATAGCGCCGGTGCAGGTCCACGACCGTCGTCCCCCGCGTCCAGGTGCCGTCCAGCTCCACCGCGACGAAGGCGTCGCGCCACCCGATCACCGCGGGGTCGATCAGCGCCGCGATCGTGCACGGGTCGTGCACCGGAGGCGCGTCGAACTCCCACAGCCGGTGGTAGGAGTCGCCGAAGAAGCCCATCCACGCCGCGCAGGTGCGGCCGATGTCGGTCGGGATCGCGCGCATCCGCTCCACGACCTCGGGGGTGGCGAGCGCCTGGTGGGTGAGGTTGAGGCCGACCATCCGCACCGGCACCCCGGAGTCCAAGACGATGGCGAGCGCCTCCGGGTCGGCGTAGGTGTTGAACTCCGCCGTCGGCGTGTGGTTGCCGCGCTCGGTGGAGCCGCCCATGAACACGACCTCGGCGATGCGCGGTGCGATCTCCGGGTGGTCGCGCAGCAGCCGCCCGGCGTTGGTCATCGGGCCGGTGACGACGAGCGTGACGGGGTCGGGCGCCTCGGCCAGCGTGCGGCGCAGGAAGGCGACCGCGTCCTCGGCGACCGGCGGGGCGGCGGGCTCCGGCAGCGGCGGGCCGTCGAGCCCGCTCGCGCCGTGCACGTAGTTGCCCAGTGCGGTCGTGCCTTCGAGCGGCCCCTCGGCGCCCACGGCGACGGGTACGTCGGCCCGGCCGGCCAGGGCGAGGACGCGCTGGGCGTTGCGCGTGGCGTCCGCGACCGCGCAGTTGCCGAAGCAGGTGGTGATGCCGAGCAGGCGCACCTGCGGGGAGCCGAGCGCGAGCAGGATGGCCACGGCGTCGTCGTGGCCGGGATCGCAGTCGAGCAGGATCGACACCGGCCGGGTCTGGTCCGCGGTCATGGTCAGGCGCCGCCGGCCAGCCAGGAGATCATCCCGCCGACGACGGCCGGGAAGCCGGGCCAGGCGAGGAACTCGTCGGGGCACCAGTGCGGGCCGATGTCGGAGGTCCACACCAGCGAGCGGCCGGCGCCGACCTCGGCCGTCGCGACCAGCACGTCTCCGCCCACGGTGGCGACGACCTGGGCGTCGTCCTTGGCGACGACGTGGTTGTAGCCGAGCAGCTCCGGCGCGCCGGCGGGCCAGTCCGCGGCGACCGGGTGGTCGGGCGCGACGACCTCGACCTCGGCGCCCTCGGGGGCCTCGACCCGGTCGTCGGAGTCGCGCATCGTGACCGGGAGGACCTCGGCGAGTGGGCTGCGGGCGAAGTTCGCGCGGGCCTGGAAGCCCTGGAAGCTGAGATAGCCGCCGGCCATCATCAGCCCCCCGCCCCGGCGGGTCCACTCCACCAGGGCGGTGAGCGGGTTGCCGCTGCGCTTGCCCTCCAGCCAGGTCTCCGGGGGCAGGACGAAGGAGTTGTAGCCGATGTCGGACAAGATCACGACGTCGTACGACGACAGCGCGTCGACGTCGCGCGGGAAGCGGTTGGGCACGTCGTGGGCGTACATCTGCTCGATCTCGATGCCGCGCTCGGCGGCGGCCGCGATGAACGCGTCGGCGCCGGTGTGGAAGGTGGTGCTGGTGAACTCGTCGAAGCCCTTGACGTGGGTGGCGGTCGAGATCCAGCTCTCGCCGGCGAGCAGTACACGGGTCATGGTGGGGTCCTCCCTAGCGGGTGAGGAGACGCCGCGGGTTGTCGACCAGCAGCGTCTCGATGTCGGAATCGGTCAGGCCGTGCCGGCGCAGGCGCGGCACGAAGAACTGCGGAATGTGCGCGTAGCCCGGTCCGCCGTGGCAGCGGAGCAGCGACTTGAGGAAGACGTCCTGGCTCAGCAGCAGCCGGTCGCCGTGCCCGAGCTCGCAGAGGCGGGCGATCCAGGCGGCGTTCTGCTCGTCCGAGGGGCACTGGACGCCCTGGTCGGCGTAGAAGACCTCCATGCCGATCATGTCGTACTGCACCCAGGCTCCGCGCCGCAGCATCTCCTGCTGGTAGGCCAGGTCGTCGCCCGAGGGGCCCATGTGGCACAGCACGATCCGCGCGGGGTCCACGCCGAGCTCGTCAGCGAGGTCGAGGACGTCCCGGCCGCGGCGGTACCAGCCGGGGAGGTGGACCTGCACGGGCAGGCCGGACTCCCGCTGGGCCAAGAACGCGCCGCGGAGGCTCGCCTGCTCGGCGGGGGTGAAGTCCGCGCCCACGCCGATCTCGCCGATGAACCCGGGCCGGATGCCGTCCTCGCCCTCGGCGATGTCGGCGAGGATCCGGTCGGCGATCGCCTCCGGCGCCAGGCCGCGGACCTCGTCGGGCTGCGCCGCGTCGAGGTAGTAGCCGGTCCCGGCCACCACGTGCACGCCGGTGCGCTCGCTGACCTCGCGCAGCCGGCGCAGGTCGCGGCCGAGCCCGAGGCCGGTGGCGTCGAGGATCGTGCCGCCGCCGGCGGCGGCGAACCGGGCGACCTCGGCGACGCAGGTCTCCAGGTCGTCGAGCCGGCAGTTGTCGCGGTTCCCGAACGGGTCTTGTCGCAGCTCCCAGCCGATGCCCTCGCTCACCGGCGCCGCGGCGAACTCCTCCGGGTCCAGGCCGGTGAGCGTGGAGCGCTGCCACCACGACGTGACGTCGTTGAAGAGGTGCTCGTGGGTCAGCACGACACCGAGGTCCGCGACGGGGACCGGCCCCCGGACCGTCATCACCTCACTCATCGGCGATCATCCGCGGCTCCCGACGACGCGGCCGAAGAGCTTGCTGTTGAGGAAGATGGCGACGATGAGGATGAGGCCCTGGGTGATCGGCACCCAGTAGACGTCGACGCGGGAGAGCACCAGGCCGTTGTTGATCACGCCGAGGGTGAGCGCGCCGATCGCCGAGCCGATGATCGAGCCGCGTCCACCCATCAGGCTGGTGCCGCCGAGCACGACCGCCGTGATGACCTCGAGCTCGAACATGGTGCCGGAGTTCGACGACCCGCTGCCCAGGCGCGCGGCGGTGATGACGCCCGCGACGCCGGCCAGGACGCCGGTCAGGGCCAGCACCGCCACCTGGATGCGGCGGATGTCGACACCCGCACGTCGCAGCGACTCGTCGTTCGACCCGACCGCCGTCACGTAGCGCCCGAAGCGGGTGTGGTTGAAGACGTACCAGCCGACGGCCACCGCGATCACCGCGAGCCACGTCGGCGTGTAGATCCCGGCCAGCGAGCCCTGCCCCAGGGGAAGCAGGAACGAGGAGGTGATGGGGGTGCTGTAGCCGTCGGTGATGAGCAGCGCGACGCCGCGCACCGCGGTCAGCGCCGCGAGCGTGACGATGAAGGACTGCACCCGCCCGAGGGCGGTGATCAGGCCGCTCGCGACGCCGATCGCCAGGGCGATGGCCAAGGTGCCCACGAGCGCGACCAGGGGGTTGCCGGTCTCGGCGAACAGTCCGAGCGCGGCCGCGGACAGCCCGACGATCGAGCCGACCGACAGGTCGATCTGGCCGGTGGTGATGACGAAGGTCATGCCGACCGCGACGATCACGGTCGGCGCCACCTGGCGCAGCACGTTGACGAGGTTGTCGGCGGTGAGGAAGGCGTCGGTGGTGATGCTGAAGTAGGCGAACAGCACCACGAAGACGACGCTGATGGACAAGACCCCGAAGTTCTTCGCCAGGAAGTCGCGACGCGCGTCGTGGCGCGCGCCGCGGTCGCGAACGGGCGTGGTGGTGGCACTCATCGCTTCACTTCCCCATCATCGCGGTGACCAGGCCGGTCAGGTCCGTCTCGGCCGGGTCGAGCTCCCGGTGGTTGACACCCTCGTGCAGCACGACGAAGCGGTCGGCGACCTCGAAGAGGTCCTGCAGCCGGTGGGTGATCAAGATGACGCTGACGCCCCGCTCCGACACGTCGCGGATCAGCTGCAGGGTCATCTCGACCTCGCGCGCCGCGAGCGCCGCCGTCGGCTCGTCGAGGACAAGCACCCGCGGCTCGAAGGCGACGGCGCGGGCGATCGCGATGGCCTGGCGCTGGCCACCGGACATGTTGCCGACGAGCTGGCGGGTGTCGGAGATCCGGATGTGCAGCTTGGCCAGGTCCTCGGCCGCCTCGCGGTGCATCCGCTGGTGGTCCAGCTTGCGGGTGAACCGGTGGTAGGGCTCGCGGCCGAGGAAGAGGTTGCCGGCCACGTCGACGTCGTTGCACAGTGCGAGGTCCTGGTAGACCATCTCGATCCCGTGGGCGCGGGCGGCTCGCGGTCCGGTGCCGGTGAGCTCCTCCCCGTCGACCAGGATGCGGCCGCGGTCCGGGACCACCGCGCCGGCGAGCATCTTCATCAGCGTCGACTTGCCGGCGCCGTTGTCGCCGACGAGCCCGACGACCTCGCCGCGACCGACCCGGAGGTCGACTCCGCGCAGCACCTTGAGCGCGCCGTAGCTCTTGGTGATGCCCTGCATCTCCACGCGGGGCACGGCGAGTGCCGTGCCCCCGTCCAGCCGGTCCGTCATTCGAAGATGGACCGGAACTCGTCGACGTTGTCCTTCGTCACGATGGTGATCGGGACGTCGATGAAGCCCTTCGGCTCGGCGCCGCCGATGATCGCCTTCAGCTCGTCGACCGCCTCGACGCCCTCCTGGCGCGGGTCCTGCTGGACGACGGCGGTGACCAGGCCGGAGTCGATGCCGGCGATGACCTCGGCCGTGAGGTCCCAGCCGATCACCTTGGTCTTGCCGTTGGGGTCGAGCGCCGCGACCGCACCGACCGTGGCCGGCTCGCCGGTGGTGTAGACGAAGTCGAGGTCCGGCTCGGCGGTCACCAGGTTCTGCGCCGCCGTGGCGGCCTTCTCCTGGACGTTGTCGCCGTTGACGCTCTGGGTGTGCGTCGCGCCCGCGGCGTCGATGACCTCGCGGAAGCTGTCCTCGCGCTGGTTCTGGATGAAGGAGTTGCGCGCGTCGACGACGCCGTATCGTCCCTCGGCCAGGCCGTTGTCGACGACCCACTGGCCCGCCTCGGCGCCGGCCGCCTCGTTGTCGACCCCGACGAAGGTGTCGACGGCACCCTCCTCGAGCTCGGCGTCGATCGCGACCACGCGCACGCCCGCCTCCTTGGCCGCCTTGACGGCCGGGAGCACGCCGTTGACGTCGATCGCGACGACGATCAGGCCGGTGACCTGCTGGGTCACGAAGTTCTCGATGTCGGAGTTCTGCTTGGCCGGGTCGTTGTTGGCGTTGGCGATCATCAGCTCGCAGCCGGCCTCCTTCGCGGCCTCCTGCGCGCCCTCGTTCATCTGCGTGAAGAACGCCGCCGTCTGGTTGATCTGGGTCATGCCGATGACGCACTCGTCACTGTTCGACCCGCCGGAGCCGGCCTTGTCGTCGTTGCCGGTGCTGCATCCCGCGAGCACCAGGGCCGCGGCACCGGCTGCCGCGACGATGGTCCGGTTGCTGATCCTGGCCATGCGCGCACACTCCTTGGGTAATCGTTTGCCGAGACGGTTGCCGTCGAGCGTAGGAAGTGGCCCGGGCCACGTCCAGCGATTGGTAATCGATTTCCACGGACTGAGACGCCGGCTTCGCGCCGCGCCGTCGGCGGCGGCAGGATCGGGCTGTGCCCCCCAGCCCCCGATCGCGGTCACCCCGGATGGCGGACGTCGCCCGGCAGGCCGGGGTGTCCGTGGCGACGGTGTCGCGCACGCTCAGCGGCACCCGGCCCGTCGACCCCGCGCTGGCCGAGCGGGTGCTGGCGGCGGCCGACCAGCTCGGCTACCGGGTGAACCTGGTGGGGCGGGCGCTGCGGCAGACCCGCACGTCCACGGTGGGGCTGGTCGTGCCCGACCTCGACAACCCCTTCTTCTCCGCGCTCGCCCAGCATCTGGCGCGGGTCTTCCTGGAGACCGACGTCGACCTCCTCGTCTCCACCGCCGACGGCTCCCTGGACGCCGAGCTCCGCGGCGTGCGCTCCTTCGTCGGCCGTCAGGTGGACGCGCTCGTGATGATCCCGGTGCACGAGCGTGACAGCGCGGACGCGGTCGCCGTGGCCGCGCGCGCGGTCCCGACGGTGCAGCTGGACCGGTGCGTCCCCAGCACCGACGCCCACTTCTTCGCCGTCAACAACCGCCGCGGCATGGAGCTCGTCGGCGCGCACGTCGCCACGCGCGTCGACGTCGCGCGCCAGCCTGTGGTGTACGTCGGCGCGGAGCCCGACTCGTCCTCGGCGCACGAGCGGCTCGACGGGTTCCGCCGGGCCTTCGGCACGGAGGCGCCCGTGCTCCTCGGCTCCTTCTCCGCCTCGTGGGGTCACGAGGCGGCACGCCGGCTGCTCGACGAGGGGTGGGAGCGGGCGACCGTGGTGACCGCGGCCGACGTGATCGCGCTGGGCGTGCTGGGCGGGCTGCTGCACGCCGGCCGCGCGGTGCCGGAGGAGTTCCGGGTGATCGGCTTCGACGGCATCGGCGCCGGCACGCTGGCCCACCCGTCGCTGGCCACGGTCCGGCAGCCCGTCGAGGAGATGACGCTGGCGATCCGCGACCTGCTCGGTGGCGGAGGGGATCAGGGCGAGGCCGAGCGCCACCACCTGTTCGACCCGGTGTTCCTCGACGGCGAGACCAGCCCCTGACGCGAGGCCCTGACGCCGAGCCCCTGACGCCGAGCCGGTGACGGCGGGAGCTGGACGCCGCCGGGACGGCGCGGGCCCCGCCGACACGGTCGACGGGGCCCGGCAGGAGGTCAGCCGCGGATCACTCCGTCGGGATCTCGGTGGGCACGTCCGACAGCAGGCTGGCCAGGTCGCTCGGCAGGTCGGACAGGTCCGTCGGCAGGTCCGTCGGCAGGTCGCTCGGCAGATCCGTCGGCAGGTCCGTCGGCAGGTCCGTCGGGAGGTCGCTGGGCAGGTCCGTCGGCATCTCGCTCGGGGTGTCGGCGGTCGCTCCCCCGCCACCGCAGGTCTCGGCCTGGTACTTCGTGTAGGCCTCGACCTTCTTCCTCTCGTCGGAGTCGAGATCGGAGGTGAACGGGTCCTCGCTGTCCTCCTTGAAGGCCTCCCGGAGGTCGTCCGCGTCGACGTCCTTGGTGGCGTCGAGCTGGATCTCGAAGCCCTCGCGGGCGTCGTCCGGGATGTCCTCGGGCGTGCCGACCTTCTCGACCTCGTCGGCCTGGTCCTTGATGAGGTCGGCCAGGGCGTCGTAGTCCTCGTCCATGACGGCCTTGGAGAAGGCCTCGTCGTTGGCGGTGCCCGTCACCGCGTCGCAGAAGTCCTCGACCGATGCGTCGCTGGGCGCGCCGCCGCCGCAGGCGGTCAGCGCCAGGGCGAGGAGCGTGGCGGCGCCGGCGGAGGCCAGCGGGCGCTTGAAGGGAGTCATGTCGTGTCCTCTCCTGACGTCCGGCTCAGCCGCCGAGCTGCTCGGCGCAGGTCTCGCCGACGTACTCGGAGAACTTGTCGGCGTCCTTCTCCTCGTCCTCGGAGACGCCGGGGATGGAGTCGTCGCCGTCCGCGTCGCCGAAGGACTTCTTCGCCTCGTCGTAGTCGAGGCCGGTGACGGCGTCGACCATCACCTCGAACCCGTTGCGCTCGGTGTCGCTGATGCCCTCGGGCGTGCCGATCTCGCCGAGGTCCTCGTAGGCCTTCTGGATGTCCTCCCACTCGCCCTCGGTGGGCTCGTCGCCCTTGACGGCGCTGGTCGCGGTGATGATGTCCTCGAAGCCGCCGCAGAACTCCTTCTCGGAGGCGTCGGTCGGGTATCCGCCACCGCAGGCGGTGAGGGTGAGGCCCAGCAGGACGGCCGCGCCGGCAGCGGCCAGCGGGCGCTTGATCGGGGTCATGAGGTTTCCTTTCCTAGGGGGACGGGGGCGCCTGGGCGGGCCCTCGTTGCGGGCGCGCACGAGCAGGCGACCCCTCGGGCCACCCTGCCCCCATCGGGCACACACTATTCACGGACTCGGCGAACGGCCGATTGCCGGGCCGTTGCCGGGCCGTTGCCGAGTCGTGGCGGAGTGGTGGCGGGGTCGTGGCGGCGTGCCGGTCGGGCCCGGGGTCAACGGGTCCACAGCGGAGCCGGCGGGACCTCCAGCAGGTCCTGCAGCACCCGCAGGTACGCCGCCCGCGGGATCTCCCGCACGCCGAGCCCGCGCAGGTGGCGCGTGGCCCACTGTACGTCCACCAGCCGCCGTCCGGCCGCGCCGTCCGGATCGGCGCGCAGGCCCTCGACGAGTCCGAGGAGCGCGACCTTCGACGCGTCGGTGACGTGGTGGAACATCGACTCGCCGGCGAAGAGACCGCCGATCGCGACGCCGTAGAGCCCGCCGACGAGCCGTCCGTCGCGCCACGCCTCGACCGAGTGCGCCCAGCCCAGCCGGTGGAGCTCGCCGTACGCCGCGGCGATCCGGCCGTCGATCCAGCCGTGCGGCCGGCGCGGGTCGGCGCAGGCGCGGACCACCTCGTCGAACGCGGTGTCGACGCGGATCTCGAAGTCGCGCGCCGAACGGCGCAGGGAGCGCGAGACGTGGAGCTCGTCGAGCCGCAGCACGCCGCGATACGCCGGGCACCACCAGCCGATGGACCGGCCCTCCGGCATGGGGAACAGCCCGCGGCGGTACGCCGCCAGCAGGGTGCCGGGCGCCAGGTCGGCCCCCACGGCGACGAGGTCGCTGGCGTCGTGCCGCCCCTCCTCCGCCGTGCCGGGCCCACCGCCGGCGTCGTCGTCGGCGGCGGCGTCGGCGTCGGCCTCCGCGCCGTCGGCGACCGGGTCGCCGAGCACCGGAAGGGCCGCCAGCTCCGCCCGGCTCGGCAGCACCCACCGCGTGGGCTCGGGCTCGACGGGCACCCGCCGATCCTACGAGGCGCGCGGTCCCTGGGATCGCGGCCCGGGCGCACCTAGGGTGTGGGCATGGCTTCGCTGAAGAAGGGGCTCGCGATGGGGGCCGCGCGCCAGCTCGCGCCCAAGGTCACCCAGATCGCGCCGGGGCTCACCCAGTCGTTCGTGCGTGAGGCGCTGCACCGGGCGCTCGTGGGCATCGGGCCGCTGCCGCCGGCCGCCGACGCCGCCCGGGCCCAGCTCGAGGAGCAGCACGGTGACGTCGACAAGGCGATCCGCGAGCTCATCGAGAACCACGTCGCGTACGCCGGCGTCGAGGGGCTCGCGACGAACCTCGGGGGCCTGGTCACGGCCGCCCTCGTGGCGCCGGCGAGCATCACCGGGCTGGCGCTCATCCAGTGCCGGCTGGTCGCGGGGATCGCGCACCTGCGCGGCTACGACCTCGACGACCCGCGGGTCCGCAACGCCATCTTGGTCTGCATCCTGGGCGAGGAGACGGTGCGCACCATGGTCAAGCGCAACCAGCTCCCGGCGCCGCCGATGGCGATCGCGACCGCTCCCCAGCACGACCCGACGCTCGACCGCACGGTCTCGACCGTGCTCGCCGGCGAGCTGGTCGGCCGGGTGATCGGCAAGCGGCTGGCCACGACCGTGGGCAAGCGGGTGCCGCTCGTCGGCGGCGCGGTCGGCGCGGTCGCCGACGGGTGGAGCACCTACAAGGTCGGCCGCTACGCCGGGCGGGAGTTCCGGCTCTTGGCCTTGCGGTAGACCTCGAGCGCCTGCCGTCCGCGCGAGCTGCCCTCGAGGCGCTGCACGGTCCACTCCATCGAGCGCATCAGCCGGGGGGTCCGCGCCCGGACGAGCTCGCGGCGGGTCTCCTCGAGCTTGCGGCGCAGCCGCTCGTTCTCCGCGTGCGCCTCGGCGTTGTCGAGCAGCAGCGCCTTGATCGCCTCCACCGCCGCCGCGGCGACCTGCCGCTCGGGCGGGTGGTCCGGATCGACCCACTTGCTCGTCGGTCCGGGCGCGCCGCGCAGGTCCTCGAGATCGCCGACGACGTCGTAGCCCCGGGCGGCGAGCTCGCGGATCCAGCTGTCGGTGAGCTCGTGCACCCAGCCGTACTGGTCGGGCGGGAGGCCGAGGCGCGCGGACTTGGTGCGCTGGGACAGGGTGCGGTGGGCGAGCAGCTCCCGCACGAGGGGACGGTAGTGCTGGGGCGGCAGGTCGCGCGCGGCCACCCGGTTGATCCGGCGGATCAGCGCCGACTCGGGGACGCCGAGGCTGGGGTTGGCGCGCCGGGTGGTGAGCTTGAGGTCGAGGCCGTCCAGCCCGAAGGCGGCGCTGAACCGCTCCCAGAGCAGGTCGGGCGAGCCGCCGGCCGGCGGCACGGTGACGAGGTGGATGCGCTCCGGGGGGATGTCGGCGCCCCAGCGGTCGAGGATGTCGGGGATCTCCTGGACCCCCCAGAACCATGCTCCGACGCGGTGGGCGCGCTCGGGGTCCTGGATCAGCTCGAGGAACCGGGCGTAGCCGAACCGGGCGCGGTGCTTGACGTTCTCCTGCCATTCGGCGGGGATCTGGCGCACCAGGTCGCGCACCGACAAGATCAGGTGGATCTCCGTCCCCCCGTCGGCGGTGTCGCCGCCGGGGCGGTGGCCGAGGGAGGAGAGCGCCCGCGCGACCTGGCTGCGGGACGCGGAGGCGAGGATCTCGTGGCTGATGATCGAGGTGCCGTCGTGGGCGCGCACCGCCTCGGCGAGCCGGTCCCACGCACCGACGGCCTCCGCCTCGAGCCCGCCCCACCGCAGCCGCATCAGGTCGAGCGCGGCGAGGAAGTGCGCGTCGAAGCGCTCGGCCGGGTAGCTCACCCCCTGCTTGAGCAGCCGGGCCCGGTTCTTGAAGAGAACGTCCTGCAGATAGGAGGTCCCGGTCTTGGGCGTGCCGACGTGGAGGAGGACTCGCCGACTCACGATTCTTCCTCCTTGGCGTTGGTCCGTGACGACCCGTCCACCGGGTCGAGGAGCAGCCCCAGCGCGAGGCCGAGCACCTCGGCGTCGTCCGGCGCGACCGGCCCCGACCCTGCGGCGTCGAGCGGGCGCGGCAGCAGTCGGTCGAGATCGCCGAGCACAGGGTAGCGAGCAGCGGCGAGGTCGTGGTGCGTTCGCTCCGCCTGGGCTCGCAGCCAGGCCTCCCAGCGCGGCGGCACCGTGGGCGCGGGTCCCCCGCTGCCGGCGAGCCGATCGCCGAGGGTGGCGCGCAGCAGGCGGGGACGCTCGGTCGTCGGCACGAGGAGCCCCAGCGGCTCGCCCACCCGGCGCACGAGGTCGACCGCGTGGGCGCCCAGGCGCGGCGGCCCCGCGAGCCGCGGCACGCCCAGCTCCTGGGCGAGCAGCCGGTCGTCGAGGACGATCCGCACCCGGTCGGCGCCGTAGCGCTGCGCCGCCGAGCGGGCCATCCGGGTGAGGTCGGCGCGCGGGGGCAGGTTGCCGGCTCCCGCATTGGCGCGCACGAACCCGCGCCAGGTGGCGCCGCCCTGGTCGAAGCAGCGGGCGGTCCAGGCCTGGACGAGGACGGTCTCCAAGTCGTCGGCGAGCAGGTACGCCGTCGGCCGGCGTCCGCCCGGCCGGTGCCCGTGCGCGGCCAGCTCGGCGCGGATCGCGTCGGCGCGCCAGGGCATGCCGACGACGACGAACGAGCGCACCCAGGGGCGGCGCACCGAGCGGACCCGCTCGACGAGCGAGGGTCGCGGCTGCGGGACGGCGGCGGTGGCCGCGACGTCGTCGGCGATGAGGGCGGCGGCCACGCGCAGCAGCTCGTCCTCGCTCAGCGCGTCGGGGTCGACGGGGCGAGGGCCGAACTGCCCGGCCCGCTCCGGGTCCTCGACGCCGACGAGCGCCAGCTCGCTGCGCCCCCGCCCGGAGACCCCGGCCCGCAGGATCCGGTCGGCCGTCGCGGTCGGCACGGTGCGCCCCGCGGCGGCGGCGTGCAGGTTGAGCCGGCGCAGCAGCGCGAGCTGCTGGGCGCCGGGCAGGGCGTCCTGCGTCGAGACCTCCCCCGTCGCGTCGGCCGGCCACGCCAGCCAGGGGATCGTCGATCCGGCCCGCAACGCGGCCACCCACCCCCAGGCGCGAGCTCGACCGTGCATGGCCCAACGTTAAGGGGCGCTCAGGACGCGGGGGCACCGGCCCCCAGCGCCCGGACGACGGCCGAGGGGCTTGGCCGGCCCAGCTGTCCGGCCATCCAGACGCTGGTGGCGACGACGGCGTCGAGGTCGACGCCGTGCTCGATGCCGAGGCCGGTGAGGAACCACACCAGGTCCTCGGTGGCGAGGTTGCCGGTGGCGCTGTGGGCGTAGGGGCACCCGCCCAGCCCGCCCGCCGACGCGTCGTACGTCGTGACCCCGGCCTGGAGGCCGGCGTGGACGTTGGTGAGCGCCTGGCCGTAGGTGTCGTGGAAGTGGAGCGCCAACCGCTCGGGGCCGACGCCGGCGGCAGCGAACGCGGCGACGAGGGCCCGGACGTGCCCGGCGGTCGCCACGCCGATGGTGTCGCCGAGGCTGAGCTGGCCGACGCCGAGGTCGAGGAGCCGCCTGCCGACGGCCACCACCTGCTCGACGGGGACCGGACCCTCCCACGGGTCGCCGAAGCACATCGAGACGTAGCCGCGCACGTCCATGCCCTCGGCGCGCGCCCGCTCGATCGTCGGCGCGAACATGTCGAACTGGGCCGACAGCGTCCGGTTGAGGTTCTTCTGCGCGAACGTCTCCGTCGCCGAGGCGAACACCGCGACGTGACGCAGGCCGAGCTCGACGGCCCGGTCGAGGCCGCGCTCGTTGGGGACCAGCACCGGCAGCTCGCGAGCGCGCTCGCCGAGCTCGCTGGTCAGGCCGGTCATCAGCTCGGCCGCGTCGGCGAGCTGCGGCACCCACCTCGGGTGCACGAAGCTGGTGGCCTCGACGACGGGCAGGCCCGCGCGCAGCAGCCGCTGCACAAACTCCGCCTTCACCGCGGTCGGCACCGACGCCTGCTCGTTCTGCAGCCCGTCGCGCGGTCCGACCTCATAGATCGTGACGCGCTCGGGGAGTCCCGGCTCCGGGACGACCATGGGCAGGCCGGTCACGACGCGGCCTCCACGGCGAAGAGCTCCGCGCCGAGCGCGACCTGCTGTCCGGTCGCGGCGGCGACCCGGGTGACCACGCCGTCGTACGGCGCGCGCAGGGCCAGCTCCATCTTCATCGCCTCGACGACGCCGAGCACCTGGCCCTCGACGACCCGGTCGCCCTGGCTGACCCGGACGTCGAGGACGGTGCCGGGCATCGGCGCGAGCACGGTGCCGTCGCCGCCCTCGGCGGCGTGGTCGGCGGCGGGGTCGGGCCGTTCGAAGACGTAGCGCTGGCCGCGGTGCGCGAGCTCCACGCCGTGGGCGTCCGCGCGGTGGATCGGCAGGCTCCGCGGCGGGCGGCCGAGCACGACCGGCTCGTCGAGCTCGACGACGACCGGGGCGGGTGGTCCGCCCATGCGGAAGCCGTCGTGGGCCATCGGGCCGGACGACGGCGCGTGCGCCCGGTGCCACGCCCAGGCGGCGAGCTCGCGGGCCTCGGCGGGGTCCGGCCGGGGCACCTCGTGGCGGTCCAGCCAGGCGGTGTCGATGCCGCCCGGCTCGGCGAACTCCTCGCTCGCGGCGAGCACGCGCAGGAAGCCGGTGTTGGTGGTCAGGCCGAGGATCGCGGTGTCGTCGAGCGCCCGGACCAGCTCGTGGCGGGCCGCCTCGCGGTCGCGACCGGACACGATGACCTTGCCCAGCATGGGGTCGTAGGAGGTGCTCACGACCTGGCCGGACTCCAGCGCGTGGTCGACGCGTGCGCCCGCCGGCCACGCCACGACGCTCGCCCGGCCCGCCTGCGGGAGGAAGCCGCCGAAGGCGTCCTCGGCGTAGATGCGCGCCTCCATCGCGTGGCCGCGGACCTGCAGCCGCTCCTGGGACGGGGCCAGCCCGCCGCGGGCCACCTCCAGCTGGCAGGCGACCAGGTCGACCCCGTTGACGATCTCGGTGACGGGGTGCTCGACCTGCAGGCGGGTGTTCATCTCGAGGAAGTAGAACTCGCCGCTCCCGGACGCGTCGGCGTCCAGGAGGAACTCGACGGTGCCGGCGTTGGTGTAGCCGACCGCCCGGCCGAGGGCGACCGCCGCCTCGTGGATGCGCTCGCGCAGCGCGTCGTCGAGCCCCGGGGCGGGCGCCTCCTCGATCACCTTCTGGTGGCGCCGCTGCGCGGAGCACTCGCGTGTGCCGAGGTGGACCACGTGGCCGTGGGCGTCGCCGAGGAGCTGGACCTCGATGTGGCGACCGCGCTCGACGTACTTCTCGATGAGGATCGTGTCGTCGCCGAAGGCGCTCGCGGCCTCGCGCCTCGCCGCGGCCATGGCATCGGGGAGCTCGGCCGCCGACCGGACCACGCGCATCCCCTTGCCGCCGCCTCCCGCGGCGGCCTTGACCAGCACCGGGTAGCGGAAGGACGCCGGGTCGTCGTCCAGGCCGTACGACGGCACGACCGGCACGCCCGCGCCGACCGCGATGTCGCGTGCGGCGTCCTTGCGGCCCATGCGCTCGATGACCTCGGGCGTCGGACCGACCCAGGTGATGCCGGCGTCGCCGACGGAGCGGGCGAAGGCGGCGTTCTCCGACAAGAAGCCGTAGCCCGGGTGGACGGCGTCGGCACCGGCCTCCTTGGCCGCGGCGAGGACCGCGTCGCCGTCGAGATAGGAGTCCACCCGGACCGCGACGTCGGCCTCGCGGACGTGGAGCGCGTCCGCGTCGAGGTCGGTGAAGACGGCGACCGTGCGGATGCCCGCGTCGCGACAGGTCCGGAAGACCCGCCGGGCGATCTCGCCGCGGTTGGCGACGAGCAGGGTGCGCATGTCGTGGGAGCTGGTCGAGGCCATCGCACTCACATCCGGAAGATGCCGTAGGAGGGGTCGGGGACGGGCACGGCGGAGGTGATCTCGAGCGCCATGCCGAGGATCCGGCGGGTGTCGGCGGGGTCGATCACGCCGTCGTCCCACAGCCGCGCGGAGGCGTAGTAGGGCGAGCCCTGCGTCTCGTACTGGTCCCGGATCGGCCGCTTGAACTCCTCCACGTCGGGGTCGTTCTCGCGGCCGGCGACGGTCGCCAGCACGTTGGCGGCCTGCTCGCCGCCCATGACGGAGATGCGGGCGTTGGGCCACATCCACAGGAAGCGGGGGTCGTAGGCGCGACCGCACATGCCGTAGTTGCCGGCACCGAAAGAGCCGCCGATGACGACGGTCAGCTTCGGGACGACCGAGCAGGCGACGGCGGTGACCAGCTTGGCGCCGTCGCGGGCGATGCCCCGGTTCTCGTACTCGCGGCCGACCATGAACCCGGAGATGTTCTGCAAGAAGAGCAGCGGGATGCCGCGCTGGTTGCACAGCTCGACGAAGTGGGCGCCCTTGAGCGCGGACTCGCTGAACAGGATGCCGTTGTTGGCGACGATGCCGACCGGGTGGCCGTGGATGCGGGCGAAGCCGCAGACCAGGGTCTCGCCGTACAGCTGCTTGAACTCCTGCAGCCGGCTGCCGTCGACGAGGCGACGGATGACCTCGCGGACGTCGTACGGCGTGCGGGTGCTGGTCGGCACCACGTCGTAGATGCTCTCCGGCGGCTCGTGCGGGTCCTCGACCTCCGAGCTCGTCGAGCAGCCGTCGCGAGGTCCGAAGGACGTCGAGTGTTCGGGCCGAGGAGCGAGGCCCGAATGTATCGAGACGCCGAGCGACGGCGTGTCGAGCCGGGGCAGCGTGTCGACGATGCTGCGCAGGATCCGCAGGGCGTGGGCGTCGTCGTCGGCGAGATGGTCGACCACGCCGGACCTGCGCGCGTGCACGTCGCCGCCGCCGAGGTCCTCGGCGCTGACCACCTCGCCGGTCGCCGCCTTCACCAGGGGCGGGCCGCCGAGGAAGATGGTGCCCTGGTTCTTCACGATGACCGTCTCGTCGGACATCGCCGGCACGTACGCCCCGCCGGCGGTGCACGAGCCCAGGACGGCGGCGAGCTGCGGGATGCCGCGCGCGGACATGTTCGCCTGGTTGAAGAAGATCCGGCCGAAGTGCTCCTTGTCGGGGAACACCTCGTCCTGCATGGGCAAGAAGGCGCCGCCGGAGTCGACGAGGTAGATGCACGGCAGCCGGTTCTCGGCGGCGACGGTCTGCGCCCGCAGGTGCTTCTTGACCGTCATCGGGTAGTAGGTGCCGCCCTTCACGGTGGCGTCGTTGGCGACCACCATGACGTTGCGGCCCTGGACCCGCCCGATGCCGGCGACCACCCCGGCGGCGGGCACGGCGTAGTCGGCGTCCTCGCCGCCGGGCTTGCCGTACATGCCGTACGCCGCCAGCGGGGCGAGCTCCAGGAACGGGCTGCCGGGATCGAGCAGACGGTCGACGCGGTCGCGGGCGAGAAGCTTGCCGCGGGCGGTGTGCTTGGCACGGGCCGCCTCGCTGCCGCCCTGGCGCACGCGGGCCAGGCGCTGCCTCAGCTCGGCCGCGAGGTCGCGGAGGGTGGGCTCGGTGGTGTCGGGCACGAGCCCAGGTTAATGATCATTAACCGCCGTGGCAATCCCTCTCACCGAGCGCTCCTCCATATGCGGTCAGCGCAGCCTGAGCAGCGCCCCGGGACCGAACAGCGGGCCGGCCACGTAGACGTGGTCGCTGACGTCGACGCCGCCGGGGGTGGTCAGCCTGCCGGCGGCCAGCTCGCGGACCCGGTGCGCAGCACCACGCGGCCGGACGAGGAACAGGCCGCCCTCCTGCGCTCCGGGCAGACCCATCTCGAAGGCGAACCAGCTCTTCTTCGACAGCTCGAGCACGTAGATCCCCCGGGGGCCGGCCGCGAGGTCGGTGACGGAGGTGAACCCGTCGGCGTACCGCTTGCAGTGGCCGCGGCGCGGGTGCGCGGGGTCGCAGGTCGCGTTCTTCGAACCCGGCTTGATCCGCCACACCTGCGAGGTGCCCGGGGTCGCGGGGAAGCCACGCAGCTCGCCGACGTACCAGAAGCCGTCCTCACCGACGGCGACAGACGTCGCGACGGCCTCCGAGGGGAACGGCGTGCCGGCCGGCGGGAGCGGCCCGCCCGCCTCGGGAGGCACGTCCGGCAGCCCGGCCGGCACCGGCACCGTGCGGGGCATCAGCCGGGCGACGGTGCGGATCTTCCCGGTGCGCGGCCAGACGCGGAGCAGGTCGTTGCCCGCGGCGTCGGCGACCAGCACGGTGCCGTCGTCCAGTGCCGCCAGGCCGAACGGGTTGCTGTCGGTGGGCAGGTTCTCCTGGTCCCACGGGTCGGGGTCGGTCTTCTGATAGGCACCGATGTCCACGACAGGCCGGGGCGCCGCCCAGCCGCGCTTCCACTTGAACAGGGTGGTCGGGGGCGCCGGCGCGGCCGCGCCGCGCAGGCTCGCCGCCCGCTGCTCCGGCGGCGGGCCGGACGCACCGGTCAGCAGGTAGACGACGCCGTGGCGACCCTTGGCGATCGCCGGCGGGAAGTCGGTGGGGAGGTTGCCGAGCGGCACCACACGCGCCGGCTTGCGCTTGCGCTCGACGACGAGGCTGAAGTCCCCGCCCGTCTCGGTCACCAGGGTCCGGCCGTCGCCGAGCGCGTCGACGCCGCGTGGCCCGTCGAGCGGTACGACGGGCCGCGGCGCCGCCCGATCGCTGCCGAGGTCCCCCGCGGTGGCCGGGACTCCCGCCGCCGTCGCGGTCGCGGCGAGGCCGAACACCGCCGCCGCCATGCCGATCCTGATCGCTGCCTTGCCCATGGTCCGCTCCTCGGGTCAGTGGCGCGCGCCGCACCGACATCCTGCCTAGCAGCCGCGGACCGGCCGCGTCATGCCCCATCGTGGGGACGTGCCGCAACCGGTCCTCTAGCCTGCGGGGGTGACCGTGACCGAGCCGACCCGCCGTGAGCAGATCCTGGCCACCGCAGCCGAGCTCTTCGCCGCGCGGGGCTTCCATGGCGTCTCGGTCGCCGACCTCGGCGCGGCCTGCGGGATCTCCGGCCCCGCTCTCTACAAGCACTTCCCCTCCAAGCAGGCGATGCTCGCCGAGATGCTCATCTCGATCAGCGAGCGGCTGCTCGAGGTCGGCAAGGAGCGGGTCGCCGCCGCCGGTGGCGACCCGGCCGACGCGCTGCGGGGCCTGGTCGACTGGCACGTCGAGTTCGCCACCTCGCGCCGACCGCTCATCGTGGTCCAGGACCGGGACTGGGAGTCGCTCCCGGAGGACGCCCGCGAGCAGGTACGCCGGCTGCAGCGCTCCTACATCGCGCTGTGGGCCGACCAGCTGCGCACCCTGCGGCCCGACCTGGACCGCCCGAGCGCCGTGGCCGCGGCACACGCGGCGTTCGGCCTGTTGAACTCGACGCCGCGCGCCGGTCATGCCCTGCCCGACGCCGCGCTGCGGGAGCTGCTGGCGTCGATGGCGCTGGCGGCCCTGGGCGTGGCGGATTCGCCCCGGTAGGACCGCAGCCGGTCAGAAGCCCGGCTCGGTCCGCTCCAGGATCGGCGCGAGGTCGAGACCGGCGGGCAGGGTGCCGAAGGCGCTGCCCCAGTCGCGGGCGAGCCGGGTGGCGCAGAAGGCGTCGGCGACGGCGGACGGCGCGTGCCGGATGAGCAGGCCGGCCTGGAAGAGCACGGCGATCTGCTCGACCAGGCGGCGCGCGCGCAGCTCGATGTCGTCGAACTGCGTGAGCTCCTTCTTCAGCGAGGTGAGCGCGTCGTCGTACCGCTGGTCGGCGCCGGCGGCGAGCTCGGCCTCGCCGAAGAACGCGTCGAGCGACTCCGGCTCGCGACCGATCGCCCGCAGCGCGTCGAGGGCGGCGACGTTGCCCGAGCCCTCCCAGATCGACATCAAGGGCATCTCGCGGTAGATCCGCGCCAGGTCGAAGTCCTCGATGTAGCCGTTGCCGCCGAGGCACTCCAGCGCCTCGTTGGCCACGACCGGGCCGCGCTTGCACACGTAGTACTTGGTCGCCGCGAGCGCCAGCCGGCGCAGCGCGGCCTCGCCCGCGTCGCCGTGGATCGCCCGGTCGTTGGCGCCCGCCAGGCGCATCATCGCGGTGGTCGCGGCCTCCGACTCGACGGCGAGATCCGCGAGCACGTTGCGCATGAGCGGCTGGTCGAGGAGCAACTTGCCGAAGGCGGCGCGGTGGCGGGCGTGGTGGGCTGCGTGGACCAGCGCGTTGCGCATGCCGGAGGCGCTGCCGATGACGCAGTCGAGGCGGGTCATGTTGACCATCTCGACGATGGTCTTCACGCCGCGACCCTCCTCGCCGACCAGCCACCCGACGGCGCCGTCGTACTCGATCTCCGAGGACGCGTTGGACCTGTTGCCGAGCTTGTCCTTGAGCCGCACGAAGCGGATCGGGTTGGCCTCACCACCGGGCAGCACCCGCGGCAGCAGGAAGCACGACAGTCCGCCGGGCGCCTGCGCGAGGGTGAGGAACATGTCGGACATCGGCGCCGAGGTGAACCACTTGTGACCGACGATGCGATAGCTGCCGTCGGGCTGCGGCGTGGCGGTCGTGGTGTTGGCGCGGACGTCGGAGCCGCCCTGCTTCTCGGTCATCGACATGCCGGCGAGCAGGCCGCGCTTGGTCTCGGGGTCCCGCAGGCCGAAGTCGTACTCGCGGTTGGTGAGCAGCGGCTCGAAGCGGGCGGCGAGCTCGGGGTTGGCGCGCAACGCCGGCACGACGGCGTAGGTCATCGAGATCGGGCAGCCGTGACCCGCGTCGACGTTCCACGCATAGAACTTCGCCGCGCGAGCGACGTGGGCGCCGGGCCGGTCGTCGGCCCAGGGCGCGGCGTGGATCCCGTTGCCGACCGCGGTCTGCATGAGCGAGTGGTACGCCGGCACGTACTCCACCTCGTCGACGCGGCGGCCGTAGCGGTCGTGCGTGTGCAGCCGGGGCGGGACGCGCTCGGCGAGCCGGCCCCAGTCCATCGCCTCGGGCGTCCCGGCGAGCCGCCCGACCGCCCGGACCTCCTCCAGCGCCCAGCCGGCGCCCTCGCGCTCGATGCCCTCGAGCAGCGCCGGGTCGCCGGAGGTGTCGTGGCCGACCAGCGGCGGGACCTGGTTGAAGACCTCGTGCGTCGCCATGACCTGATGTTACGCTTCGCCCGACAACTGTGTCCACATGTGTAGCATCGTCGCCCGTGGAGGAGGTGCGGCCGCTCTCGGCGCGTTCGGTGGTGCTGAGCCTGCTGCTCGGCTCGCACCGGATGTCCGCGGCGGCGCTGGCCCGCGCCGGCGAGCACTTCGGCATCCCCGCGGCGACCATCCGCGTCGCCCTGACCCGCGCCGTGGCGGCCGGGGACGTCCAGCGCGCCGACGACGACCCCGGGCACTACGTCCTCGGCGCCCGCCTCGCCGCCCGCCAGCGCCGCCAGGACGAGGCCGTGCTCGACGCGGAGACCGGCTGGGACGGCCGCTGGGAGATGGCGGTCGTCGTGGTCTCCGGGCGCACGGGGAGCGAGCGCGCGGCGCTGCGCGACCGGCTGGCGTCGTACCGCCTCGCGGAGCTGCGCGAGGGCGTGTGGACGCGCCCCGCGAACCTCCGCCGACCGCGGGGGTACGCCGACGACGCCGTGCT
>Ga0164243_10004645_pt1 | contig 21411 bp, 20 predicted proteins | sample OricompcompostOP_FD_108781 | JGI IMG/M metagenome (GOLD analysis project Ga0164243, IMG submission 108781) | Organic Plus compost microbial communities from Emeryville, California, USA - Original compost - Organic plus compost (OP) | ecosystem: Engineered > Solid waste > Mixed feedstock >...
ACCTTCTACGCTCGCGGCCAGACCGGCCAGCAGCTTCTGATCGGCGCCTACCAGGCGCTCGAGCGTCAGGTGGCCGCCGGCACGGTCGAGGTGCACACCCGTCACGAGATGCTCGACCTGATCGTCGTCGACGACCGGGCGCGGGGCGTCATCGTGCGCGACATGGTCACCGGTGCGATCGAGACGCACCTGGCTGACTCGGTCGTGCTCGCGACCGGCGGCTACGGCAACGTCTACTTCCTCTCCACCAACGCGATGGGCTGCAACGTCACGGCGACGTGGCGCGCGCACCGCAACGGCGCCTACTTCGGCAACCCCTGCTACACCCAGATCCACCCGACCTGCATCCCGGTCAGCGGCGAGTACCAGTCGAAGCTGACCCTGATGAGCGAGTCGTTGCGCAACGACGGTCGCGTCTGGGTGCCCAAGGCGAAGGGCGACACCCGCGACCCGCGGCAGATCCCCGAGGACGAGCGCGACTACTACCTCGAGCGTCGCTACCCGGCGTTCGGCAACCTGGTTCCCCGCGACATCGCCTCGCGTGCGGCGAAGACCGCCTGCGACGAGGGCTACGGCGTGGGCCCCGGCGGCCTCGGCGTCTACCTCGACTTCGCCGATGCGATCGAGCGCCTCGGGCGCGCGGCCGTCGAGGCCAAGTACGGCAACCTCTTCGACATGTACAAGCAGATCACTGCGGAGAACCCGTACGAGCAGCCGATGCGCGTCTACCCGGCGATCCACTACACGATGGGCGGCCTGTGGGTCGACTACGACCTGCAGAGCAACATCACCGGCCTGTTCGTCACCGGTGAGGCCAACTTCTCCGACCAGGGCGCGAACCGCCTCGGCGCCTCGGCGCTGATGCAGGGGCTGGCCGACGGGTACTTCGTCCTGCCGAACACGCTGGCCAACTACCTGGCCGACGGACCGTTCGACACGATCGACGAGTCGCACGAGGTCGTCGTCGCCGCCCGCAAGGGTGTCGAGGAGCGCATCGCGAAGTTCCTGTCGATCAACGGCGATCGCACTGTCGACTCGTTCCACAAGGCGCTCGGCCACATCATGTGGGAGTACTGCGGCATGGAGCGCACCGAGGAGGGCCTGACCAAGGCCATCGGGATGATCCGTGAGCTCAAGGCCGAGTTCTGGACCAACGTCAAGGTCACGGGTGTCAACGAGGAGCTCAACCAGACCCTCGAGAAGGCCGGCCGGGTGGCCGACTTCTTCGAGCTGGGCGAGCTCATGTGCATCGATGCCCTGCACCGTGCCGAGTCCTGCGGCGGCCACTTCCGCGCCGAGAGCCAGACCGAGGACGGCGAGGCGCTGCGTCACGACGACGAGTTCGCCTACGTCGCGGCCTGGGAGTACGGCGGCGACACGCCTGTCCTGCACAAGGAACCGCTCGAGTTCGAGTACATCGAGATGAAGCAGAGGAGCTACAAGTGAACATCACTCTGCGCGTATGGCGCCAAAAGGGTGCCGACGACAAGGGCCGCATGGTCACGTACGGCCTCACGGACGTCAGCGAGCACATGTCGTTCCTCGAGATGCTCGACGTCCTCAACGAGCAGCTGACGCTCTCGGGCGACGATCCCGTCGCGTTCGACCACGACTGCCGCGAGGGCATCTGCGGTGCCTGTGGTGTCGTCATCAACGGCATCGCGCACGGGCCCGAGGTCACGACGACCTGCCAGCTGCACATGCGCAGCTTCAGCGACGGTGACGTCATCGACGTCGAGCCGTGGCGTGCGGGAGCCTTCCCGGTCGTCAAGGACCTCGTCGTCGACCGCTCGGCCTTCGACCGCATCATCCAGGCCGGCGGCTACATCAGCGCGCCGACCGGGTCGGCTCCCGAGGCCAACAACCTCCCGGTCCCGAAGGAGGACGCCGACCACGCCTTCGAGTCGGCGACCTGCATCGGCTGCGGCGCCTGCGTCGCGGCGTGCCCCAACGGCTCGGGCATGCTGTTCACGGCCGCCAAGATCACCCACCTCGGGCTGCTGCCCCAGGGCCAGCCCGAGCGCGATTCGCGTGTGCTCGGCATGATCTCGCAGCATGACCTCGAGAACTTCGGTGGCTGCACCAACATCGGCGAGTGCACGTCGGCGTGCCCCAAGGGCATCCCGCTAGACACCATCTCGCGGCTCAACCGCGACCTGCTGGGCGCCCTCTCGCGCGGAGGCGTCTGACCAGCATCGCTGCTCTCGCAGACACATCACGGCCCGCCCTCGGCACGAGGGCGGGCCGTTGTGCTTCCAGGCCGAGCCGGAGGTTCCGGGGAGGCGATTTTGATTAGCAAAGGTAATTACCTATGCTAAAGATATGCCTGCTGACTCACAACGCCTCGCCCGCTCGGTGGTGCGACTCTCACGTCGCCTCCGACAGGAGCGGCACACCGTCCTCACCCCGGGCCAGCTGACCGTGCTCGGCACACTGACCGTGTATGGCCCCCAGACCCCTGGTGCCATCGCCGTCCGCGAGGGGGTGCAGCCTCCCACGGCCACCCGCATCGTCAGCTCCCTCGTCGACGACGGCTTCGCCCTCAGGTCGCCTCATCCCGAGGACGGCCGTCAGGTCCTCGTGACCATCTCCGAGAAGGGTGAGGCGCTGCTCTCCGAGGAGCGCACCCGCCGCAACGAGTGGCTCTCCCGGCAGCTGGCCGCGCTCGACGCCGACGATCGCGCGCTGCTGCGCAAGGCGACCGTCGTGCTCGAGAAGCTGGCCGCCTCGTGAGGTCGACCTTCCGCGCGTTGCGCATCCGCAACTACCGCATCTTCATGATCGGCGGGCTCTTCTCGAACACCGGCACGTGGCTGCAGCGTGTCGCCCAGGACTGGCTCGTCCTCCAGATCACCGACAGCAGCCTCGCGCTCGGCATCACCACCGGCCTGCAGATGCTGCCGGCGCTGCTGCTCTCGCCCTGGGCGGGTGCGGTCGCCGACCGCTTCCCGAAGCGCTCGGTGCTGCGCGTCACGCAGGTCGCGATGGCCATCCCGGCCATCCTGCTCGGCGTCCTCGCCGTCACTGGCGTCGTCGAGGTGTGGCACGTCTACGTCGTCGCCTTCGTGTTCGGCTGCGGCACGGCGTTCGACGGCCCTGCCCGTCAGTCCTTCGTGGTCGAGATGGTCGGCCAGGACGACCTCGCGAACGCCGTCGGGCTCAACTCGGGCGCCTTCAACGTCGCCCGCCTGATCGGGCCGGCTCTCGCCGGCCTGCTGATCGCACTGCTGGGCTCGGGTGTGAGCGCCAGCGGCTGGGTCATCATGATGAACGGGTTCAGCTACCTGGCCGTGCTGACGTCGCTGGCGTTGCTCGACCCGGCGAAGCTCACCCCGTCGCCGACCTCGGGACGCGGACGGGGCAAGGTGCGCGAGGGCATGCGGTACGTGCGCTCCCGCCCCGACATCATGGTGATCCTGGCGACGGTCTTCTGCGTCGGAACCTTCGGCATGAACTTCCAGATGACGAGTGTGCTCATGGCCACGGACGTCTTCCACAAGGGAGCCGGCGAGTACGGCGTGCTCGGCTCGATCATGGCCATCGGCTCGCTGGCGGGCGCACTGGTGGCCGCCCGCCGCGAGCGCCCGCGCCTGCGGCTTGTCGTGGGCGCCGCGCTCCTGTTCGGTGTGGTCGAGGTCGCCTCGGGACTCATGCCGACCTACCTGACGTTCGCGCTCATCATGCCGTTCCTCGGCGTCTGCTCGCTCACGATGGCCACCGCGGCCAACGCCACCATCCAGATGACGTCGTCGCCGGCGATGAGGGGCCGGGTGGCGGCGCTCTACATGATGGTGTTCCTGGGCGGCACCCCGCTGGGCGCTCCCATCATCGGCTGGATCGGCGAGACGATGGGCGCCCGTTGGACCCTCATCCTGGGCGGTGGGATGACGGTGCTCGGCATCACGACCGTCACGCTGCTGTACCTGCGCTCGCAGAACATCACGGTGCGGTCGCAGCTCGCCCCGATCAGCGACGCCCTGCTGCGGCGCCGACGTGTCGAGGTCGAGGAGACCCTCGACCTCATCAGCTGACCCCCCGCTCGCGAGAGAGTTGTGCCCCGCCGAGGAGAGAGTTGTGCGCGCATTTCTCTCTCGCGAGTGGGGCATAACTCTCTCCTCAGGGGGCATAGGTCTCTCGGGACGTATCGTGGATGGATGGAGCTTGTGGACAGGCTGACCAGGGCGATCGAGGTCGTCACCCCTGAGCTGATCGAGCTGCGCCGTGCGCTGCACGCAGCGCCCGAGCTCTCCTGGCACGAGGAGCGCACGACCGACGTCGTCGCGGCCTGGATGGACAAGGCCGGCATCGGGCATGAGCGCCTCGAGGGCTCGGGGCTGATCGCCGAGGTGGGCCCGGAGGAGGGTCCCATCGTGGCACTGCGCGCCGACCTGGACGCACTGCCGGTCGATGACGCGACCCAGGACCCTTGGCGCTCGACGGTGCCTGGCGTGGCACATGCCTGCGGGCACGACGTGCACGTCGCGGCCCTCGTCGGCGCAGCGACGGCCCTCGCCCAGGCGCATGCCGTCGAATCGCTGCCCGTGCGGGTGCGGCTGCTCTTCCAGCCGGCCGAGGAGGTCATGCCCGGAGGTGCCCTGACGCTGATCTCCGGCGGTGCGCTTCGTGGGGTGTCGCGGATCTTCGCGTTGCACTGCGACCCGGCGCTCGACGTCGGCCAGGTGGGGCTGCGCGACGGTCCGATCACCGGCGCGTCGGACCGCATCCATGTCGTCCTGAACGGACGCGGCGGCCACACCTCGCGCCCGTACCTGACCGAGGACCTCGTGTACGCCCTCGGCGTCCTCGCCACCCAGCTGCCGGCGGTGCTCTCGCGCCGCTTCGACCCGCGGGCAGGGGTCAGCATGGTCTGGGGACAGGTGCGAGCCGGGGCGGCGGCCAACGTCATCCCCGTCACCGGCGAGATCAGCGGCACCCTGCGGATGCTCGACGCCGCAGCGTGGCACGTGGCCGAGCCCCTCGTGCGGGACATCATCACCGAGCTCATGGAGCCGTTCGGCGTGGGTGTCGACCTCACCTATGTGCGCGGCGTCCCTCCGGTGGTCAACGACTTCGAGGTCAACGAGGTGCTGCGCGGTGCCGTGGTCGGTGCTCTCGGCCCCGCAGGGGTGGCCACGACCCCGCAGAGCCTCGGCGGCGAGGACTTCGCCTGGTACGCCGAGTCCGTGCCCGGGGCCATGGGACGCCTAGGGACCCGCACCCCGGGAGGAAGCACGTTCGAGCTGCACCAGGGGAACCTGCGCATCGACGAGCGCGCGATCGCGGTCGGAGCGATGGTGCTGGCACGGGCCGCCGTCTCCTAGGTTGCAAATCGGTATCGGAGCGCCCGATTGTCCGTCAGTTGCTGCGGGCCCCATTCTCTGCCGTTTAGGGTTCGAAGTGTGCCGGGCCCCCGGTCACGTACCGAGGAGGAAATGTGCGTCGACTGACCAAACTCTCCGCCGTCGCAGCGGTCACAGCCCTCGCCCTCGCGGGGTGTGGCGGCAGCGACGACGACAGTGGAAGCGACAAGGACAAGGCGAGCGCCGACGTCTGCAAGACAGCCGACGGCGACGGGCCGAAGATCGGTCTCGCCTACGACGTCGGTGGACGTGGCGACCAGTCGTTCAACGACTCGGGCTACGCGGGCCTGGAGAAGGCCGTCGAGGAGTTCGACGCCACGTGCGTGGAGGGCGAGGCCACGGACGGTGAGGCCGAGTCGGCCCGTGAGGACCGTCTCCGCCAGATGGCCGACAGCGGTGCCGTCGGCATCATCGGTGTCGGCTTCGCCTACAGCGACTCCGTCGACAAGGTCGCTCCTGACTACCCGGACGTGAACTTCGCGGTCATCGACGGCTTCGACCCGACGGCCGACGACGTCAACGACAACGTCGCGTACCTCGGCTTCGCCGAGGAGCAGGGGTCCTTCCTGGTCGGCGCCGCCGCGGCCGAGACCAGCAAGTCCGGCACGATCGGCTTCGTCGGTGGCGTCCACAACGACCTGATCAAGAAGTTCGAGGCCGGCTACACCGCGGGCGCCAAGGCCGCCAAGCCCGACATCGAGGTGCTCGTCTCCTATATCGAGGAGTCCGACATCGGTGGCTTCGCCGACCCGGCCGGCGGCGAGAACGCCGCGACGGGTCAGTTCGACCAGGGCGCCGACGTCGTCTACCACGCGGCAGGCGGCTCGGGCTCGGGTGTCTTCGACGCCGCGGTCGAGGCGGGCAAGGGCAACTGGGCGATCGGCGTCGACTCCGATCAGTACCTGACGGCCACGGCGAGCCAGAAGCCGTTCATCCTGACGTCGATGCTCAAGCGTGTCGACACGGCGTCGTACGACTTCATCAGCTCGATCGACAGCGGCTCGCCGATCACCAGCTACGCGGTCTACGACCTCGCGGCCGACGGTGTGGGCTACTCGACCTCGGGTGGTTTCGTGGACGACCTGAAGTCCTCGCTCGACGACTACAAGAAGAAGATCGTCGACGGCGACATCAAGGTCCCGACCGCGCCGTAGAGACAACTCGCTGGAGTGACACCGAGAACCTGGGCCGAGCGGTAACGTTCGGCCCAGGTTCTCATCTCCCGACATGCCTGTTCCCGTGTGAGGAGTGCTTCCGTGGCACAAGAGGTCGATGCTGTTCAGCTCATCGGGATCGGCAAGCGGTTCCCCGGAGTCATCGCCAACCACGACGTCGACCTCACCATCCGTGCTGGATCCGTGCATGCCCTGATCGGCGAGAACGGCGCGGGCAAGTCCACGCTGATGAAGATCCTCTACGGGGTGCAGAGGCCTGACGACGGCACGATCCGGATCGACGGCCAGGAGGTCGTCCTGAAGTCGCCGACCGATGCCATCGAGCACGGGGTCGGCATGGTCTTCCAGCACTTCATGCTGGCCGACAACCTGACGGTGCTCGAGAACATCGTGCTCGGCGCAGAGCGCCTGCACGGCATCGGTGACGCCGCTCGAGCCGAGGTGCTGAGCATCTCGAGCGCCTACGGGTTCGGGCTGAGCCCCGACCTCCTGGTCGAGAAGCTCGGGGTGGCCGACCGTCAGCGCCTCGAGATCACCAAGGTGCTCTACCGCGGGGCGAAGATCATCATCCTCGACGAGCCGACCGCCGTCCTCGTGCCGCAGGAGGTCGAGGCGCTGTTCGTCAACCTGCGCGAGCTCAGGGCGGCCGGCAATGCGGTGCTGTTCATCTCGCACAAGCTCGACGAGGTGCTGGCCATCGCCGACGACATCACGGTGATGCGCCGTGGCACCACGGTCGGCACGGCTGACCCGGCCACCGCGACGCGGCGCCAGCTCGCGGAGATGATGGTCGGCTCGGAGCTGCCGTCCCCGGCCACGGCCGAGTCCACCGTCACCGACGAGGTGCAGCTGCGCCTCGACGGCGTCACCCTCACCGACGAGGCCGGACGCCACCTGCTCGACGGCGTCTCGCTGTCCATCCGTCGGGGCGAGGTGCTGGGCATCGCCGGCGTCGAGGGCAACGGCCAGAACGAGCTCGTCGAGGCCATCATGGGCATGCGTGTGCCGACGTCGGGCACCGTCACCTTCGGCGAGCAGGACGTCACCCGGTGGCGCACCCGCCGGCTGCGGGAGGCGGGCATCGGCTACGTGCCCGAGGACCGTCACCGCCATGGGCTCCTGCTCGACTCCCCGCTGTGGGAGAACCGCATCCTGGGGCACCAGACACGACCGCCGAGTGCCAAGGGACCCTGGATCAACCGCCGCGGAGCCCGGGCCGATGCGCAACGCATCATGATCGACTACGACGTGCGCGCCCCTGGCATCGACACGTTGGCCCGCTCGCTCTCCGGCGGCAACCAGCAGAAGTTCATCGTCGGCCGCGAGATGAGCGGCAACCCGGCGCTCCTCGTGGCCTCGCACCCCACGCGCGGTGTCGACGTGGGCGCCCAGGCAGCCATCTGGGACCACATCCGCCGCGCCCGTCGCGAGGGCCTCGCCGTGCTGCTGATCTCGGCCGACCTGGACGAGCTGATCGGGCTGAGCGACACGATCGAGGTGATCCTGCGGGGCCGGCTCGTCGGACGCTTCAACCCCGGAAGCGTGACGCCGCAGGACCTCGGTGCCGCGATGACGGGCGGTGACGAGGCATGAGCGCCCTCAGGTCCGTGGGCCTGGCGCTCCTGGCACCGCTCATCGCGGTCGTCGTCAGCGTCCTCGCCACGACCATCGTGATCGCCGCCGCCGGGGGAGCCCCGGGCGACTTCTGGTCGGCGCTGTTCAGCAACCCGCTGCCGCGCGTCCGGGTGAACATCGTCAACCAGACCGCGATCATCTACATCGCCGCGGTGGCCGCGGCGATCGGGTTCCGGATGGGCCTGTTCAACATCGGCCTCGAGGGGCAGTACACGGTGGCCTCGTTCGCGGCGGCCTCCTTCGCCGGGGCTGCCTACCTCAGCGGCTTCGCCAACGTCGCCGTCGCGCTCGTCATCGCTATGGCAGCCGGCGCGGCCTGGGCGGGCATCGCGGGCGTGCTCAAGACCACCCGCGGTGTCAGCGAGGTCATCTCGACGATCATGCTCAACTCGATCGCCATCACCCTCGTTGGCTACCTGCTCAACCGCTACGGCGTGCACGAGGGCAACTCGGTGCACACCAAGTACCTCGAGGGAAGCAGCACCCTCACGGGCTACACCCCGTACGACACCCGCGACGGTCAGGTCTGGGCCCTCTCGCTGCTCGCGGTCGTCGTCGGTGTCGGATTCTGGGTGCTGCTGACCAAGACGCGCTTCGGCTTCGACCTGCGGGCCAGCGGCCAGTCGGAGTCGGCGGCCCTCGCGAGCGGCATCAACCCCAAGAGGATGATCATCGTCTCGATGCTGCTCTCCGGCGCGGTCGCGGGACTCATCTGGATGCCGGCCCTGTTCGGCGGCGCGCGCTCGTACGGCACCTCCTTCCAGGTGGGCCTCGGGTTCACCGGCATCGCGGTGGCGCTCCTTGGCCGCAACCGTCCGCTCGGCATCGCGTTCGGCGCGCTGCTCTTCGCCTTCCTGACCGCTCAGTCCAACACGCTGACGTTCAACAGCGACATCCCGCCGAGCATCATCCAGATCACGCAGGGTGTGGCCGTGCTCGCCGTCGTCATCGCCTACGAGGTCGTGCGGCGCTACCGGCTGCGGCTCGAGCAGCACACGGTCGCCCGAGAACTCGCGCCCCCGGAGAAGGAGGCCAGCGCATGAGCCGCTTCTCGCGTTCCTGGATGCTCGTGGCCGTCGGCATCATCGCGGCCTTCTCCGTGGTGCGCCTCGTCACCGGGGCCGACCAGATCTCCTCGACCGGCACGCTGCGTGCCGCCCTCGTCGCCGCCTGCCCGATCCTGATGGCCGGTCTCGGCGGACTGTGGGCCGAACGCGCCGGTGTGGTCAACATCGGTCTCGAGGGCCAGATGATCCTGGGCACCTGGGGTGCGGCGTTCTTCACCTACCACTACGGGCCCTGGGTCGGGGTGGTCGGCGCCGCGCTGCTCGGTGCCCTCGGCGGCCTGCTGCACGCCATCGCCACCGTCACCTTCGGTGTCGACCACATCGTCTCGGGTGTGGCTATCAACCTGATCGGCGCGGGCGCCGCGACTTTCCTGGCCGAGGCGATCTTCCCCGATCTCGAGGGAGGTGGCCCTCGGCAGCTGATCGGCCTGGACACCCCGACGAAGATCACCATCCCGGGAGTCTCCGACGCCGCGTTGGCGATCGCCGACAAGCACTGGTTCTTCGTCTCCGACCTAGCTGCCTTCGTCGGGGCGCTGACCACGGGGATGTCGACGCTCGTGATCGCCATCTTCCTGGCCGTGGCGCTGTCGGCGTGGGTCCTGTGGCGCACCCGCTTCGGCCTGCGCCTGCGCTCGTGCGGCGAGAACCCGCAGGCGGCCGAGACGCTGGGCGTCGACGTGTACCGCTACAAGTACGTGGCGGTGCTGATCTCGGGCGCGTGCGCGGGCATCGGCGGCGCCTCGCTCGCTCTCGTGTCGTCGAGCGGGTTCAACACCGGCCAGACCGGTGGCCGCGGCTACATCGGCCTGGCCTCCATGATCTTCGGCAACTGGACACCCGGCGGGCTGCTCAGCGGCGCGGTGCTGTTCGGCTACACCGACGTCCTGCGGCTGCGCGACTCGCACGCCGTGCACGCACTGCTGCTGCTGGTCGCCATCGGGCTGCTCGCCTACGCCGCTCTCCGCTACTGGCGCGGGCAGCGGCGTCTCGCGCTGGTCGTCGCGGCGGCCGGAGCCGCCTTCCTGCTGTGGTTCTCGCTCACCGACACGGTGCCGCGCGAGTTCACCAGCATGACCCCGTACCTCACCACGTTGCTGGTGCTCGCACTCGGCGCCCAACGGCTGCGCATGCCAGCGGCCGACGGCAAGCCATATCGGAAGGGATCGGCCGGATGACAGACAAGCCCATCGACTGGGATTCGCTCACGCGGTACGCCACCCAGGTCATGGAGCGCGCGTACGCGCCGTACTCGCAGTACCGCGTGGGAGCGGCCGGTCTCGTCGACGACGGACGCGTCGTCCTGGGCTGCAACGTCGAGAACGCCTCGTACGGGCTGTCGCTGTGCGCCGAGTGCGGCCTGGTCTCGGCACTGCACGCCACGGGTGGCGGCAGGCTCGTCGCCATGGCATGCGTCGACTCACGGGGCGAGCCGCTGATGCCGTGCGGTCGCTGCCGGCAGCTGCTGTGGGAGAACGGTGGCCCGACGATGCAGCTGATGACCACATCCGGTGTCCGCACGATGGCCGACGTCCTCCCTGACGCCTTCGACGTCGACGACCTGGCCGAGCGTTGACGCTCGACCTCACCGACCCGGCCTTCGTAGCCGATCCGTACCCCGGGCTCGCCGAGCTCCGGGCCGAGGGATCGCTGCTCTGGCACGAGCCGATGGGGGTCTGGCTGGCGACGACGCATGCATCCGTCAGCCGGGTGCTGCGTGATCGTTCCTTCGGCAGGCTCTGGACCGATCACGAGCCGGTGGCGCAGATGGAGCCCTTCAACACGCTGCACCGCCACCAGATGATGGAGAACGAGCCGCCCGTCCACACCCGGCTGCGAAGGCTGGTCGCGGGTGCGTTCGGCCGCGGTCACGTCGAGCGCATGCGTCCGCGCATCGAGGAGCTGGCGACGCAGTTGCTCGACGGGATGGACGGCGAGAGCGGGCCGGTCGACGTCCTCGGCAGGTACGCCGAGCCGATGCCGGTCTTCGTCATCGCCGACCTGTTGGGCGTCCCGCGAGCCGACCACGTGCTGCTGCGTGACTGGTCGCAGGCCATCGTGCACATGTACGAGCCCGATGTCGGCGAGCCGACCCGCCAGGCGGCCGTCGACGCGAGTGCCGCGTTCGCCACCTACGTCCGCGACGTCGTCGAGCATCGTCGCCAGCACCCGGGCGACGACCTCGTCACCGACCTGATCGCCGCGCGCGATGGCGACGGTCGCCTGGGCGACGACGAGCTCGTCGCCTCGATCGTGCTGCTGCTCAACGCCGGGCACGAGGCGTCCGTCAACACCTTCGGCAACGGCCTGCACGCGCTGCTGACCCATCGCGACCAGCTGGACCGGCTCACCGCCGGCGAGGTCGGCGTCGAGGTCGCACTGGAGGAGCTGATCCGGTTCGACGCCCCGCTGCAGCTCTTCGAGCGCACGGCCACGGTTGATGCCGAGGTCGCCGGCACGGAGGTGCGGCAGGGCCAGGTCGTCGCCTGCCTGATGGGCTCGGCCAACCGCGACGCCGCCGCCTTCGCGGACGCCGACGGCTTCGACGTCTCGCGTGACCCCAATCCCCATGTCGGCTTCGGCATGGGACTGCACTTCTGCCTCGGGGCGCCGCTTGCCCGGCTCGAGCTGCAGATCACCCTGCGCTCGTTGCTCGGGCGCTTCCCCGGCCTCGCCCTCGCCGGCGAGGCCCCACGGCGTCCGACCTGGGTGCTGCGTGGTTTCGAGAGCATCGAGGTGACCCTGTGACCGAACCCTTCGACGCCGTCGACGTCATCACCGCCAAGCGCGACCGGCACGGGCTGAGCGACGAGCAGATCGACTGGGTCGTCGACGCCTACACGCGTGGCGTCGTGGCCGACGAGCAGATGGCTGCGCTGGCCATGGCGATCGTCCTCAACGGCATGGAGCGTCGTGAGATCGCCCGCTGGACCTCGGCGATGATCGCGAGCGGCGAGCGGATGGACTTCTCCTCGCTGTCGCGACCCACTGCCGACAAGCACTCGACAGGAGGGGTGGGCGACAAGATCACGCTGCCGCTCGCGCCGCTCGTCGCGGCGTGCGGCGTCGCCGTGCCGCAGCTCTCGGGCCGCGGGCTCGGCCACACCGGTGGCACGCTCGACAAGCTCGAGTCGATCCCGGGGTGGCAGGCGTCGTTGTCGAACCAGCAGATGATGGCGCAGCTCGACGACGTCGGAGCGGTGGTGTGCGCGGCAGGCAGCGGCCTCGCGCCGGCCGACAAGAAGCTCTACGCCCTGCGCGATGTCACGGGCACGGTCGAGTCGATCCCGCTGATCGCCAGCTCGATCATGAGCAAGAAGATCGCCGAGGGCACCGGCGCCCTCGTGCTCGACGTCAAGGTCGGCTCGGGCGCGTTCATGAAGGGCAAGGATCAGGCTCAGGAGCTGGCGCAGGTGATGGTGGAGCTCGGCAACGACGCGGGAGTCACCACCGTCGCGCTCCTGACCGACATGTCGACCCCGCTCGGCCTCACAGCGGGCAACGCCGTGGAGGTCGCCGAGTCGGTCGAGGTGCTCGCCGGGGGAGGCCCTGCGGATGTCGTCGAGCTGACCCTCGCCCTGGCACGCGAGATGCTCGCGGCTGCGGGGCGGCCCGACGTCGATCCTGCCGAGGTGCTCGCGTCGGGACGGGCGATGGACGCCTGGCGCCGGATGATCACCGCACAGGGTGGCGACCCGGAAGCGGCGCTGCCCAGGCCGCGCGAGACGCACGTCGTCACCGCCACGGCCTCGGGCATCCTGACCCGCCTCGACGCGCTCGGCGTGGGAGTCGCGGCCTGGCGCCTGGGTGCGGGGCGCTCGCGTCCTGGCGAGACCGTCCAGGCCGCCGCAGGGGTGGTGCTGCATGCGAAGCCAGGTGATCGAGTGGTCGCGGGCCAGCCGCTCATGACATTGCAGACCGACACTCCCGAGCGCTTCGACCGGGCGCTGGCGGCGCTCGAGGGCGTCTCCGACATCGCCGACATCGACGTCCCTAGGACAGGAGTGATCGTCGGTCGCATCGGTTAGGTTGAGTGCATGCGAGTGCTGAACGACAGGGACGAGATCGCCCAGGCTGCCGGCGAGGAGCTCGGCGTGAGCGAGTGGATGGAGATCACCCAGGACCGTATCGACCTGTTCGCCGATGCGACCGGCGATCGCCAGTGGATCCATGTCGACCCCGAACGTGCGGTCGACGGGCCATTCGGCGCGACCGTCGCCCATGGCTACCTGACGCTCTCGCTGCTGCCGTTCCTCGGCGCGCAGGTGTTCGCCTTCGCCGGCGACGTCGCACGTGTCAACTACGGCCTCGACAAGGTGCGGTTCATGTCGCCGATCACGGTCGGCTCCAAGGTGCGCGACCGCGTCGAGCTCTCCGAGGTCAAGGACATCGAGAAGGGCCAGCAGGCGACCCTGCGGCACACCGTCGAGATCAAGGGCAACGACCGTCCGGCCTGCGTGGCCGAGACCATCGTCCTGCTCATGGCGGGCTAGGGTCATGAGCGGCGTCACCGCCTCTCAGATCGCCGCTGCGCCCAAGGTCGCGCTGCACGAGCACCTCGACGGGGGCCTGCGTCCCCAGACCATCCTCGAGATATCCGACGAGATCGGCCACGACCTGCCGGCCGAAGATGCGGCGAGCCTGGGCCAGTGGTTCTCCGAGGCGGCCGACTCGGGCTCACTCGAGCAGTACCTCGAGACGTTTGTGCACACGGTCGCGGTGATGCAGCGTCCTGAGGACCTCGCCCGCGTCGCCCGCGAGGCGGTGCTCGACCTCGCCTCCGACGGGTGTGTCTACGCCGAGCTGCGCTGGGCGCCCGAGCAGCACCTCGGCGCCGGCCTGTCGTTGCCCGAGACCGTCGAGGCCGTCCAGGCCGGCATCGTCGAGGGCCGCGAGCTGGCTGCCGACCAGGGTCGTCCGATCGTGGTGGGCCAGCTGCTCACCGCGATGCGGCACGCCGAACGAGGTCTCGACATCGCCCAGCTGGTGGTCGAGTACCGCGACCGAGGGGTCTGCGGCTTCGACATCGCCGGGGCCGAGGACGGCTTTCCGCCGATCCTGCACCTCGAGGCCTTCGAGTACCTGCGCCGCGAGAACGCGCACTTCACGATCCACGCCGGCGAGGCCTTCGGCCTCCCGTCCATCTGGCAGGCCATCCAGCGCTGCGGGGCCGAGCGTCTGGGTCACGGGGTGCGGCTCATCGACGACATCGACTTCTCCGACCCTTCCGCCCCACGGCTCGGACGACTCGCGTCCTATGTGCGCGACCGCCGCATCCCGCTCGAGATGTGCCCGTCGTCGAACCTTCAGACGCATGCCGTCGCCGGCATGACCACGCTGGCCGACCATCCCATCGGGGTGCTCAAGGAGCTGGGCTTCCGGGTCACCGTCAACTGTGACAACCGGCTCATGAGCGGCACGTCGATGAGCCGGGAGATGTCGCTGCTCGTCGACGCCTTCGACTACGGTCTCTCCGACCTGCGGTGGTTCACGGTCAATGCCATGAAGAGCGCCTTCCTGCCCTTCGACGAGCGCCTCGGGCTCATCAACGACGTCATCAAGCCCGGCTACGCGGCGCTCTGACCAACACGATGACAGTGGTGGCGATTCACACGGCGGTGGTGCCGATCAAGTCCTGGGCACGATCCAAGACGAGGCTGCACCCCGACCCCGCCGTGCGGTTGTCGCTCGCGCGGGCCTTCGCCGTCGACGTCCTGCGCGCCGTGATCGACTGCGAACTCGTGGGTCGGGTCGTGGTCGTCAGCTCCGAGCCGGACATCGGGTCGCTCGTCGAGGCCGTCGGGGCGACGCTGCTCGACGAGCCGGCCGGCGAGCGTCCCGACCCGCTCAACGCCGCGGTGCTGCACGGCGCCGGATGGGCTGCCGATCGTCATCCGGGTGATCCGCTCGTGGTGGTGCCGGCCGACCTTCCCGCTCTGACGCCAGAGTCGCTCGCGGACGCACTCGTCCGGGCGCGGGGATGGGTCAGCGCGTTCTGCGCCGACAGCCCCGGCACTGGCACCACGCTGCTGGTGGCAGCCACGCCTCAGCTGCTGGTGCCGGCGTATGGCTATGCGTCCGCGCAGCGTCATCACGCTCTCGGCGCGGCCCCGCTCGACGGAGTCGACCCCCGGGTGCGCCGCGACGTCGACCTCGTCGACGACCTGCACGAGGCGGTCGTCCTCGGGGTCGGCCGCTCGACCCAGGGGGTCCTGTCGTCCTTGCCCCAGGGCGGATAGGGCAGCGGGGCTACTGGCTCGACCGTGACGCGCGCACCTCGGCCGCGAGGTCGAGCAGGTCGCGGGCCATCTGCTTGGTGGCCCCGTCGTCGCTCATGTAGAGGGGCGCGGTGCGGCAGGCGATGCCGGCCGCACGGACGTCCTCGACCAGGCGCTCGTCGAGGGTGTCGACGAGCCAGCCGTCGAGCAGCCCACCCTGCTCGCGGGCGCCGTGGTGCAGTGCGACGCCTCGTGCGCTGATCTCGACCTCGAGGCCCTCGAGCAGTTGGTCGGCCATGCCGCGCACGGCGCCGCCGCCGATGATGGGGGAGACGCCCACCACAGGCGCGTGCGTCGCGGCGAGGGCCCTGCGGATGCCGGACACCGCGGCGATCGGGCCGATCGAGACGATGGGGTTCGACGGGGGCAGCACCACGACGTCCGCCTCGGTGATGGCCTCCACCACACCAGCGGACGGACGGGCGTCCTCGATGCCCCGCAGCACGACACCGCGCACGGGCACCTGCGCTCGCAGCCGGATCCAGTACTCCTGGAAGTGGATCGGCTCGGCCGCCTCGTCGATGGCGATGTGAGTCTCGACCTCCTGGTCGCTCATCGGCAGCAGTAGGACGCCGGGCTTCCAACGCTCGCACAGCATCGCGGTGACCTCGCCGAGCGTCTGTCCGTCACGCAGGTGCATCGTCCGCACGAGGTGCGTCGCGAGGTCGCGGTCGCCGAGGCCGAACCACGACTGCTCGACGCCATAGGCAGCGAGCTCGTCCTTGGCGTGCCAGGTCTCGTCGGTGCGTCCCCAACCCCGCTCGGTGTCGATGCCGCCGCCGAGGGTGTACATCAGGGTGTCCAGGTCGGGGCAGACCCGCAGGCCGAAGAGCCAGATGTCGTCGGCGGTGTTGGCGATGACGGTGATCTCGTCGTCGGGGCCCGAGGCGGCGATCAGTCCCTGGATGAAGCGGGACCCGCCGACCCCGCCCGACAGGGCAGTGATGCGCATGCCCCGATTCTCCCCCATGCCCGCGGCCCCCAGCTTTTGGAGACTTCCGGCCCTGACCGCCGAGCGAATTCGGGCCGGAAGTCTCCAAAAGCTGGGGCTAGACTCGCGGCATGGCTCCCGACGTCACCGTCGCCGACATCGCCGAGATGATCGACCACGCGATCCTCAAGCCCGAGCTCACCCGTGACGAGGTCGACGCCGATCTCGACCTCGCCGCTCGGTACACGATCTTCAGCGTCTGCGTACGACCGAGCGACGTCGCCCACGCGGTCGAACGGCTGGCCGGCACGGAGGTCGCCGTCGGCACCGTCATCGGATTCCCACATGGCACGACGTCCACCGCGGCGAAGGTCGCCGAGTCGCGGCAGGCTCTGGCCGACGGCGCGGCAGAGCTCGACATGGTGCTCAACATCGGTCGTCTGCGCAGCGGGCTCGTCGACGACGTCGAGGCCGACATCCGGGCAGTGGTCGAGGCGGCCGACGGACACGTCGTCAAGGTCATCCTGGAGACGGCGTTCCTCGATGACGCGCAGATCGTGGCCGGGTGCCAGGCTGCCGAGCGCGCGGGTGCGCGGTTCGTGAAGACGTCCACCGGGTTCGCCGGCGGCGGGGCGACGCTCGAGCACGTCCGTCTCATGCGTGCGTCGGTCAGCGCGGCCGTCGAGGTCAAGGCCTCGGGCGGGGTGCGCTCGCTCGGCACGCTGCTCGAGATGCTGGCCGAGGGCGTCACCCGGTTCGGCACGAGCGCGACAGCCGTCATCCTGGACGACCTCGCCCAACGCGTCGGAGGCGGCACCGGCACCAACGCCGTCGACACCACCTCCTACTGACCCCCCCCGCTCGCGAGAGAGTTATGCCCCGCCGAGGAGAGACTTGTGCGGCATTTCTCTCTCGCGAGGGGTGCACAACTCTCTCGCGAGGCGTGCACAACTCTCTCGCGAGCGGGGGCGGTCAGAGGTGGAGGGCGGTGGCGAGATCGGCCTTGATGGCTGACAGCTGCTCGTCGGCGCGGACGCGGGCGGCAGCCGGGTCGTCGCCGACGGCCACCACGACCTCGAGGTAGCACTTGAGCTTGGGCTCGGTGCCCGACGGACGGCAGATGATGCGCGCTCCGCCCTCGAGGCCCAGCCGGATGCCGTCGGTGGGGCTCAGGCCCTGGTAGCCATCCTGGAGGTCGTCGATCGAGGTCACCGCGAGGCCCCCGAGGGCGGACGGCGGCGAGGTGCGCAGCAGCTGCATGGCGCGGGTGATGATGGCCAGGTCGTCGACGCGCACCGACAGCTGGTCGGTGGCGTGAAGGCCATGCTCGCGGTAGATGTCGTCGAGGCGGTCGAGCAGCGTGAGGCCGTCGGCCTTGAGCGCGGCGGCCAGCTCGAGGACCGTCAGGATGGCCGACACGCCATCCTTGTCGCGGGCGATGTCGGGGGCGACGCAGTAGCCGAGCGCCTCCTCGTAGCCGAAGGCGAGGGTCTCGATCTTGCCGATCCACTTGAACCCGGTGAGCGTCTGCTGCCAAGGCTGGGCATGCGCCGCTGCCTGTCGCCCGAGCAGGTCGGACGACACGATAGAGGCCGCATAGGTGCCCTCGAGCCCACGGCTCAGCAGCAGGTCGGCCAGCAGCGCCCCGACCTGGTCGCCACTGAGCATCCGGTAGCCCTCACCGTCGCGGACACCCACGGCACAGCGGTCGGCATCGGGATCGTTGGCCACGATGACATCGGCGCCGACCTCGGCCGCGAGCTCCAGGGCGAGGTCCATGGCCCCGGGCTCCTCGGGATTCGGGAAGGCGACGGTCGGGAAGTCGGGATCGGGCTCGGCCTGCGCCGGGACGACGTGCAGCGGCGCGAATCCTGCACGCTCGACGACCTCGACCATGGTGTCGCGCCCCACCCCGTGCATCGGGGTGTAGACCGCGACGACCTCGCGGGGGCCTTCGGTCGCCAGCGCGGCCACGGCCTCGACGTACGCCTGAGCGACCTCGGGGCCGAGCCGGACGTAGTCGTCGCTGCGGGGGAGCTCGTCGACCCTGCCCACGCGATCGATCGCCGCGGAGATGTCGGTGTCGGCCGGCGGCACGATCTGACTGGAGTCGGCGAGGTAGACCTTGTAGCCGTTGTCCTGCGGAGGGTTGTGCGAGGCCGTGACCATCACACCGGCGCTGCAGCCGAGATGGCGGATCGCGAAGGCCAGCACCGGCGTCGGCAGGTGAGTGGGCAGCAGGTGCGCGCGGACGCCGGCGGCCTGCATCAGCTCGGCCGTGTCGCGGGCGAAGACCTCGGAGTTGTGTCGTGCGTCGTAGCCGACCACGACGCTGGGGTCGTCGTCGTAGGTGTGCAGGTAGGCGGCGAGCCCGGATGCTGCCTGGGCGACGATGACCCGGTTCATCCGGTTGGGCCCCGCGCCGAGCGCTCCGCGGAGGCCGGCGGTGCCGAACTGCAGGCGCTGACTGAACCGGTCGTCGAGCGCGGCGTCGTCGTGGGCGTCGAGGAGTGCCTGCAGCTCGGTGCGGGTCGCCGGGTCGGGGTCCTGGGAGATCCACGTGAGGGCTCGGGTCGTGATGTCGGCCATGGCTCAGACCCTCGGCAGGACGTCGGCGAGGAGGGCGCCCATGCGGGCTGCCGCTGCTTGGCCGGCCGCGAGCACCTCGGCGTGGTCGAGGGGCTCGCCGGTGATGCCGGCCGCGACGTTGGTGACGAGCGAGATGCCCAGCACCTCCATGCCTGCCTCGCGTGCGGCGATGGCCTCGAGCGCCGTCGACATGCCCACGAGGTCGCCGCCGATCGCGCGCACCATCGAGATCTCGGCCGGGGTCTCGTAGTGGGGGCCGGGGAACTGGACGTAGACGCCCTCGTCGAGCGTGGGGTCGGCCTCCTGGCACAGCTGACGCAGCCGCGCGGCGTACAGGTCGGTGAGGTCGACGAAGGTCGGGCCCACGAGGGGAGAGGTGGCGGTCAGGTTGATGTGGTCGCGGATGAGCACGGGCGTCCCGGGCGTCCATGACGTGTCCAGGCCGCCGCATCCGTTGGTGAGGACCATCGTGCGGACGCCCGCGGCCGCGGCGGTGCGAACGCCGTGGACGACGGCCGCGACCCCCTTGCCCTCGTAGAGGTGGGTGCGGCCCAGGAAGATCAGCAGCCGCCGGTCGCCCAGCCGTACCGAGCGGATCGTGCTGCCGTGGCCTGCGACAGCAGGGGCGGAGAAACCGGGCAGGGAGTCGGCGGGGAACTCGAAATCCGGAGCTCCGAGGGCATCGGCCGCGGGAAGCCATCCGGACCCCATGACGAGCGCGACGTCATGGTCGGCGCCGCCCGTGAGGACACGCAAGGCGTCGGCGGCTTGGTGGGCAAGATCCGAGGGGCTCACGTGTCGTACCCTACGACAATGCCCAAGATCCTCGGCAGCTCTCTCGAAGAGCACCGCGAGAACACCCGCACCCGGGTTTTCGAAGCGTTCACCGAGCTCATGGGCGAGCAGTCCTACGACACGATCACGCTCGCCGATGTCGCGGCACGCGCCGGGGTGGGTCGCACCGCGCTGTACAACCACTTCCGTGACAAGGAGGCGGTCGTCGTCGCCTACGCGACGGCTGAGACCGACCAGTACATCGAGCGGCTGCGTGAGGCGCTCGATGGAGCTGAGAACCCCGTCGAGGCGATGCGGATGTACGTGCGCCAACACATCGCGCTGCAGGGCGAGTTCCACTTCGGGTTCGGACCCGAGCTGCATGGCTTCTTGTCCCGCGAGAGCCTCGTGGCGATCCGCGATCACGTCGTGGCGGTCGAGAACGTCGTCCGCACGATCATCGACGAGGGCATCGCCTCCGGCGACTTCACGGTCGTCGATGTCGATGCCACGGTGACGCTGATCCATGCCTGCCTGCAGCCGAGACGGCTGGACGCCGAAGCGGTGGCCGACTTCGTGCTCGCCGCGCTGCACGTCGGCTGACGAAGGTCAGCTGGTCAGCTGGGCCGTGATGACCAGATTGTCCACGGCAGCCTTGCCGTCGGAGCGCTGCTGGCAGGTGATGACCACCAGTCGACCGGGAGTGCCGTCGAAGAGGTCCTTCTGTGCCCCGAGGTCGAACTTGGTCACGGTCAGGTCGCCGGTCGCCGTCCAGGTGTGGTCGCCGATGGTGATCGTGGCGCCCGGCTCGACTCGCGAGGCCTGTTCCTTGACGTCGATCAGGTGGTTCCCAGGCCCGACGCCGGCGCGCAGCGAGTGCATGACGACATAGACCGTGCCCGTCGCAGCATCCTCGAAGGGCACCCCCAGGTTGCGGACCTGGTACGCGGAGGTGAAGCCGGGCGGGTTGATCGTGTTGTCGACCACGTCCAGGGCGCCCAGCGGGACGTCAAGATCGACCGAGGGCACCCGGAACCGCTCGCCGGCATCCTCGACCACGTCCATCTGCTTGAGCTGATCCTCGGTGGGACCTGTGCCGGGTTCGAGTGCCACCGGGTTCCCGGCCATGTCAAGGGTGCCGGAGTCCGGCTCGGGAGCCAGCACCCGCCAGATCCCCACCGCGATGAGGGCGACCGCGACAAGAGCGACGACGCGGTTGACTGCCCGGTCGGTTCTGCTGCGGCTCATGTGCTCACGATCTCACCGAATGGCTCCCTATGGACAAGGTAAAGCTACCCTAAGCTAGGATAGGCTATCGTCATTACGTCGGGGGCTTCCCCGTCACCCTCCCGTGAGCACCTAGGAGCACACTCGTGGATTCGCAAACATCTTCCACCCGGTGGAAGAGGACCGTTGCCGTGCTGTCAGCGGCGGTTCTCTCCGTCGCAGGCTTGGCCGTGGGAGCGCCGGCCCAGGCCGCCCCGGCTCCTGTGGTGGAGACGACTGCTGTGGTGACTGGTGCCTCTGAGGCTGATGGTCTGACGGTGAAGGTTGATGGTTCGGGTTATTCGGATTTGCCGGTGGCGAGCACGGGTAGTGCTG
>Ga0164243_10004647_pt1 | contig 21406 bp, 21 predicted proteins | sample OricompcompostOP_FD_108781 | JGI IMG/M metagenome (GOLD analysis project Ga0164243, IMG submission 108781) | Organic Plus compost microbial communities from Emeryville, California, USA - Original compost - Organic plus compost (OP) | ecosystem: Engineered > Solid waste > Mixed feedstock >...
CGGGATGCTGCTGCCCGCGCTGCTCGGTGTGGCGACCTGGCTCGTGCCGCTCGCGGCGCTCGGGCTGGTGCTCCTCATGACCGGCGCCGCGACCATCCGCATGGTGCGGCGCGAGTGGGGGGCGTTCGTCGGCGACGTCGCCTACCTGTCGCTCGCGGCGTTCGTCGCGTGGGGACGGTTCGTCGCGGTGCCGCTGGGCTGATCGGTGCCCCGGCGTGGGACGGTGTCTAGACGCGGGCGGCAGGAGACCGCTAGCCTCCAGGCAGCCCGCCGCGATCGCGCCTCGTGCAGCACGCGTCGTCGCCGGCGGTTCGAGGCGGCATCTGCGGGGGCGGACATGATGCGAGCACGCGTGGCGACGACGGCGCTGGCGGCGATCCTGACGGTGGGAGGGCTCGGCGCGGCAGCGGCTGCGGAGATCGGGCCGGCCGCTGCGGTGCTGGGACGCGAGCTGCCACCGACCGGCTCCATCAGCGCGTCGGCGAGCGACCCGTTCCCGACCACGACCCCGGGGATGCCGACCACCACGGCGACGTCGACCACGGCCACCCCGGTGCCGTCGGAGACGGACGAGACCGAGACGCCGGCGCCGTCGGGGCCGTGGACCACGACGCCGCCGCCCACCACGACGACGCCGGCACCGACCACCACGGAGCCTCCCACCACGGATCCCACCACGACGGAGCCGGCCACGACCCAGGCACCGAGCGAGACCACCGCCCCACCGACGACGGCCCAGCCGCCGTCGACGACCGGTGCGCCGCCCGCGGCCGCGCCGGTCGTGACGCTCGGCACCTCGCAGGTCGCCCCGGGCGACCGGCTGCGCGTCATCGTCTCCGGGGTGGCCGGCCACGACGAGGTCGAGATCGGGATCGCGAGCACCTACACGGCGCTCGCGACCGCCGCGGTCGCGGGCGGCAGCGTCGACGTGACCGCGCAGGTGCCGACCGCGATCGCGCCGGGCACGCACGAGATCCAGGTGCGTGCCGACGGCGAGATCCTGGCTCGCGCCGAGGTCGTCGTCGTGACGGCGTCCGGCGGTCTCGCCGAGACCGGTCGCGCGTCGCTGCCCGCCGTCGCGGCCGCGCTCGCGCTGCTCGCGGTGGGCACCGCAGTGCTCGTGGCCCGGCGCCAGGTCGCGCTCGGGACCCCCGCGGCCTAGCCCGCGCCGACCCGCGGCGCGCGTCAGGTCGACGCGCGCACCACCAGCTCGGCGGGCATGGTGACGAACCGGGGTCCGGCGCCCTCGACCATGTCGAGCACGACGTCGACCATCTCCGCGCTGATCGCGCCGAAGGGCTGCCGCATCGTCGTGAGCGGCGGGTCGGTGCCGGCGGCCGGCGCGGTGTCGTCGAACCCGCCGACCGCGACGTCGTCGGGCACCCGCCGTCCGGCGGCCCGCAGCGCCGTGAGCGCCCCGATCACATCGGGTCCGTAGTGGTCGGCGAAGCAGAACGCCCCGATCAGGGACCGGTGCCGGGACGGCAGCGTGCGGCGGACCGTCATCGCCCGCGGGCCGCCCAGCGGGACGTCACGCGGCTCGATGACCTCGAACCCGGCGTCCAGCTCGGCAACCGCGCAGCCGTTGTCCTGCGGGCGACGCTCGAAGTTGGTCATCTCCCGAGGGTAGGACGGTCGTCGCGGTCACTCCTGCGCAGGCTCCGGTGACCCGGGCAGCCCTAGGCCGGCTCGAGGTCTCTCGTCCGGCGGTCCGCGGCTGCGAGCGCGTCCGCCACATGTCGGACCTGCTTCTCGTCGGGCAGCGGTCCGCCACGGTCGGCGCCCAGGCACGCGAGCGCGGCCCCGACGATGGTCGGCACCTGCAGGCGGCGTACGGCGGCGCCGGGGAGGCTTGCGGCGAAGCCCGAGTCGACGAGGTCGTCGAAGCGGGAGTGGCCCGCGGTGAGCAGGCTGCCCGCCAGCACGACGTCGCTACCCGTCGGGGGGACGGTGGCGCGGTTCATCGCCGCGCTCGCCATCGTCACGATCTCCTGCGCCAACCGGTCGACGAGGGCGCGCGCGACGGCGTCGCCGTTGGCGTCCGCCTCGAAGAGGAGGTCAGCCAGCTCCACCAGGGCACCGGCCGGCGCGCGTCCGGTGTGCAGCTCCGCGACGGCGTCGCGCACGGAGGCGCGGCGGAAGTACGCGGCGACCTGGTACCGGAGCGACGTCTGCGGTCCTCTGCCGTCCTCGGCACGGCTCGCCGCGAACAGGACCTCCCGGCCCAGCGAGAGGGCGCCGCCCCACTCCCCCGAGACCGTGCCCAGCGCGAGGTAGCCCGCCGTCCGTCCCGTGGCCGAGCGCGCGAGCGCGTTGATGCCGCTGCCGCAGATCACCGCGACGCCCGCCGGCCGACGCATTCCGGCCCAGAGGACCCCGTGGATGTCGTTCTCGACGATGAGGTCGGCCTCCCGGAACCGGGCGGACAGTGCCGTCCGGAGCGCCCGGCGCTCCTCCGGCAGGTCCACACCAGCCATGAAGACGACCGCCCTGCTCAACGCACCGGTGCCCGCCGGGCCGGCCGCGGCGACCGCGTCCCGGTACATCGCCTCGACGGCGTCGGCCGCGGCCTCGGGCCCGATGTCTTGAGGCGACGTCCCACCGGTCCGCACACGCGCCAGCACGTCACCCGCCCCGGTGAGGAGGGCGGCCTCGGAGGCGAGGATGCCGCCGTCGACGGCGAGGAAGAGCCGCTGCTTCGAGTCCTTCAAGGAGCTTCCCCTCCGGGCGGGTCGCCTGCCGGTTCGTGGTGCCCCGACCCCTCGCGCCTGCGCCGGTGAAGGCGCGGGTTCCGGCGGGCGCCGGGTGGTGGACGTCGGCCGGGACCGCCCGACGGCGACCTCCCATGATGCCAGTCCTGGCTCGGCAGCGGGCCCGATCTGGGTCACTTCGTCACCTCGACCGAGATGCAGGCCGGGCTCGGGATGGCCGCCCGGTCCAGCACCGTCCCGCCCGCGTCCAGCAGGACGAGCTCGTGCGAGCGCTCGGCAGCGACGACGAACCGTCCGCCCACGGGAGCGAAGTGGCGCGGCCAGCGTCCGCCGGCGGCCACGCTGCGGGTCGCCCGGTCCGCCGCGCCGTCGGCCGCGACGGAGACGACGACATCGGGACCACGCACGGAGGCGTGGACGGCGCCGCCGTACCGCACGACGTGCGCCGGGTACCCGTCCGTCCCGCCGGGGAGCTCCACCGTGCCGATCACCTCGGCAGAGGCCGTGACGTCGTGCCAGCGAAGTGTGGTCAGCGTTCCGGCCACCTCTCCGGTGACGTGCAGGAGCCCGTCGGCACCGACCGCCACGTGACGAGGGCCCGTACCTGCCGGGAACCGCGCCGCGACGCCGGCGTCCTCCAGCCGACCGTCCTCGAGCAGTCGGAGCCGACGAAGGGAGTCCGCACCCAGGTCGGCGACGAGGAGGTGGGCTCCGTCCGGCGCGACGGCCGCGGCGTGCGCGTGGGACGGGCCGGTGCCGGCCGGGCCGAGCACCTGCACAGGTCCTCGGTCACGCAGGTGACCGTGCTCGTCGACCCGGTGGACGGTGACCGAGCCGTCCAGGTAGTGCGAGACGTACAGCGCGTCCCGGTGCAGCAGCAGGTGGCAGGGCAGCTCACCCCCGGACGGCACGGTGACCGCCGAGGCGGCTCCTGCCCCCGGCCTGAACGCCGTCAGACCGCCGGGCGCGGTCTCGGAGACCGCGTAGACCGCACGACCGGACGGGTGCGGGACGACGAAGGACGGTGCCGGGAGCGCGAGCTCGAGGGCGAGGGTCTCGAACCGTCCTGCTTCACCGTCGACGAGGACCCGCCAGACGCCCTCCCCCGTACCTGCAGGCGTGCCGAGGCCGGTGTGGGGATAGGTGCCGACCCACAGGACCACGGTGTCGTGCCTCCTGCTGCTCATCGCGTCCGCGTCACCTTGGTCAGCCCCTGCGGGCGGTCGGGGTCGAGACCGCGCCCGACGGCGAGCTCCCGGGCGAGGATCTGGAGTGGGACGACGCCGACGGTGACGGCGTCGAGCTCGCTCAGCGCGGTGCCGTGCGGCACGGCTACCGGGAGGACCTCCGCCCCGCGCGCGGTCGCGGCCGCCGCGACGGACGCCACCGAGTCCTGCGCGAGACCGTCGTCGAGGCACAGGACCGGCGTGCCGGTACCGACCGAGGCGATGGGGCCGTGCAGGATCTCTGCCGCGCTCCAGCCCTGCGCGACCAGCGCCGAGGTCTCCGTGAGCTTCAGTGCGCCTTCCTTGGCGGTGGCCAGGTTCGGCCCTCGTGCGACCAGGTGGGCGCTCGCCGCCCCCTCGAAGACCTCCAGCCAACGCACCAGGAGCTGTCCGGTCCCGGTCACCGTCCGCTCGAACGCGGCGGCCAGGTCACCGGCGAGCCTCGTCCGGTCACCGGTGTCCTCCCCCGCCAGCGCACCACTGACGAGGCGCAGCGCGAGCACCGACGCCGTGTAGGACTTGGTGGCGGCGACCGCCCGCTCGACTCCCGCCCCCATGGCGAGGACCAGCTCCGCGGCTCGGGCTAGCTCGCTGGTGGGGTCGTTGGTGATCGCGAGCGTGGTCGCCCCGGCGGCGCGGGCGCGCTCCACGGCGGACACGACGTCCGGGGAGGCCCCCGACTGGGAGACCGCGACCAAGCAGCACTCCGGGCCGAAGACGTCGCGCCCGTGGATCGTGTGGACCGACGGCATGACCTCCGCCGTGACCAGGCCGTTGCGCAGCTGCGCCAGGTACCTGCCGTAGAGCGCGGCGTTGGCGCTCGACCCCCGTGCGACCGTCATGAGCACCCGTGGTGCTCGCCGGCGCAGCGTGCCGGCGACGTGCGCCACCTCCGGATCGCGGCACAGCCGTGCCCACACGTCGGGCTGCTCGAGGATCTCCGAGAGCATCACCGCGCCCGGCTCCACGCCGAGCTCCTGGTGCGTCACAGGCCTCACCCGTCCACCTCGCTCGCGACGTCCGCACGGAGCACGGCAGCCGTGGTCACCCGGGCGGCCACCTCCGGGTCGACGTCGCCGCCGGCCGCCCGCAGCGCGGCGACCACCGCTCCCGCCACGGGTCGGCAGCCCAGGACCGTCGTGGTCGCCTTCGGGCAGGTGACCGCGAGCTCCCGGGCGACGGCGTCGGCGAGGCCGCTGTCGCGACGCGTCACGACGCCACCGGCGAGGACGACCGGCGCCGGGGTGTCCCCGAGGCCGCAGCGCGTCAGCATGACCTGGGCCATCCCGGCCATCTCGCGGGCGAGTCGCCCCATGAGGTCGCGTGCCACGGCGTCGCCCGCCGCGTCGGCCGCAAGGAGCACCGGCACGAGCTCGCCGAGACGGTGCTCGGGCAGCTGCCCGCGGTGCACGGCGAGCACCACGTCCGTCACGGACGCCGTGCCGAAGTGCTCGCGGACGCCGGCCGTGAGGTCGGTCCGCACGCCGCGACCGTCCTCGTCGCGCACGGCGTGCCAGAGAACCTCCCGGCCGAGCCCGAGACCGCCACCCCAGTCGCCGGAGAGACGGCCGAGCGAGAGGAAGCCGAGGCGTTCGCCCGACGGCGCCATACCTGCCGCGTTGATCCCTGCCCCGCAGATGACCGCTGCCCCGGGCTCCCCTCGGGTGCCCGCGAGCAGGACGGCGACGGTGTCGTTGTCGACGACCCTGGCCGGCCGCGGGTACCTCGCTGCGAGCACGCGCTCGAACGCGGGCGCGTCCTCCGGCAGGTCCAGGCCCGCGAGCAAGGTCGCCACGGCGATCGGTTCCTCGGCTCGGCCCGCCTCTGCGAGGGCGCGTTCGACCGTCGCCGAGACGACAGCGAGGGCACTCTCGTCACCGAGCTTCGCCGGCGAGGAGCCGGGGCCACGCACGAGCGAGAGGACGGTACCGTCGGCGCCGGCCACCGCGACCTCGGTCTTCGAGTTCCCCCCGTCGACGCCGACGACGACGGCGCTCACCGCGCAGCCCATGGCAGGAGCTGACGGTTCTGCTCCACGACGCGGTCCGCGAGCCGCTCGGCCCGGTCCCACTGCCGCACGAGCGGGTGCGCGACCAGCGCGGAGACCACCCGGTCCCGCCCACCTTCCCGCGCGGCCTCGAGGGCCAACTCCTCGTAGGCGTACACGTCGGCGATCAGACCGCGGACGATCGGCGGGAGCGGTGCGACCGGCTCCAGCACGACCGACCCTGGCGCGACCGCAGCCGGGACCTCCACGACGGCGTCGTCAGGGAGGAAGTCGAGGGTGCCGTGGTTGCGGGCGTTCACGACGTGCCGTCCCGGACGGGACCCGACGAGCGAGGCCATGAGCTGGACCGCGGACTCGGAGTAGAGGGCCCCGCCGCGCCGCGACAGCGCCTCGGGCTTCGACACGACCGACGGGTCCGCGTACAGCGCCAGCAGCTCGCGCTCGATCTGCTGGACCTCTTCGGCACGCGACGGGTGGGACCGCTGCTCGGCGAGCACCTCGTCGTGGCAGTAGTAGTAGCGCAGGTAGTACGAGGGAACGATGCCCAGGTGCCGGACCACACCGACCGGGAGCTTCACCCGCTCGGCCAACGGCTCCGGGTGCTGCTCCAGCAGTCCCGGCAGACGGTCCTCGCCGCCGACTGTCACGGCGAGCTCCCACGTCAGGTGGTTGAGCCCGACGTGCGACGTGGCGACGTCGTCGGGTGCCGCGTCGAGCAGACCGGCGAAGAAGTGCTGCATCCCGATGGCGACGTTGCACAGACCGACGGCCCGATGACCCTCCTCGAGCAGCGCTCGCGTGACGATGCCGACCGGGTTGGTGAAGTCGATGATCCAGGCGTCGGGCGCGTGGCGGGCGATCGTCCGGGCCACCTCCAGGACGACGGGCACGGTGCGCAGAGCCTTCGCCAGACCGCCGACGCCGGTCGTCTCCTGCCCGATGCAGCCGAGGTCGAGCGGGAGGTGCTCGTCCCGGGCTCGCGCCTCCTGGCCACCGACCCGGAGCTGGATCAGGACCACCGCGGCGCCGTCGAGGGCACGTACCAGGTCGGTCTCCAGGCGGACTCGGTACGGCCGGTCGAAGGCGTCGACGATCCGCCGGGACATCGCCCCGACCAGCTCCAGGCGGTCGGCCTGGGGGTCGACGAGGACGACCTCCTCGACGGGCAGGACGTCGTGCATCCGTGCGAACCCGTCGATCAGCTCCGGCGTGTACGTCGAGGCTCCCCCGACGACGACAATCTTCATGACATGCCCTTCTCTCGGTGTGGCGGGACGGCGTTCGCCGGCTCCCGCCTCAGGTGTGTGGGGCCGCGGCGGCGCGCGCCCGGTCGACCAGCTCTGCGACCGCGACGCCGTCGGCCAGGCCGGCGAGCAGCCGCACGTCGTCGTCGTCGGCCCCGGCCAGCCGCCGGCGCACGGCGTCCGCCATCCCGACGTAGCCCCAGTCGGCGAGGAAGTCGCCGCTGCCCAGGGCCTGGTCGGTCACTGCCTCGCCCGCGTCGTCCCACGTGCTGATCGCGACCGCACCCGCGCGCGCCGCGGCTCCGGACGTCCGGACGTCGAGGTCGAGCATCCGGCCGACCCCCATCGACCACCACGTGCTGCCGGAGTCCTGCGCCGTGACCGTGGCGAGCGCGCCGTCGGCCGTCCGCAGCACGACCGTCGCAGTATCGGGCTCGGCCGTGCCCGGCAGCCGGACGTGGGAGGTGGCCGCCACCAGGTCCGTGGGCTCTGCACGGAGCAGGTGCCGCCACAGGTCCAGGGCGTGCGAGCCCAGGCACGCGAGCACCCCGCCGCCACGTTCGGCCGTCCCTGCCCACGTGTGCAGGAACGGCGGCGAGGTGACGTCGATCCGCACCCGACGCACGTCGCCACGTCGACCGGCCAGCCAGGCGTCGAGCGCGCGCACGCCAGGCATGAAGCGCTGGTTGAACGCCACCACGAGCCGCTCCCCGTCCCCGCCCAGCCGCTCGGCCAGGGCGTGGGCGCGCTCGCCGTCGAGCGCGAGCGGCTTCTCGCAGACGACGAGCGGGACCTCCGCGAGGAGTGCCTCGAGCGGACCCGAGCGGATGTCGTGCGGCGTGCACAGGTACGCGACGTCGAGCCCGGCCTGCGGCAGCCGTGCGGGCTCCACCACACGGCCCCCGTGCTGCTCGACGAGGTGTCGCGCGGCCCCGTCGTCGACGTCGGCCGCGACGACCTCCACGTGGCCGCCCCGTCGCAGCGCCTGCAGGTGCAGGTCCGCGATGTACCCGCAGCCGAGGACGCCGACGCGCAGCGGGGCGCCCGCACGCGTCCGGTGCTGGATCATCGTCGTCGCGCCGTGCTCAGTCGCGCACGCGGACGATCATCTCGATCTCCACGGGCTGGTTGAGCGGCAGGTTCGACGTGCCGAGGGCGGAGCGTGCATGCCGGCCCCGCTCGCCGAAGACCTCGACGAGCAGGTCGGAGCACCCGTGGACGACCTTCGGCTGGTCGTGGAAGTCGTCAGCACTGTTGACCAGCGCCAGCACCTTGAGCACCCGGTCCACGCGGTCCAGCGAGCCGAGGTGGTCCTTGACCGAGCGCAGCAGCTGCACGCCGGTCGCCCGGGCGGCCAGGTAGGCGTCGTCCAGCGAGACCTCCGCACCGACGCGCCCGCGGTACAGCAGGGTGCCCTCGTGGTCCTCCGGCCCGTGGCCGGACACGTAGAGCGTCGTCCCGTCCTGGACGCACGGGACCACGCCGCCACCGCGGTTGATCTTCGTCGGCAGGTCGATGCCGAGCTCCTGGACGCGCTTGTCGTAGCTCATGTCGCTCCTTCGGTCAGTGGTGGTGTCGGGGTCGGTCCGGGTCAGCCCTTGACGCTGCCCGCGGTGAGGCCGGCGACGAGGTGCCGCTGGAAGGTGAGGAAGAGGGCGACCGCGGGCAGGGTCACGAGGGTCGCCCCCGCCATGAGCTGGCCCCAGAGCGTGGCGTTCTCCCCGACCATGAGGTTCAGCGCGACCGGCACGGTGCGCAGCCCGGGCTCCTGGATGAGCGTCGTGGCGAACAGGAACTCCTGCCACGAGAGGATGAACGAGAACAGGCCCACGGCGGCCAGCGCAGGGCGGGCGATGGGGACGACCACTCGGAAGACGACGCCGAGCGGGCCACACCCGTCGATCAGCGCCGCCTCCTCCACCTCGACCGGCAGGGCGTCGAAGTAGCTCTTGAGGAGCATCGTCGAGAACGGGATCGCGAACGTCAGGTGCGCGAGGATCAGACCGATCATCGTGTTGGTGAGCTGCAGGCGGCTGAAGATCAGGAAGATGGGGATCAGCAGCAGGAAGCTCGGGAAGACCTGCGTCACGAACAGGGTGGCGAAGATCGGGGTCCGACCGATCATCCGGAACCGCGACATCGCGTAGGCGAAGAGCGTGGAGATGACCACGGCCGCGACGGCGGTCGTCACCGCGACGACCACGCTGTTGCCGAGGGACTGGAGGAACCGGCCCTGGCTGAGCAGGTCCACGTAGTTCGACAGGGTCGCGTTCTCGGGCAGGAGCATGGGGACCGGGCTGAAGATCTCGTCCGTCGGCTTGAACGACGTCATGATCATCCACACCACGGGGAAGACCAGCACCAGCGCGCAGATCGTCGAGCCGACGGCGGACAGGTCTGTGGCAAGCCGCCTGCGGCGGCGGACGCCGAGTGAACTCATGCTGCGCTCCTCCGGGTGACGAGTCGGGCGAACGGCACGATGAGCAGCGCGAGGACCAGCAGCCCGAACGTGCCGATCGCCGCGGCGTAGTTCGTGTTGCCGAACGAGAACGCGCTCAGGTAGGTGAAGACGGAGATGATCTGGCTCGATCCCGCCGGTCCGCCGCCGGTCATCAGGAAGATCAGGTCGAACTGGTTGTAGGTCCAGATCGTCGTGAAGCCGATGACGATCGTGCTGACGCCCGCGATCGAGGGCCACGTTACGTAGCGGAACTGCTGACCGGCGGAGGCCCCGTCGAGCTCTGCTGCCTCGTAGTACTCCCCGCCGATGCTCTGCAGCCCGGCGAGCAGCGTGACCGCGACGAACGGCACCTGCTTCCACACCGCCACGACAATGACCGCCCACAGCGAGGTCGACGGCTGACCGAGCCAGTGCACCGGCCCGTCCACGAGCCCGAGGGTGGAGAGCACATGGTTGAGCACGCCGTAGCGACCGTCGTAGATGTTGTTCCACGCGAAGGCCGCGGCGACGAACGGCACCGCCCACGGCACGAGCACCAGCGACCGCACGATCACCCGACCCCGGAAGCGCCGGTGCAGCATCAGCGCGATGCCCAGGCCGATGACGTAGGACAGGATCGTCACCGCGGCGACCCACAGCGCCGTGCGCCAGAAGGTCGCCAGTACCTGGGTGTCGCCGAGGAGCTTGGTGAAGTGGTCGAGACCGACGAGCTCGCGCTGGTAGTAGCCGCGGCCGGCCTGCCGGAAGAACCCGGACGCGATCGCCTCGAGTGCCGGGTAGACGAGAAGCACGGCGACGAAGACGAGACCCGGCGCGGAGAGCAACCACGGCAGACGCGCCCGTGCCCGGGTCGCACCGGTGGTCCGGCGGACGGCCGGGCCGGCCGACGCTCGGGTCCGCGAGGGCCTCGTGGCCCGCGGTGACGTGACGGTCATGCTGGTCCTCCCTGACCGGGGACGAGACGGGGTTCGTGGTCGGCGTGCTCGAGCGCGTCGAGCAGGCCGATGACAGCGAGGGTCTCCTCGCGTGGAACAGGCGGTACGCCGGTTCGAGCCAGCGCCATCACGTCGTCGACCAGGCGGTCGTACCAGGGGGCGTAGTCGGTCAGGCTCCACGCGTGCACCAGGCCGGGCCCGCGTGCGACCAGGCCGAACCCCTCCGCGACGCCCTCCGCCGGCTCCAGCACGAAGGTGATCGTCGTGCCGCTGCGGTGCCGCGCCCGCGCGGTGAGACCGACCGGGTCATCGAGGCTGCGCAGCTCGGTGAAGCCCGGGCCCAGGACGGCGACGGCGACCTCGGCCAGGTGGACCCCGTAGAACCACGGCGTCCCGGTGCCGCTGAGCACGAGCGACGCCAGTCCGCCCGCCGCGTGGTGCGCGCGGAGCTGCCCGACCGGCTCCGCATAGCGTGCGGACGACGTGGTGAGCAGCCGTCCGCCGTGCGCGTCCGCGAGGTCCAGGAGCGCGACCGCCGCCTCGGCACCCGGTGCCAGCGGCTTGTCGACAAAGACCGGCAGGCCGGCGGCCAGGTGCGCCGCCGCGAGGCACCCGTGCCTTGCACCGTCCTCGCGGTCCTCCAGCACCAGCACGACGTCGGCGTCGCGGGCGAGCTCGGCGGGGTCGTCGCGCCGTCGGTGCGGGAGGTCGGCCAGGACTCCCGCGTCACCCGGTTCGACCTCGGCCACCGTGAGGGTCGCGCCGCGGTCGAGGAGCCGCCGAGCGAAGGGCGCCGTGTGACCGCTGCGGCCGGCGACGATCGAGACACGCACGACAGGCTCCTGGGATGTGAAGAGGGGCGGACGGGAGGCGGGGGTCGTGCCCGGCGCAGGGCGCGCCGGGCACGACCGGTGGGTCAGCTGCCGGCGAGGGCCTCGGCCGCCGCCTGGGCCCGCTCGACGAACTCCTCGGGCGTGATGGTCCCGAGGACGAGCTCCTGGAGCGCCGGGGCGAAGTCACGCTGGCGGAACTCCTCGTACCAGGGCGTGACGGGGCGGTTCCGCGCGAACGGGGCGGACTCGATGAACGGCACGTTCAGCGGGTCACGGACGAACTCGTCGTCGGTCTGCGCGAAGTCCTCCGTGAACCCGAAGACGCCGGTGACCTTCATGAAGTCGTAGAAGTAGCTGTAGCCCTTCTCCGGGTCGCCCTGCTCGAACAGGAAGGTGAGGAAGTCACCGGCGACGTCCGGGTGCTCGCTGAGCGCGGAGATCGCCAGGCCGTTCGGGTAGCCGAGGGTGGCCTGGCCGGCGGGACCGGCCGGGTACGGCGCGGTCGCCCACTTCCCCTCGAGCTCAGGGGCACCGTCACGCAGGGAGCCGACGACCCACGGGCCGTTGAACATGATCGCGGCGTCACCGGCGATGAACGTGTTGCTCGTCGCCTCCCAGTCGTTGGCCACGATGTCGTCGGTCAGGTAGCCCTCGTCGACGAGCCCGCGCAGGAACGTCGCCGCCTCGAGCGTCTCCGGCGAGTCGAGGACCACGTTCCCGTCGGCGTCGACGACCTCACCGCCGGCCTGCCACAGCATGGGCAGGAAGTAGCCGTCCGGGTCGGTGCCGCTGAACGGGATCGAGAGCGGCTGGTAGCCGGCCGCCGCGAGCGCCTCGCAGGCCGCCTCGAGCTCCTCCCAGGTCGACGGCGGGCTGGCCGGGTCGAGCCCGGCCGCCTCGAAGAGGTCGGTCCGGTAGAACATCCCCCAGACGGAGGCGTCCCACTGCACTGCGTACCGCTTGCCGTCCTCACCGACCATGCCGTCGTAGCCGGACTCGTAGGCGTTGTCCAGGACGGCGGCGTCGACGTAGTCGTCCACCGGTACGAAGGCGTCGTTCTCCATGAACGTGGAGACCCAGGACGGCGCGAGCAGCGCGATGTCGGGCGGGTTCCCGGCGGTCAGCCGCGTCTGGTACTGGCCGAACGAGTTGTTCCAGCCAACCTCGGTGAGCTCGATCGTGACACCGTCGTTGGCCTCCTCGAACGCCGTGATGGCGTCCTGGATGACCTGGGTCTGCGCCGGCACGGTGCCACCGGTGAGGGAGAACTCGAGGTTCACCTGCCCATCGTCGGCGCCGTCGCCGTCGCCCGTGCCACCACCGGAGCCGCACGCGGCGAGGAGCGCCGACACGGTCACAACGCCCGCGACGGCAGAGAGCCGACGCTTCCTGTGCAACTGCCTCTTCATCCTGTTCCCTTTCAAACTTCGACGGACGGCCGCCACGGTGCGACGGCCGGTGGTGCGGTCAGAGGTCCTGGTCGCCCGGCGGGTAGGCCGGGGCGACGGCTCGGCCGGTGTCGAGCGACTTCCGGACGGCGGCGATCACTGCGGCCGCGTCGGCCGCGTCCTGCATCGACGACAGGGGCGCGTCGCCGGTGCGGAGCTGGCCGAGGAGGTGACGGGCCTGGTTGTCGAACAGCTCCTGGTAGTACGGCGTGGTCGGGTTGCCGCCGGGCTCGAGGGGCCCGACGACGTCGCGGCGGGAGAAGGTGGCCGCACCGCCGGTGCCGATGACATGGAGCCGGTGGGTCCGCGGCGTCGCCGAGTGGTCGTCAGCGGCCCAGGACTGGTAGAGCTGCCCCAGCACACCGCCCGAGTCCCACCGCGCCACGACGGCGAGGTGCTGGGGCGTCACCGGCAGCTCCTCGAGCGGGGTCGCTGCGAGCGCGACCACGGAGTCCGGCCGGCCGAGCAGGTACAGCGCCGTGTACACGTGATGGATGAGGACCTCCTCGAGAGGCCCCCGGTACCGCTGTGCGATCTCGTCCGGCATCCGGTAGGTCTCCGAGATGTCGAGCGAGACCGGAGCGCCGAGGTCACCACGGAGCAGTGCGTCACGGATCCGCCGCACCTCCGGGAGGTGGATGCTGTTGTGCCCGGGCACGCAGGTCACGCCGGCGGCGCGGGCCGCGACGTCGAGGCGCCGGACCTCCTCGGGCGACCACGAGACCGGCTTCTCGACGAGGACGTGCCGGCCCGCGCCGACGGCGGCGAGCGCATGGGCGACGTGGTCGTCGGCGTGGGACAGGACCAGCACCAGGTCGACCTCCGCCGCGACGAGCTCCGCGACCGACCCGTGGACGGTCGCGCCGTGGGCGGTCGCAAGGTGTGCCGCGCGCTCAGGGTCCCGGTCGTGGACGGCGCCGATGCGTGCGCCGGCCGCACGGAAGGCCGCGGCGTGCTGGGCGGCGACCCGTCCGGCGCCGATGAGCCCGATGGTCGTCATACGGCACCTCCGTGCGGTCCGCGACGGTACGTCCCGGGGGTCGCCAACGTGGTCTCGTCGGGCCAGGCGTCCTCGGGCCGCGCGCCGTCGGGACCGGTGAGCTCCGTGCCGGCGAGGAAGGTCCGGGTGGCGACGAGGCGCACCGGGGCCCGGCGGCGAGCGCCGTAGGCGTCGGAGAGGGTCAAGGCCTCGCGTGTCTCGAGCACCGCGATGTCCGCCGGTGCACCGGGCGTGAGGACGCCGACGTCGTCCCCGAGCGCGAGGACCTCGGCCGGCGCACGGGTAGCGCGGCGGAGCACGTCGAGCAGGTCCATCCCGACTGCGAGCATCTTGGTCATCACCGTGGGCAGGTCGAACGCCCCTCGGGACACGCTGGTGGCGTGCAGGTCCGAGGACACCGTGTGGGGCACGCAGCCCGCCTCGAGCAACGCCTCCATCACGTCGAAGCCGAATCCACCGACGCCGTGCCCGACGTCGAACCGGACACCGCGGTCGTAGGCGTCGCGAACGACCGCCGTCACGCGGCCCTGCTCGTCGAGGAGACCCTCGCTGACACCGGTCGCACAGTGCGTCACGACGTCGCCGGCTCGCAGGAGCCGCAGCACGTCCGCAGCACTCGGCGGCGCGGCGCCGATGTGCGCCATCACGGGCAGGCCGGTCTCGCGCCCGATGTGTAGCGCTCTGTGCAACGGCTCCACACCGTTGTCACCGACGGTGTTGTGGTCGACGCGGGCCTTGATCCCGACGACGACGCCCCGGTGCGCCTCGACGGCCTCGACGGCGCGGTCCACCACGCAGTTCTCCAGGATCCGGCACTCATAGCTCTCACCCGCGAGACCGATGGCCGAGACGTTGAGGAGAACCGGGACGCGGACGGTGCGCCGCGCGGCGCCCTCGAGGAGCGCGCCGAGGGTGTAGGCGCCGGCGGATCCCGCATCCACCCACGTGGTGACCCCGGAGCGCCAGGCCACCGCGTCCGGGTCGAGCCCGTAGTAGCCCCCACCTGCGAACACGTGCGTGTGCATGTCGACCAGGCCGGGCGCGACCAAGGAGCCGGCCACGTCCACCACCCGGTCGGCCGGGCCAGGGAGGGCAGGGCCGACCGCGACCACGACACCCCGCTCCACCGCGACGTCGTGCGAACGCAGGAGCGTGCCGTTGCGCACGTCCACCACGTCGCCCCCGCGGATGAGCAGGTCAACCATCGCGTTGCGTCCTTTGCACCGACCATTGCGCTTCTTGCGCGGCAATGTCTAGCATCGGTCTGCGCGAAGGTCAAGGGCGTCCCACACGGTGTGGGCGCGGGCCATGGAGACGAGGAGGTGCACGCCGGTGGGTCCACAGCCGCAGGGAGGAACGTCCTCGGGGGTTGTGCGGGGCGACGTCGTGGCCCTGACGACCGCGCTGGTCGCGTGCGACTCCCAAAACCCCGGCCCTGGTGAGGCCGCCGTAGTGGACCTCATCCTGGACCGGGTGGCCCGGCCGGCGGGCTTCGAGGCCACCCGCGTCGAGGCGTACCCCGGTCGGCCGAACCTGCTGCTCACCGTGGACCGGGGCCCCGGCCCGCACCTCGTCCTCTCGGGCCACGTGGACACCAAGCCCGTGGGCGACGCACTCGGCCGTTGGAGCCACCCGCCGCTCGAGCTCACCGTCGTGGACGGCATGGCCTACGGGCTGGGCTCCTCGGACATGAAGGGCCCGGTGGCGGCGATGCTGCTCGCGCTCGAGGCCTTCGCGCGCACGCCCGGGAGGGGCCGCGCGTCCGTCCTCCTGACGGCGGACGAGGAGACCACCTCCGCCGCAGGCGCCGTCGCACTGGCGGCCCGAGGTGTCCCACAGTGCGACGCCATCGTGATCGGCGAGCCGAGCGGCGTGACCCGCGCCTGGGAGTCCATCGCGGTCGTCTCACGCGGGATCGCCTGCTTCGAGATCCACGTCACCGCACGTCAGGGGCACAGCGGGCTCTCAGCGTCGCTCGGCCGGAACGCGATCCAGTTGGCCGCCGAGGTCGTTCTCGCCTTCGACGGCTGGGCGCCGCCCGTCGCCCGGCCGGGGCCCGTGCCCTGCGAGCCGACCGTGAACCCCGGCATGACGGTCTCCGGCGGTGTCGCCTTCGGGACCTGGCCGGGTGCCGCCGTGGTGGGCTGCGAGATCCGGCTGGTCCCCGGCATGGACCGGGCGGGGGTGATGTCCTCCGTGGAGGAGCTCGCACGCCGGACCGTCGGAGATCGCGGCCAGGTGGAGGTACGGCCCGTCGCGGACAGCCGGGCGTGGGCACCTGCGGTCGCCACCGACCCGTCCGCCCGGGTCGTCCGGGTCGCGCAGGAGGCGTGCGCCGCCGTGCTCGGCGCGGCACCCGCGCTCGGCGCCTACCCGGGCACCACCGAGGCGACCCACTTCGCGCCCGCGCTGGAGGTGCCGGTGGTGGCGAGCCTCGGGCCGGGCTGGCTCAGCGTGGCGCACGGACCCGATGAGTGCGTCGCCGTGGCCGACCTCGAGCACGCGGTCGCGATCTACGCGCGCATGCTCGCCTCGTTCTGCAGCGAGGACACCGCGACAGCTCCCCAGTCCTGAGTTTTGCAATCCCAGTAGCACATAGCGCAACGGAGGTAGCAGTGCCCGTACCGAGGAGAGTCATCAACGGCAAGGGCCCGGCGACGGTCCTGGGCGGTGCCCAGGTCGACAGCCGTGTGGTCGACGCCGTGGCGGAGGCCATGCAGACCTCGGTCCACATGGGCGAGCTCCAGTGGACCGCCGGGCAGGAGATCGCGTCGGCGATCGGAGCCGAGGCCGCCTTCGTCACCGGCTGCGCTGCGGCCGGGATGTCCGTCGGCGTCGCAGCCGCCATCGCCGGTGCCGACATGGCGCAGGTCACCGCCATGCCGCGGGCGCTCCACGACCGAACGGAGGTCGTCATCCAGAAGGCGCACACCATCATCGTCGGCGGATGTGACGCCAGCCAGGTCGTCAGGCTCGGCGGCGGCACACCGGTCGAGGTCGGGACGGCGGCCGACTGCGCCGACTTCCACCTCGCCGCGGGGCTCAGCGCCCGGACGGCTGCCGGGCTCTTCATCGACGGTGAGCGCGCCCACGGCTCGGGCACGCTCGGCCTGCGAGCCTTCGCAGAACAGTGCCACGCCGCGGGCGTCCCCGTGATCGTCGACGCCGCCGGCACGACGGACCCTGGCGCCTTCCTCGCGCAGGGAGCAGACCTCGTGGTCTTCAGCGTGCACAAGTGGTTCCGCGGCCCGACGGCCGGCGTGGTGGCGGGCCGCCGCGACCTCGTCCACGCAGCGTTCCTCCAGGGCGAGTTCGGCGTCGGCCGCCCGATGAAGGCCGGCAAGGAGGGGGTCGCGGGTGCGCTCGCTGCGGTTCGCCTCTGGCGCGCCGGCACCGAGGAGGACCGTGTGATGCGCGAGCGCGAGATCGTGGCTGCCGTCGTCGAGGGCCTCGCCGACGTCCGTGGCCTCGTGGTGCGCGCCGTCCGTACGGAGCACGAGTCGACGGCTCCCATCTCGGTCCGGATCGACGTGAACGCTCGTGAAGCCGGTGTCCAGGCGTGGCAGCTGGCGGCCCGGACGGAGGCGATGGACCCGAGTGTCGTGCTCTACGACTACGAAGCCGCGCAGGGCTACCTCCTGATCGACCCCGGGTTCCTCCACCCCGGCGACCACGAGCACATCGTGCGCGCCGTCCGGGACGCCGTCGGTTCGGGCCCGCACGGGCCGGCCGACCTCTCGACGGCGCCGCCGCCCCGGTTCGCGACCCTCGTGGAGACGATGGCGGGATGGGGGGCGCGGGCCTGAAGCGTCAGTCGAGCTCTCGCGACACCTCGTCGCAGGCGGCCAGCAGGCGCGGCGACGAGGCGCTGAGCCCCTGCTCGTCGAGCGCCACCACGGGGGCGGTGACGGCCATCGCCGCGACCACCGCCCCCGTGGAGTCGTGGACCGGGGCCGCGACGGTGTTCATGTAGTCCTCGTACTCTGCGCGCTCGAAGGCGACGCCGGCACGTGCGACCTCGGCGAGCTCGGCGCTGAGCGCATCGGCGTCCGTCAGGGTCCGCTCCGTGTATGCGCGGAACGGCGCTCCGGCGAGGAGGGCGTCACGCTCGTCGTCGGGCAGCGCCGCGGCGAGCACCTTCCCGCTTGCGGTGGCGTGGAGCGGGAGGGCCTCTCCCACCCGCAGCGCGAGCTGCAACGGCCGCCGGGCGGGGGCCACCTCCACCACCACGGCGTCGCCGTCCTCGTACGTCGCGAGGTAGACGGAGTGACCGGTCGTCTGGCGGAGCCGGCGCATCGCGGGCCGGGCGATCGCGACGACCTCACGCGACTCGAGTGCGAAGGACGCGAGGTCGAAGAGCCGCCGCCCGAGCTTGTAGTGGTGGGCGTCCTCACGGTGGACGAAGTGGTGCTGCTGCAGGGTCGTGAGGAGCCGCAGGACCGTCGACTTGTGGACACCGAGCGACTCCGCCATGTCGGTGAGCGTCGTCCGCCCGGCTGCGATCTCGTCGAGGATGCGGAGTCCGCGGTCCAGGCTCTGGCTCACGACACCTCCCTCGGTCGACCGGAACGTTACCCGAAGCGTTGCATAGCGCGCAATCTGGCGCGACGGCTCCCGCCTACAAGCCCCTGCACAACCGAACGCTCAGTCCTGCGCAGGCTCCGGGGGCAGCATCGGCCAGTCCGGCTGCGGGTCCTCGCCGACCCGGCCGTCGATCGCCTCGCGGAGCAGGTCCATGTGGCCGGTGTGGCGGCCGTACTCCTCGATCAGATCGTGCAGGTGGCGGCGCAGGCTCGGTCGCGCGTCCTCGAACTCGAGGTGGCCCGGGGCGGTCCAGGCCACCGTCGGCGAGGACGTGAGCGTGTACACGGTGCTGTGGTCGTGCACGCCGCGCAGCAGCTCGTGCTCCGGGCTGGGCTCCGTCTTCGTGACGTCGATGGCAGTCAGCACCGTGTCGGTCACGCTCGGGTCCGACACGTGACTCGCGTCGGCGTCCGGGCCGGTTACGATCCGACCCTGGTCGTCGACGTCCGGCACGGCCCGGGGGTCCTCGCTCGCGGCGACCTGCGCGGTCCCCTCGACGACGGTGCCCACCGGCAGCGCGAAGCCGTCCGGGGACGTGGCGTCCTCGGCGACGGCGACGCGGTAGGCGAGCTCGACGGTCTCGCCGACGGCGACGTCCGTCGCGTTGATCCACAGGAGCGTGGTGGCGCCGTCCGCGTCCGGGCCGACGACCGTCGGCTCACCGAGGCCGGCCGGGCTGACCGAGCCGGGCACGTAGACGAGACCCGTCGGCAGCACGTCGCGGAAGGTCACGTTGTAGAGCGGGACCCCGGAGTGGTTGTGCGCCGCCAGACGTACCGTGCCCTCCCTGCCGAGGAGGAGCGTGTCGTCCGTGCCGCGGTACAGAGTGAGTCCCGTCGCGGCGGCCGTCACGTCCTGCACGACCGCACCCGCACTCGTCGGCGCGGCCCACGCCGCCGTGGGCAGCACGAGGCTCAGCGCCGTGAGCACTGCCACAGCGCCGCGACGCACCGGCGTACCGGGCACGCGCCGTGGGCGCCGTGCCCGCGACGGCATCCGGGTCGACGAGGGGGCACCGGTCGGGGCGCTGTGGGCAGGGCGGTGCTGCCGGGGCATGCGAAAGCTCCGTCGGGTGGGGGTCAGGACGGCCCGAGACACCTGCACGGCCGGAGAGGCGGCGGCGAAACTCGTCGATCATGACCATAGGTCGGCCTGACGGCGTTGCTTCCCGATTCGGCCGGTATGCCCCGCCAGGTCCACCCGGTCCTTCACCCGTCCGGACCAGTGCGGCGCAGCCCGCGCTCCGGGGCGCCGACGCGCTCAGCGGCAGGCACGGGCGGCCCGACGCACTCAACGGCGGCCGCCGGACGGCCGGTCCCCCGCCGCGAGGCGTGGACTGCGGTCTCGGGTGCCCTAGCGGCCTAGATTGGTCGCGTGACCAGTTCCGACGGCGTGGCGCGACCGCACCCGGGCCGCGTCCGAGGCGAGAGGCGCCGCGCCCAGCTGGTCGACGCGGGGATCGAGGTCCTCGCCGAGCGTGGGTGGGCCAGCACCACCGCCCGGGCGGTCGCGGACAGGGCAGGCGCCCAGCTGGGCCTGATCCACTACCACTTCGGGGGCTTCCCCCAGCTCAAGCGCGCGATCACGGCCGCGGTGATCGACGAGGCCTTCCAGCCGGTGCTGCGACGCGTCGCCGAGTCCGAGCGGTGGCAGGACGGCCTCGCCCACGCCGTCGAGGCCGGGACCGAGGACGTGGACGGGATGTCCGGACGCCTCACCGCCGAGCTCGTCGTGGCCTCGCTGCAGGACGAGGAGGTCCGGGAGCAGCTCCGGGAGGCCCTGGCGGCCGCACGCCGGCAGATGACCGGGACCTTCCGCGCCCGAGGCGTCGCGGCGGACGACGCCGAGGGCCTCGCCGTCGTCGGCGCGGCCCTCCTCGACGGGTTGCTGCTGCACCGCCTGATCGACCGCGACCTGCCGCTCACCGCCGCGGCCGAGGTGCTCCGCACCCTGGACTGACGCGGGACCGTCGCGCCTACGGGTCGGACGGCGCCACGGCGACCCGCCCCCGGGCCGCCTCCGTGTCCAGCATGCGCCAGACGGGCACGCCGACCCCGTACGTGACGAAGTCGCCGTGCGGCCGGAGCCGCACGAGGACCGCGGGCCCCCGGTGCGGCGCCGGGTCCGGCAGGCGCAGGAGTCGCCGGCGGACGGGCTCCGGCGCCCGGTCGAGGGTCACGACCTCCGCGGTGGCCGGGAAGGTGATGGAGGCCGGCGGAACCGGGGCGAGCAGGGCGAGCACCTTCGCGCGCGGGACCGGCACCGTCACCGACTCCTCCGGCTGGTGACGGATGTGCCGGACCTTCCAGTCCGCCGAGCTCGCGGCGAACCAGACGGCCCGGTCGTGCACCGCGGGCGCAACGCCCGCCGTCCTGCCCTGCCCCCGAGCGCTGACCATGCCGACCACGAGGAAGGGCTGCCGGGCCAGGGTCCGCCACACCCGAGCCCGCGCGCGGTGGGCGTCGCCCTGCCGGCTCGACAGGCTGCGCCGGGCCCGCATCAGCGGCCCGCCCCGGCCGGTGGTGCGGGGCGGTACGGCTCCTTGAAGCGCCCCAGGTTTGATGCCGCTCCTGTTTGAGTCCAGGAGGATGAGCAGATGCCTAAGAAGATCGAGCCCGCTGTCAAGGAGCGGGCGGTGCGTCGGGTGCTGGAGCACCGGGCGGAGTACCCGACGATGACGGCCGCCGTGCTGGCGGTGGCCCGGCAAGAAGGAATCGGCAAGGAGAGCCTGCGGCGCTGGGTCGCCCAGGCCGAGGTCGACTCCGGGCAGCGGCCCGGGGTCAGCACCGAGGAGTCCGAGCAGGTCAAGGCTCTCAAGGCCGAGAACCGGCGGCCCGGCGGTGATCACCGGGTCAGCCTGCCACCGCGGCAGGCTCGCTCGCGCGCCGAGCACGCCCGAGATCGAACGGTGCGACCGGGACCGGACGGTGCGGCGTCCGGTCCCGGGTCACGGAGC
>Ga0164243_10004648_pt1 | contig 21401 bp, 16 predicted proteins | sample OricompcompostOP_FD_108781 | JGI IMG/M metagenome (GOLD analysis project Ga0164243, IMG submission 108781) | Organic Plus compost microbial communities from Emeryville, California, USA - Original compost - Organic plus compost (OP) | ecosystem: Engineered > Solid waste > Mixed feedstock >...
ACCGCCCCGGCGATCCACACCACGGTGAACAGGCCCCAGCAGATCGCGAGAGCCCAGTACGAAACGGCGTCCCACTGGCTGTCGTTCACGGCTGCCTCCCCCGCCCTCTCCTGTCCGTGGAGCCCCGGCCGACCGGCGCCGACTGCCTCCGGCGACCTCGCGTACGTATATGTCGCATACGAAACGTCGTGTACGACAGAGTTGTCAACCCTCGGCTCCGCAGCGGCAGTTGCGGCCGGTCACACCGCCAGGGCCCGGCCGCCGCCGTACCGCTGCGTGAACCACTCGTACGTACTGGGTGGTTGAACGCCGAGCGCTTCTTCGGTCCGCGAGGAGCCGGCCGGCGATAGCGCCCCGGAGGTCGAACGGCCGGAATCCTTCAGGCACGTCGTACGCAAACCGGAGCGAGCAGCGCCCACGTGCTCCGGACTCCTCGAAATGCACGGCTTTCCCATGTGCCCCGGCCGAATCAGCAGCGACGGCGCGGGAGCGTACGAGGGCTACTGCTCCCGTGACGTGTTCGGTGCGCGCGGACCCGCCTGCCTGTCCTCGTCCGAACCGCCGCCGTACCCCAGTTCGTTCAGAAAGGCCGCTACCGCCGCCGATGGACGGCCTCGGCGCCACACCAGGCGTTCGGCGCGGGAGGGTGCGTCGCGTACGGGAACGGTGCGCAGGTGCGGGAGTCGGGCGGCGAAGCCGGCGGGCAGCAGGGCGATGCCCAGTCCGTGGTCCACGAGGCGGGCCAGGAAGTCGACGCCGCCTACTTCGAACGCGACCTGTCTGCGCAGGCCGGCCGCGGCGAACGCCTCGTCGGACTGGGCGCGGGCGGCGCTCTTGGCGGGGAAGTCGACGAAGACCTCCTCCGCCAGCCGTTCCAGGGCGACTTCGCGCCGGCCGGCGAGGGGGTGGTGCGGCGGGACGACGGCGACGAGTTCGCCGCGGGCGAGTTCGTGGCCGTTCGTGCCGGGCGTGGGGAAGGCGGGCGGTACGCCGATGAAGGCGACGTCGAGGGCGCTGCGCCGCACCTGCTCGACCATGCGCTCGCTGGCGCCCGTGTGCAGGCTGATGTCGACGCGGGGGCAGCGCCGGTGGAAGTCGCGCAGCGCCTGCGGCAGATCGACGGCGGTCAGCGTCGGTATGGCCCCGATGGCGAGGCGGCCGCGCACTTCGCCCGCGGCGGCGGAGACTTCGGCGCGGGCCCGGTCGGCGGCGCCGACGGCTTCCCGTGCGGCGGGGACGAACGCCTCGCCGGCCGGGGTCAGTTGCACCCGGCGGCTGGTGCGCTCGAACAGCCGGGCTCCCAACTCGCGTTCCAGGCGGGCGATTTGGTGGCTCAGGGCGGACTGCACGACGTGGCAGCGCTCGGCGGCGCGGGTGAAGTTCGCGGTGTCGGCCACGGCCAGGACGTAGCGCATCTGCTGGAGTTCCACCGAGGCATCGTGCTGTGTCATCGGTGCGATGACAACCATGTGTTGGACTCATGGTTCGGCCGCCCGGAAGAGTGGATGCCGACGGCGCGGCGGTCAACTGCGGGGCTCCCGCCGCCACTTCGTCCCCCGCGCCCCGGCACGTCCACGCATCCGTTTCGGAGGTCATCATGCGTGTCATCGCTTTCGACCATCTCGTGCTCAGCGTCGCCGACGTCGAGCGCTCCCTCCGCTTCTACTCCGGCACGCTCGGGCTCGCGCCGGTGCGCGTCGAGGAGTGGCGGGCCGGGCGCGCGCCGTTCCCGTCCGTACGCGTCAGCGACTCCACCATCATCGATCTGGTGCGGGCGCCGGAGGAGCAGCCGGGCACGGGGGCGGGCACCGGGCGGGGCGCCGGGCAGGGCACCGAGCAGGGCGCCGTCCGCAACGTCGATCACATCTGCCTCGTCGTCGAACCGCTCGACTGGCAACAGGTCGTGGATTCGGGCGAGTTCACCGTGCTGGACGGTCCCGGGCCGCGGTTCGGCGCCCGGGGCACGGCGCAGTCGCTGTACGTGGCCGACCCGGACGGCAACACGGTCGAGCTGCGCTGGTATCCGCAGGACGCCGGCTGACGCGTACGGCGATCGCACCGTGGACGCTCCACCCGCCATGGACGCCCCGACGCTCCACCCGCCGTGGACGCCCCAACCCGCCCGGTACGGCGGTGAGTCGGCGGCGCAGACCGTCAACTCCCCGGCTCCGCGGGCTTCCACACCCGCGCCTCGACGTCCGTCAGGTCGGCCAGCGCCTCCGCTATCAGCGGCTCGACCTCGGTCCAGGAGAGCCCGCCGTGTCCGCAGCCGAGCGCGGGCAGTGCGAGGGAGCGGATGTCCCACTCGGCGACGGCGCTGCGGAGTGCCGCGAGCCCGGAGCGGACGTCCTCCGGGCGGGAGCGGGAGCGCCAGTGGCGCTTGGTGGGGAAGTTGACGATGAGGCGAGGCCGCGGGGCGGGGGCGCCGGCCGTGGTCAGCCGGTGGACGTGCACCGTGCCGATCGTCAACTCGCCGCTTCCGCACGCCTCTTCGTACGCCGTGAAGTTCTCCGGGAAGGCCCGCTTGAACCGGAGGGCGAGCCCCTTGCCCATCACGCCGACCGTGTTCACGGGGTTCACCAGCGCATCGACGTCCGCTGTCAGCAGGTCTCCGTGGCCGCGTGTCAGCATCCCGGCAGCACTCCCCCGTCGCGTCCCGAGGCCCCGTCGCGTCCCGTACGGGGCGGTCTCGTCGTACGCGTCAGTGGTACCAGCCGGGTCTGACAGCCGGTCTGACAGCCGGGCCCTGCTCCGGGACCCTGGAGCAGGGCCCCGGGCTCGCTCCGCGCTCACTCCCCCGCGTCGTCGTGCTGGCGTGCCGCGAGTGCGTGGACGGTGTCCCGGGTCGCCGGGTAGAGGCCCAAGTAGTGCTCGTACAGGGCGTCGTAGGCGCGGGAGCGGTCCGGGTCGGGGGCGACCGTCGTCTCGATCGGGTTCCAGGAGGCGATGTCCGCGGGCCGGGCGAGGCCGGTGCCGACGGCGGCGAGGAAGGTGTCGCCGTAGGCGGCGCCGATGGTGTGCCGTGGTACGTCCTGGGCGAGCCCGGTGACATCGGAGACGATGCTCGTCCACAGTTCGCGGGCGCCGCCGCCCACGGCGACGAGGCGGCGCAGGTCGCCGCCGGCTTCGCGCATGGCGGCGAGGTTGTGCCGTACGCCGTAGGCGGTGGCCTCCAGTGCGGCGCGGTAGAGGTGGGCGCGGCCGTGCCGCAGCGTCAGTCCGGCGACGACGCCGCGCGCGTCCGGGTCGAAGACGGGGGTGCGCTCGCCCGCGAAGTACGGCAGCATCAGCAACCCTTCGGCGCCGGCGGGCAGTTGGGCGGCCTCCCGGGTGAGCGTGGCGTAGTCGGCGCCGGTGAGGTCGCGCAGCCAGGCGGTGATCGCTCCGGAGGTGGCCATGCCGGCGGCGAGGCAGTAGGTGCCGTCGAAGGCGCCTGCGGTGGACCACAGCCGTACGTCGGGTACGGGCTCGGCGACGACGTTGACCAGGAACATCGTCGTGCCGTACATCAGCATCAGGTCGCCCGCTCCGGTGGCGCCGACGCCGGTGCCCTCGGCCCAGGCGTCGATGGTGCCGGCGACGACCGGGGTGCCGGCGGGGATGCCGGTCTCGCGGGCGGCCTCGCCGGTCACTTCGCCCACGACGTCGGAGGGCCACACCAGCCGGGGCCATTCCAGTCCGGGCGCGACCTGTTCGCACCACTCGTCGATCCAGGCGCGCTCGCGCAGGTCGTACAGCGGGTCGCACTGGCTGGCCGAGTGGTGGTCGAGCACGTAGGCGCCGGTGAGCCGGTGCGCGAGGTACGAACTGGCCATGTACCAGCGGCGCATCCGCGCGTACGTCTCGGGTTCGCGCTGCCGCACCCACGCGAACTTCGGGCCGAGGGCCTGGCTGGTGAGCGCCGAGCCGCAGCGGCGCATGATCTCGTCCTCGCCGTAGCGGGCGGTGAGTTCGGCGATCTGCTCGCCGGCGCGGGTGTCGACGCCGTAGAGGATCGCGGGGCGCAGCGGCCGGCTGTCGGCGTCGGCGGGCAGCAGGCAGGGGCCGATGCCGCTGACGCCGACGCCGGCGAGGGTTTCGCCGTCCGGGAGGTCGGCGAGGAGTTCGGCGGCGAGCGCCCGGAAGTCCTGCCACCAGACGGTGTCGGCGTCGTGCTCGACCCAGCCGGGCAGCGGGGTGGACGTCTCGTGCTCGCGTACGGCCTGGGCGACGAGGGTTCCGTCGGGGCGGGTGAGGACGCCCTTGGAGCTGGAGGTGCCGATGTCGATGCCGAGCAGCAGGGTCATGGGTGGTCGGTCCTTGGTGTGACGGAGGGACGGACGGACGACGGTAGGGGGCGAAGTGGGGGCTGCGGGTGGGGAGTCGGGGCTGTGGGTGGGGGTGTGAGACCGGCCGCCGCCGGCGGGCGGTGCGGCGACGCCCGGTCCCGTTGCGTGGTGCGCCGGATCTCTGGCGTGGTGCGCCGGAGGTCAGCCGCCCTTGTGGCTGAAGTCGTTCTTCTTGTAGACCTCTTCCGCGTTGCCCTTGGTGACGGGCTGAGTGTCGAGCGCCTGGTGCTTCTTCACCTTCTTCTTCCGCACGATGTCCTCGACGGTACGGGCGGCCTCCTTCGCGCCGGTCGGGTACGCGAACGTCTCCAGCAGGTCGCCCTGTTGGACCGCGCGGATGCCGCCGCCGTCGATGGCGAGCCCGTCCGTTCCGATGAACTTGATGCTCTTGTCCTTGTGCATGCCCTTCGCGGCGAGCTGGGCGCCGATGGCCATGTCGTCGTTGTGCCCGTACACCAAATCGATCTTGGTGCCGTTGCGCAGCCACTGCTGCATGATCTGAGTGGCGTTGGGGCGCAGCCACTTGGCCTCGCGCTGCCGCACCACCTTGATCTTCCGGTTCTTCTTGATACCGGCCATGAAGCCGTTGTGCCGGTCGATCTGCGGCTTGTCGGAGAGGATGCCGCGCAGTTCGGCGACGTTGCCGCCGTGCGGCAGCTCCTTGGCGGCCCGTTCGCCGGCCAGCTTGCCGATCTTGTAGTTGTCGCCGCCGATGAACGACGTGTAGCAGTTCGTCTTCACGTCGCGGTCGAGCACGACGACCGGGATGTGCGCCTGGCAGGCGCGCTGTACGGCGCCGGTCAGCGGGTCCGGCTCGTTCGGCGAGATCAGCAGGACGTCGACCTTCTTCTTGATGAAGTTCTGCACCTGGCTGATCTGTTGGGCGCTGTTGGCGTTGGCGTCCGAGATCGGCAGCAGCTTCAGGTTCGGGTACTTCTTGACGTAGTACTCCAGCTGCTTGTTGACCTGGGCGCGGTACGGCTCGGCGTTGTTGGACTGCGAGTAGCCGATGACGAACTTGCCGTCCGGGCCCGGCTTTCCGTCCGCCATCGGCGGCTTGGAGCTGCATCCGGTGGCCGCGGCCACGCCCGAGACCGCGAGCACTGCGATGAGTGCGCGGACGTACGTGCGGGCGCGCGGGCGGGTGCGCGGGACGGTGCCCGTACGCGTGCGGAGGCGCTGGTTCATGCCGAGGCCGCCTCCTTCGCACCGCCGGACGCCGGACCGCTCGAACCGGACGAACCGGCCGAACCAGCGGAACCACCGGGGCCGTTCGAGCCGGCGGAACCGCTCGGACCTGCCGAGCCGCCGCGCAGCCGGCGCCGCAGGCTCCGCATCAGGTCGGGCCGCTGGAGCACCACCGCGAAGACGACGATGACGCCCTTGATCACCAACTGCCAGTTCGGGCTGACGTCGTTGAGCCCGAGCACGTTGTCCAGCAGGGTCAGGATCAGGGCGCCGATGCCGGTGCCGATGATCGATCCCCTGCCGCCGGCGAGGCTCGCGCCGCCGATCACGGCCGCCGCGATGGCGTCGAGTTCGTACGAGGTGCCGGCGAGCGGGTCGGCGGAGGCGCTGTAGGCGGCGTCGATGGGTCCGGCGAAGCCGGCGAGCAGCCCGGAGAGCGTGAACACGGCGATGATCACGAAGGTGACGTTGATGCCGGACAGCCGGGCCGCCGTCGGGTTGCCGCCGACCGCGTAGACGTGCCGCCCGAACGTCGTGCGGGACAGCAGCAGATGGAACACGATCACCACGCCGAAGAACGCGAGCACCGGGAAGTAGATGCCGCCGTGCAGCCCCTCGAACACGTTGAAGCCGGGGGTGCCCAGGTGCTGGAACTGCTCGGCGTGCGGCGTGAGATCGGCCCCCTTGCGCAACTGGGTCGGTGTGGCCTGGTTGTTGGAGAGCTGCTTGTCGAGGCCGCGCGCGATGGACAGCATCGCGAGCGTCATCACGAACGACTGGATCTTCAGCCAGGCCGTGCCGATGCCGTTGATCAGCCCGAAGGCGGCGCCGATCAGCATGCACAGCGGCACGATCTGCCATACGGGCATGTCGTTCTGGAAGATCATCATGGCCGAGGCCATGGACGCCATGCCCATCACGGAGCCGACCGACAGGTCGATCCCGGCGGTGAGGATCACCAGCGTGACGCCGACGGCGAGGATGCCGCGCGAGGCGAACGCACCGATCGCGTCGGTGAAGTTGGCCTGCGTCAGGAAGGTGTCGCCCTGCGTGACGATGCCCAGCAGCACGACCACGACGAGCCCGATGTAGCCCTGCATCGAGCCCAGTACGGGCAGCACGCGCCGCACGCGGGCGCGCAGCCCCGCGTTCTCGTCGTCGGCGGCGAGGTCGGGGAGCGGAGTGTCGCCGCTGGGAGCTGGGGTCTTGGTGTCAGTCATTCGGGTCCCCGTCGGAGTCGTCGTCGGATGAGTCGCGGTCCGGGCCGTGCCCACCCGGTCCGCCGTCGTACGGGCCGTGGCCGCCCGGGTCGTCGTCCCGGCTCGCGTCGTCCAGGCCCAACTGGTCCTGGTCCGCGTGGACTTGGCCCGCAGGTCGGCCCGCATCCCGTCCCGCGTCCTGGCCTGCGTCGTCCTGGCTCGCGTCCTGGCCTGCGTCGTCCCGGCCCTGGCCGCCGTCGCCCGTCACCGTCTCGCGGGCCATCGCCGCCGTGAGGATGGCCTCCTGCTCGGCCGCGGGACCGCGCTCGGGGTCGCGGTGGAACTCGCCGGTCAGCCGGCCCTCGCACAGCACCAGCACCCGGTCGCACATGCCGATCAGCTCGGGCAGTTCGGAGGAGACGGCGAGGATGCCGGTGCCCTTGGCCGCCAACTGGTCCATCAGCGAGTGGATTTCGGCCTTGGCGCCGACGTCGATGCCGCGCGTCGGCTCGTCCATCAGCAGCAGCGACGGCTCGGTCAGCAGGCACTTGGCGAGCACGACCTTCTGCTGGTTGCCGCCGGAAAGCGTGCCCACGTGCGTACCCAACGACGGTGTCTTGACCTGGAGTTCGGACACCCGCTCGGCCACGGCGGCGCGCTCCCGGCGCCGGTCCACGGTGCGCCACGGCCGCCGGTAGCGGCTGAGCGAGGCGAGCGAGCTGTTGAACCGCACCGTGTTGGCCAGCACCAGCGACTGCGCCTTGCGGTCCTCCGCGACGAGCGCCATGCCGTTGCGGATCGCGTGCCCCGGGCTGCGCGGCCGGTACCGGCGCCCGTCCAGCGTGAACTCCCCGGACACCCGGCCCCCGTACGCGCCGAACAGCGCCTGCAGCACCTCCGTGCGCCCCGCGCCCATCAGCCCGGCCAGCCCGACGATCTCCCCGGCCCGCACGGTCAGATCGATGCCGTGCAGCGCGCTGCCGTCCTCCGGGGCGCAGCTCAACCCGGTGACCTGGAGCCGGGGTTCGCCGTCGCTGCGCTGCGCGGAGCCGCGCGGATACAGCTCGCCGAGGCTGCGGCCGACCATGAGCCGTACGAGTTCGGGCCGGTCGGTCTCGGCCATCGTGCGCGTACCGACGTACTCGCCGTCGCGCAGCACCGCCACCGAGTCCGCGATCTCCTCCAGCTCCTCCAGCCGGTGCGAGATGTAGACGACGCCGACGCCTTCTGCGGTCAACCCGCGTATGACGTCGAAGAGTTGGCGTACCTCGGCGTCCGCGAGGGCCGAGGTGGGCTCGTCCATCACCAGCAGCCGCACATCCGCGCCGAGCGCCTTCGCGACCTCGATCAGCTGCTGTTCGGCGATCCGGCACTGCTTGACGGGGCGCCGCGGCGGCACGTCCAGGCCGACCCGGGCGAGGAGTTGCGCAGCGCGGCGGTCCATCGTCTTGCGGTCGACGGTGCCGCGCGCGGTGCGCGGCTCGCGGCCGAGGAAGATGTTCTCCGCGGCGCTCAACTCCGGTACGAGGTTCAGCTCCTGGTGGATCATCCCGATGCCGTGCCGGGCGGCGTCCTTGGGGCTGTGGATGTCCGCCCGTACGCCGTCGCACTCGATGACGCCCTCGTAGTCGGCGTGCACCCCGGCGAGAATGTTCATCAGCGTCGACTTGCCCGCGCCGTTCTCGCCGAGCAGCGCGACCACCTCACCGGCGTGCACCGTGAGCTGGACGCCCTTGAGGGCGCGTACGCCGGGAAACGACTTGGCTATCCCGCGCATCGCCAGCAGCGGTGCCGTATCACCCTCCTCCGGGCGGTCTTCCGTTGTCGCACGTCGTTGTGGCGACTCTGCACTGGTCATTCACTCACCCCGTCACCTGGTTCGACACGGCGGCGGCCCGGTACGGCCCGGGCCGCCGCGGCGCGCCCGCCGGAGCCGGGGCGGTTCCCCCGGCTCCGGCCTCGTGGCCGGTCCGCTACTCGGCCGCGTCCCCGAAGCCGTCGTAGCGGATGTTCAACTGCTTGCAGACCGCGCGCAGTTCGGGCACGTAGTCGCCCGGCACCGCGTGCAGGTGGTTCGAGCCGAACTTGCTCAGGAACTCCTCGGCCGCGCAGTTCAGCGACGCGAAGGCGTGCGGCCACATCCGGCTGGACGCGCTCATCATCCGCTCGTTGGTCTCCGCGTCGTACTGCGTGAAGCTGCCCCGCATCACGTGCATGCGGTACGCGCCGTTCTCCCGCGTCAGCCGCGCGAACGTCGCGTCACCGGGCGCCGCGAGGTGCTGTACGGAGGCGCCGCCGGCCGGGAAGTAGAAGTCCTCCGGCATGAGGTAGACGTTGCGCATGTTCTCGGCCGGGTCGCTGGAGCGTGCCGCGTACCAGGTGGCGTGCTGGCCGGAGTTGCACAGGTCCCACACGTCCTTGTCCGCGTGGTAGTGCCGTACGTCGGCGAACAGCACCGGGTCGCCGGAGAGCAACTTCAGGATCTGCATCGTCATCGCGGCGTCCATGTCGGCCTCGGTGGAGGTGACATGGGTCTCCTTCGGACCCTCCCAGTCGTACGGGTCGTTGAGGAACGCCTCGGCGATGTCCATCGTGCACCAGTTGGCGGTCAGTTCGGGCTGGCCCTTGATGCCGGAGAAGTCGAGGTTCCACTCGTCGATCAGCTCGCGCATCGCGTAGTAGCTGCGGATCTGCCGCTCCAGCAGCTCCGGCGTGAGCATGCCGCCGTCGTACTGCACTTCGGCGGCGTGCTTCTCCAGCCACTCGCGGGCCGCGGTCACCCGCTTCTGCTCCGCGTTCTCGCTGCGCCGCACGATCTCCCACTGGTCGATCTCCTCGACGTCCACGCCGAAGGTCGCCATCCACTGGTCCGTGTTGGCCGTCGCCGTGTACATCCCCATCGGCCGGCCGCCGATCCGCCCGAACGTCGAACCGCGCAGCCCCTGCACCGCGGCCCCGGCCCGCACTTGGGCGAGGATGCGCTGCTGCACCTCGGGCTCGTCCAGGTCGCCCCAGGCGCGCGCGTGCGTGCGGCCGAGCTGGTCGAGCGCGCCGCCGCCGGCCAACATGCCCACCATGCCGGGGAACTTGGGGTCGATGTTGGCGACGAGCAGCAGCGGCCCCGGCGTCGCGTCGGCGGCGAGCGCGGTGAAGTGCGGGAAGGTCCACACCGAGTGGTGGAGGATCGTGATGTCCGGGTGGTGGTCGGCCACCCAGCGGGCCTGCGACGTGGCGAGCGTGTTGCTGGTGACCTGCTCCGGCGCGACGATCACCTCGTGGCCCGCCTCGCGCAGCATTCCCGCGAGTTGGGCCGCGGCCCTTCCGACGTGCTCGGTGACGTCCCGCTGCACGTAGTCGCGGCCGTCGGAGATCGGTAGCAGACCGATGCGTGCCATGTGGGGTTCCTCCAGGAGATTGTGCGGTGCTCCGCCGTCAGGTCGGTTCGGCGGGGCCGAGTCGGTCGTCGGGTACGGGCGGGGGCGCTCGGTCGGATGCGGGCACGGCTTCGCCTCTGCTTCGGTTACTTCAGTCCGGAGGTCTTGATGGACTCGACGATCTGCCGCTGGAAGCCGAAGAACAGCACGAGCATCGGGGCGGCGGCGACCACGGCCGCGGCGAGGATGTAGTTCCAGGCCGAGGTGTGCTCCGACTGGAAGGACGTGATGGCCAGTTGGACGACCGTGAGGTCCGGGTTATTGGTGGCGACCAGCGGCCACAGGAAGGCGTTCCAGTTGGCCAGGAAGAAGAAGATCGACAGTGCGGAGAGGATCGGCTTGGACAGCGGCAGGATCACCGACCAGTACACGCGCCAGTACCCGCAGCCGTCGATGATCGCCGCCTCCTCCAGTTCGCGCGGCATCTGGAGGTAGAACTGCCGCAGCAGGAAGATCCCGAACGCGTTGAAGATCGCCGGCAGGATCAGGCCCGCGTACGTGTCGAGCAGCCCGAGCTGGCGCACGATCAGGAACAGCGGGATCAGCACCACGGGCGCGGTCACCAGCAGCGTCGAGAAGATGACCGTGAAGACCACCTCGCGCCCGGGGAAGCGCAGCCGGGCCAGCGCGTACGCGGCCATCGAGTGCAGCAGCAGCGCCACGAGCGTGACCACGGCCGAGACGATGAAGCTGTTCAGCAGGTAGCGCGCGAACGGCACCTCGGTGAAGACGTACACGAAGTTGTGCAGCGTGAAGTCCGAGGGGATCAGCTTGCCGTCGTTGACGGTGTCCCGCGTCTTGAACGAGGCGGAGAGCATCCACAGGACGGGGAAGAACGCCGCGGCGGCCAGCACGATCGCCAGCAGCGTCAGTCCGGTCCGCGCCGTGCGCTGCCGGCTGCGTCCGGGCCCGGGCGGGCGGGTGCGGGCGGCGCCGGGGGCCGCGGTCGTGTCACTCGCCATCGTCGAACCTCCCGCCCTTCGTGATCTTGAAGATCGCCAGCGAGCACACGATCATCACCAGGACCAGGGCGGTGCCCATGGCCGCGGCGTAGCCGTACTCGCCGAACACGAAGGCCTGTTGGTAGATGTAGAAGATCGCCAGCGAGGTGGCGTTGGCCGGGCCGCCCTGGGTGAGCACGTAGATCAGCTCGAAGCCGCCGGTGATCGCCGCGACCGTGGACATCAGCAGCACGAAGAAGCTGGTCGGACGGAGCAGCGGCCAGGTGATGTTCCGGAACTGCTTCCAGGGGCCGGCGCCGTCGATGCGCGCCGCCTCGTACAGCTCCTGCGGGATCTCCTGCAGCCCCGCAAGGAAAATGATCATGTAGTAGCCCATCATCACCCAGATGAAAATGGCGATGACGGAGAACAGCGCGATCGACGGATCGCCCAGCCAGGACTCGCCCTTGAGGCCGACCGCGCGGAACGCCTTGTTCACGACGCCGACTTGGTCGTCCAGCATGAACTGCCACAGCAGGCCGACCACGACCAGACTGATCACGTACGGCAGGAAGAACACGGTGCGGTAGACGGCCATGCCGGGCAGCTTCTGCTTGACCAGCAGCCCCAGCCCGAGGCTGACGACGAACAGCACCGGCACCAGCACGACCACGTAGATCCCGGTCGTCTTCATCGACTGCCAGAACAGCGGATCGTTCAGCATGCGCTCGTAGTTGCCGAACCCGATGAACTCGTACGAGCCGAACCCGCTGACCTGGAAGAAGCTCAGCACCACCGACAGCACCATCGGCACCGCGACGAACAGCAGCAGCCCCAGCCCGTCCGGGGCGAGGAACAGCCCCGCCGCCAGCCACTCGCGGTGCTTGCGGCTCATGCGGTTCGGGCGGTCACGCCGGCCGGTGCGGCCGCGCGAACTCGCGCCCGTACCGCCGGAGTTCGCGGTGGAGGAGGCGCCGGACGCGCCGCCCGGTCCGGGCTCGCGCGTGGCCTCCGCGGCCGTGTCCGTCATACGAGGCTCGCCCCCTTGTAGCTCTTCACATACGCCTCGACCGACGCCTGAGCCCGGGCCGTCTCGCCCTCCACGGGCCGCCCGGCGAGCATCGCGCCCTGGATGGCGTCCGACATGGCCTTGTAGATCACGGGCGGATACCGGGGCTCCGCCCGGCCGCCGGGAAAGACCTCGTCCTTGAAGTAGCGCATGATGTGCGAGTCGTAACCGCCGCGCTGCTCACCGCGCTTGAGCACGGACTTACGCGGCGCGATGTCCGACTTGGCCTTGATGCACCAGTCCGTCATGCGGTCGATGCACGCGTCCTCCATCGTCCCGAGCGCCCAGGCGCAGAACTCCGCCGCGGCCTTCGGGTTGCGCCCCTGCTTGTTGGCGCAGAACGACCAGCCGCCGAGCGCCGTCACATACCGCCCGCCCTTGGGCGTCGGCAGCTTGAACACCCCGTACTTGTGCTTGGGCGCGAACGCCTTGAAGCTCGACACCTGCCAGATGCCCGAGACCCACATGGCCGCGACGCCCGACTTGAACGCGCCCAGCAGATCGTCGGCGGCCGGCGGAGTGCGCGGCGTGATGCCCGTACGTACGGCGTCCTGCCACAGCTTGAGCGCCTGCCGGACGCCCTTGGTGTCGACGTTCGGCTTGCCGTGCTCGTCCAGCACGTTGCCGCCGCCCTGCCACATCCACGGGTACCAGAGGAAGTTCTGCAGATAGCCCGGCGCGGTCTCGGTGACCAGACCGGCCCGCGAGGACGTGGCCAACTTCTGCCCGACGTCGAGGAGTTGGTCCCAGCTGGTGGGGATGTCGCCCTCGGACAGGCCCTTCTTCTCCCACGTGGGGATGTCGTAGAAGACGGCCAGCGGCTCGACCTCCATGGGCAGCGCGTACACCTTGCCGTCCACCATGCGGCTGGCGATCTGGCTCGGGTAGTAGTCCTTGACCGCCTCGGAGTCCATGTGCGGCGTCAGCTCTTCGAGGATGCCGCCGTTGTAGTAGCGGAGGAAGTCGCCCGGGCTGACGAGGAAAATGTCCGGGCCGGCGCCCGCCGCGAACGCCGTCGGCAGCTTCGAGCCCGTCTGGTACGCCTTGGGCGGGATGTAGAGCAGCTCGATCTGCTGCTCGTGCGTGCGGTTCCACTTCTCGACCAGGTCGGTGAACCACTTGGACTGGGCGTTCAGCGAAGGGTCGTCGGAGTGCTGCGGCGCGTAGAAGTTCCAGAACTTCAGCGGGCCGTCCTTCGCGCTGGCCGTACCGCAGCCGGTGAGCAGCGCGGGCGCGCCCACCGCGGCCGCGCCGGCCGCTGCCGCCTGGCCGAGGACGCGGCGCCGGGACGGCCGCGCGGGCGCGTGCTGCGTTCCGGCGCCCGCGGAGGCCGCCGGCGCACAGCCCGGGCCGGTGCCTATGCCGTGCTGGAGCATGCGGTGCTCCTGTTCGTTCGGTGTCGAGGGCGGGGAGGGAGATCGGTCGGGGACGGGTTCGCGGGACGAGTTCGGGGACGAGTTCGCGGTACGGGGGTTCGCCGGCGGCGGTCGAACTCGCCCGGGAGCGCGGGGAGTTCGACGGACGACCCGGCGGGAGGACGCCGGACCGCCGCGGGCGGGGACGGGCCGCAATGCGGCGGTCCGGCGCCGGCACTCAGTCCACTTCGAGAGTGAACAGATCCGGGGTGTCCGGGCGTCCGCTCGCGGCGGGCGAGTCCAGATAGAACAGCGCGGTCGAGGCGATGTCGTCGCTCGTCGGCCGGTAGCGGTGCGGCAGCCCGTTGCCGTGGCCCGGGCCGATGCCCAACGACTGCACGGTGACGCGCAGTTCCTCGGTGAAGCGGATCGGGTCGGGGACGTGCCAGCGGTACATCCCGAACCGCTGCTGGCTCAGGTACAGCCCGTCCGGCTTCAGCACCTGGTTCAGCCCGAGGTACGGCGTGGTGTACGCGGTGTAGCCCTGCCCGGTCACGTCGAAGTTCCAGGCGCCGCCGAAGTAGTCCTCGGTGCCGGTGCCGCAGACGGTGGGGAAGTCGGTGTCCCCGTCGAGGTAGAACTTCACCTCGCCCTCGCCCCACCAGCCAGGACTGTTGGTGGCCCACGCGAGATACGCGCCCACGTACTGCCCGCGCCCGCGCACCCCGTCCAGCAGCGTGTGCACCTCGCCGTACGGCACGGGGTGGCTGCGCCTCCACTGCGCGTGCAAGTAGCAGGCGTCCTCGGGGACTTCGCCCAGCTCGTAGTCGATCTGGTAGTAGAGCACGACGGTTTCGGCGGACAGGTTCTCCAGCGTGAAGCGGGCGCCGGAGCGGAACGGCATCGCCCAGTACGCGTTGAAGCCGCCGTACGGATTGGCCGCGACCGGCTGCGAGGAGACCTGGCTGAAGACGTTCCAGCCGTTGCAGAAGAAGTCGCCCAACGGCACCTCGATCGCGGGGTCTTCGGCGCCGTCCCAGTAGGCCCGCAGCAGCGTTCCGCGCCAGGCGCGGTGCGGCGCGGTGGTGCACCAGAGGTGGCGTACGGTGCCCGGCCCGGCGATGTCGGCGAGTTCGGCGGTCTCGCCCGGCGCGATCTCGATGCTCGGTGAAATCTTCCAGCCCTGGCCCAGTGCGCCGGCGGCCTGCGCGCCAGTACCCTCGGTGGCCCGGCCTCCCGCGCCCTTCGCCCCGCTGAAGTTCTCGGGGCTGACGGACCGCGTGATCTTGTCCGTGCGCCTGGCCAGCTCATCGAGCATTGCGTACTCCGTGAAATCGATTTCTCTGCCAACCCGAGCATTTTCTCTGCCGTTTCAGGGCATAGAAAGCCGCGGGGTTGGTGGGGCAACGATCTTCAACCGGGGCTCTGCACAGCCCAGTTGAAATCCATTTCACGTGAACGTAGGGTTCGGTCCAAAGGGTGTCAAGAGGTTGAGCACAGCCGTTATCCGAAGGAGTCCGGTGGCAACGATCAGCGATGTGGCACGGGCCGCCGGAGTCTCCCCCGCGACCGTCTCCCGCGTCTTCAACGGCGGCCGGGTCACCGCCGAACGCACCGAACGCGTCCGCAAAGCCGCCGCCGACCTGGGCTTCTCGCCGAACCGCGTGGCCCGCTCGCTGCGCACCCAGCGCGCCAGCGTCATCGGACTGCTGATACCGGACATCGAGAACCCCTTCTTCACGTCCCTCGCCCGCGGCGTCGAGGACGCCGCCCAGCGCACCAACCTCTCCGTGGTGCTGTGCAACACGGACGAAGAAGTCGCCAAAGAACGCCGGTACATCGATGTCGCGCTCGGCGAGCAGATGGCCGGCGTGATCGTCGCCGTCGCCTCCCGGCGCAGCAGCGACCTCTCCCCGCTCACCTCCCGCGGCATGCCGGTCGTCGCGGTGGACCGGCGCCCGCGCGCGGCCGCCGTGGACGCGGTCATGGTCGACAACCAGCACGGCGGCGAAGAGGCCACCGCCCACCTGCTGGAGAGCGGATACCGCCGGGTCGCCTGCATCACCGGCCCCGCCGGCGCCTCCACTTCCGAGGACCGGCTCGCCGGCTACCGCGCTGCGATGCGCGACGCCGGCAGAGCCGACGACTGGATCCGCGCGCACATCCGGCACGCGGACTTCCGGGTGGACGGCGGCTACACGGCGATGCGCGAACTGCTCGCCATGGACCCGGTTCCGGACGCCGCGTTCGTCGCCAACAACCTCATGACGGTCGGCGCGCTCAAGGCGCTGCGCGAAGCCGGCATCGAACCGCCCGGCTTCGGCATCCTCTCCTTCGGCGACGTTCCCTGGGCTTCGCTGGTGCGCCCGCCGCTGACGACGGTCCAACTCCCCGCGTACGACCTGGGCGTCTCGGCCGCGGCCCTGCTGCAGGAACGCCTCGCGGGTTCGGACAAGCCGCTGCAGACGGTCGTGCTGCGTACGTCGCTGTACCCGCGGGCGAGCACCGGAGGCCCGGACGGGGGAGCCAACGGGGAGGCGTAGTGCGGACGTTGGCGGGGGCGGCGGCGGAACGGGCGCGGTCGGGACCGCAGTTGGGGTCGGGGCGGCGCTTGAAGTCGGGGCCGCGGTCCCGGCGTACGTACGCGGCCCTGGGCCTCGCCGTCGTCGCCGTCGTCGCCGTGGCCGCGACCGCCGCGGTGGGGCTCGCCGGAAGCGGAACGTCCCGTCCCGTCGGGCCGACGACGCACGCGAAGAAGCAGCACGCCCCGGCGAACGCCGCCGACCTCGACGGCGACGGCCACCCGGACGAGGTGTTCACCAGCAACCGGGGCCCGGTGCACACCTCGCGCCGCCCGTACCTCGCCGTCGCGTACGGCACCGGCAAGGGCCCCGACGGCGAGGACCGCGCCGTCTTCCCGGGAAAGCGGCTCGGGCTGCGGCCGCAGGACACCACCGACGACCCGCGGCCCGCCACCGCCGACCTCGACGGCGACGGCCACCCCGAAGTGGTCGCGGGCCCGGGCGCCCGGGTCGTCTGGGGCGGCCCGCACGGTCCGCGCCGCGGCAGCCCCGTCGGCCGGGTCCGGCTGCCCCGCGACTTCGGCAGCTACCAACAGGCGCCGGTGGCCGGCGACTTCGACGGCGACGGGCACATGGACCTGGCGACTTTCACCGTCCACGGACGGAACCTGGAGCGGCCGGGGGCGATCGTCGTGCTGCACGGGCCGTTCCGGCGTACGGGCTCCCGAGGCGGCGCACGCGACGCGGTTCCGGCCCGTACCACCGAGCGGAAGCCTCCTGAAGTCGGCCACGCGCCGGTGGTGTTGGGCTCGCTGTCCGCGGGCGACGCCGAGGGCGACCAGGCCACCGACCTCGTCGCCCGCGAGGAGGGCGACAACTCCCCGCCCGACGAGGAGGCCAAGGCGACGTTCCTGTTCCCGGGCGGCGCGAAGTCGGGCGGGCAGACGGGCGGCGGGCTCGGCCGGCCGCGGCGGCTGCCGGCGAGCAACGACGTCGCCTTCGGCGACTTCGACGGCGACGGCCGCCGGGACATCGCCGTCGGCAACAGCGGCACCGTCCAACCCGACGAGGAGATGCACCACGACGTGCAGGGCTCGATCACCGTCTACTACGGCAGACACCCGCACACCGCGCACCGCATCGAGGGCGGCCCCCGAAGCGGCGGCTTCGGCAGACGGCTGCGCGCCGCCGACGTGGACGGAGACGGCCGGGACGACCTGGCCGTGGACATCACCGGAATCTGGGGCGGCGGCAAGGGAGTTCAGGTCCTGCACGGCGCCGCCGAAGGGCTGGGCAGCACGCCCTGGCACCACACCTTCCGCAGCTCGCGGGCCGCCGGCGACCCGGACAACGCCGAGAACGGCATGCTCTACGACGCCCGCGACTACGACGGCGACGGCAAGGACGAACTCGCCGTCACCGACAACCGCTGGCAAGGCCCCAAGATCGCCTGGTGGTTCACGGACGGAACGGCCCACGACGACTCCGCCTTCACCACCACCCGCTTCCCCCACTGACCCCGGGGCCGCGCTCCCCCGCTGGCCTCGGGTCCGGCTGCGGGCCCAACTCCCGGGCGTATGCGGCGACTTCGGGGCGGTCCCGGCGGGGCGGCGGGTCCCGCGTCACAGCGCCCCGAGGTCGACTTCCAGCGGGAAGGGCGGCCGTCGCCCAGCCGACGCCGGACCGCCCTGACGGTGCGGTCGTCGCGACCACCGAGCCCGGCCGATGGACGAATGAACCCGTCCGGGTGCTGGACCTCAGCCCATGAGGCCGCCGCCTGTTTTCCCGGCCGGGACGCCGGATCTCAATCCGCCGTCTCCGGCACGTCCGCCACGGCCTCCGCCGACTCCGCCACCACCTCCGCCACCACGCAGCTGACGTTGTCCGGGCCGCCCGCGGCGTTGGCGGAGGCGATCAGGGTGCGGGCGGTGTGGGTCGGGTCGGCGGGGGCGGCGAGGGCGGTGGCGACCTCGTCCGCCGGGATCACCGTGGACAGGCCGTCCGAGCAGAGCAGGTAGCGGTCGCCGGCGCGTACGTCGTGCAGCGCCAGGTCCGGCCCGGCCTGCTCGTCCCCGTGCGCCTCCAACGCCCGTAGCAGCAGCGCCCGTTGGGGGTGTGAGGCGGCCTCCTCCGGGGCGAGCCGGCCTTCGTCGACGAGGGACTGCACGTACGTGTGGTCGTGGGTGATCTGGAACAGTTCGCCGTCGCGCAGGAGGTAGGCGCGGGTGTCGCCGATGTGCACGAGGGCGAGCTGGGAGCCGGTCCACAGCAGCGCGGTGAGCGTGGTACCGGCGTCCCGGAGTGCGGGTTCGGCGGCGTCCCGTACGGCCTGGCCGGCGCGGCGTACCGCGTCGTCGAGGACGTTGAGCAGGTCGCCGGCGGGTACGGAGCGCAGGTCGAGCCGGCGCAGCGCCTGCACGGCCGCGTCGCTCGCGGGGGCGCCGCGGTTGCCGAACCCGTCGGCGACGGCGAGCAGTTCGGCGTCCGCGTACGCGCAGTCCTGGTTGGTCTCGCGGACCAGGCCGGCGTCGGAGAGCGCGGCGTAGCGCAGGTGCAGCGGTGCTTCGGGGGTGGGTGCCGGGGTCGTCATGGCGTCCGGTTCCTTCCTGGCGAGCTGGTCGACGAGGAAGGCGGCCAGCTCCCGCCTGGCCGCGGTGTCCGCCTCGACCCGGGCCCAGTACGCGCGCACCTCGGCCGCGGCCTCGGCGGGCGCCCGCTCGTAGCTCTCGCACACCTCGCGGATGCGCGCGAGCGGCATGCCGAGCCGGCGCAGCCAAGCCACGAGGCGGGCGCGTTCGAGCTGGGCGGGGGCGTAGCGGCGGTAGCCGGTCAGCGGGTCGACGGACGCGGGGCACAGCAGGCCCTGTTCGTCGTACAGGCGCAGCGCCTTGTGCGAGAGCCGGGCGGCGTGTGCGAACTGCCCGATGGTCAGCAGCGCGGTCGGCTGCGGCTCCATGCCGGCTCCCTTCTGGCTGCCTCCTGGCTGCCTCCTGGCGGGCGCCTGCGGTCCGGCGGCCCGCCTCCCTCGTCGTACCGGGCGTTCCGCCCGGCGGCTTCGATGCTGTGCTCTGCCCCAGGGGGAGGGTCAACAGCGGTGTGCGGCACGGCCGTTCCGTAGGAAACGAGCGGGACGAGTGGGGAAAAGCACTGGGGCGGCGGGCCGCGCGGCGGGGATACTGGCGCGGTGTTCACGACGATCAGCCTCACCGGAGAACCGGACCGCCCCGCCACCGACCTCGGCTTTCTGCTGCACAAACATCCCGGCAGAGCGCAGGAGTTCGGCCTCTCGTACGGCACCGCGCACGTCTTCTACCCGGAGGCGGACGCGGAACGGTGCACGGCGGCGCTGCTCGTCGAGGTCGATCCGGTCGCGCTCGTGCGCCGCGGCAAGGGCAAGGGCCGCGGCGGCGCTCCGGACTCCGCGCTGGCGCAGTACGTCAACGACCGCCCGTACGCGGCCTCTTCGCTGCTCGCCGCGGCGCTCGGCAAGGTCTTCTCCAGCGCGCTGCACGGGCGCTGCAAGGCGCGGCCCGAACTGCCCGGTGAGCGGCTGCCGTTGCGGATCCGGATACCGGCGCTGCCGGCACGCGGCGGCCCGGAGCTGGTGCACCGGCTGTTCGAGCCGCTGGGCTGGACGGTGAGCGCGGAGCCGGTGCCGCTGGACGAGTCGTTCCCGGAGTGGGGCGACTCGCGGTACGTCGCGCTCGAACTCGACGGCAGGCTGCGGCTGTCCGACGCGCTGCGCCACCTGTACGTACTGCTGCCGGTACTGGACGGCGCGAAGCACTACTGGGTCGCGCCGGACGAGGTGGACAAGCTGCTGCGCGCCGGCGAGGGCTGGCTGGAGGACCACCCGGAGCAGAAGCTGATCGCCGACCGCTATCTCGTACGCCGCCGGGCGCTGACCCGGGACGCGCTGGAGCGGCTGGAGTTGGCGCGGCTGGCCGAGGCGGACGACGCGGAGGCCGAGGAGCTGGACAACGCGGTGGACGAGTCGGCGGACACGGCGGAGAAGCCGGTGCCGCTGGCCGTACGCCGCCGGGAGGCGATCCTCCGCGCGCTGCACGAGGCACAGGCGGCGCGAGTGCTCGATCTCGGCTGCGGCCAGGGCCAATTGGTGGGCGAGCTGCTGAAGCAGCGCCGGTTCACGGAGGTCGTCGGCGTGGACGTGTCGATGCGGGCGCTGCACGAGGCGCGGCGCCGGCTGCGCGTGGACCGGATGCCGGAGCGCCAGTCGGACCGGCTGCGGCTGCTGCAGGGTTCGCTGGTGTACACGGACGGCAGGCTGGAGGGGTACGACGCCGCGGTGCTCAGCGAGGTGATCGAGCACGTCGATCCGCCGCGGCTGGCGGCCCTGGAGTACGCGGTGTTCGCGGCGGCGCGTCCGCGGACCGTCGTGGTGACGACGCCGAACTCCGAGTACAACGTGCGCTGGGAGTCGCTGCCCGCCGGGCAGGTGCGGCACGGGGACCACCGCTTCGAGTGGACGCGGGCGGAGTTCCGGGAGTGGGCGGAGCGGGTCGCCCGACTGCACGGCTACAGCGTGGAGTTCAGGCCGGTCGGCCCGGACGACGAGGAGGTGGGGCCGCCGACGCAGCTCGCGTGCTTCCGGTACGCGGGGGACGGCGGGAGCGGCGCCGGCGGCAGCGCGGCGAGCACCGAGGCGAGCACCACCGGTCACACCGCCGGGACGGCGGCGGACGAGAGCGAGGAGGCCGCGGCATGAGTACCGACGCCCGCACGCTGCGCGTGCCCGACCTGTCGCTGGTGGTGCTGATCGGCTCCACCGGTTCCGGCAAGTCCACGTTCGCCGCCCGGCACTTCGCGCCGACGCAGGTGCTCTCCTCCGACTTCTGCCGCGGGCTGGTCTGCGACGACGAGAACGACCAGTCCGCGAGCGCGGAGGCGTTCGACCTGCTGCACACGATCGCCGGCAAGCGGCTGGCCGCCGGCCGGCTGACCGTCGTCGACGCCACCAACGTGCAGTCCGAGGGACGCAAGAAGCTGATCGCGCTGGCCCGCGCGCACGACGTGCTGCCCGTCGCGATCGTGCTGGACGTGCCGGAGCAGGTGTGCGCCGAACGCAACGCGGCCCGCCCGGACCGCGCCGCGCTGCCGCGCCGCGTCATCCAGCGGCACCAGCGCGAACTGCGGCGCTCGCTGAAGCACTTGAAGCGCGAGGGCTTCCGTGCGGTGCACGTGCTGCGCGGCGTGGCGGAGATCGACGCGGTGGAGATCGCCACCGAGCGGCGCTACAACGATCTGCGCCACCTGACGGGTCCGTTCGACATCGTCGGCGATGTGCACGGCTGCCGCGGCGAGTTGGAGGCGCTGCTGGAGCGGCTGGGCTACCGGCTGGAGCGGG
>Ga0164243_10004649_pt1 | contig 21397 bp, 14 predicted proteins | sample OricompcompostOP_FD_108781 | JGI IMG/M metagenome (GOLD analysis project Ga0164243, IMG submission 108781) | Organic Plus compost microbial communities from Emeryville, California, USA - Original compost - Organic plus compost (OP) | ecosystem: Engineered > Solid waste > Mixed feedstock >...
GCCTTGAACTCGCCGAAATACTTCGTGATCGCCGCAGTCAACGACGTCTTCCCATGGTCAACGTGACCAATCGTCCCGATGTTGACGTGCGGCTTGTTCCGCTCAAACTTGCTCTTTGCCATTGAATGCTTCCTGTGAACATAAGAGGTGGACCCGGCGAGCGGGTTTGGTGTCGCCGTTTAAGGCTTTCCCAAGGAATGCGCAAGACATAATTACGACACGCGCCAGGACAAGGGGGAGCCAGGAAAACCCACGTCCAGAAGGCCTCCAGGTCTTCTTCATCGACGACGGATCGGCCGCCCCTTCCCATCCGACTTCGCCTCGATGCCGGCATGCAGGAGAAAATGCCGCGACCGGAAGCGACGCATCTCCAGCCCCGAGTGACGGATCCGGCGAGAGATAAAGCCAATAGGCCACACCGGCGGGCATCCTCTTCTTCGGCAGGCTTTTCCGATGCCGATGCCGGAACCGGCTCACTGTCGACGGCGATCAGGCACGCCACAGCGCCATCGCCTGATCCCGGCGCCGGAGGCCCGTCCCTCTACATGCGAAAACCGCGATCCGGACCCTTGAGGGTGTTCCGTTCCGGCACGAGACTTGTGAATATTTACGATGCATTAGCCATGCCCGCTAACGGAACTTGAACCATTATGAAAGCGGCGCAACGGTCCCGTCCGCCGCGGGCTCGTCCTACCTACCCCCAACCCGCGGCCGTAGGTCCGGCGCATATTCCCTCTGGCGTGCGCCGGGCCTCGTGCGGCATTTTGGAAAGCCGCTCTCAATCCGGCAAACAGATCGCAACGAAGACGGCGGATGATAAAGAGCAGATCGAACAGCGCGCCGTGTCGCTCGGACGTTCCTAACGCCGGGAAAGTCAGGATTTCCATATTTTCGATTGTGATGGCCCGGCTTCACCACCAATAATCTGCTGGCCATCTACCGCTATTGGTGGCGAAGGCACTGGCGAGGTCGTCCCATAATTTCCTCACCTGTTGTCCGCATTCCAGAGGCCCGGTGCAACCGCCCCCTACTAGCGCCGGGCCTCCTTTTGGGGCCAAGCATCGCTGCACGCTCCCGTTCGAGCCGAACCGCATATTCCCATTCGCTGCAGTTTCGTCCCTTGCCTGTTTCGGAGTCGCGCCAGCGTCCTCTCCCATCAAATCGGTGGCTGTGGGTGTCGACCGCGTCAGCCACTTTAGCAATCGTCACCGGCATCCTTGCTGCAAGGGTAATCCTATGGACGTATGGGACCCCACCTATATAGCCCGGATTGCTGTCGCCCGTTCCCATACAAAAACTGGCAGGATGAAGTCTCCAAGGCCGGTCGATGGAAACAAAGGCGCCGCTGATGGGGAAAGTCCTGAGGAATCGCGAATATCTAAGTGCTGCCGGCGGAACGCTGAGCGTCAGTCAGGCGCCCTCCGCCTGGACCACACTGCTTGGAACTGCAACCGTGGTGTCTTCGACGAGCACTGACGGTTCCTCCAGCTTTGCCAGTCAGGGCAGCGCGGTCTTCCAATCCTCAATCGTCGGCAAGGTCACGCCTCCGGCTTCCCTGTTACCCTCCGGCGATATACAAACTTTCTCCGCATCACCGACGGCGATGTCGGTGCCGGCAGCAGACGGCGCCCCGGAAGGGGCATCGGCGAAACCGGCGTCGGCGGCGACGGTATTCGAGGCGCCCTCCTCGGAAACGCAACGCACCGCGCCCGTCCCGTCTGTCGAGGCGGCGACGCTGGTGGCCGCTCCCATTCTCTCGAACGGTACCAATTCCGGAAGCGAAGCCGACGGCGCCACAACAGGGTCGCCGATCAGTCCTCCCCATGGCCGCAATGTCACTCCTTTGCGGCTTCGGCCCGCAATGGAGCCGCAGGACAATGCCGTGACGGCGACACCCAACAAGATCGCCCTTGAAAACATGAAGCAGGGCAACCCCATCAGCGAATGGGGTATCGATGGCGATGGCGACGGCAATATCCAGGGCTTCGCCACGGAGATCAGCACGAATATCGGACAGACGGTCCATTTCAAGATCGCCACCGATTCCACCCATTATCGCATCGACATCTACCGGCTCGGTTATTATGGCGGCGATGGTGCACGCAAGGTCGGCTCGATCGACCAATTGCTGACCACAGCCCAGATCCAGCCCCATCCGCTGGTCGACATGTCGCTTGGTCTCATCGACTGCGGCAACTGGTCGATATCCGCAAGCTGGCAGATTCCGGAGGATGCCGTCTCGGGCATCTACATCGCCAAGCTGGTGCGCGAGGACGGCGTCGAGGGCGAAAGCCTCATTCCGTTCGTCGTACGCGACGACGGCTCGACCAGCGCCATCGTCTTCCAGACGTCTGACACTACGTGGCAGGCCTACAACGCCTGGGGCGGCGCCAGCCTCTACTACGGCGAAGTCCCGGTCGATCCGGCCGACATGGTCGGCTACATGCCGCCGAACTGCAGTTGCGGCCTGACGGCGATCGGGCGGGCTTCGGCAATAAGCTACAATCGTCCGATCATCACCAATACGAGCCCGGTGGGCGGGCCTCATGACTTCATCTTCGGCGCGGAGTTTTCGGCCGTCCAGTGGCTGGAGCAGAACGGCTACGACGTTTCCTACATCTCCGGCATCGACGCGACGCGAAACGGCAATCTGCTGCTCAACCACCAGGCCTATCTGTCGGTCGGGCACGACGAATACTGGTCGGCCGAGCAGCGCGCCAATGTCGAGGCGGCCCGCGACAACGGCGTGAATCTCGCCTTCTGGAGTGGCAACGAGTGCTACTGGAAAGTCCGCTGGGAAAGCAGCATCGACGGCAGCGGGCAGGCATACCGCACCATGGTCTGTTACAAGGAGACCTGGGGCACCAGTACCGACCCGAGCGATACCGGCACCGGTACCTGGCGCGATCCGCGCTATGCCGATCCCGGCCAGGAGCCGGAAAACTCGCTGACGGGAACGATGTTCACCGTCGACAGCTACCGCCAGGATACGATCTCCATCCCCTACGACTATTCGAACCTCCGCTTCTGGCGCAATACCGATGTTGCCGAACTTGAGGAGGGAGATACCTATAATCTGGTGCAGAACCTGCTCGGCTACGAATGGGATTCCGACGTCGAAAACGGGTTCAGGCCGGCAGGGCTTATCAATCTCTCGCTGTCGACGGTGGCGGTGAACACCTACCTGCGCGACTATGGATCGACCATCGGCGACGCCGTAGTGAACCACAGCCTGACCATGTACCGGGCTGAGAGCGGAGCGCTCGTCTTCGGCGCCGGCACAGTCTTCTGGTCCTGGGGTCTCAACGCAAACCACGAAGGCCCCGAGACCCCGACCGACCGAAACGTGCAGCAGGCGATGGTGAACATGTTCGCTGACATGGGCATTCAGCCGACCACGCTGGATGCGAGTCTCATCCTGGCGACGCAGTCCACCGATACGGCCAAGCCAACGTCGGCGATCACCTCGCCGACGATCGGTGCCAGCTTCGTCGAGGGGCAGCGCGTCACGGTCACCGGTACCGCGCAGGATTTCGGCGGCGGTATCATCGCCGGCGTCGAGGTTTCGACCGACGGCGGCGAACACTGGTTCAAGGCCACCGGCCGCGAAAACTGGAGCTATAGCTGGAACGTCCAGGCGAGCGGTACCTATACGATCATGTCGCGGGCCGTCGACGACAGCGTCAATCTGGAAACGCCATCTGCCGGCAAGCAGGTCACGGTCACCCTGCCGGGGACGTCCAGCCTATGGACGCTCGCGGAAAAACCCGCGATCGAAGTGGCGATGGATCGCGATCCCGTGGAACTCGGCGTCCGCTTCCAGGCGACGACCGGCGGCTCCGTGCAAGGCATCCGCTTCTACAAGGGCTTCTACAATACCGGCGAGCACGTCGTCAGCCTCTGGACCGGCAATGGAACGCTGCTGGCGACGGGGGTGTCGGTGAACGAGCCGATTTCCGGCTGGCAGACGGTCATGTTCTCCACTCCGATCCAGATTGCCGCCGGCACGACCTATGTGGCGTCGTATCACAGCAACGGATTTTTCTCCGTCACCGAGAACTATTTCGGCGAGACTTACAGCAACGGTGCGCTGAAGGCCGTCGACGGCGGCGGCGTCTATGCCTACAGCACCAATGCCGGCACATTCCCAGGCTCCAACCCAGGGAGCGGCTCCAACTACTGGGTCGATGTGGTCTTCGATGCAGGAGCCAACAGCCAGCCCGTCGCCGCCAACGACAACGGCTTCATGGCCTATTCCAACACGGCTCTGTCGATCACAGCCGCAACCCTGCTCGCAAACGATAGCGATCCCGATGGCGACGGGCTGAACATCACCGGCGCAAACAGCGCGGTCAACGGAACGGTGACCTTCAACAGCCAGACCAAAATGGTCGTCTTCACGCCGACCGCGAACTATGCCGGCCCCGCGAGCTTCTCCTATTCCATCTCCGATGGCCGCGGCGGCACGTCGTCGGCGACCGTCAGCCTTACGATCCGCCCGCAGCCAGGCGGCACCGGCCTGTTCTCGTCCTCCGATACGCCAGCCATCCCCTCCGACAGCGACGGGGCTTCCGTCGAACTCGGGGGCAAGTTCGTGGCCTCGGCCCGCGGTGAAATCACCGGGCTACGCTACTACAAGAGCGCGCAGGACACGGGGACGCATACGGGCTCGCTATGGACCAGCACCGGCCAGCTTCTCGCGCGGGCGACATTCACGGATGAGACGGCAAGCGGCTGGCAGATCGTGGCGTTCTCACAGCCGATCAGCATTTCGGCAGGCGTTACCTACGTGGCAAGCTACCATTCCAACGGCTTCTACGCGGCAACGCCGAACTATTTCACCACCAGTCATACGAACGGCCTGCTGACGGCGCCATCGAGCGCGGCCAGCGGCGGCAACGGCCTCTATGCCTACGGCACGAGCAGCGTGTTTCCCTCTGCATCCTACAGTTCCACCAACTACTGGGTCGATGTATTCTATCAGAAATCGACACAGAACACTGCGCCAGTCGCGGCCAATGACAGCGGATTTTCGACCGGCATCGGTACGCCGGTCACGATCCAGGCTTCGGCACTGCTTGCCAACGACAGCGATCCGGATGGCGACCCTATATCGATCTCGGGAGCGAACGGCGCGGTCAACGGCTCCGTTTCCTTTGACAGCCAATCGCAGGCCATCACCTTCACACCGACTGCCGGGTATTCCGGGCCGGCAAGCTTCAGCTATTCCATCGCCGACGGCCAGGGCGGCACGGATTCGGCCCAAGTGTCGCTCAATATCGGCAATCAGGGAAGCGAGCAGAGCCTTTTCGGCGCCAATGCCGTCCCGGCGGTCGTTTCGGTGGACGACGGCAACCCCGTCAATCTCGGCATGAAATTCCAGGCGGACACGGAAGGCTGGATCACCGGCATCCGGTTCTACAAGGGCCAGAGCAATACGGGTCCGCATACGGGCTATCTGTGGACCTCCACAGGCACGCTGCTCGCGAGCGCAAACTTCATCAACGAGACGGCAAGCGGCTGGCAAGCCGTCAATCTGTCCCAGCAGGTCGCGATCGAAGCGGATACGACATATGTCGTTTCGTATAGCACCAGCAGCAATTATTCGGCGACCGGCAACTACTTCAGCGCCGAAACGACGAACGGACACCTGCGGGGGCTGTCGTCGGTGCTCAGTGGCGGCAACGGCGTCTACGCCTACGGATCGAGCGGGTTGTTCCCGACCGACACCTACAACAGCACGAACTATTATGTGGATGTGGCGTTCCGACCGCAGCTTGCGGCGTAACGGAGAGCGGGGATATGGGGATTAAATGAAAGGCGGAGACAGTCGACTTCCGGTGACGGTTCTGACCGGCTTTCTGGGCGCCGGCAAAACAACGATCCTCAACCATGTTCTTCGCAATCGCGAGGGGCGGCGGGTTGCCGTGATCGTGAACGACATGAGCGAGGTGAACATCGATGCCGATCTCGTCCGCGAAGGCGGCGCCAAACTCTCGCGCACCAATGAGACGCTGGTCGAACTCACCAATGGCTGCATCTGCTGCACGCTGCGCGACGACCTTCTAAGTGAGGTGCGCCGGCTCGCCGCTGTGGGGCGCTTCGACTACCTTCTCATCGAAGGCACCGGCATTGCCGAACCCTTGCCGGTCGCGGCGACTTTCTCTTTTCGCGATGAGAGGGGAGCGGCATTGTGCGATGTCGCACGGCTCGACACGATGGTCTCGGTCGTCGATGCCGTGAATCTCCTCACCGACTACGCAAGCACGGATTTCCTCCGGGATCGCGGCGAGATCCGCGACGGCGGCGACCAGCGCATGATCGTCGAACTGCTGGCCGAGCAGATCGAATTCGCCGACGTCGTAGTCGTCAACAAGGCCACGGACGTGCCGCCCGAGAGGCTTGCGGAGGTCCGCCGGATCGTCGCGGCGCTCAATCCCGATGCCCGGGTCATCGAAACCGGCTTCGGCCGCTTGCCGCTGGAAACCATTCTCGACACCGGCCTCTTCAGCGAGGCAAGGGCCGCGCGCCATCCTCTCTGGCACAAGGAACTCTACGGCTGGGAAGACCATGTCCCCGAAACCGAAGAATATGGCATCACAAGCTTCGTCTATCGAGCCCGCCAGCCATTCGATCCTGCAAGGCTGCAGGGATTCCTCGACAGGCAATGGCCAGGCCTCATCCGGGCGAAAGGCCATTTCTGGCTGGCGACGCGGCCCGACGAGATCGGTCTGCTTTCCATCGCCGGCAGGCAATGTCGCATCGACACGAGGGGCTTCTGGTGGGCGGCCGTGCCGAAAGCGCATTGGCCGCGCTACCCGCAGTTCAGCCGGCTGCTCGACAGGCATTGGGACGAGGTCTGGGGTGATCGGCGCCAGGAGCTGGTATTCATCGGAGCTGGTCTCGACGAAAGCGCGATCCGCGCCACGCTCGATCTTTGTCTGGTCGGCGACGACGCAGGCTTCAATCCGCAGCTCGCCTTGCGCCTGCGGGATCCGTTTCCGGCGTGGCAACACGTGCATGCCCTGAGATGATGGCCCTCAACTATCAACCGGAGGAGAAGACATGAGCAGCGAACTTTACACAGACGGCATTGGCGAGATCACCATCACCGGAACGATCGTCCGGATCGACTTGATGGCGCTGTCTGCCACCGAGCGCGATGCAAACAACAATCCGAAGCCGGTGTTTCGGCAGCGGATCATCATCCCGGTCGATGCCTTCGCCAATGCCGTCGACCTCATGCAGAAGGCCTTGGGCGGGCTTGTCGAAGCGGGTGCGGTTCGCCGGATCGGTGACTTGCCGGCGGTTCCGGCGGGTGATCGCATCCAGGTCCCGAATGTTTCTGCAAACTCTTCACCGAACTTCAACTGACGCTTCACACAGCTTCGTCTCGGGGGGCTATGAGTACCTTTTTGCATACCAACCTGCACTGCCTTGCGCTCGTCGCCCGCCATCACGGCGTCGATCTGTCCCCCGAACGATTGCAGCACGATTACGCGATTAGCGAAGAGCCGGTCCCCCTGCGTCAGTTGTTGCGCATGGCGAAAGATGCCGGCTTGCGGGCCCGGCACGTCAATCTCACCTGGCAATCGCTGTTTCAGCTGGGCGAAGCCTTCCCCGTGCTTGCCGAATTGGAAAACGGCAACTGGGTCGTCATCGCGGGCGTGGTCACAGGCGTCGAAGATGAGAAGATACGGGTACTCGATCCCCTTGCCGAGCGTCCGGACTTCATCCTGCTGGGAAAGGAACAGTTCTCGAGACACTGGCTGGGATCGGTGGTTCTGCTGAAGCGCAACCATCGTCTGTCCGACGACGATCAGCCATTCGGCTTCCGCTGGTTCATCCCCGAGATCATCAGGCAGCGCAGCTTCTTCCGGGATGTCGCACTCGCCGCGTTTGTCCTTTACGGCCTTGGCCTGACGACGCCGATCTTCTTCCAGCTCGTCATCGACAAGGTGCTCGTCCACCAGAGCTACGCGACCTTGACGGTGCTGACCATAGGCATCACGATCGCCCTGATCTTCGACGCGACGTTCGGCTTTCTGCGGCGTTATCTCCTGCTCTACGCCACGAACAGGATCGACATCAGGATTGCGACACGCACCTTCGGGCATCTGCTCAACCTGCCGATCGCGCTCTTCGAGCAGGCGTCGGCTGGCGTCCTCGTCAAGCACATGCAGCAGACGGGGCGCATTCGCGAATTTCTCACCGGCCGGCTCTTTCTGACGCTGCTGGACGGTCTTTCGCTTCTGGTCTTCGTGCCGATCCTGCTTCTCTACAGCGTCAAGCTGACGCTCGTGGTGCTCGGTTTCGCCACGCTTGTGGGGCTCGTCGTGATGATGCTCGTCGGCCCGTTCCAGCGGCGGCTTCAGGCGCTCTACCAGGCCGAAGGCGACAGGCAGGCATTGCTGGTGGAGACCGTCCATGGCATGCGGACCGTCAAGTCGCTGGCACTCGAACCGCGCCAGCGCAAGGTATGGGACGACTATTCGGCCCAGTCGGTTTCCGTGCGCTTCCGCGTCGAGAAGATCTCGACCGCCGCCCAGGCGATGACCGGGCTGCTCGAAAAACTGATGAGCGTCGCGATCATCGGCCTCGGCGCTCTCGACGTCTTCAGCGGGGCGATGACCATCGGCGCGCTGGTCGCCTTCAACATGCTGGCTGGCCGGGTCTCGGGTCCGTTGGTGCAGATCGTCACCATGGTGCACGAATATCAGGAGGTGGCGCTCTCGGTCCGCATGCTCGGCGAGATCATGAACCAGCGGCCGGAGCAGGCCGGCCGCGGCCGGGGCATTCGGCCGCATTTCAGAGGACACATCGAGTTCGACAAGGTGACGTTCCGCTACGGCCCGGACGGCTCGCCGGCGCTCGACAATGTTTCCTTCGACATTCCGGCAGGCTCGGTCTTCGGCGTGGTCGGCAAGAGCGGGTCGGGCAAGACGACGATCACCCGGCTCATCCAGGGGCTTTACCAGAACCAGCAGGGCCTCGTCCGGATCGACGGATACGACAGCCGCGAAATCGACCTCGTGCATTTGAGGACGAGCATCGGCGTCGTGCTGCAGGACAACTTCCTGTTCCGCGGAACGGTTCGCGAGAATATCGCCGCCGCCAGGCCGGATGCGAGTATCGAGGAGATCATGGAAGTTGCCCGGATCGCCGGCGCCGAGGAATTCATCGAGCGGCTGCCGCGGGGCTTCGATACAATGCTGGAGGAAAATGCCGCCAACCTGTCGGGCGGTCAGAAGCAACGCCTCGCCATCGCGCGGGCGCTGATCACCGACCCCAGGCTTCTCATTTTTGACGAAGCCACAAGCGCACTCGATCCGGACAGCGAGGCGATCATCCGCGAGAATCTCAGCCGGATCGCGGCCGGCCGAACGGTCATCATCGTTTCGCACCGGCTTTCGACCCTGGTCGATGCCGATGCCATTCTCGTCGTCGATCGCGGCAAGGTCGCCGATATCGGCCGGCATGACCAGCTGGTATCGCGCTGTATGACCTACCGCCACCTCTGGTCCCAGCAGATGAGGCAGGTTGCATGAACGCGCGCGCCGAAAAGCCGGGTGAAAATCTGCCCGCTCCTGTCGGACAGGGAAAGGAATCGATCGTAAGGTTCCCTCTTCCGCCGGCGATTGCGGAATTCCAATCCGACGCGATCGAGCTGGAGGAGCGCGCGCCGCCGCGGATCGCGCGGATGACGCTCTACTGCGTGACAGCTCTCATCACCACGGCGATCGTCTGGGCTTCCGTCTCGTCGATCGACGAGGTCGTGATCGCGCCGGGAAAACTGGTGACGACCCAGCCGACGATCGTGGTCCAGCCGCTCGAGACCTCGATCATCCGCACGCTCGATGTAACTGCCGGCGAGGTGGTGAGCGCCGGCCAGACGCTCGCCACGCTCGACGCGACATTCAGCCAGGCGGACGTCGACCAGCTAAGGGCAAAATTCGAAGCGTTCGATGCTCAGGTGAAACGCATCGAGGCGGAACTTGCCGGCGCCGACTATTCGAAGATGGCGGGGCGAACGCCGGACGAGATGCTGCAGGTGCAGCTCTTCGGTCAGCGACGCGCCTTCTATACTGCGCAGCTCCAGAATTTCGATCAGCAGATCGCCGGTCAGGCATCGGTGATCGTCACAAGCCGGAACCAGGAGACGGTGCTGGATACCAGGCGCGACACGCTCTCGCAGATCGAAGGAGCACGGGAGCGGCTCTACAATAGCGAAAGCGGCTCGCTGATCACGCTGCTCGGTTCGCGGGATGCCCGCCTTGATGTGGAAGCCGATCTGACGGCGGTCCGAGGCCGGGCCACCGAAGCCGAGCACGCCTTTGCGAAGCTGAAGGCGGATCGGCAGGCCTTCATCGAGGATTTCCGTCGCATGGCGATGGAGCAGCTGGTGGAGCTGCGTGGTCAGCGCGACGCGGCCGACGAGGAATTGAAGAAGATGGAGCTGCGCCGCAACATGGTCGCACTGACGGCGCCGGCCGATGCGGTCGTTCTCGATCTCGCCCAGCGGTCGGTCGGCTCGGTCGTGCGGGAAGCCGAGCCGGTCGTCACGCTTGTGCCGCTCAACGTGCCCCTGGAGGCGGAGGTCTCGATCAACACGCGGGACATCGCACGGGTGGCCGCCGGCAAGGAAGCACGGATCAAGTTCGATGCCTATCCGTTCCAGAAATACGGCACGGCCTCCGGAGAGGTGAGGACGGTCAGCCGGGACACATTCACGAACGGCGGCCAGCAGGAAACCGGCCCCGGCCAACCAGGTCCACCCTTCTTCAAAGCGCGGGTCCTACTTGCCGACACCCGGTTAAGGGCCTCGGAAGAGCCCCTGCGGCTGCTTCCGGGGATGACCGTCTCCACGGAAATCAAGGTCGGGACCCGGACTGTGATCTCCTACTTTCTTTACCCCTTGCTACGCGGGCTTGATGATGCCATTCGCGAACCATAGGACGCGGCGGAGCAGTCCGTTCCGACGGATGCCCACTGAACTTCGAGCCAGACATTTCGCATTGCGGCGGCTCGGTACATCCATTCAGGCCGAAGCCCCTCCTCCCTTCATCAATATTGATGAGCTGAAACAAACGACATCCACCTTCCTCAAGACTTCATCAGACTGCACACTGGTGTTGCGGCCTCGGATCGGTGTCCGGCGTTCGGGCTACCTCTCAGGCACTTGGACCAGCGTTCGTTTAGAGATGTTTTGCAGGCTGGACATGTATATGAAGCTATTGCACCCTGCCACCGACCGATTGCTGTTCCTTCGTGCAGCGTTTTTCATCGGTGCGCTTGTCTTTCTTGCCGGAGCTGCGTCGCCGGCTTCCGGCGACGGCACTCCCTTTGCTCCGCAAACGAAAATCCGTCTGACGATTGTCCAATGGATGCCGTCCAAAGGACAATATGAACAATGGGATGCACTTGGCGGCGAGTACACGGTCTCGAATGAAGGGGCTGTTTTTTTGCCTTTTCTTGGATCCCTTTCAGTCGGCAATCTCGATAACGCCGGCCTCACAAACGAAATTGCCAAGCGTCTGCAGGAAAAAATCGGATTGGTTCAGGCGCCTGCGGTCACCATCGAAATTCTCGAATACCCGCCCATCTACGTTGTGGGAGACGTAGCCAAGCCTGGGGAATACAAGTTCCGGCCGGGCCTGACGGTCCTGCAATCCCTGGCAATGGGCGGTGGCCCATTTCGCGTTACAAGCCAGCAGCAATCGCAGTCGATCAGGCTCGCGGGAGAATTGCGAGAAATAGAAAACGCGCTCGTGCGCAGCGCCGCCAAGGTCGCACGGCTCCAGGCGGAAATGGCTGGGGCGAAGGAGATAACCTTCGAGCAGCCGCTTGGCGCCGACCGTCAATACGCTACCGGAATCTACAACGAGGAAAGGGTCATTTTCCAGGCCCGTGCAAGTGCGCTGGACAGACAATCGAAGGCCCTCACGGAATTGCGCGATCTCCTGACCGCGGAAATCGACACGCTGGAGGAGAAACTGAAGGGCTCCGACGGCAATATCAAATCGGCCGAGGAACAGCTGGCAAGCGTGAGGTCACTGGTCGAAAAGGGCATCGCAGTCGCGTCGCGCCAATTGGATCTGGAACGACTGCTCACGACCTATCGGTCCGATCGGCTCGACCTCGTCACCGCCATCATGCGGGGTCGTCAGGCAATCAGCGAGACGACGCGGAACCTCGAGGGACTCTATGACACACGGCGAAGCGAAGTCGCTTCCGAATTGCAGTCGGAACAGGCGAATGTCGATCAGCTCCGGTTGAAGCGCGAGATGACGCAGACGCTGCTTCTCGATGACCTCTCTGCCGGCGACAACCCGGCAAACCGCAGCGAAGAACTCCCGCTTACTTTCAGTGTGAGCCGGCGGGACGAGGGACAGATCCGTCAGTTCCAAGCCTCGGAAACGACCGCGCTGGTACCGGGCGATGTGGTGAGAGTGGTCCAAACCCGCATGTCGGACGGTCCACTTCAGGCGGCCCCTGACCTGCCCCCTGGGACCGGAACGAACACCAACCAGGCAAGCCAGTGACCCCCCGAGATCATGTGTTGCAAGCAACCCTTCAGTTGAGCGGCTTCTTGCCCGCGGAAGCAGGATTAAAAGCGGAAAGCGTCATGGCGAGAATAATACAGCCCCCAGAGAACAGAACAGGTCTTCATTCCATCACGATCACGATTTCCAAGCAGATTCTGCCGGTTTGCGACAAGCCGACCCTGCATCACAGGATAGCGGCTAGAGGCATCCGATGACTTTGCGCATGATTCAACCCGGCGGTCAGACCTATACGCAAATCCTCAAGTCGACGATGCTGATGGGCGGCTCCTCCCTCGTGAACGTCGCCCTGAGCATCATTCGCAACAAGGCCCTGGCTGTTCTGCTCGGGCCGGAAGGCGTGGGGCTGATGGGCCTTTACGGGTCGATCATCGATATGGCGCAGGCAATAGCCGGGTTGGGCGTGAGCAGCAGCGGGGTGCGGCGGGTCGCCGAGGCAGAAGGCACCAGCGGCGCAGAGAGGATCGCACGGTCGGCGACAGCACTCAGGCGCCTGTCGATGGTGCTCGGTCTGCTGGGTGCGCTCTTTCTCGCCATGCTTGCATCTCCGGTCTCGAATTTCACCTTCGGCGACTACCAGCATGCCGGTGCTATAGCGCTGCTCTCACTGGCCGTATTCTTCCGCATCGTGTCCGCCGGACAGACTGGCCTGATCCAAGGCCTGCGGGGCGTTGCAAATCTTGCCCGCATCAACGTGCTCGCAGGACTTTTGGGCACGGTGGTCAGCATCCCGCTGATCTACCTGTTCGGTGCGCAGGCGATCGCACCGTCTCTCGTGGCGGTCGCGGCTGTCTCGACCCTTCCCACCTGGTGGTACAGCAGGCGGATACAAAGGCATCCGTCGCGAATATCGTCACGCCAGTTTGGTGAGGAGGCGACAGCTCTGCTAAGATTGGGCGTCGTCTTCATGGCAAGCGGGCTTCTGACGTTCGGCGCGGCCTACGCCATCCGCATCATCGTACTGACGGAGGGGGGCGTCGTGGCGGCGGGATTGTACCAGGCAGCCTGGGCGCTTGGCGGCCTTTATGCCGGCTTCATTCTGCAGGCGATGGGAACGGATTTCTATCCGCGCCTTACTGCAGCCGCGCACAACAATGCCGAATGCAACCGGCTGGTCAATGAGCAGGCGGAAATCAGCATATTGCTGGCCGGCCCGGGTCTGCTCGCCACCTTGACCTTGGCGCCACTCATGATGAGCCTGTTCTATTCCCCCGAATTTCATGGGGCCGCCGATCTTCTGCGCTGGATCTGCCTCGGGATGATGCTCAGGATCGTCGCCTGGCCGATGGGTTTCATCGTTGTGGCAAAGGGGGCGCAGACCATTTTCTTCTGGACGGAAATAGCGGCGACGCTGGTGCATGTGGGCCTTGCCTGGCTCTTCGTATCGAAACTCGGCGCGCCAGGCGCCGGCATGGCGTTTTTTGGCCTCTATATCTGGCACGGCATTCTGATCTACGTGATCGTGCGCCGGCTTACCGGCTTCCGCTGGTCCGCTGCCAATCGCAGGCACGCGTTGCTTTTCCTGCCCGCATCGGGGTTCGTGTTCTCGGTCTCTCTGGTCCTGCCGTTATGGCCGGCGACGGCGATTGGCTGCGTCGCGGCGGTTCTGAGCGGACTCTATTCGCTGCGGATGTTGGTCGAACTGCTTCCGCCCGAATTGGTGCCAGCAGCCATCAGGGGATGGATCACGAAATCCGCATGACGAGCGGTGTGCGTCAAAAGCGGTGTGCGCCAGGCCCCACCGCCTGCAAAACTGCGTCACGCAAGAAGGACGTTCCGATCACGCGGCAAATTTGCATGTGCGGCGGCGGCTTCTGCAAGGCATCCGCGAAGTGCCTGGACAACCCGCGCAATGTCGAGGTCCGTCATCTGAGCAAACAGCGGCAGGATGATCGTTTGCTGCTGCGCCGACACGCTCCGCATCAGGCTTGTGGCAGAGTGATGGGAGCTTTGGTCGGAATAGGCCCCCTCCAGATGAATGTTCATCACACCTCGCCGGGTAGAAATATCCTGATCGAGCAGCGCTTGCATCACGGTCCGTTGGTCGAGCGAGTTCGGCAATCTCACGCAGAAGCTCTGCCAGTTGCTGCGAGCCCAGCAAGGCTCGATCGGCGACGCCAGCCCGACGATCGTGGACAGGCGATCGCAATACTGCTCCGCAAACCGCCTTCGCTGCGCAATCAGCCCCGGCAGCCTCCGCAGCTGTTCCCGTCCGACGGCGGCCTGAAGGTCGGTCATACGATAATTGTAGCCCACCTCGTCATAATCTTCGAAGATCACCTGTCTCGAGCCGTGGCGGACAGCATCGGTGACGCTCATGCCATGCTGGCGCCACAGCCGGAATTTCCGGTCATATTCGGAATTGGCCGTGGTCAACATGCCGCCATCGCCGGTCGTGACGACCTTCCGGGGGTGGAAGGAGAAGCAGGCAATGTCGCCATGCGGCTTGCCGATCTTTTCCCAACGCCCTTCCCAAAGGATTTCGCTTCCGGTCGCGCAGGCCGCATCCTCGATAACCGGTATCGAGTGGCGTTTTCCGATCGCCACGATAGCGCGGAGATCGCAAGGCATGCCGAGCTGATGCACGCACAGGATTGCCCTGGTGCGGGGCGTGATTGCCGTTTCGATCAGGCTGGGATCGATGTTGTATCCGTCCGCTTCGATATCGATGAAGACCGGCACGGCCTCACAGTATCGAATGGCGTTCGCGGTTGCGATGAACGAATGGCTGACCGTGATGACTTCGTCGCCGGCAGATACGCCGACTGCCTTCAAGGCCAGATGAAGCGCGGTCGTGCAATTGGAAACGGCGCAGGCGTGCGGGGTGCCGACAAAGGCTGCAAATTCACTCTCGAAAGCGGCGACCTCCGGCCCCTGCGTCACCCATCCTGACAGAATGACGCGGCGCGCGGCCGCCGCTTCTTCCTCTCCAAGAACGGGCTTGGCGACCGGAATTGCAGATAGAGACGGATTCATGCTGCTTGGCCCCCTGCTGCAGCGGTCTTCAGCCGCCACCACGCCACGAGTTCGCGAAGCCCTTCCTCTATCGGGATCCCGGCCCTGAACCCCAGGAGACGTTCGGCTTTGCCCGTATCGGCAAGACGCCGGGTCACGCCGTTCACCGTCCTTGCCGGGTGATGCTGAGGTTCGAGTGAGGATCCCATGATGCCGCTCAAAATCTGGGCGAGTTCAAGGAGGCTCGTTTCCTCGCCGCTTGCGACATTGAACACCTCGTCCGTGACATCGGACATCGCAGCCAGCACGTTCGCCCGGGCGATATCGCGGACATGCACGAAGTCCATGGTCTGACTGCCGTCTCCGTAGATGACCGGTGGCATTCCGACCGCGAGCCGCTCCATCCAGCGGATCAGCACTTCCGTGTAGGCGCCGTAAACGTCCATCCGCGGACCGTAGACGTTGAAATAGCGGAGTGCGACGTAACGCAGGCCGTACATCTCCGCAAAACTGCGCAGCAGCCCCTCGTTGAACGTCTTCGCCGCGCCGTAGATCGTCCGGTTGTTATAGGGGTGATGCTCTTCGGTCGTGGGAAAACTGTCGGCAAGCCCCAGCACGGAAGCCGAAGAGGCCGCAACGACCTTCGACACGCCCGCCTTGACGGCAGCTTCAAGAACATTGAACGTGCCTTCCGCCAGAACGTCGAAGGCAAGGCGCGGCTCTTCAGCACATTGCGTAATCCGGATGGCCGCCTGATGAAAGACGATATCGACGCCTTCGAAGAGCCTCGCCAGCAGCAATCTGTCCCGGATATCTCCGTCGATGATGTTAAGAGGCACGCTGCTTATCGCCGTACTGAGATTGTCCCGGCGTCCGCGGACGAAATTGTCGAGGACGATAATCTCGCGAGGTTTTTCCAATGCGACGAGATCGGCAATATGCGAACCGATCAGACCGGCTCCGCCGGTAATGAGCACCCGTTTGTTTCTCATGATCTCCCCTCGCGCGACATATCCGGCATCGGATCGGCATCCGTGCGCCACCGTACGAACTTCGCCGGCATACCCGCCACGACTGCGAACGGCTCGACGTCGGAGACGACGACGGCTCCCGCCCCGACGATCGCCCCCTTGCCGATGCGCACACCGGGAAGAATTGTCGCGTTCGTTCCGATGTCCGCCCAGGCTCCGATGCGTACCGGCTTGATTTCGAGATCCGTACGAATGATCGGCTCGTCCACTGGCATTGCGGTATGGGTCGAGCCAAGCAGCTTGGCGCCAGGTCCCCACCCTACAAACTCCTCGATCACCAGATCGCGAGCGTCGAAATAGGCCATCGGGCCGATCCAGACATTGTCGCCGATCACGCATGTACCGTCGTAGCGTCCCTGGATATAGGCCTGGGCTCCGATGAACACCCCGTCGCCGATTTCGAAGGTTTCCGGGTGTTTGAAGCCGGCGCCGCCAGCGACCTGCAGGGCCGCGCCGCAGCGCCGCGTGATGCTTTGCCAGATGGCCTTGCGCATCATGGCGTCGACGAACCCCTCCCCTGTCGCGAAGCGACCATAAAGCTCGATCAGGCCGGCGTGGCCGTATGACTGCCTGAGCTCTTCGACCAGCGCGGCCTGGTAGGCTGGATCCGCGGGCCTTTCACTGCGACCGTGGACCGCCTGCACGCGTCGAGCTACGCCCGCAATGTTAAGCGACATAAGCCTGCTCCATCGCGGCGACCACCTGCTCGACATGCCGTGCCGTCATCTCGGGGTAGATCGGAAGCGAAAGAACCTCACGTGCCGCGACTTCCGAGATCGGGAAATCACCGACCTGATAGCCAAGATCGGCATGGGCCTTCTGCAGATGAACAGGGATGGGATAGTGCAGCCCGGAATGAATGCCTTCCGCGCTGAGCGCGCGCTGAAGCTCATCGCGACCGCTGCTTCTTATGGCATAGACATGATAGACATGACGCCGGTCGCTCGCCTCGACGGGCGTCGTCAAATGCCTCGAGCCCTCAAGCAGCAATGAGTAATGGCGGGCACGGGCGCGACGCGCCTCGGTCCAGGCTTCAAGATATCGGAGCTTGACCCGCAGGATCGCGCCCTGGATGGCATCCATGCGGTAGTTGAAGCCTTTCAGCAGATGGTGATAGCGCTGTTCCTGCCCCCAGTCGCGCAGCATGCGCATCGCCCTGGCCTGGTCGTCGCTGTTGGTAACGGCCATCCCCCCCTCCCCGCAGGCGCCGAGGTTTTTGCCCGGGTAGAAGCTGAAGCAGCCGGATAGGCCGATGCTGCCGGCACGGTCGCCCTTGTATTCCGCCCCATGGGCCTGGCAGGCGTCTTCTATAACGGGTATCCCGTATTCGTCAGCGACCGCCTTGATCGCGTCCATCTCGGCCATCTGGCCATAGAGATGGACAGGAAGAATGGCCTTGGTCCGGGAAGTTATCTTTGCCTCGACCTCAGCCGGATCCATCGTGAGCGTCTCAGGCTCGACATCGACGAACACCGGTCGTGCGCCTGTGTAGCAGATCGCCGACACGGTCGCGACGAACGTGAACGGTACGGTGATGACCTCATCGCCAGGGCCGACGCCAGCCGCGAGGAGGGTCAGATGCAAGGCACTGGTTCCGGTGTTTACGGCGACCGCATGCTTGACGTTGCAATAATCTGCGAACTCCTGCTCGAAACGGGCGACCTCGTCGCCCAATACATATTGTCCCGAGGCAAGGACGCCGAGTACCGCGGCATCGATTTCGCTTTTGATTGACGCATATTGCGCTTTGATATCGAGAAGCGGGATCATGCGATGCGCCTCACCTCTTCGAGCTCGACGATACGGCCGCGCTGGGCGAGCGACCGGGTCGCAGCTTCAAGGGTGCGGACGACCCGCAGCCCGGCGTGGCCGTCCGCGATGGGCCGCGCATTTTGCTCGATGCAATCGATGAACTGATCCAGCTCACGTTTCAATGCTTCGGTCATATCAAGCTTGGGCGCATACATGTCGCCGCTGCGATAGCCCACCAGCATCTGGTGGACCTTCTCGCCGTATGCATGGGAATTGCTGTTCATCGTGATGCCCTTGTCATAGACCTTGATCTTTTCGCTGGGCTCCAGATCGTCGTAGACGATCATCTTGTTGCTGCCGCCGATCAGCGTGCGGCGCACCTTGACCGGCGCCAGCCAATTGACGTGGATGTGTGCGATGAGCTTGCTCTCGAAAAAGAGCGTCAGATAGGCGATGTTCTCCGGCTCGCCGGCCACATGGCTCATTCCGGTCGCGGAAACGGCGACCGGCTTCTCCGGCAGGACATAGTCCAGGATGGACAGGTCGTGCACGGCGAGATCCCAAATGACGCTCACATCATGCTGGAAGAGCCCCAGATTGACCCGAACCGAGTCATAGTAATACATGTCTCCCAGGCCGCTTTCGACGAGTTCGCACATCTTGCGAACTGCGCCCGTGTGAACGAACGTGTGGTCCACGGCCAGCACCAAGCGGCGGCGCGCGGCCTCCTCGACCATCCGCGAAGCTTCCTCCGCCGTCGCGGCCATCGGCTTTTCGACGAAGACATGCTTCCCGGCCATCAATGCCTGCATCGCGAGCTTGAAATGGCTTGAAACCGGCGTCGCGATGGCGATGGCATCCACTCTCGGGTCGCATAAGACCTCCTCGAAATCATCGGTGGCCCTTATTGCGGGATACCGGCTTTTGACGGCCGCCAATCGCTCACGATTGAGATCGCAGACGCAAACGAGGTGCGCGCGGTCCGTTTCCGAGATATTGCGAACCAGATTCGGACCCCAATACCCATATCCGACGACAGCGATACCGATCATCGCATTCCCCCTAAAGAGTACATGTGGACCGGTCCGTCGTTAGCGCGACCGATCACCCTGGCCGGAACGCCGGCGACAATGGCGCCATCAGGCACATTCCTTGTTACAACCGCTCCGGCACCCACCTGCGCGGCCTCTCCGATGGTCACGCCAGGAAGAATAGTGGCGTTGCTGCCGATCGACGCATGCCGCTTGACCAGGGTGGCAGTGACAATCCAGTCAGCCTCCGTCTGCAGACTGTCATCCGGATTGACAGCCCGCGGGTATGCGTCGTTCGTAAACATGACCCCGTGGCCAATGAAAACGCCGTCTTCCAGCGTCACGCCCTCACAAAGGAAGGAATGGCTGGAAATCTTGCAGTTTCTGCCGATCAGGACGTTTTTCTGAATCTCGACGAAGGTGCCGATGCGTGTTCCTGCGCCGATCGTACAGCCGTAGAGATTCACAAGATCCGGATGGTGGATGACGGTGCCGTCATCCAGCTTGACGTTTGCTGCAATCATCCCGTCTAGACCTTTGCTTTTCGACAGGCCCTGATTTCAAGCGGAAACCGGCAACCCGAAGGCGCCTTCGCGTTTTCATTCCGACAGGGCAAATTCTTTCGTTCGTTCGATGATGAACTGCCGTCACCCGCCGAGTAAAGAAACAAAAAGTTGGAGCCACTAAAGGCTTATATATTTAAAACTACTGATCACAACACATTCCAAGATTCAGAATTCCCCTTCGATATTGACAGTTGATCAACCCAACACTTACACAATCAGAGAGGATAAAATTATCAATTACTTTCAACGTTTTGACGATTTTATTCGGATCGGGAGAAATCAATCGCCCCTCCTCCAATGCCTTATCAATACATAATTTTTCACTCGTGACGCACTCGAGATCTACGTCATATTAAGTAACTCATAGAGTTATTGACCTAAATAGCCAATGTAAAACTCCGGCCACAATGGCATTATTTATGGAAGCCGCTCTTCTAACGTCTATCACAGAGAGCTGGATTTCCGACTTTGGTTAAGGTTCAGAGAAACTTGTTGGAGGATAAACGTGGATTCAGTACTCATATCGCATTCGAACCACAGGCAGGAAACCGTAGCTCCTCTCCTGATGATGGAACACGATTCGACCGCACTTCCCTCGCCATCAAAACCAAAGCACTCGCTTGTTATTCTCGACAACCGCACACTTGATAGGCAATGCCTCGCGCAATGCATGGCCGCCCACAAAGCGGATCTGCTTATCCTGGCATTTGGATCAATCGAGGAGTGGAAGAAAAAGCGCGACGAATATCCTCCGCTTTCGGCAATCCTCCTGAACGTCGGCGGCAAAAAGGTCGACGAGCCCACCGTTTCACAGCAGATTAGAAACCTTTCGTCGGAATTCGGGGCGACGCCGGTCATCGTACTGGCTGATAGCGACGATTTCGCTCAAATCGTGAGGGCCCTCGAATATGGGGCCAAGGGTTACATACCCACGTCGGTCAGCATGAATGTCTGCATGGAGTTGATCGCGCTGTCGGTGGCAGGAGGAGTTTTCGTGCCTGCAAGCACCCTGTTCGCCATGCGTCACCTGCTGGAATCGAGTAATTCGACATCACGTCGGCTGGCAGACATATTCACGGATCGTCAAGCCGAAGTCGTAGAGGCGCTCCGGCGCGGAAAGGCGAACAAAATCATCGCCTATGAACTCAATCTGCGCGAAAGCACCGTCAAGGTGCATGTTCGCAACATCATGAAAAAGGTCAAGGCAACGAACAGGACGGAGGTCGTGTTCAAGATCAACGATCTCTTTGCCGACAACCTTACGAGCCTGGGAACGAACAGCATGAATTGAGGGCTGTGATCCCGCGCAACTTCTGCAAAGCCCTTTCGTAGGGCTTTTACTTTTCTCAACCGAAAGCACCTCACTGGCCATCCCCGCCGCTCAGCCTCTTCCGAATTCGTCAGTGATTCTGATGATGTCGTCTTCTCCGAGGTATGAGCCTGTCTGGACCTCGATCATCTCGAGGGTGATCTTTCCCGGGTTTGCGAGGCGATGGACC
>Ga0164243_10004651_pt1 | contig 21389 bp, 25 predicted proteins | sample OricompcompostOP_FD_108781 | JGI IMG/M metagenome (GOLD analysis project Ga0164243, IMG submission 108781) | Organic Plus compost microbial communities from Emeryville, California, USA - Original compost - Organic plus compost (OP) | ecosystem: Engineered > Solid waste > Mixed feedstock >...
AGGGTGAAGGGGCGGTCGATGCCGCGGGAGGTGACCTCGAGGGTGTACGGATGGTTGCCCATCACGGTGGACTCGTCGAGCTCACGCGAGAGCTCACGCGTCGCCTCGGTGATCTCGTCGATGCCGACGCCACCGTCCTTGTCGACGGCGACGCGGAGGACGCGGTGCTTGCCCGCAGGGGTGAGCTCCACCGCCTCGAGATCGAGTCCGATCGACCCCACGCAGCGATCCACGAGCTGCTTGAGCCCGTCGTCCATGGCGTGCCCTCCGTGTTCTGTTGTCGGCACCGTTGCAGTGTCCGTGACAGCCTACCGAACTTCGGTCGACTACCCTGCCGTTGTGATCAGCCGTCGTGCCGTGCTCGGGACGGGTGGAGTGGTGGTCGCCGGAGCCGTGGCCCTTGTGGTCGGCGAGACCACCGGACGCCTCGACGACACGGCCCGGGCCCTGGGCATCCGACCGCATCCCGAGTCCGCCGCCTCCGACACCGCGCTGCTCGCAAGGGTCGCCACGCAGCAGGGAGTGCTGCTCTCCCTCGCCCAGGCCGCCGCGACTCGGCATCCCCCGACGGCTGACGTCCTCACCAGCGTGATCGCGGCCGCCACGGCCCAGCTGAAGGCCGTGGGCGGCGTCGCGCCCCAAGGCGCCGGCCCCGACGTCGGTGCCACACCCGCCGCGGCGATGACCGCCCTGTCCGAGGCCTTTCGCGACGCGGCCGACAAGCGCGCGGGTGATGCGGTGAAGGCCGTCTCCCCCGACCTCGTGCGTGTCCTCGCCTCGATGTCGGCAGGCCTCGCGCAGCTCGCCACGGTGACCAAGGCCGCGGCATGAAGGACGATGTCCTCGTCTGCCTCGACCTCGAGCACGAGGCCGTCTGGCTCTTCGCCTACCTCGGCGCACGCGTCGACGCCACGGCCGACAGCGCACGCCGCTCGTACGACGCCCACCGCGATGCCCGCGACCGCCTGCTGGCACGTGTTGCCGCCGCGGGCCTCACCCCGCGCTCCCCCGCCTTCGCGTACTCCGCCCCGCCGACTCCCGACGCCGGCGCAGTGCGCGCCGCAGCCCGTGAGATCGAGCAGCGCTGTGCCACGGCCTACCTCGAGCTCGCCGGCAGCTCCGAGGGCACCGCACGCACCTTCGCGATCGACGCCCTGAGCCGCGCCGCGGTCGCAGCCGTCACCTGGGGCAGCGAGCCTGTCGCCTTCCCCGGACTCCCCCTCAGCCCTCGCTGAGTGAGGTCAGCTGCGAGACCAGGTCGACGAGCGGGACGTCGCGGCGCTCGCCGCTGCGGCGGTCCTTGACCTCGACGACGCCCTCGGCGAGCCCCTTGCCGACCACGACGATCGTGGGCACACCTACGAGCTCGGCGTCCTTGAACTTGACGCCGGGCGACACCTTGCGGCGGTCGTCGTACAGCACCTCGATGCCAGTGGCCTCGAGCTCGGCCACCAGGGCGTCGGCGGCCTCGAAGGTCGCGTCGTCACGGCCGGCGGCCACGAGGTGGACGTCGAAGGGCGCCAGCGCCGCAGGCCAGATCATGCCGAGCTCGTCGTAGGAGTTCTCGATGACGGCGGCGACGGCGCGCGAGACGCCCACGCCGTACGAGCCCATCGTGACGGTGACGAGCTTGCCGTTCTCGTCGAGCACCTGCAGCCCGAGCGCGTCGGCGTACTTGCGGCCCAGCTGGAAGATGTGACCCATCTCGATGCCACGTGCGAGCTCGAGCGGACCCGAGCCGTCCGGCGCGGGGTCGCCCGCGCGCACCTCGGCGGCCTCGATCGTGCCGTCCGGGGTGAAGTCGCGTCCGGCCACGAGGTCGAGGACGTGGGAGCCCTCGACGTTCGCGCCGGTGACCCAGCGACTGCCCTCGACGACCCGGGGATCGACGAGATACCGGATGCCGGTGCTGCTGTCTACGCCGAGGGCTGTGGGGCCGATGTAGCCCCTCACAAGCCCCGGGTTCGCGGCGAAGTCGGCCGCCTCGAAGGCCTCGACCTCGGCCGGAGAGACTTGCGCCTCGAGCCGCTTCGTGTCGACCTCGCGGTCGCCTGGCACGCCGATGGCGAGCGGCTCGCGGGTGCCGTCGGGCTGACGAAGCACCACCAGCACGTTCTTGAGCGTGTCGCCCGCGTGCCAGGGGCGGTCGTCGCGCGGGAACGCCTCGTTGAGGTGGTCGACGAGCGTCTGGATCGTGGGGGTGCCGGGCGTCTGCTCGGCGTGCGCGGCAGGGACGTCGTCGTACGGGAGGGCGTCGGGCACCACCGTCGTGACCGCCTCGACGTTCGCGGCGTAGCCACCGGCGGAGCGCACGAAGGTGTCCTCGCCCGTCTCGGCGACGGCCAGGAACTCCTCGCTCGCCGAGCCGCCCATGGCCCCGGAGGTCGCCTGGACGATGACGTAGTCGAGGCCCAGCCGATCGAAGATGCGCACGTACGCCTCGCGGTGCAGCTGGTAGGCCGCCTCTAGACCGGCGTCGTCGACGTCGAAGGAGTAGGAGTCCTTCATGATGAACTCGCGGCCGCGCAGGATGCCGGCCCGGGGACGCGCTTCGTCGCGGTACTTCGTCTGGATCTGGTAGAGGCTGAGCGGAAGGTCCTTGTACGAGGAGTACAGGTCCTTCACGAGCAGCGTGAACATCTCCTCGTGGGTCGGACCGAGCAGGTAGTCGCCACCCTTGCGGTCCTGGAGCCGGAAGATGTTCGGGCCGTAGTCCTCCCAGCGGCCGGTGGCGTCGTAGGGCTCGCGCGGCAGCAGCGCCGGAAACCGCACCTCCTGCGAGCCGATGGCGTCCATCTCCTGACGCACGATGCGCTCGACCTTCGCCAGGACGCGCAGCCCCAGCGGCAGCCAGGAGTAGACACCCGGTGCCACACGACGGACGTATCCCGCCCGCACCAGCAGCCTGTGGCTCGGGACCTCGGCGTCAGCCGGGTCATCTCGCAGGGTGCGCAGGAAGAACCGGGACATTCGCATGCGCCCGACCCTATCGCCCGCGCCCCTCCCCGAGATTTGCTGGTCAGACCACCACCTGCCACCTTCGCGTGGTGGTTGACCCAGCAAATCTCGGGGAGGTCACATCAAGATGGTGGCGAAGGTCGCCGTCTGGGTGAAGCCGACCTTCTCGTAGGCCCGGCGGGCAGGGGTGTTGTGGTCGTTGACGTAGAGCGTGACGACCGGGGCGATGCTCGCCCGCAGCTGCTGGACCATCGCCGCGAGCGCGCCCGTGGCGATGCCCCGGCTGCGCAGGTCGGGCCGGACGTAGACCCCCTGGATCTGGCAGACGTCGGACGTCGCCGCACCGACCTCGGCCTTGAAGAGCACCTGGTCGCGCTCGATGATCGCGAAGGACCAGCCCATCGAGATGAGCTGAGCCACCCGTGCGCGGTAGCTGCTGCTGTTGCCCTGCTCGGGGTCGACGCCCACCTCTTCGGTGAACATCGCGACGCACGAGGGATAGACCGTGTCGAACTCATCGAGCACCACCCGGCGCAGCCGCGGGTCGGGCTCGAGCGGGCTGTCGGTGTCGATCGTCATGAAGGGCTGGTCGAGCCGCGGCGAGCGGGCCGGGCCCCAGTGCGGCTCGAGCCGCCGCCACAGCGGCACCACGGCCGACTGCAGGCCCACGACCGACGAGGCGCGGAAGCCCGAGCTCAGCACCCGCTGCGCGAAGGCGTCGATCGCCTCGGGTGTGGCCTCGGCCGGCACGAGGTTGGCGGCCGCGTGGCAAGCCGAGACGAGCTTGTCGTGCTCGAACCATCCCCAGATCTCGCCACCGATCCAGCTGGGCTGCATCCGGGTGACGTCGACGCGGTGACGAAGGAAGAGATTGACCTGCGGATCACGGTCGAGCAGCGTCACGAGGTCGTCACGGTCTGAGGGGCCGAGAGGTCGCAGCACCGTGGATCAGCTCACGGAGACGGCCGGTGACGAGCCGTCCACCGGCTCCATGCCCTCGGCGATGCGCATGGCCTCTTCGATCAGGGTCTCGACGATCTTGCTCTCGGGAACCGTCTTGATGACCTCGCCCTTGACGAAGATCTGGCCCTTGCCGTTGCCGGAGGCAACACCGAGGTCTGCCTCGCGGGCCTCGCCCGGGCCGTTGACGACGCAGCCCATGACGGCGACGCGCAGCGGCACCTCGAGCCCCTCGAGCCCGGCGGCGACCTGCTCGGCGAGCGAGTAGACGTCGACCTGGGCGCGTCCGCATGACGGACAGGACACGATCTCGAGCTTGCGGGGACGCAGGTTGAGCGACTGCAGGATCTGGATGCCGACCTTGACCTCCTCGACAGGCGGGGCCGAGAGCGACACGCGGATGGTGTCGCCGATGCCCTTGCTCAGCAGCGCGCCGAAGGCCGTGGCGCTCTTGATGGTGCCCTGGAAGGCGGGACCGGCCTCGGTGACACCGAGGTGCAGGGGCCAGTCGCCGCGCTCGGACAGCATCTCGTAGGCCTGCACCATCACGACGGGGTCGTTGTGCTTGACCGAGATCTTGAAGTCGTGGAAGTCGTGCTCCTCGAACAGCGAGGCCTCCCAGACGGCCGACTCGACGAGCGCCTCGGGCGTCGCCTTGCCGTACTTCTCGAGCAGGCGCTTGTCGAGCGAACCGGCGTTGACGCCGATGCGCAGCGAAACGCCTGCGTCCTTGGCGGCCCTGGCGATCGCGCCGACCTGGTCGTCGAAGGCCCGGATGTTGCCCGGGTTGACCCGGACGGCCGCACAGCCGGCGTCGATCGCGGCGAAGACGTACTTCGGCTGGAAGTGGATGTCGGCGATGACCGGGATCTGCGACTTGCGGGCGATGTCGGGCAGCGCGTCGGCGTCGTCCTGGCTGGGGCAGGCGACACGCACGATGTCACAGCCGGCCGCGGTGAGCTCGGCGATCTGCTGCAGCGTGGAGTTGACGTCGGACGTCAGCGTGGTGGTCATGGACTGCACCGACACGGGGGCGTCGCCGCCGACGTCGACGCTGCCGACCTTGATCTTGCGAGTCACCCGACGCGCCGCCAGCACGGGCGGGGGCATGGGGGGCAGACCGAGATCGGTCATGTCAGCGTCACCGGGTTCACGATGTCAGCGTAGATCAAGATCACACTCATGATCATAAGGAGCACCCCCACGCCGTAGGCGATCGGCAACATCCGGGCCACGTCGACGAAGCCCGGGTCAGGACGGCCGAACAGCCTGGCCCAGCCCCGTTTGACACCCTCCCAGAGTGCGCCCGCGATGTGCCCGCCGTCCAGCGGCAGGAGCGGGATGAAGTTGAACAGCGCCAGGAACAGGTTGAGGCTGGCCAGCAGCGTCAGCAGGCGCTGCGCCCGCTCGCCCCAGCTGGGATCGTCCAGCGTGACCATCTCGCCGGCCACGCGGCTCGCACCCACGACGCTGATCGGGCCCTCGGGGTCGCGGTCGCCGCCGAACGCCGCCTTCGTGACGTCGACCATGCGTGACGGCAGGTACACGATGGCCTTGGCCGTCTGCTTGACCGAGTCCCACATCGTCTCCGCGACGAAGACAGGGCCCTGACGGACGTAGCTCTGTGTGGGCGAGACACCCAAGAAGCCGACGTCCTCGATGAGCTTCGGGTCGTCGAGCGAGGCACGGGCGAGCACCGAGGTGCGCACGTCGGCCGTCAGCTGGGCGCCGTCGCGCTCGTAGACGATCGTGGCCTCGTCGGACCCGTTGCCGCGGATGAGGTCGGTCAGCTGGTCCCAGGATGTGACGGCGGTGCCGTTGAACGACGTGATGACGTCGCCCTTCTGCAGTCCAGCCTGCTGGGCGGGCGTGACCGGGTCGGCGTCGGTGCACGCACGGCCGGCATCGGCATCGCTGACGGCGCAGTCGGAGACCTGCGCGATCGTGGTGGTGGGCTGCAGCGCGCCGAAGCCCATGAAGACGATCGCGAACAGCGCGATGGAGATGGCGACGTTGACCATGGGACCGCCGGCCATGACGATGACCTTCTGCCACCACGGACGCCGGTAGAAGAGCCGGGGCATGTCCTCGTCGCGCACGTGCTCGTACTCGGCGGCGCGGGCGTCGGAGATCAGCTGGGTGAACATGCCGGTGTTGGTGTCGCGCAGCTCGTGCGGGTCGGCGTCCTTGCCCGGAGGCAGCATGCCGACGAGCTTGACGTAGCCGCCGAGCGGGATGAGCTTGAAGCCGTACTCGGTCTCGCCGCGCTTGGTCGACCAGACCGTACGGCCGAAGCCCACGAAGTACTGCGTGACCTTGACGCCGAACTTCTTGGCCGGGTACATGTGCCCGACCTCATGCAGAGCGATCGAGACGACGACGCCGATCACGAAGATCAGGACGCCGAGGGCGTAGATGAGGCTGTTCACCGCTGCTCCACCAGTTCTCGGGCCCGCGCACGCGCTCCGGCGTCTGCCGCGAGCACCCCGTCGAGCGTCATCTCGTCGTGGGCGGCGTCCGGGTCGGACAGGTGCTCGTCGAGGACGACGCCCAGCGTGTCAACGATGCCAAGGAAGTCCAAACGTCCCTCGACGAAGGCCTCGACGAGCACCTCGTTGGCGGCGTTGAAAACGGCGGGCGCCGTACGTCCGAACTCACCAGCGCGGCGGGCGAGCGAGACGGCCGGGAACGCGGTCTCGTCGAGAGGGAAGAACTCCCAGGCCGTGGGCTGCGTCCAGTCGCAGGCCGGCACCGCGCCGGGCACCCGGTCGGGCCAGGCGAGGCCGAGCGCGATCGGCAGGCGCATGTCGGGTGGCGAGGCCTGGACCATCGTGGAGCCGTCGACGAACTCGACCATGGAGTGCACGATCGACGTCGGGTGCACCACGACGTCGATGCGGTCGAAGCCGATGCCGAACAGCAGGTGCGCCTCGATGACCTCGAGCCCCTTGTTGACGAGGGTGGCGGAGTTGATGGTGATGACGGGGCCCATGTCCCACGTCGGGTGCGCCATCGCCTGCTCGGGCGTGACGTCGGCGAGCTCGGCGCGCGATAGCCCCCGGAAGGGCCCGCCGCTCGCGGTGACCAGCAGGCGGCGGACGTCATCGGGCGACTCGCCGCGCATCGCCTGCGCCAGGGCGGAGTGCTCGGAGTCGACTGGCACGAGCTGGCCGGGCTTGGCGGCACCGGTGACGAGCTCGCCGCCGATGATGAGCGACTCCTTGTTGGCCAGCGCGAGGGTGCTGCCGGCGGCGAGCGCGGCGAGCGTCGGCCGCAGGCCCACGGCGCCGGTCATGCCGTTGAGCACGACGTCACAAGCGATGGAGGCCGCTTCGACCGCGGCGTCGGGGCCCGCGACGATGCGCGGGATGCGGTGGTCTCCCACCGGGTAGCCGCGTCGCTGGGCCTCGGCGTAGAGCGAGAGCTGGACGTCCTGCACTGCGCTGGCCTTGGCGACCGCGACGAGAGGGACCTCGAAGTCGATGGCCTGACGTGCCAGGAGGCCGGGATCGTTGCCGGCTGCGGCAAGGGCCACGACCTCGAAGCGGCCGGGGTGAGCGGCCACGACCTCGAGGGCCTGAGTGCCCACGGAACCGGTGGAGCCGAGGATGACGACACGCTTGCGCATGTCGCCATCCTCGCACCCGTGGTGTCGCGGGGACGCCGACGGGCTGAAGGGCGGTGCCCGGTGTTCTGACCCGACGAGGCAAGCCTGCGTGAGTCCGGGCACCACCCCGTTCAGGGGGTTACTTCACCTCGGAGCGGAGAACCGACCAGACGCCGAACGCCAGCGGGATGGCGAGCCAGATGAGACCGGAGGTGCCGATCTGAGCCCACTCCTCGCCCGAGGGCATGTTGTCGAACAACGGTGTCTGCGCGTCGCCGAAGTCGACCCACGGCTGGATGTCCTTGAACCAGTCCTGCAGCTCCGCCAGGACACCGAAGATGCCGGGCAGGAGGAAGGAGTACACCACGTAGGCCACGATCGCGCCGGCCGAGTTGCGGATCAGGACACCAAGCATGAAGCCGACGAGCATCCCGAGGATGTTGGCCAGGATGATCGTGAAGAGGACCCCGACCTCCATGTCCCACACCGGGTCCACGCCGTTGAGCGCAGAGCCCACGACGTTGCCGAGCGCGCCGATGGCGAACGCCAGCAGCATCGACACGACACCGACGATGACTGCGGCGATCACCTTGGACAAGATGACCTGAGCACGGTGCGGCGCCAATGTGAACGTGATGAGGCCCGTGCGCTGGCTCCACTCGCCGGTGACCGACAAGATCGCCACGACCGGCAGCAGGAGCGCCATCGGGAACCCGACTGCCGTACCGAAGGTGGAGTAGCTGAGATCGTCGTTGGGGAAGAACAGAATCACGGAGACTGTGGCGATCACGGCGATGATGCCGATGCTCATCATGAGCCAGAAGCCCGAGCGGGTGTCGAACATCTTGCGCAGCTCGACCTTCACCAGGCGTCCGAGCGGGACGCCCGGCCTGGCGGTGTCGATCTTGACGACGGCGGTGGTGCTCATGCCTGGGCTCCTTCGGGAGTGACTACTTCGCGCTGGGTGTCGGCGGTCAGCTCGAGGAACATCTCCTCGAGGCCGGCGCCCTCTGCCGGACGGAGCTCGACCAGGGCGACGCCGGCGATGGCCGCGGCCTTGCCGACCTCTTCGGGCTCGGCCTCGGTGCGCAGCCCGCCGTCACCGGACGCGACGGCGCTGATGCCGGCGGCGGTGAGGGCGTTGGCCAGTGCCGACGCATCGCCCGCTTTGACGAACGTCCCTGCCGTGCGCAGGAGCTCGGCCTTGGTGCCCTGGGCGACGATGCGGCCCTGGCCGATGACGATGATCTCGTCGGCGATGACCTCGATCTCGTGCAGCAGGTGCGACGAGAGCAGCACGGTGCCGCCGCGGTTGGCGTACTCGCGCAGGAGGCTGCGCATCCAGTGGATGCCCGCCGGGTCGAGGCCGTTGGCCGGCTCGTCGAGGATGAGGATCTTCGGATCGCCGAGCAGCGCGTTGGCGATGCCGAGGCGCTGCCGCATGCCGAGGGAGTAGTTGCGCACGCGGCGCTTCGACTCGGACTTGCTGAGGCTCACGACCTCGAGCATCTCGTCGACCCGTGACATCGGCAGGCCCATCGTGGCCGCGCTGAGCGCGAGGATCTCGCGGCCGGTGCGACCGGCATGCTGCGCCGAGGCGTCGAGCAGCACGCCGACCTGGGTGCCGGGGTTGGGGATGTCCTGGTAGCGGACGCCGCTCACGCGGGTCTGGCCGGAGGTGGGCGGTGTCAGTCCGGCGATGATGCGCATCGTCGTCGACTTGCCGGCGCCGTTGGGGCCGAGGAAGCCGGTGACGGCCCCCGGGCGGCACTCGAATGAGACGTTGTCGACGGCACGATAGCCGCCGTACGTCTTCGTCAGTCCTTCTACGGTGATCATGGGCACCAGCATGCCGTGCCCGTCTGACCATGCACATCGGCCCACGGGCCACGACCCGCTAGCCGAAAGTATGAACAGGAGCCGACCAGCGACCATCGCGCGGTGACCGCTCGGGGACCTAACCTTGGGACGTGAAGGCGACCGAGTACCAGCCACCGCTGACGTGGTGGAGCCACACGTGGCGCTTGGTGCTCGTCCTCGGGATCTCCGCAGCTGCTTGGTCGGGCCTCGCCGCCTGGCAATGGGAGCACGACCGGCCCTGGTTCTTCCTCGACCTCGTGATCGGTGCCATCACCCTGGTGCTGGTGTGGTGGCGCCGCAGTCATCCCTTCGGCGTCGCGATGATCACCGGTGCCCTGGCGGCGGTCTCCGGGACGGCGGGCGGACCGGCAACGCTCGCGCTCGTGTCGCTGTCGACGACCCGGCGCTGGCGCCAGATCATCCCCGCAGCCATCGTCAACCTGCTCGGCGGGCTGGCCATCGAGGTCGTGAACCCGACGGAGACCGAGCTGCCGGGGGTCGTGGTGGTCGCGCTGGTCGCCATCATCGGCGTCGCCGTGGGCTGGGGCCTCTACATCGGGTCGCGGCGCGAGCTGTTGGCCACGCTGCGCGAGCGCGCCGACACCGCCGAGGCCGAGCAGGCCATCCGCGTCTCGCAGGCGCGGGTCGCCGAGCGCACCCGCATCGCGCGCGAGATGCACGACGTCCTCGCCCACCGCATCTCGCTCGTCACCATGCACGCCGGCGCGCTCTCGTACCGTGACGACCTCTCCCCCGACCAGGTGCGCGCCACGGCCGAGGTCATCCAGCAGAACTCGCACCAGGCGCTCGTCGACCTGCGTGAGGTGCTCGGCATCCTGCGCGACGAGCCGGGCGACGCCGACCCCGAGCTCCCCCAGCCGTCGGCCGTCGACCTGCGCACGCTCGTCGCGGAGGCCCGGCGCAGCGGCATGAGAGTCGACAACCAGCACGCGATCGCCCTGGATGGCATGCCCGAGGGCGTGGGTCGCACCGTCTACCGCATCGTGCAGGAGGCGCTCACCAACGCCCGCAAGCACGCGCCCGACACCCGGGTCGTGGTCAATCTCTTCGGCGGCCCCGGCGATGGCCTCGAGGTCGAGGTGCGCAATCCCCTGCAGGTGGGCTCGACCCATCTCGACCTGCCGGTCTCGGGCCTCGGCCTCATCGGACTGCAGGAGCGCGCCGTGCTCGCCGGCGGACGTCTGACGCACCGCGTCACGCCGGAGCAGGAGTTTGTCCTGCATGCTTGGCTACCGTGGCCGGCATGACGACGACGCGCGTACTGATCGCCGACGACGACGCCCTCGTGCGCGCCGGCCTCTCGCTCATGCTCGGCGGCTCCCAGGGCATCGCGCTCGTCGGCGAGGCCGCGAACGGCCAGGAGGCCCTCGACGCCGTGGCCGCTGGCGGCATCGACCTCGTGCTGATGGACCTGCGTATGCCCGTCATGGACGGCATCACCGCCACGAGTGCCTTGCGCGCGCTCGACCATCCGCCGAAGGTCATCGTGCTGACCACCTTCGACGCCGACGACTACGTGGTCCGCGCGCTCGCGGCGGGTGCCAACGGCTTCCTACTCAAGGACACTCCCCCGGCCGACATCGTCGATGCCATCTTCAAGGTCGTCGAGGGTGAGCCGATGCTGTCGCCGACCATCACCGAGCAGCTCATCCGGCAGATCACCGACAGTGCGCCCGACGACCGGTCCACCGAGGCGAGCCGTCGTGCCGCCCTGTTGTCAGAGCGTGAGCGCGAAGTAGCCGTCGCGGTCGGACGGGGTGCCTCCAACGCCGAGATCGCCACCGAGCTGCACATGAGCGTGGCCACCGTGAAAGCCCATATCTCGCACATCTTCACCAAGCTCGACGTCACCAACCGGGTGCAGATCGCCATCTGCATGCACGAGGCCGACCTGCTCTGAGCGCTGGCTCAGGCGAGGGTGTCGCCGGCGAGCAACGTGGTGACGAGCTCGTCGTAGCGCTCACGCAGCAGCTGCTCGTAGTCGCCGGCGTCCTTGTCGGGAGCAGCGGCCGGCTCTGAGTTTCCCGCGCGACGCACGACGTCCCATGGCCACTCGCCGTCGGCGGTGCGCACGACCACAGGGTCGCCACCGAGCACGACCTCGCTGCCAGGCCGCGGGATCGCGCCAAGACGTGCACAGGCCATGACCGCCACGACTCTGTCACGCCCCGAGAGCGACTCGAGGTCGACACCGGATCCGGGCTCGACGCCGAGGTGCCGCAGGCCGCCGGCCACCGCGGCAACGAGCTCGAGCAGCTTCGCGTAGGTCAGCGGACGACCCTCGTCGACGAGGGCGACGTTGTCGGCGCGACCGTGGACGACATGGTGATCGAGCGCGCGGAAGGAGAGGCTGTTCATCGGTGGCACCTGTTCAGGGTAGGGCCACCGCCTCACGCTCGTCCTCACCGCTCGAAGTCGTTCATTTCGTCGTGGAGATGCCGCGGGCCTCGAGACGGCGCACGAACTCACGCTCGTCCTCACGGCGCGAGGCCGTCCTTCGAGCCCGGCCTCGGGTTGAGCGGGATGAGGTTGACGTAATCGCACCCCACGTGTGGACTGGTGGCACACACCAACCTGTCAGGTATAGTCGACATATGTTCGAGGTCGTCCGCACTGACGAGTTCGCTACATGGATCGACAGGCTCAAAGACCTGCGGGGCAAGCAACGCATCATCCGGAGGCTCGACCGCCTCGCCCAGGGCAACCCCGGCGACGTGAAGCCAGTCGGTGGTGGCGTCTCGGAACTCCGGATGCCATTCGGGCCGGGGTACCGCGTCTACTACATGCAGGACGGCGACACGTTAATCCTTCTCCTGATGGGCGGCGACAAGTCGACGCAGCAGAGGGACATCGAAAAAGCGTACGAGCTGGCCGACGAGTGGCGAGCCGACAAGGAGAAGGAGGAACCGCGATGACGATGAGTGAGAAGTACAAGAAGTTCGATGCTGCCGACTACCTGAAGAACCTCGACGATGTCGCACTGTTCCTCGAGGTGGCGCTCGAAGACTCCGCCGATGACCCGAGCGCAGTCCCCCACGCGCTGGGCATCATCGCCCGCTCCCAGAACATGAGTGAACTCGCCCGCCGCATCGGCATGAGCCGCGACGGTCTCTACAAGGCACTCTCCGAAGACGGCAACCCAACCTGGTCCACCATCCTCAAGGTCACCAACGCCCTCGGACTCCGCTTCGAAGTCCACACCGTCGCCTGACACTCCCCCGCGAAACGCGAAACCCGATGGTAAGTACTGGCCAGCGAGGGTTCATCCGATAGCCACCATGAACCGCCCACGGGACGACCGCTAGGCGCGACTTCGATCGGTTTCGGCGGAGTCTGGCCGCCGCGGGCGCTACTCCACCGCGGCGAGCTGGCCGCAGGCTCCGTCGATGTCGCTGCCGCGGGTGTCGCGGACCGTCGTGGAGATGCCGCGGGCCTCGAGGCGGCGCACGAACTCGCGCTCGTCCTCACGGCGCGAGGCCGTCCACTTCGAGCCCGGCGTCGGGTTGAGCGGGATGAGGTTGACGTGCACCCAGCTCCAGTCGCCGTAGGACTGAAGGACGTCGGCGAGCAGGTCGGCGCGCCAGGCCTGGTCGTTGATGTCGCGCATCATCGCGTACTCGATCGAGACGCGACGCTTGGTCGTGCGGGCGTACTCCCACGCGGCCTCGACGACCTCGTTGACGTCCCAGCGGGTGTTGATTGGCACGAGCGTGTTGCGCAGCTCGTCGTCGGGGGCGTGCAGCGAGACAGCCAGCGTGACGGGGATGCCCTCGGTCGTGAGCTGGCGGATGCGCGGCACGAGGCCGACCGTGCTGAGGGTGATGTTGCGGGCCGAGAGGCCGAGCCCGTCGGGGCTGGGCGCCACCAGACGTCGGATGGCGCCGATGACGGCCTTGTAGTTGGCCATCGGCTCGCCCATGCCCATGAACACGACGTTCGACAGGCGTCCGGGGCCACCCGGGACGAGGCCATCGGCCATCGAGCGTGCGGCGTCGACGACCTGGTCGACGATCTCGCCGGTGCTCATGTTGCGTTCGAGGCCGCCTTGGCCGGTGGCGCAGAACGGGCAGGCCATGCCGCAGCCGGCCTGGCTCGAGACGCAGACCGTGGCGCGGTCGGGATAACGCATCAGCACCGACTCGACGAGCGCGCCGTCGAAGAGCTTCCAGAGCGTCTTGCGGGTGGTGCCCTTGTCGGCCTCGAGCGTGCGGACCGGAGTCAGCAGCGGCGGCAGCAGCTCGGCGACGATGCGGTCGCGGCTGGCGGCTGGGAGGTCGGTCATCTCGGCTGGATCGGCGACGAGGCGTCCGTAGTAGTGGGTGGCGACCTGCTTGACGCGGAAGGCCGGCTCGCCGAGTGCCTCGGCGGCGGCGGTGCGCTCGTCGGCCGTGAGGTCAGCGAGGTGCCGCGGGGGCTTCTTGCGTCCACGCGGCTGCTCGAACACAAGAGGCAACGAGCGGGACGGTTCGGTCACTCATCCATGGTCTCATGCGGGACCCGGCTGACCCGAATCCTCGAAGGAGCAACTATTTCTTTCGGAATCTGTCGTAGACCAGAAGACAGACGGCAGCGATCCCCAGGGCAATGATGACCGGCCAAGCTGGTGCTCCGAGAGCGTGCATGCCAATTCACCCGTCCAGCCCAGGAACGCACCGTGCCTGGCACGGCACGTTCAGCCGCGACCTCACTCGGCAGCGATCCGTCGCGTCAGCCACGTGAAGAGGCACCAGACCACACCGGCGAGGAAGCCGATCGAGGCCACCACTCTCAAGGCGAAGAACCAGTCGGACCCGGGGCTGAGGACGGCATCCACGAGGTTGAGGATGAACGCGAGCGACAGGAACGCCATCGCGAGCTCTCCCGCAGCGCCGAACGTGGCGCGGATTCGGTCCATGCCTCGTCACGTACCCCGGAGAGAGGGGCGCAAAAGCTAGAGCCCGGATCACTGGTGTCCGCTCGGCGAGTTGTCAGCTCTGAGGTAAGCGACCAGATGCCATGCCATGAGCCCGAAGGCGATGGCGGATCCGATCATGCCAAACACCCATACCGTCGCCGCTGCTGAGTCACTCCCGTAACCGGTCGTAAGACCTACGGCAGCAACGAAGATCAAGGCCCATATGCATCCACCAAAAATCATCTTTACGAAGGTGGGCAACGTACGCATCATGGTCGTCTCAGACCGATTCTGCTTCTGGACACGGGCCTGTCGGCATGCACGATCTTTCCCACCGTCATGCCACACGTCGTACCCACGGACCGCGCCGTCAGACAGAACCCCGGACTTGTTGCACGGGAACCACGAGCCACCACTTCGTGGTCGTGTCGTTGATCCGTGCGCGCCGCGGACTGTTCGGTCCGGGGCAGCGGCCACTGCCCCGTCGCGTCGGCTTGTCGGGCGGTGGGCCTAGCCGCAGACTGGAGGAGAGCCGCCCCTCCGGGCGACCAGCCACTTCGCACACAGGAGGACGTATGACGACCACCCCCGAAGAGCCGCTCAGCGATGACGACATGACCACCAGCCCTGCCGGCGGCCCCGACCCGTCTGGAGGCGACGCTGACGGGACCGACGGCGGAGACGCCGATGGCACCGACGGTGGAGACGCGGACGGCACCGATTCCGATGGCACCGACGGCGACGCCACCGACAGCACGGACGGCGACGCGTCCTGACCGTGCCCGGCTCTGCGCTCGACCTGCTCAGCGGTGACGCCCAGACCTTCGTCTCGAAGGTCTGGGCGTCACGGGTCCATCTGCAGCACGCCGATCCCGACGAGCTGACAGCCCTGCTGTCGCTGGACGATGTCGACGCCCTGCTCACGTCCTCGGCGATCCGTACCCCGTCGATCCGGATAGCCCAGGACGGCACCGTGCTGCCCGAGTCGTCCTACACACGCGGCGCCACGCTCGCCGGCAAGACGCTGACCGGGCTGGTGGACTCCCGCAAGGCACTCGCCCTGTTCGAGGGTGGCGCGACCATCGTCCTCCAAGGACTGCACCGCTACTGGCCGCCGATCACCCAGCTCGTCGCCGAGCTCGAGCTCGAGCTCGGACATCCATGCCAGGCCAACGCCTACCTCACCCCGCCGGGCGCCCAGGGCTTCGCGGTGCACTCCGACTCCCACGACGTGTTCGTGTTCCAGACCGCCGGCTCGAAGCAGTGGGAGGTCCACGGTCCCGAAGGGGTCGAGGACGTGCTTTTGGAGGCCGGGGTGTCGATGTACCTGCCCACGGGCACCCCGCACGCCGCCCGCGCCCAGGACACGGTCTCGCTTCACGTCACCCTCGGCATCAACCAGCTCACGTGGCGTGGCCTGGTCCAGCGCAGCCTGGCCGGCGTCTTGGCAGACGTGTCCGACCAGCATCTGCCGGCCGGATACCTCGATGACCCCGCCGCGCTCGCCGACGAGCTTGGAGGCCGGCTGGAGTCGCTGGCTGCGCGCATCCGCGATGTCGACACGTCCGCGGCGGTCGAGGCTGAGGTGCGCCGTTTCCTCACCAGCCGCAGCCCCCGCCTCGCTGGTGGGCTGCACGACGTCCTCGCCGCCGGTGCGATCGACGATGACACCCTGCTGCGCCGCCGCCCCGGTCATCCTTGCGTGCTGCTCGAACGCGGCGACCGCCTCGACGTCCTGCTCGGCGACCGCTCCATCGACATGCCCGGTTGGTTGCGGCCCGCCTTGGACGAGCTGCGGGCGCGCCGCCAGCTCGTCCCGGGTGACCTCGCCGACCATCTCGACCCGCACAGCCGCGTCGTGCTCTGCCGCCGCCTCGTCCGGGAGGGTCTTCTCGAGGTCGCTTCGTGACCTCACCCGACTCCGCGTTCCGCTGCTCGACAGCCAGCGTGCTGCGCGACGAGCCTGTGAGCGGCACGGCGTCGACCGTACGAGCGTTTCTGCTGGTCGAGCACACCGGCTCGTGGGGCGTCGACGCGCTGCGCGACGCTCGCCTGCCCGACGGGCTCGGCGACTCCCTGGCCCGGGCTGCCTCTGCGGCTCGCGTCCGCGCGCTGCTGGTACGGCGACCCGACCGCAGCACCGACCAAGAGCGGATGCGGGTCTTCGCAGCCTTCGCGCACCCGTCACGCTCGTGGGCGGAGACCACGACCCTCGCAGACCCGTACCAGCTGCTCGACCTCGACCTGGCGGCACTGGGCGCGGGCCGCTCACCCGGCCTGACCCCGTTCGACAGGACGCTGCTGTGCGTGTGCACACACGGCCGCCATGACGCCTGCTGCGCCGAGCAAGGCCGTCCGGTGGCCGCGGCCCTGGCCGCAGCGCACCCCGAGGACACCTGGGAGGTCTCCCACATCGGCGGCGACCGCTTTGCAGGGAACATGGTGGTGCTTCCTCAGGGCCTCTACTACGGACGCCTTGACGCCGAGGCGTCCGTGCTCGTCGCCGACAGGCACGCCGCCGGAGAGCTCGACCTCGACCACTTGCGCGGGCGGTCGTCCTACGCGATGCCGGTGCAGTTCGCAGAGATCGCCCTGCGCCGACAGCTCGGCGAGACCCGTGAGGACGCCCTGCGGTTGGTGTCGCGACGGGTCACCGAGGGAGTCACCGACGCCGTGTTCGCGATAGGCGACGCCCAGTGGGAAGTACAGGTCAGCACTGCACCCGACGCCGACCGGTTCCAGCTCACCTGCAAGGCCACGCGCGACAACCCGGTGCCGCTGCACCAGCTGCTAGGGGTCGCCCAGGTGCAGTGACATCCCGCCAGTGGGTGACTCCCTTAAAAACACCAACATCGCCGACTACCGTCATCGGGGCAGTCCCCAGACACATACCGACGGACAACGAGTAGGCGTTCATCTCTGTCGGAGCACACGTCGGTGAGGAGCACTGGCGAAGCTTGAGCCTAGATCGCGAGAACAGGGCTCATTCTGGCCTCGCTGGCGACGCGGCCTCAGCTGACGGGCACGAGCAGATGCAGCACGAGCCACGCGACGGGCGCCACGGCGATGAGCGAGTCGAGACGGTCCATCAGGCCACCATGGCCGGGCAGGAGATCGCCCATGTCCTTGATGCCGAGGTCGCGCTTGATGAGCGACTCGCACAGATCGCCGAGCGTCGCCATGACCACTCCGGCGATGCCCAGGATGATGCCGACCCACCAGCGTCCGTCAAGGGCGTAGGCGACGGTCAGGATGCCGGCAGCGATGCCGACCACGAGAGACCCGGCGAAGCCCTCCCACGACTTCTTCGGGCTGATGGTGGGCGACATCGGGTGCTTGCCGAACAGGACGCCGGCGATGTAGCCGCCGATGTCGGAGGCGATGGTCGCGACGATGAAAGCGACGATGCGCCACGGGCCGTCGTCCTCGAGCAGCATGAGCAGCACGAAGACACCCATGAGGTGCAGGTACGACAGCGCGAAGATGCCCGCACTGGTGTCGCGCACGAAGCCCTCGGCTCCCTCGGCGAGGCGCCAGACGAGGGTGCCGATGACGGTGAGCGCCATCGCGATGGCGGCCGTCTCCATGCCGCCGTAGTACGCACCGATAAGCATGATGGTGCCGCCGGTGAGGACGGGGAGGAACGGGATGCGGATGCCGGTGGTGCGAAAGGCCCGCGCGAGCTCCCAGAGCCCGACGCCGAGCGCGACCACGACGACCGCGATGAAGGCGTCCTTGACGAAGACGAGCGAGGCCACGACGACCGCACCCAGGCTGACGCCGACGCCGATGGCGGCGGGCAGGTTGCGGCCGGCGCGGCCGGGGCTCTTCGCGGCAGGGGGTCCTTCGGACGGGTCGGTGGCCGACTCAGACCTCAAGGAGCTCGGCTTCCTTGTTCTTCAACATCTCATCGACCGTGTCGACGTACTTCTTGGTGAGGGCGTCGAGACGCTTCTCGCCGCCGGTGTTGTCGTCCTTGCTGATCTCGGAGTCCTTCTCGGCCTTGTCGAGGGCCTGCTTGCCCGAGCGGCGAAGGTTGCGGACGGCGACGCGTCCCTCTTCGGCCTTCGAGCGGGCGAGCTTGATGTACTCCTTGCGACGGTCCTCGGTCAGCTCGGGCAGCGAGACCCGCAGCACCTTGCCGTCGTCGGTGGGGTTCACACCCAGGTCGGAGTCGCGGATGGCCTTCTCGATGGCGCTCTTGGCACCGGCGTCGTACGGGCTGATGACCACGGTGCGCGGCTCGGGCACCTGGAAGCCGGCAAGCTGATTGAGGGGGGTCTGCTGGCCGTAGTACTCGGCCGTGATCTGCGCGAACATCGCCGGGTGCGCCCGGCCGGTGCGGATCGCGGCGAACTCGTCACGAGTGTGCTCGACGGCCTTGGCCATCTTGCTCTCGGTCTCGCGCAACGTCTGATCGATCACGGTGTCAACTCCTCGTTTCCGTCCTGCCTAGCCGGCGTGGACGAGTGTTCCGATCTTCTCACCCCGCAGGACGCGGGCGATGTTGCCGTCGCCCTCCATCCCGAAGACGATCATCGGCAGCTTGTTCTCCATGCACAGGGCGAAGGCCGCCGCGTCGACGACCTTCAGGTTCATCCGCAGCGCGTGGTCGAAGGTGAGCTCGTCGAACTTCTTCGCCGTCGGATCGGTGCGCGGGTCGGCGGAGTAGACGCCGTCGACGCCGCTCTTGGACATCAGGACCGCATCGGCCTTGATCTCCAGGGCGCGCTGCGCAGATACCGTGTCGGTGGAGAAGTACGGCATGCCGGCGCCGGCGCCGAAGATGACGACGCGGCCCTTCTCGAGGTGTCGGATCGCGCGCCGTGGGATGTACGGCTCGGCGACCTGACCCATCGTGATGGCGGTCTGGACACGGGTCTCGATGCCTTGCTTCTCGCAGAAGTCCTGCAACGCGAGACAGTTCATGACCGTGCCCAGCATGCCGATGTAGTCGGCCCGTGAGCGGTCCATGCCGCGCTGGCTCAGCTCGGCGCCACGGAAGAAGTTGCCGCCGCCGACGACGATCGCAACCTGCACCCCGCTGCGAGCCGCCTCGGCGACCTGGTGCGCGATGCCGTTGACGACGTCGGGGTCGATGCCGATGCGGCCACCGCCGAAGACCTCACCGGAGAGCTTGAGCAGCACCCGCTTGAGACCCGTGTCGGAGGCCGGACTGTCGACGTGCTGTGCGTTGTCCACTGGGTCCGGCCTCCGTGTCGAGTGATCGTGCGAGACGCTCAGGCGCCGATCTCGATGTGGGCGAAGCGCTTGATCGTCACGCCAGCCTGGTCGAGAACCGCCTTCACGGTCTTCTTATTGTCCTGAACCGATGCCTGCTCGAGCAACACGACGTCCTTGAAGAAGCCGTTGAGGCGTCCTTCGGTGATCTTGACGATCGCCTGCTCGGGCTTGCCCTCCTCGCGGGCGGTGGCCTCGGCGATCTCGCGCTCCTTGGCGACGAGCTCGGCGGGCACCTCCTCACGGGTCAGGTAACGAGGACGCATCGCGGCGATCTGCATCGCGGCACCGCGAGCAGCGTCGCTGTCAGCGCCTTCGAACTCGACGAGCACACCGACGGCGGGCGGCAGGTCGCTCGCACGACGGTGCATGTACGTCGCGACCTGACCCTCGAACGCGGCCACGCGGCCGAGCTCGATCTTCTCGCCGATGACGACAGCGAGCGCCGAGACGGCCTCGGCGACCGTGCGGCCGTCGGAGGTGGCGACGTTCGCGAACGACGCCGCGTCGGCCGGCTTCGTCGCATCGGCCAGGGAGGCGAGCTCCTGGGCCAGCGCGATGAACTGCTCGTTCTTGGCCACGAAGTCGGTCTCGGAGTTGAGCTCGACGATCGCGTTGCCGGCGTTGGCGACGAGACCTGCGGAGGCCTCGCGCTCAGCACCACGCTTGGCGGCCTTGGCCGCGCCGGAGATGCGCAGGATCTCGATCGCCTTGTCGAAGTCGCCGTCAGCCTCGGTGAGCGCCTTCTTGGCGTCCATCATCCCGGCGCCGGTGGCATCGCGCAGCTTCTTGACTTCAGCAGCAGTGATGGGCATGGGTGTCCCCTCTCGGGTCAGGTGTACGGGTTGACTACTTGGCGGCCGAGTCCGCGGCGGGCGCCTCGGCAGCAGGTGCCTCGGTCGTCGCCTCGGCAGCGGGAGCCTCGGGGGTGACCTCGGCAGCAGGTGCCTCGGGCGTGGCCACAGCAGCAGGTGCTTCGACCGGGGCAACCTCGTCGGCGGCCTCGGTCGCGGCAGCCTCAGCAGCCGGGGCGGCAGCGCCCTCGGCCTGAGCGCCAACCAGGATCTCGCGCTCCCACTCGGCCATCGGCTCTTCGCCACCGAGCTCGGCACCGGGCTCGTCGGTCTTGGCGCCACCGCGGACCAGCAGGCCCTCGGCGACGGCGTCGGCGATGACTCGCGTCAGGAGGCCGACGGAGCGGATGGCGTCGTCGTTGCCCGGGATCGGGAAGTCGACGTCGTCGGGATCGCAGTTGGTGTCGAGGATCGCGACGATCGGGATGTTCAGCTTCTTGGCCTCGTCGACCGCGAGGTGCTCCTTCTTGGTGTCGACGATCCAGACCGCGGAGGGCGTACGCGTCATCTCGCGGATGCCGCCGAGGGTGCGCGAGAGCTTCGCGTACTCACGACGCATGCCGAGGAGCTCCTTCTTCGTGCGGTTCGAGCCCGCGACGTCGTCGAAGTCGATCTCCTCGAGCTCCTTCATACGCTGAAGGCGCTGGTGCATCGTCTGGAAGTTGGTGAGCATGCCGCCGAGCCAACGCTGGTTGACGAAGGGCATGCCGACACGCTTGGCCTGCTCCTCGATCGGCTCCTGCGCCTGGCGCTTGGTGCCGACGAACAGGATCGTTCCGCCGCGGGCGACGGTGTTCTTGACGAACTCGTACCCGGCGTCGATGTAGGCCAGCGACTGCTGCAGGTCGATGATGTAGATGCCGTTGCGCTCGGTGAAGATGAATCGCTTCATCTTGGGGTTCCAACGACGGGTCTGGTGCCCGAAGTGAACGCCGCTCTCGAGCAGCTGGCGCATGGTGACGACGGCCATGGTCGTATCTCCTTGTGGCACACG
>Ga0164243_10004652_pt1 | contig 21387 bp, 17 predicted proteins | sample OricompcompostOP_FD_108781 | JGI IMG/M metagenome (GOLD analysis project Ga0164243, IMG submission 108781) | Organic Plus compost microbial communities from Emeryville, California, USA - Original compost - Organic plus compost (OP) | ecosystem: Engineered > Solid waste > Mixed feedstock >...
GTCGCCGGAATCCACTCGGGTTTTGCCTGCGCAATGCGCTCCTGCAAAAAAACCTTGTACGGATCGAGCTTGCAGGGCCGCGGCTCTCGAGGCCCGTAACCGGTCGCTTGCCGTTCACGCAGATACCGCCGCACCGTGTTTCGCGACAGGCCTGTCTCTCGCGCGATCTGCCGGATGGACCGACCCTGCTTCTTCAAAACCTGAATCTCCACTGACTGCTCCTGGGTCAACATCTCGGCGGCTCAAAAAGCCGCCATGCTCGCCCAGGTGGGTCACTTTTACTTCGGCGGGGTGGGTCAGTTTTACATCGGCGCTAACAGCCACGGCCCTTTGTAGGAAGCAGCAGTCTCCACGGTCTCGATTCGCGCATTGATAGTCGAGAATTTCGGCGGCTCGCCATTGGCAAAGTACGGGATCAAGCCCCAGCGCATGGTTTCACCTACCCGCTTCCCTACGCGCATGCGTACGACAGGAACCTGCTGGGTTGGCGCTACGTTGAAGCTCCGCGACCAAGGTGTGCCGTGCACACGGAAATAGCGTTCGGCCATCGCCGCCTGACTGAGAATGTATCGCCCACACATAAACCGGATCCTAATCTCTTGTGTAGAGGAATGCGGGCGTGAGCCAGAACTCGCGCCCTTGGCACTTCGGGCAGTAAAGCCGCGCCTTCAAGTCACCTATGCGGCGAGCATACGGATGACAGAGTTTTCCTGGATAGATCATTCCACTGTGAATGCAACGTCTGCACTGAACCGCGATTGCCCACGCCGGGTTGTCCTGGGCCCATTTGCGCAAGCTTAGTCGGTCATCTACCGACGGCGGATAGCGCTCCGGATTCTTTCCGCCCACGGGCTATCTCCTGAGCGGCACTTCATGTGCTTCCTCTCTCACAAGACATACAGAACGTATCCGGTCGAGGTCCATTGGAGGCACGAAGGGCATGAGGGAATCCTCGCGCGAAGCACGGGGATTGACTCAAGATCCTTCTGAACGTCTGTCCACACGCCATCCAGCATGAGGCGAGCTGTCAATATGGATAGCGGATCCGCGTCGTCCTGCAGCGCTCATCGAACTGCCGCTCACATGGGATAGCGCGCGTTAATCGCGACATGGATTTTCGGTCAGCTTGCTCTCAGGGCCGAGCTTCAGAAAACTACTGGTCACGGGGATGCAGGCCGGAACGACTCCGCGAACACCCCGTTTAACAGTGCCGAGACTCTGGAGCGCTTGAGACATGGCTCGCGGCCAAGTTCGTCACGCGCGTACCAGCGCGCTCGCCATTCCCGGTGCTGAGCGTGCTCCCTACCCCGGATTCGTACATCCGTGCTTGGCGACAGCTCGCTCAGAGGTGCCCAAGCGGGGCGAGTGGATTCACGAAATCAAGCACGATGGCTATCGGGTGCAGGCGCATTTGTTCGACGGCAAAGCGGCTATGTACACGCGCCGAGGATACGATTGGACCGACGCCTTCGCATCGATCGCAGACGCCGTCCCAGCTCTGCCTGCGCGCCAAGCCATACTCGACGGCGAAGCCATCGTCCCGGACGAACGCGGCGTCTCCGACTACCACAAGCTTCAGGAAGATCTGGCGAAGGGTCGCACCGACCGCCTTATCTATTTCGCCTTCGATCTCCTGTATCTCGATGGGGCCGACTTGCGGAACGCTCCGCTGGTGGAGCGCAAGCGCATGCTCGCGGAACTCCTGAGTGGTGTACCCGAGAACGGAAGAATTCAACTCAACCAGCACATCGAGGCGGAAGCGTCCGCCGTATTCAGAGAAGCGTGCGCTATGAATATCGAGGGTATCGTCTCGAAAGAGCGCGGTTCACCGTACCGATCGGGTCGCCAGGAGTCATGGATCAAGGTCAAGTGCGTCAAGAGCGAGACGTATCCGATAGTCGCCTTCGTGGAAAAGCTTGGGGCATCGCCCAGGAGGATTGCATCTCTTTACCTTGGACGGTGGGAAGGAGAGAAGCTCCTCTACGCAGGAAAAGCGCAGACCGGCTTCAAGCACCAAACGCTCTACGAGCTTCGCGAGCGCCTGGATCCCTACATCAGGAAGACCTCGCCACTTTCAGTTCCCGTAAAGAAGCCGAAAGCGACGTGGGTCGAACCGGTACTCGAAGCGGAAATCGAGTTCAGCGCGCTGACGGCCGACAAACTCCTCCGTGCCCCAGTGTTCAAAGGCATTCGCGAGGATCTCCTCTCGATACAACAAACAACTCAACGCCAGACGACTGAAACGTCGCGCTCGCGCGTACCGAAGCAGAACATTCTGCAGCTTCTCCCGGACGCGGTCGTCCCGTCGAAGGAGGAACTCGCCTCCTATTGGCGCAGAGTGGCGCCAGAGGCACTTTCCTACATCGCCCGAAGGCCGTTGAAACTCGTCCGGCATGCGCGCGGCGCGACCTTCTATCACAAGGGACAGCTTCCGCCGGCACCATCCCGCGTGCACGAGTTGAAAATAGAGAAACGCGAGGGCGGTACAGGAATGCGGCTCTGGGTAGACGATGTGGCGGGACTACTTGGACTCGTTGACATTGGTGCGGTGGAGCTGCACGCGTGGAATTCTACGATTGACGATCTCGAGCACCCCGATGTGCTCGTGTTTGATCTAGATCCGGGTGCAGGTGTCGAGTGGGATTTCGTCGTTGAAACCGCAGTCACGCTTCGACAACTCCTTCGTAAGGAGGGGTGCGACCCTTGGCCGAAACTCACCGGTGGGAAGGGCTTGCATTTAATGGCGCCGCTGTCTCGGCGAGTGACGCATGACAAAGCGCACAGATACAGCCGACGTCTCGCTGAGCGCTTCGCGACTACGGCGCCAAATCGCTACACGACGTCCGCGGCAATAGCCGCGCGCAGGGGCCGTCTCTTTACTGATTACCTGAGGAACGGCCGCGGCACCACGGCTGTGGCGACGTATTCGCCTCGGGCACGTCCGGGATTCCCCATCGCCGCACGGACGACCTGGCAGAACCTCGAGCGCGGCATTTCTCCGAACGCCTTCACCATGGCCCAGCCCTTTGGAGAACGGCGAAAACGCGCGTCGTCGAGACGGAACCCACGTGCCACAGCCGAGTTTCCAAGAGCATCCCTGCAAGGAGTGAAAGGAGAATGAGCGACGACAAAAGCCAGCGCGGCGCGCCAGACAACAGACGCATTGACGTCAACGATCCGAACGAGATTCGGCACTGGTCTAGATCACTGGGTGTCACACCTGAGCAACTGAAGGATGCGGTTGCACGCGTCGGCACCTCTGCCGAGAAGGTCCGAGAATCCCTCCGCAAGTGAGCGAGTGATCTGCCGGCGCACGGCAGTCTGGAGGTGTGACCATGGGTCTTACACTGTCGGATGTAATGAGTGCGATCTACGAGTGTGAGGAAAACAGCTCGCTTTCACTTTCTAGTGACTGGGACGACGGCTGGCGAGTCACGATTGGCGGATCACGGCATGCGGCGTTCGAAGCCGAAGCGTACGTTGACACCCCGGTCGAAGCCGCGAAATGGCTTCATGAGCAGGCGATTCAGCGATATCCCCTGTACAACGAGCGGTACGGAAACCGCGTTGTGGTTGCACGCCATGGGAGCCGACCTGCTCGGCCGACATGAGCTCGCGCCGGACAGCACCGGCGCATCGTATTCAGCATTGCACCCATCGCCTACGCGCTAGGCCAGGATGGTGGACGCCGCCGGAGCGATCGGTCGTTGACAGCCGATCGCTTCCGCGCGTCTGACCTCTGCCACGTTCAGTCCACATCCGAATCCGTCGACTGGCTCTCCAGGAACTGCTGACCTTCAGCGCCGGAGTGCCTGCCCTTGAGCCCCACCGTTGGCTGATAGTCGCACACGTTGAAGTTGTCGCAGAGCATCTGTCGCATGTCCTGAATGTCGTTGATCTGCGCGTGCACGATCCCGGAGCAGTATCGATGTAGCTCCACATGCGTGATGTCTGAAGCCACCTGACATCGCGCGCTCGGCCCGAGTGCAGTGAAGTGATGGCGGCTGAAGACCTCCATGTACAGATGATCGAAGCTCTCACCGGCGGGCGCCTTTTCGAGCAGCGCGATCTGCGCCTGGTTCATTGCGCGAATGTGGGGCTGATAGTCGATCCCATACCAGTTCTTGAGAAAAGACTGCGCACGCAGGATTTCCTCACGCTGCATCCGATTGTTCCGGCGCGCCATTGATTGGATCTCAGGCGAGACCGCCTTCGGTTGCGTGGCAGCTCCGGAGGGCGTTGGGGAGGTTCCCTCTGTTGGTGAGATCGCGGCATCACGCGTGACATCCGTGCCTGCGGCCAACTCCGTCATGCGCAGCGCGGAGTAGTGATGATCGATGATGAACTTCAGGTACTTCACTTCAAAGGATGCGGTGAGCCCGCGGCCGGGCTGGTCGGCGTGAGCGGTAGCCAGCATGGCGACGCTGACGAGCGCCGCGGCGACGAAACCGAGGCGGGCAAGCTTGCGATGGGTCGTGTATTTCATGTCGGTTCCAGGAATGACGTGGTCCGGATGATGACCGCCGCGCCTCACTGGCCCGGCCGGCGGGCCGGTCACCAGAAATTAGAACGCACGGCCTCAATGAGCCGGCGCACCCGTCGCAGCCGATCGTCCCGTCGCGCTTTTGACTTGCGCCATGCGGCGACACTCGTTCGCGCAACGCCGGCACGCCTGCGCACAGTCGCGGCAATGTTGCATGTCGTGACGCTCGCATTCTTCGGCGCACGCATCGCAGATCTGTGCACAGGCTTCGCACTGGATTGCCGATAGCTCGCTTCCGCGCGACATCAACGCGGCACTCGTTCGACAGACTTCTGCGCAATCAATATCGATCCGGATGCACCGGGCGAGTGCTTGTACGTCTTTTTCTGCCAGGCAAGCCGATGCGCAGTGGTCGCACGCTGTCGCGCAGCTATTGCATGCGTCGATGCAGCTCTGCATGGATTCGTGAGTCATCGCGGAGTCCTCCAAATCAGCTTGTGTGGACGCGAAATGAGCAACCGATATTCCTGCTGGCGCTGAGCACAGAACGCCGGCGCGGCAACGAAACCTTGAAGTCCGCTCCAAGCTTTTGCTGTGTGAAGGCCAGTGAAATTCGCGCATGCTCGTTTGCTTGGCGCGACCGATGCGGATACCCTTGGCGCGTGCTCCGACCCCTCCATCGCCGCGTCATCGTATTGCTCGCCCTGCTCTGCCAGGCTCTGAGTACGATGCTCGTGCATGTACCTATGGCGACCGCGGCAACCGCCCCGAAAGTGGCTACAGCTCATTGTCACGATCACGCGCAGTCGGCAATGGAAGAGACCGGCGGCGGCAGCGGGGACGCGAGCGATACGGGTCTTACCGGATCACAGGATTCGGAGTCGACCGGATCGTTTTTCCATCACCATTGCAAAACGGGTTTCTGTAACTGCGTCTGCGCGCACGCTCCGGCGGCTCTGACCGCGGTTCCTGCCGTGCCTCCGCTCGACTCAGCCCATCCACCTTTGATTTCGACTTACCGCCCGGCCGCCGCTCTGGTGCGCCCGACGCCGTTCTTCCGCCCACCTATCTGACCTCCTCCGGACTCGCCGAGACCATAGCGCTGCACGCGTGGCCGACGGCTCGCTGATGCGCGCCTTTGCGGGCGTTCGCGCAGCTGTCCGTGACTCGGCAGGCTTGACTCTGGACTCAACTCCAGACTGCACACTTGCGACCCGGCTGGAAATGAACGCCGGGCGGAGCCGGATTGGTGGATCGTCTATCTATTGGAAAACTCGCGCGCGCCGCGAACGTGAGCGCCGACACCGTGCGCTACTACGAGCGCATGGGCCTGCTCACGCCTCCGGAACGCGCAAAGTCCGGGTACCGCGCCTATGGCGAAGCAGACCTGCGGCGGCTACTGGCCATTCGCCGAGCTCGCGCCGTGGGCTTCTCCATCCATGAGATCGCAGAGCTTCTTGCCGTCCGTCCCGAGGCCGATACGTCCCAAGCGCGTGCGCTGCTCGAGAAAAAGCTCGCGGCGATCGATCTGCGACTTGCGGAGTTGAATCAATGGCGAGCGGCGATCATTGAGCTCATGACGGGCGGGGCCGCTTGTCTGAGCCTCGAATCGATGCTCGCCGGCAGCCCCAAGCTCGACGACCTCTCCACTGATGAGCCCGGCGCCGATCCCTGAATACGGATTACTTTTATGTCTACTCGCTCACCCAGACTTCATCTGCCCACGCTCTCACGTCGGCGCTTCGTGCAAGGCGTCGCAGGCGGTACGCTACTGTTGACCTCACTACGCAACGTATCGTGGGGTGCGCAGGAACGCGGCGCTTCGGTCCTCACCGGGCCTGAGTTCAACCTCACCATTGGCGAAACACCGGTGAACTACACCGGTCGCAGCCGCATCGCTACTGCAGTCAATGCACAAGTGCCCGCGCCCCTGTTACGCATGCGCCAAGGGGATCTGGTCACGTTACGCGTCACCAACCGTCTGCCAGTCCACAGCTCGATTCACTGGCACGGCTTCATCTTGCCGGCCGATATGGACGGCGTGCCGGGACTCAGCTTCGCCGGCATTGCGCCGGGTGAAACCTTCACGTACCGCTTCAAGGTGAACCAGTACGGGACCTACTGGTATCACGCGCACTCCAGATTCCAGGAGCAGACCGGTCTCTACGGGCCCATCATCCTCGAGCGTGCGGGCGGCGAGCGGCATGCCAGCGATCGCGAGCACGTGATCCTGCTTTCCGACTGGACCGACGAGGACCCAGAGCACATTTACGCAACGCTCAAACGCCAGAGCGATTATTTCAACTACAACAAGCGCACGGTCGGTGATTTTCTCGAGGACTCTCGCCGGAACGGGCTGCGTGCGACATTGGCAGAGCGGCGCATGTGGGGCCAGATGCGCATGAACCCCACCGATCTGGCAGATGTCGGTGGCGCAACCTACACCTACCTGATGAACGGGACGACGCCGGCAGGTAACTGGACGGCGCTGTTCAAGCGCGGCGAGCGCGTCCGGCTGCGCTTCATCAACGGCTCCTCCATGAGCTTCTTTGACGTGCGCATACCGGGACTGAAGCTGACCGTCGTAGCCGCAGACGGCCAGGACATCGATCCTGTCACCGTCGATGAATTTCGCATCGGCACTGCCGAGGTCTTCGACGTGATCGTCGAGCCCAAGGAGGACCGCGCTTACACGATTTTCGCGCAGTCGATGGATCGTTCCGGCTACGCGCGTGGCACCTTGGCACCGCGCGCCGGCATGAGTGCGGAGGTCCCGGCCGTCGATGCTCCGCAGCTCCTGACGATGAGCGATATGGGCATGGCGCACGGTGGTGACATGCAATCGATGCCGGGCATGGATCACTCCTCCCACGGCAGCTCGAATGACTCGGCCGGCATGGCCGGAATGGATCATTCGAAGACGCCAGGCATGGATCACAGCAACATGCCCGGTATGGATCACAACCAGCTCGGGTCAATGGCAGGAATGGACCACGCTGCAATGGGATCGGGACCGGGAGGCCACGCGGCAGCCGAATCCGGACCAACCGTCGACTCCATTGCCATGCAGACCTCACCGCGTCTGGATGACCCCGGCGTCGGGCTCCGCAACAACGGCAGGCGCGTGCTCACCTACGGCGACCTTCACACGCTCGGCGGCCCTATCGATCGGCGCGATGCCGGCCGTGAGATCGAGCTGCACCTGACCGGTCACATGGAGCGCTTCATCTGGTCCTTCAACGGCCAGAAGTTCTCTGAAGCCGAGCCGCTTCGCTTCCACCATGGCGAGCGGCTGCGCATCGTGCTCGTGAACGACTCGATGATGACGCACCCGATCCACCTGCACGGCATGTGGAGCGAAGTCGAGGCTGAGGACGGTTCTTTCCTCGTGCGCAAGCACACCGTCAGCGTGCAGCCCGCGCAGCGCGTGAGCTATCTCGTGACCGCAGATGCCCTCGGTCGTTGGGCTTATCACTGCCACCTGCTCTATCACATGGAGGCGGGCATGTTCCGCGAGGTCGTCGTCGCCCATGAGGGGCTGCCGATGCCGGAGCATCACTCATGAGCGCACCAACGCGACTCCTCGTTGGCCTGGTCGCGGTTCTATGGGCCGGTGTCACGGCCGCGCAGGAGCATGAACACCAGCACGAAACACCTTCGCCCGCCAACGCAGCGGAGCAGCCGCCAGACCGGCAAGAGCACACCGGGCACGATGCGAACGCGCCCACTCAGAGCGAGCTCGAGCATGTGCCCCCCGAACCGCCTGCAACCGAAATGGCTCCGATGCCTTATCGGGTGATGTCAAAACAGATGGCGATGGACGACCGGGAGAAAATAGGCAAAGTCCTGCTCGATCAGCTCGACTGGCGCTTGTCGAACGGTCGTGATGCGCTCGCGTGGGATGCCCAGGCGTACTACGGCGGCGATTACAACAAGCTCTGGTTGAAGAGCGAGGGCGAACGCGTCGGCGGTACAACTGAGGACGCGCGTGCTGAGGTGCTTTGGGATCGGATCTTCAGCCGCTGGTGGAGCACGCAAGTCGGTATCCGGCACGACTTCGGAGAAGGACCGAGCCGCGATTGGCTTGCCGTCGGCGTGCAGGGCCTCGCCCCGTACTTCTTCGAGATCGAGGCAACGGCTTACGTCGGTGATGCCGGTCGCACGGCCGCCCGCTTCAAGGTGGAATACGAGCTGCTCTTCACGCAGCGCCTCATCCTGCAACCCGAGTTCGAACTGAACGCCTATGGGAAGGACGATCCCGAGAATCGGATCATGTCCGGCCTCACGGATGCGCAACTTGCCCTGCGCCTGCGCTACGAAATCCGGCGCGAGGTCGCGCCCTATGTTGGCGTCGCCTGGGTCCGCCGGCTCGGCAGAACGGCGGACCTCGTGCGCGCCTCCGGCGAGGATGCGAGCGACATTCAGGCAGTCGCCGGCATCCGTTTCTGGTTCTGATTCACCTGGTTCCACAAGACTCAATTTCACAACGAAGGAGCTGACGATGACACGATCCAAATGGTTGACCGGGGCGATCCTGGTCGCTCTCGCCTCTGTCGCACAGGCCCATACCCATCTGAAGGAAGCGATGCCTGCGGATGGCAGCACGGTCAAAGCGGCGCCCGAGCAGATCATGCTCATGTTCTCGGAAGCCGCGAAGGTAACCGCGTTGACGATTCAGAAGGAAGGTGGTGAGGAACAGAAGCTCGCGCCACTGCCGACCACAGCCTCTGCGCACGTGATGGTTCCGGCGCCGAAACTCGCGCCCGGGAAGTACACGGTGAACTATCGCGTCGTGAGCGATGATGGCCACGTCATGGGGGGCAAAGTTCACTTCACGATCGCGGACTCCGCAGGGGCCGACAGCATGGCCTCGCACGATCACAAGAAGTAACCGTGCTCGTCGACGCGCTCTCGGCGGCGCTGCGCGCGCTGAGCTTCGTCGCGCTGTTTCAAGCGGCGGGGACGGCGATATTCATCGCCGTCTTCGGCCGGGCGCTCGACGCGTCCACTGCCGGCGTACGTCGCGTCGGGATCGCTTCAGCCCTTGCAGCGATAGCGCTCGTTCTCAGTCACTACCTGCTCGAAGCGGGCCGGATGAGCGGCGAGCTCACCGGAATGATGGATCCGACTTTGCAAGGCATGGTCATGCACTCATCAGCCAGCGTGGCGGCCACATGGCGAGTGGCTGGCCTCTTGCTCATCGTGGTCGGACTTCGCGTTGCGTCGTCGAGCGGGCTGCTGTTGGCCGTTGTCGGTGCGACCCTCGCGATTGCGGCATTCACGCTGCTCGGACACACGGCGACGAATCCCGCGCGCTGGGCAATGAGCATGCTGCTCCTGCTGCATCTGCTCGTCGTTGCGTTCTGGTTTGGGTCGCTGGTGCCGCTCATTCTGGTCAGCTCGCGCGAGCGTGCTGCCGCTGCCAGCGCCGTAGTCGAGCAATTTTCCGGGCTCGCGATCTGGCTCGTCCCGGGTCTGTTCGTCGCGGGACTCCTTCTGGCGATTCTGCTTCTTCCTGACGTCGCCGCACTGCTGACGCCGTATGGCAGTCTGCTCGTCGCCAAGATCCTCGGATTCGCGGTGCTCATGGGGCTGGCCGCACTGAACAAGTGGCGGCTCGGCCCAGCGCTGGTCCGCGATGACCGCAATGCCAAGGCTGCCTTCCAGCGCGCAGTCGTAGCGGAGTATGTGCTCATCGTGGCGGTGCTCTGTGTAACTGCCGTCCTGACGAGCTTCTTTTCGCCGGAAGGCTGATCCGGCAGTTCAGTGTCTGGTGGACTCCATCTTTTCGCCGCGATATCAGATCGCCGTTCTCGGATAAGGAGCCAGGCTGCTTGACTCTGGAGTGTGGTCCAGGGTTTAGCATCCACACCGAAAACTTGGAGAGACTATGGATTCCATCGGTATTGGCACCTTGGCAAAACGCGCCGGGGTGAGCGTGGACACGGTGCGCTACTACGAGCGCGACGGCCTGCTCGCGCCCAAGACGCGGCTTGCCTCCGGCTACCGCCGGTACAGCGAGCTGGAGGTGTCCCGCCTTCGGTTCATTCGACGCGCGCAGGCGCTTGGATTCACGCTCAAGGAAGTACGCGAGTTGCTCGCCCTGTCGGGCAGGCGTGATGTCGCGCGCGTAAAGCGCACGGCTCAGGAAAAGGTGAAAGATATCGACCAGAGGATCGCGGCCCTGCAGCGCGTGCGCGACGGTCTTGCGAACCTGATTGCCGCCTGCCCCGGCCATGGACGCGCGGCGGATTGCCCCATTCTGAAAACGCTCGGAGTAGAGGACCTGTCATGAGTGCGCCGAACGCGCCGAAGACCGGATGCTGCGCTTCGCAGGTTGAGAACGTAAGCGGCGCCGCAGGAGTGGCAGATACGGCTGCGAGGAAGATTGATCCCGTGTGCGGCATGAGCGTCTCGCCTGACTCAGGTCACCGCAGCGAGTACGGCGGAGGTCAGTACGCCTTCTGTTCCAGCGGGTGTCGCACGAAATTCGACGCCAACCCCTCGCGGTACGTGGATGAGCACGGCGCACGCCGCGCGCCGGCCGCTCGCGCGACGCACGACACACATGGCGGTCATCAACACGGCGCGAAACCCGCTCACGGGCATGGCGGTGCGCATTCAAAGACGACTCACGACGCATCCGGGCCTGCAACGCCGGTTGCGCCCGGCGCGATCTACACGTGCCCAATGCACCCGCAAATTCGGCAGATTGGGCCGGGCTCGTGCCCGATCTGCGGCATGGCGCTCGAGCCGCTCATGCCCACGGAAGTGGAAGACGATAGCGAGCTGCGATCGGTCAAGCGTCGGTTCTGGATCTCGGCGGCCCTCAGCTTGCCGGTGGTTGCCGTCGCGATGCTTACGCATCTGTTCGATCTGCATCTGTCCCTCCTCGCCGTGCGCGTGTTGCGAGGCGTAGAGCTACTGCTCACGTTCCCCGTGGTCGCGTGGGCGGGCGCCGACTACTACCGCCGCGGATGGCTCGGCGTCGTGAACCGTTCGCCCAACATGTACACGCTGATCGGCCTCGGCGTGCTCGTGGCGTACCTGTACAGTCTGTTTGCCACGTTCGTGCCCAGCGCCTTCCCAACCCCGATGCGCGACGCGCATGGGATGGTAGGGGTCTATTTCGAAGTTGCCGCCGTCATCATCGCGCTCGTCCTGCTCGGCGAATGGCTCGAGCTCGCTGCGCGCGGAAAGACGAGCGTGGCGATTCGCCATCTCCTCGGCCTTGCGCCCAAAACCGCGCGACGCGTGCGCCCGGATGGCACGGACGAAGATGTACCGCTCGAGAGTCTCAACGTCGGTGATCGCGTGCGCGTGCGGCCCGGCGAGAAGGTGCCGGTCGACGGCCGCATCCTCGAAGGCCGCTCGACTCTCGATGAATCCATGCTGACCGGCGAGCCGTTGCCGATCGACCGGGGTCCGGGTGACCGCGTGGTCGGCGCCACGATCAATCAGACCGGTTCGGTCGTCATCGTTGCCGAGCGCGTGGGGGCCGACAGTCTGCTTTCGCAAATCGTCGCCCTCGTTGCGCAGGCCCAGCGAAGCCGCGCCCCGCTGCAGCGACTGGCCGATGTCGTGGCCGCATGGTTCGTGCCCTCGGTCATTGCCATCTCGGTACTCACGTTCTTCATCTGGTGGTTCCTCGGACCCGAGCCGCGCCTTGCGTACGCCCTGGTCAACGCGGTGGCCGTGCTGATCATCGCCTGTCCGTGTGCGCTCGGGCTCGCGACACCCATCTCGATCATGGTGGCAAGTGGCCGCGGCGCGCAGCTCGGCGTGCTCTTCCGAAACGCGGAGGCCATCGAATCGCTGCGCGAGATCGACACGTTGGTGGTGGACAAGACCGGGACGCTCACGATCGGACACCCCGCGCTCGATCGCGTTATTGCCCTCGCTCCATGGAAGGAGAACGAGCTCCTGGGACTCGCTGCGGGTCTTGAGCGCTCGAGCGAGCATCCGCTTGCCCGGGCTATTGTGGACGGGTCGAAGGCACGCGCCATCGCGCCGATCGAGGTGAGCGAGTTTCAGTCGGTGACCGGTCGCGGGGTAACGGGTGTTCACAGCAGCCGCAAACTCGCGCTCGGCAATGCCGCCCTGATGAACGACGTCGGCGCTTCGATCGAGCCAGTGCAGAAAGAAGTTGAAGCCCTGCGAAGCAGCGGCCGCACAGTGATGTTCCTCGCCGTGAACGGCGCGCTCGCAGGCGTCATCCCCGTAGGCGATCCGATCAAGGAGACCACGGCGGCTGCGCTCGAAGCGCTTCGCGCGGACGGCCTGCACGTCGTGATGCTGACCGGCGATGCGCGCGGCACGGCCGAAGCAGTCGCAAAGACCCTGCACATCGATGAAGTCATCGCGGAAGTCCAGCCCGCAGACAAAGCGAAAGCGATCGAGCGCCTGCTGGAAAAAGGACGACGCGTAGCCATGGCCGGCGATGGCATCAACGATGCGCCCGCGCTCGCCCGTGCGCATGTTGGCATAGCAATGGGGACCGGAACCGACGTTGCCATGGAGAGCGCGCAAGTGACGCTCGTTCGAGGCGACCTCAACGGCATCGTGCGCGCGCGTCACCTGAGTCGCGCGACAGTGCGCAATATCTGGCAGAACCTGGGCTTTGCATTCGGTTACAACGCGCTCGGTATTCCGATTGCAGCCGGCGCGCTGTATCCGATCACGGGGCTGCTACTGAGCCCATTGATCGCAGCCTTGGCAATGAGCCTCTCATCGGTATCGGTAATCAGTAACGCGCTGCGACTTCGGAAGATCGAAGTGTAGTGATCGACCTCGCACGCCTTCAGGCCGATTAGTGCACGGTTTCCTCTTCCCCTCGGGTGCCCGAAAACGTGCGGGAAGCTACCTCAACGTCGCCGAGTAGTCGCAGCTCGGCGCTGCGCCGGTAAAAATCAGCCGTTCGTGATCGCCATACACGCGATAGTTGCGCGCACCGGGAGGTGGAGGGGACATCTCACGCTGGGAGCACTGTGGCATTCTCGTACGGCGCTGTCTAAGAGCATCATGACTTTCCGGGGACCTCTTCGCCGTCTTCTATCAGAGCGACAAGATCTTCGAGGCTCAAGACGCCACGTTTGCCGCCGGCGGCGCTGTGGGCGTGTGGACGAAGGCTGATAGCGTCACCCTGTTCGATGGATTCACGTAGTACCGCGGCGTTCGTTAACGTTACGGAGGCCCACACTAACAGTTTTCCGGGGACGTCCAGCGGTGTGCATAGGCATGCTCCGTTGACCGTACTCGCAGCGGCGAATCTGCGTCCCTCCTGAGGTTTCCAGAAAGTCGACGATGAAGCTACACATCCGGGCCCTGAGCGCGCTCCTCGGGGCCGCACCACTCGCCGCGGTCGCGGCGGACTCACTGCAGGAAGTGGTGGTCGAAGGCGAAGCGATCAAGAAGCTGGACCTCAACACAGAGTCGGCTACCGGCAGCCGGCTCGGCCTGACGGCGCTCGAAACGCCTGCGAGCCTCGAAGGCATCAGTGACGGCACGATGCGCGCCCGCGGCCTGGTCAGCGTGACAGAGGCGGCGATGACCATGGTCGGCGTCAACTCGGGTGAAAATCCCGGCGCGCCGTCCGCCTTCTCCATGCGAGGCTTCACCGACAACCAGATCACGAGCCTCCGTGATGGCCTGCAGATCGGGCCCGCGTCGATGGTCATGCGACCGCAGAACGCGTTCAATCTGGAGCGCGTCGAAGTGCTCAAAGGTCCGGCCTCGGTGCTGTATGGCGAAGGCGCCATTGCGGGTACCGTCAACGCGGTCACCAAGAAGCCTCGGCTTGGTGCACCGGCGGACTACGAATTCCTTGCGTCCTATGGTCGCTACGACACCTATCAGCTCGGCGCCGGTCTCGGCGGACCGATCGGGGAGCGTGCGGCGTATCGACTCGATGCGAGCCGCACGTCATCCGACGGCTGGGTCGATCGCACTTCGTCGGACTCGAACAACGTGACCGGCGCGCTGCTTTGGCAGCTCGCGCCGTCGCTGAACGCGTCGGTAAGCCTCGACTATCTCGGGGACGCGTTGCCCAACAACTGGGGGCAGCCGCTCGTGCCCGCGAGTTTCGCGAAGCACCCCATCCATGGAGTCGTGGACAGCGTGGACGGTCGCGTAATCGATGAAGCCATGCGCTTCACCAACTACAACGTGGCCGACAATCTCTCCGAATCGCATCAGCTGTGGGCTACGGCGTCATTGCATTGGCAGGCGAACGATGTCATCAGCGTGCGTGACACCGCGTACCACTTCGACGCGAAGCGTAAGTGGCAAAACGCCGAGCAGTACGTGTTCGACCCGACCACGGAACTGGTGACGCGCGATCGTTTCTTCGTATTTCACGACCAGACGATCATCGGGGACCGTCTCGACACCACGATCGATCACCCGCTTGGGGATCACAAGAATCGCTTCCTCGTGAGCGTCGACTACAACAAGGTCGACTTCGGTCGCACGCGCGGCTTTCCCGATGGCGATGCCGTCGATCCTTTCAACCCGCAGCCTGGAACGTTCGGACCCACTGAGGGCAAGCTCAGCAGCGCGCTCATCAAGACGGGATCGCTCTCGTTCGAGGATGTGCTCGATGTCACGGAGCACGTAAAGCTCGTCACTGGCGGACGACGCGAGCATGTAAGCCTCGATCGAAATGATTTCGGCTTCGATGGAGTCTTCATTCCGGACTCGAGTTTTTCGCGCACCTTCAACCCGACGAGCTGGCGCGGCGGGCTCACTTACGAGTTTCTGCCCGCCATGGTGCTCTATGGGCAATGGAGCACGGGCCAGGATCCGGTGGGAACGGAATTGTTCTCCGTCGAATCCAGCCAGAATTTCGACCTCGCGCAATCGCGACAGTGGGAAGTCGGCTACAAGTCATCGATGAACGACGGCAAGGCGGAAGTCACGCTTGCGTACTTCGACATCCTGCGAAAAGACATCCTCACGCAAATCGCTGCGGATACCGTAAGCAACGTCGGCAGCCAGAAGTCTCACGGTGTCGAGCTGGCGGCCTCCGTGAACATCTCGCCGCGCTGGCAAGCAAGCGCCAATGTCGCGTACGTGAACGCAAGCTACGGCACATTCGTGAACCCCGACTTCGGGATTGCCGCCACCGGCAACGTGCCGCCCAACGTGGCGAAGTGGACCGCGAACCTCTGGAGCGGGCTGACTGACATCGGCGGCCTGCCACTCGAGGTCGGCGCGGGCGTACGGTTCGTCGACGATCGGTTCGCGGACTACGCCAACGAGGTAACCTTGAAGAGCTACGTACTGGTGGACGCTTACGCCGCGTACGCCATGCATAACACGCGCCTCATGATTCGGGGCCGTAATCTCACCGATCGCGAGTACGTGCCTTGGGTGTCACCCTTCTATCCGAATCAGCTTGCGCTCGGGGCACCGCGCACCTTCGAGATCAGCGTCGAGACAAAATTGTGAAGTGCCGCTGATGCTCGACCGCCTGCTCGTCTGGACTCATCGATGGGTCGGCATCGCGCTATGCCTGTTCTTCGCGATGTGGTTCGCGAGCGGCGCGGTCATGATTTACGTGCCTTTCCCGTCGCTCTCTCACGAAGAGGTATTGGCGCGGACCGGCACGGTAAATCTTCAGCAAGTCACCATAGCTCCAGCACAGGCGACGTTCGGGATACCCCCGGGATCGATCGATCGGCTGCGACTGATCGATGTGAATGGTCAACCGGTCTACGCAGTACACACCCACGGTGCACCAGTCGTCGTCGTCAACGCGACCGATGGAAGGCGGCAGGAGGGCTTCGACTCGGCGACGGCGAAAGCGGTTGCAGAACGCTTCGCCGGTCATTCGATCGGGCGTATCGATGGTCCGATCGTCGACGACCAGTGGATCGTCCCAAACGACTTCGACGCCTATCGGCCGTTCTACCGCCTGCATGTCGAGAATGACGCCCGAACCATTTTGTATGTTTCGGTGCGAACCGGCGAGCTCTTGCAAAAGACCACGGCGCGGGAGCGCGCGTGGAACTACGTGGGCTCGGTGGTGCACTGGATCTATCCAACGGTGCTTCGTCGCCATTGGGCGCTCTGGGATCAGGTGGTCTGGTGGCTTTCCCTGGTGGGCATCACCGTCGCGATCATCGGCCTGTGGCTCGGCATCACGCGCATCGTCGGACGGCAGCGCTCCGGGGAATGGAAACTCAGCCACTATCGTAACTGGATGAAGTGGCATCACATGCTCGGGCTGTTCACGGGCGCGCTCGCGCTCACCTGGATCTTCAGCGGCTGGCTTTCGATGGATCACAACCGCTTGTTTTCCTCGCCCGATCCCACCGATGAACGTCTGGCCAAGTTTCGGGGCATCGATCTCAAGGAGGCGTCCGAACGCGTGCCGCTCTCATCGCTGTCGTCCCTTGAGCCTTTTGCAGAAGCCGAGATCGTTCCCGTGGGCAGCAAGGCATTTGTGAGCACCGGCTCAATCGGCGGGAACCGTGTATACATCGCCCACGACGGGCACCTGCAGGATATCGGGCGAGTTCCCGATGATGCTGTTGAGGCCGCCGTCAGAGCGGCTTGGCCGGGCATCGATACCACCCTCGAGCATCCCGGGCCGGATGACGCGTACATGCGGCTGCGCGAAAGTACCCTGCCCGCATCGACCGTTCGCGTGGTTCTCAAAGACGCGCAACACACTTGGGTGCACGTCGATTCCGCCACAGGCGCCGTGCTCGGTGTGATGGATCGCAGCCGCAGAACGTATCGCTGGCTCTTCAACGGCCTGCACAGTCTGGATTTTCCGGGCCTCGCGAATCACCGGCCATTGTGGGACGGGGTGATCCTCGCGGCATTGCTCGCTGGTTTCTCGTTCAGCGTGACCTCGGTCGTGATCGGCTTCAGACGCTCGCGCGCGAAGCTCAGGAGTGCGCGCGTCGAGTGATGTATTTGGCCAGTGCCGCGCGGTATTCGCACAACTTTACATGCGTTTGATCGTATGTAAACGCCTCCGGATCAGAGTGTTCCCCGTTCAATCACTCAATCGGAGGCTTCCATGGCTCAACAGAACAGCTCGATCAATCCACCCCCTGCTTCGGGGAATGCCCCTCAAGGGCGTCGCCGCCGCCGGATAATTGGCAGCTCCCTCGCGGGCGTGCTTGCCTTGCTCGCTGCGCGGTGGCCTACGCCCAAGGCGCGTGGCATCACGGTTGGGGCAGCGGTCCCATGGGCACCGAGTTCGTCTCCAGTCGATCATCGACCGTGCAATTCAGGACGTGCGCCGCAAGCGTCGCTTACGAGCGGCGCTGGCCGCAAAGCGACACTTTTCTCGAGCAGGTGACATGCATCATTATCGGAGGATGCGAGCGACAGTTTTCTTAGTGTGTTTACTGTCGAGTGCGGCACAAGCCCACGAGGTCACTATTATCCCGCTTCGGTCGCACGGCGAAGGCCATCTTGCGACCGTGCGCATCGACGATGTTCCCCTGCAAGCAATCATCGACACCAGTGGTTATAGCACCGTCGGCATTTCGCCAACGGCGCTTCAGAAGCTCCACGTTCATTACGGCCCTGGCGCCATCGAGCGCATAGACGGCGAGGGTCATCGTTTCCGAGGTCGCGAGTTTCGTATCGATCGACTCCAACTTGGGAACAGCGTCTTCGAGAACGTGCGCGGCTTCGAGCGTTTGGAGCATGACTCCGGAGCGTTCGGTGGATCGCCTTTCGAGGTGTCGATCGGACGCGATTTCCTTCAGCACTTCACCGTGGTCATCGATTACCCGAAGAATCGAATCGAGTTGCACCGCTACCGAGCCGCACCCGGCGTCTGTCGAGGTTCGGCGGCTGATCTGCTACAGAGCGCGGGCGGAGTCCACTACTCAGTTGTGATGACGGGGAAAGAGCCGCTGAAACTCGCCTGGGACACCGGGGCCACTTACTCCATTATTCAGGAGAGACTCGTAACCTCCCGCGGGTTCGATCAGGAGGGCGAGCGGGTCACGGCCCGGCTGTCCCTCGGAACGCGTCCTCTCGGTTCGTACCGGATGATCGTCATGTCACTGCCGGGCGTCCCCGACCTCGATGGGGTCCTCGGGGATAACTTCTTCGCACACCACCGCGTGTGCCTGGACTATGGGCGCCGCGAAGTGCACGTGCGCTGAGGGGCTTGCGCACCGGCGTTACCGATCTTCCGGTAACGTTTCGTTACGCCCTCTAAAACAGTAATTTGCGGGACTTTTCGAGCAGCCCCGCCGAAGATCGCTGCGCCTCCTCCCATAACGAAGCATCAGCAGGAGCGATCTTTCATGTTGAGTGACCGCCGCCCGTTCCGGCCGCTCGCGCTTGGCGCGCTGGCCGTTCTCCTCGCGTGGGTAGCCACACCGGGATTCGCCCAGACGTCTTCGAACGCAGCCCTGCTCCGCCGAGTTCAACAACTCGAACAGCGCGTCCAGGAACTGGAGGCAGAGAAGGCCGCCACCCCCGCCCAGACACCCGCCGGGCAAACGGCCAATATCAGTCCGGCAGCGCTGCAAGCTTTGCTGAATCGGGTCGACACTCTGGAAAGTCGGCTCGGCGACATCGAAACGAGCGCCGTGCTCTCTGAGCCCGAAACCCGCGTCAAGCGCATTGAGGTCTATGTCGACAAGAACGGCAACGAGTACGACCAGCCCACCCCAGGAGCGGAGAAGACCGTCACGTACCAGCGCGAGCGCGTTCTGCGCCGTCAGACGATCAACGAGAAAATCGAGGAAGCCCTCGCGGGCGAGGCCGAAAAGCGCGTTGCCATAGGCGTTGACGCGGCCACCGTCACTCAGTTCGCCAACCAGAGCCAGGGCGCGGATCAGTCCGCCGATGGCCACGCCTACCAGTTCGCGGCGGCGGATCTGACGTTTTCAGCCAAACTGGCTCAGTACACGTCCTTCTTTGCGGACATCGTCGGCGTGAGTGGCTCCCCGCCAGACAAGGAGATCCCGACGCTCACGCTACTCAACAGCTACACCGCGCGCCTTCAAAACAAGAACGAGCTCAACCTGCGCGAAGCGTGGCTCAGAACCGAGTTCTTTGGCCAGCGCCTGGGCGTAAGCCTCGGCCGGCTCGACCTCACCAACTATTTCGACAGGAACGCCGCCGCCAACGACGAAACAACTCAATTCGTCAGCGACGCGCTGGTCAACAATCCGGCACTCGGCCTCACGAGCAACGGTTCGGGCGTCGTCGCCGTGTACGACGCGAAGAACGGCTTCAACTTCAAGCTCGGTGCACAGCAAAGCGATCCGAACGCGACCAATCTCTCCGAGTCGATCTTCTCGCTCGCCGAAGTGGGCTATCTTGCGCGCCCCTTCTCACTGCCTGAGGGTAACTATCGCCTCTGGTACCGGCGTGACAACTCCTCCGGCCGGGAGCGCGATGCATTCGGTGTCAGCCTCGACCAGAAGCTGAACCCGAACCTGACACTGTTCGCGCGCTACGGTTCGGCCCAGGCGGACGTGAGGCACGACCGCTTCTACAGCGGCGGCTTAGAGTTCGAGTACGGGCTGGTGCTGAACCCGCTGGACGCGTGGGGCATCGGGTATTCGTACCTCGATCTTGGTTCGGGTGATACTGAGCATCTGCAGGAGGCGTACTACAACTTCCATCTCGCGGAGCGCCTGCGGCTCTCGCTGCACCTACAGCACGTGACCGAAGAGCGCTTCGGCGGCGAGAAATTCGGCTATCTGCTTCCGGGCCTGCGCCTGCAGGCCGCGTTCTGAAGAATCCAGGAGTGAATGTCATGAACCGATTCAAACTCTTCAGCACCGGCCTGGCTGTGGTGGCTGCCTGCGGCTTATCCGCTCCTTTCGCGAGCGCGCAGACCGCCGCCCAGCACGAAGGTATGAAAATGCCCATGCCGGCGCAGCCCAACGATGGCAAGACGGTGGTTTCCGATCCCACATCGGTGGTGATGATCGTGAACCGCGACTCCAACGAGATTGCGTTCATGGATATCAAGTCGAAGAAGCTCGTCGGCAAGACCTTCCTCGGCAACAACGTGAACCCGCACATGGTGATGATGTCGCCGGACGGCCGTTACGTCGTCACCGGCGGCACGCGCGCGAACAAGGCGTACATCATCGACGCACGCACGCTCGAGCTGGTGAAGGTGATCCCGGTCGACATCGCGCCCGAGCACCTGTCGTTCTCACCGGACAGCCGCTGGTACTACCAGGGCAACCCGGAGGGTGATTCGATCTCGGTGATCGACATGACGACGCTCACGAAAGTGAAGACGATCCCGGGACTCAAAGAGCCACTGAACGTCACGTTTACGCCGGATGGCACCAAGGCGTACGTCGGCAATTACGGTGCGCACTGGGTCGGTGTCATTGACGTCACGCGCCACGAGCTTCTGAAAAAGATCCAGATCGCGCCTGTGCAGAGCCGCGCGGGCCTCGACCCGGATCGCTACCTCACTGAGATTCAGGGCATCAACATCGCGACGCCGAGCGTCGACGGACGCACGCTGTACGCAGCGGATACCGATCTGGGTGTCGTCGGCGTGATCGACACGCGCGAGGACAAGATCATCAAGACGATCCGGGTGGGCAAGGAGCCGTGGCGCGTGTACATGGGCCACGATGGCAAGTACGCCATCACACCGAACAATGGCGACGAGACGATTTCCATCATCGATCTGCAGAAGGGCGAAGTCGCGGCGACCCTCGAAGCCGGACCGAACATGACGGGAGTGAATTTCGCGGGCGGCAAGGCATTCGTGATCAGCTCGACCAGCGGTTTCGTCTACGTCTATGACATGGCGACGCTGCGGCCAGCCGGCCGCATCAAGGTCGGCGTAAACGTGCAGCTCGAAACGGCCACGACGGACGTCCAGGACCAGAAGATCTATCTGGCCGACTCGACCGAGAACGCCGTGGTAATCATCGATGCCAAAA